>Ga0315532_1001093_pt1 | contig 20950 bp, 20 predicted proteins | sample SalMarWE160370MG_FD_203082 | JGI IMG/M metagenome (GOLD analysis project Ga0315532, IMG submission 203082) | Salt marsh sediment microbial communities from the Plum Island Ecosystem LTER, Massachusetts, United States - Salt Marsh Sediment WE1603-70 ...
TTGAGGCTCGTGAGGAAACGTGGCACAATCACGGTGGTGGGCATATTCGGGGCCGACGTTCCCGTGGACTTGACGAGGCTGGTAAGGAGGGAGCTCAATGTGGTGGGCGCCTACGACGCCAGGCCCGCCAACTTCCCCACCAGCATCTCCCATATCTCCCAGGGCAAGGTGAACGTAGGGGACGTGCTGACCCACAGGTTCAGTCTCGACGACGCCGAGGCGGCGTTCAAGGTGGCCCTGGAAAGGACGGGCGGCAAGGTGGAGTTCAAGCCCTGAAGACAGAGAGCATCGCCTCCGGGAACCGGGCAGACTTCCTGCGGCGGCTCCCGGGGCTCTTCGTCGGCCTGTTCTTCTTCGCCCTGGGCGTAGTGATGACTCTCTACGCGGACCTGGGGATGGCGCCGTGGGGCGTGCTGCAGGTGGGCCTGACCCGATACACCTCGTTATCGTTTGGGCAGGTGAGCCAGGTGGTGGGCCTGGCCGTGCTGGTCCTCGGCTGGCTGCTCGGGTTCCCCCCGGGCTTCGGGACCTTGATGAACATGTACTTCGTCGGCTACTTCATGGACCAGATCATGGCCTGGGGTCTGGTGCCCACGCCGGGGACGCTGCCGGGGCAGCTGGCCCTCCTGGTGGGGGGCATACTGGTGCTCGGCGCGGCTTCCTACATGTACCTGAGCCCCAGGCTGGGCGCGGGGCCACGGGACGGGCTCATGATGGGCCTCGTCCAAAGGCTGGGTAGACCCGTCTACCAGGTTAGGGCGGCGATAGAGGTCACGGTGCTGGCGCTGGGCTACCTGCTGGGCGGGCCCGTGGGCGTGGGCACCCTCATCACGGCGTTCACCACGGGCTACGCCGTACAGCTCGCGTTCAGGCTAGGAGGCTACGACAAGGACGCCAAGCACATGGACCTACACGGCCTATTCCGATACCTGTGCGGCTCCAAGCTATGAAGGGGAACACATATTCCTCTCCTAAGCCTAACATGTCTGGATAACCATGCCGAGGATACCTGGTCTGAGATGGAGGGTAAGGGTCGCCGAGGAGAAGGACATCCCTGTCATACTGGATCTATGCCGCCAGCTCAGCGTCTACGAGAAGCTGGAGTTCAAGGGCACCCCCGAACGCTACAGGAAGTACGGGTTCACCGAGGACAAGATATTCGAGTGCCTCCTGGCCGAGAACACAGGCGACGTGGGGCCGCCCTACCTTGGCATAGCCCTCTACTACTACACCTTCAGCACCTTCGAGGGCAAGCCCACCCTCTGGCTGGAGGACATCTTCGTCCCCGAGGAGTACAGGGGCAACGGCGTAGGCACCGAACTCCTCAAGCGGCTCTGCGGCATAGCCGTGGAGAAGGACTGCGGCCGAGTCGAGTGGACGGTGCTGGACTGGAACGAGCCGTCGCGGCAGTTCTACTACAGCCTCGGCGCCACCAGCATGGACGGGTGGACCACGTTCAGGATGATGCCCGAGGTCTTCAAGAAGCTGGCGGATAGCTAGCCTCAAGCCCTCCTGAGACTGTATCACAGGTTTCCCAGCCGACGAACGCCATTTTCACGGGCCTCTCCACGCGCCTCGGGTGAGCATGGTTTAAAAGTAAAGGCTGGGCTGGCCCCATCGATACGTATGCGCGAGGGGTCTCTTCTAGAGTGGGTGCGCAGGAACCGGAGGAACGATCTGAGGGTCAGGGAGGACCGCGTCACGTCTAGGGAGCGTCCCCGGAAGCCGTCACGGCCACATGTGTAACCGCGTCGTGGTCGGGGAGCAAGTCCTCAACGTTTCTCACGGCGTCGAACAGGAACCCGCCCAGGCCCGCAGCGGCGCCGATGAGGCCCGCGAATATGAAGATGAGGGCCATGCCGGCGCCTGGCCCCGTGCCCACCAGCCACCCGAAGACGGGGGCGAGGCTCCCCCCCACAGCCATGGCCGGCTCCACGACCCTGTCGGCGAGGGGGCCCGCCACGAACAGGGCCGCCGGCTGGGAGGCCTGGGCGATGAGGGCCCTGGTGGAGAAGACCCGGCCCTGGAGCTCCGACGGGACCTTGCTCTGCCAGATGGCCTGGCTGCAGCCGTTTGTGATGGGGTTGGCAAAAAGAGCGAAGAACGCCGCGGCCACCCAGACGGGTGCGCTCCGGCCCAGGCCCATCAGTATATCGCCTAGAAGGGAGCTGGAGACGAGGCCCAGGAGGAGGCCGTAGACCCTCCGCTTGGGGCCGCCCCAGGCGCTCATGAGGAGGCCGCCGACGACGCCGCCGACTCCGAATGCGGATTGGACGGTTCCCAGGACGATGCTGTCGTTCCCTGTTCGGCTCAGGATCATGGGCGCGAGAAGGGCGAAGCTGATGCTCCCTGTGAAGTTGACGACGAAGAAGATGCTCTGTAGCCCTAGGAGGCTGGGCCGTGCCAAGATGTAGTGGAACCCGAAGACGCTGTCCTCCAGCAGGCTCCTCCTCTCCCTCGCCTCCGTGACGCCTGCGGGCTGGGGGATGTAGATTACCGCCAATGCGCCCACGGCCACCATGAAGCTAAGGATGTCGAAAGACATGATGCCGCCTAGGCCGGTGACGGGAAGCAGTATCCCAGCTGCTACCGGCGCGAAGATACCCGATGCGGAGCGGGCGAGGCTCAGCATGCCGTTGGCCCTGGTGTACTCTTTCTTGTCGAGCATCAGTGTGACGGCGGCCGAGAACGCCGGGAACTGGAAGGCCTGGAAGGCCCCCGAGAACGCGGAGGTGACGTATAGGTGCCAGACCTCTAGCCTGCCCGAAGCGAACAGCGCGAGGACCGCCAGCGTCGAGATGCCCGAGGCGACGTCGCTCAGCATGGTGACGAGCTTCCTGTTCCACCTGTCCACCAGGGCACCAGCGAAGGGGCTCGCCAGTATGTAGGGTAAGGTGAACGAGAACCCGACCAAGGCGAGGGCCGTCGCCTCCCCCGTCTTCTCCCAGGCCCAGATGGTGAGGGCGAACTGGGTCATCCCCGTGCCGAGAAACGACACGAGTTGACCAAGCCAGACGACCGTGAACCCGCGCATACCAGAAAGCCGCCTAGACTCCGTCGCCATCACCATCAACCCCCCTAACGCTCATCGCATATAACGTGGACTCACCTTTGTTGAACACCGTTTGTAGTCACAACAGGTGACCTAGTCGTAGCCGTCGGGGTCCACGCGGGGCTTCACGCGTTTGGTTATGCTGGAAGCCATCTTTATGGCGAGCCTGCCGCTCATGGTGATGAGGTACCTGCCCCGCCGCCTCTCCTGGACTATGAGCCCGGCCTCCTGCAACACGTCGAGGTGGCTGCTCAGGGTGCTGGGGCTTATCTCCTTGAGGACGTCCTGCAGGTCGCTCGCGTAGAGGCCGCCCCAGGTGAGCTCCTTCAGTATCTTTATCCTGTGCTCGTTGCCCAGGGCGCTCATGACGGCGGCCGTGCGCTGGACCTCCCCGTCGCTCATGACGGTGGGCCTCTCCCTCTCCGGCCGGTCCTCCCAGAAGAGGCTCCGCTCAAGCTCGCTGGTCACCCCCTCCATGACGTCCTCCACGAAGCCGCCTATGTAGTCGCCCAAGCGGTCTCCGAAGTCTTCGCCCAGGAACGGCCCCCTCACCTTGGTGCCCCTCCACGGCTTCCTGCGCCTGTAGTATGGCTCGTCTTCTTCGAACCACTCGTCCTCCGTCTCAGGCTCTTCCTCTTGGGGCTCCTCCTCTGGGGTTTCGGAGGCTTCTTGGCTCACGTCTTCCTCAGCCTCTTCTTCTGGCTCTTCGATCCTGTCGGATATCCTGAGAAGCTGTTCACGAAGTAGGTTGACCTCCTCCCTCAGCTTCCTCATCCTCTCATCGTCGTTTTCAGACATCAAAACACATCCTATTCGTTGTTCTTCGATAATTATTCTATTTTAATCGAATTAAATACGAGATTTATCCTATTTAAGTCTTATGGATATAGGGATGAAAACCATGTATAGCGAATACAGGGTCAAACCTCCACCATCACCTGATCGTGGTCGGGGATTATCTCCTCGACGTTCCTACTGTAAGATATGTGGAATTTGTGTCCAGCAGTGCCCACCAAAAGCAATCCTTGATGAATCCGTGACTCATGAAACTAGCCGGACTACTCACATATCTCAACAAGATTGTTTCGAATACTTTGCGCAGTCCTATGGTTGCTCTGTGTGCATCAAGGTATGTCCATTCTCTGAAAGCGCTGATGCGTATGACCGATTAAGGACCGTAGTAGAGAGGATAGAATAGACAAGAACAAATAAAATGCATGCCCTCCCCGAGAAGGCGTCGTTCTGGTGGCTCTGGACGTGGCGCAGCAAGTCCCTGCACCACTCCTCGTCATAACCGTGTCCCTCATGGAGAGGGTCTTCCAGAGACGCATCGCTAATCTCAGAGGTGTGAACGTCAAGGTGCAGTTAAAGATCTCGATCCATACACCGGGAGACTCGCAGTCGCAAAACCCCCCGTCGGCATCACGTCTTCGATGATTTTTAATGTAAATCAAGCCAATGCAAATAGTTAAACCAATATTCGCAGTTTTTACAGGAGTAACCATCGGCGAAAAGACCAAAACAAATGTAGCAGAGGAAATAGGAAATGACAAAATCCGATTCACCTAAGAAGATCGTCGTCATCGGGATGGGCACCGGCGGCCTCTACGCGTCCAGGGGAGCCACCAGCTTCGACAGGAGCGTCGAGATAACCATCATCGAGAAGAGAGACTACGACATGTTCTCACCCTGCGGGCTTCCCTACGCGATAGAGGGCAAGGTGCCAAGCTTCGACGACCTGAAGCACAGCGTCCCTACCACTAGGCGGCTCAAGAAGCTCACCAGCCACGAGGCCCTATCCATAGACGCGGAGGGGAAGAGGGTGGAGGTGAAGAACCTGGAGTCCGGCGAGGTGTTCTGGCTGGACTATGACTCCCTCATAGTCTCCACGGGCAGCGACCCCATAGTACTACCCATCCCCGGCGCCCATGAGCTCCTAGGGAAGGGGGTGCACGTCGTCACCAACCCCGAGGAAGCCGAGGCCCTCCGGGACGCAGCCCTGAAAAGCGAACGGGCGGTCGTCGTAGGCGGCGGAGCCATAGGGCTCGAGATAGCGTTCGCCCTCAAGGAGCTGGGGCTCGAGGTCTACGTGACCAAGAGGAGCCCTCCACCGTTCCCGCGGAACCTTGACCCGGACATGGGCGAGAAGATACGCGAGTACCTGGAGTCCAAGGGCTTCCACATCCTCTTCGGGAAGGGCATAGACGCGGTGAACGGGGAGGACAGGGTTGAGTCCGTCGTCATAGCAGGCGAGACCATACCCACGGACATAGTGGTCATGGCCGTCGGCGTGAGACCCGAGTCCGGGATAGCCGAGGAGGCCGGTATAGCCGCGGAGCGTGGGGCCATCATAACCGACGAACGGATGGAGACCAACGTGAAGGACGTCTACGCCATCGGAGACTGCTGCCTCTCGTTCAGCGGCGTCGACGCCAAGCCCGTCACCGTAGCCCTCGCCACCACCGCCTTCCGCCAGGCCGTCATAGCCGGGATAAACGCGGCGGGCGGCGACGAGAGGTACGACGGGAGCCTCGGCACCTTCGTCTCATTCGTCGGCGAACTGGAGATAGCGTGCACCGGCTATAACTCAGCTATAGCGGAGAGGAACGGGTTCAAGACGGTGAGCGGCAGGGTGAACATGACGACCAAGCCAGGCTGGATGCCGGAAGCGAAGGACGTTTCGGTGAAGATAATCGTCGACGCCGACTCGGGGAGGCTTCTCGGTGGACAGTGCATAGGCGAGGAGGGGGCGGCTTGGAGGGTGAACGTCATCTCGGTGGCGATAAAGAACAGGATGACCATCGAGGACTTCACGAGGATCGAGCTAGCGTACTGCCCGGCCGTCTCGGATCTCTACGACCCCCTGCTGGTCGCGGCGGACGCCGCCCTCAGGCGGTTCAAACGCGGCAGATGAGAGAATCCATATCATCTGTCTCATTTATTATCCTCTTTTCCCCCGGTTTACGTTTTCTAGATATTAATCTATATACCATTTTTTATAGTCGTTCACATCCTTTAACTCGGGTAACACTATATGAAAAACGGTAAAATTGTAAAGATTCTGTTAATTCTGTTAACGCTAACACTTTCGATCACACCCGTCATGGCTCAGGACGAGGTAGAGCAGTCGGGCCCATGGGCAGACGAGCTGTTCTTCAAGATATACCTGAACCCCGAGGCGGAGTACCTGGCGCTGAAGACAGGCGACATCAACATCATGGACTGGGAGCTCCCGGCCGAGAAGGTCGCCGACGCCTTAGCCGACCCCAGCATACTCACCGACAGCACGGCAGACCTTGGCTACTACCTGATTGACATCAACTGTCAACGCTGGCCCACTAGCAACGTCCACTTCAGGAGGGCTCTCGCCCACCTCGTCGACAAGTCCCGCATAGAGACCGACATCCTGCAGGGATTCGGTTACGCGTTGGACAGCCCTGTGCCCGTCGTCATGGGCGGATGGGCTAACCCGGACATCAGGACCTATGAGTTCAGCTCAGAGCTGGCAGCCGCCGAGCTTGAGCTCGGTGGCTTCGTTGACACCGACAGCGACGGCATCAGGAACGACCCCGTCACCGAGGAGAACATGGCTGACGTGCTCTTCTACATCCGTATAGACGACCCGGAGCGGAAGCAGGCCGGAGAATGGCTGGCCCAGGAGCTTATAGCCTTGGGCGTGCCCGTCGAGGGCGAGCTCGCCGTCGAGAGGTCCGTCTGCGCGGATGCGGTCATGGACACGCCTGATGGAGAGTGGAACGTCTACACGGGCGGTTGGGGGATCACCAGAGACCCCGACCACCTCACAGACTTCTATCACAGCAAGGAGTTCGACCCTGACTGCGTAGGCGGTTGGCGTGGCTACAACTACCCAGGCTTCGTGAACAGCACGTTCGACACTTGGGCGGATCTACTGAAGACGGAAAGCTCCTTCGAAGACACCAAGGAGGCCGCATACATGTGTCAGAAGATACTCGCCGAGCAGGTCCCGGGCATACCCATGTACGGGCACGTCGGCGTCAAGGCCTACAGCGCTGACTGGACCGGCGTGGTGAACATGGTAGGGCAGGGCATCAACAGCTGGTGGAGCTGCCTTAACATGCACCCCGCGGACGCAGACTACGGCGGAGTCATCGAGTACGGCATAAAGTCTGACATAGAGACGCTGAACCCGTTGACCGCCGAGTGGACGTACACCTGGGAGGTCCTAGACAAGATCTACGAGACCCCGTACTGGTACAACCCGTACGACATCAGCGAAGACTGGGGCTGGCTGACCGAGTCCTGGGACATCGAGGACTGGGAGAGCCCAACAGGCGTAGACGGCACCAAGATAACGTTCCACTTCGTCGAGAACGCGAAGTGGCACGACGGCGTACCCTTCACGGCTGAAGACCTGAAGTTCACCTACGAGTACATACGGGAATTCGGAATACCGAGATACCTTCCAAACATACAGTTCATCGAGGACATCGTGAAAGTCGACGACTACACCCTCGAGGTATACCAGAACACGACAAGCTACTTCGCGTTCCACTACCTGAACGGCCCATCCGTGCTCCCCAAGCACATCTGGGAGGACGTGGGCGCAGGCTGGCAGGACTACGACCCGGTGGCGGAGGGAACCCTCATCGGCCTCGGGCCATGGAAGTTCGTGGAGTACGTCCCAGGCGAATACGTTCACCTGGTGGCCAACGACGACTACTTCAAGGCGTCCACCATAGCCAAGCAGGGAAGGATGACCGCCTCCCTCGAGGAAGAGCTGGAAGAGGCAGCCCTCGCGGAGGAAACTGCGAGAGACATCGCCGCCCTCAGCGAACAGATAAACGAACTTACCACGACCACTAGTCAGCTCGAGTCCCAGATCTCGTCTCTAGAGACCGAGATCTCGAACTTGGAAGGCGGGCTCACGAGCGCCTCGAACCTCAGTTACGCCTCCATAGCGATAGCCGTTGTCGTGGGCGCAGTCGCGGTATACATGGCTAGAAGAGAGACATAGCCCCAAACCACCCTTTTTTTCTTTTATACTCGATCAAAAAGTATCTAACCTTAAAACAGATGAAATAGTTAGAGGAGAAAGAGATGTCCCTGAAGAGCTATATACTGAAGAGGCTGGTCTACAGCGTCGTCCTCCTGTTTTTCGCTATCTCGCTTAACTTCGTCATATTCAGGATGGCGCCCGGTAACCCGATTCAGGTGGTGGCCAGCGGCATGAGGCTTGAGCCGGAGATGGTGGAGCGCCTCATAGAGCTGTGGGGGCTCCAGGAGCCTCTGCACGTCCAGTACATACGCTACATCAGGTCAACCCTGACATGGGACTTCGGGTACTCCTACAACTCCCTGGAGCCGGTTTCCCGGGAGATCATGGAGAGGCTGCCCAACACCCTGGTTCTCATGGGGGCGTCCCTGTTCTTCGCCATAATATTCGGCACCGTGTTCGGCATATACGCCGCGTACAAACGGGGGAGCCTATACGATCTGACCTCAGTCACGGTGTCGCTTTTCAGCTACGCCCTTCCCACCTTCTGGATGGGGCTGCTCATGATCTACGTGGGGGGATACGTGCTGGGACTGTTCCCCCTGGCGGGGACCATGTCGAGGCCGCCTCCGACGGACCCCATACTGAGGGTCTTTGACCTTGCCTGGCACCTGTTTCTGCCCGGCCTAACTCTCTTCCTGTTCCAGTACGGGGGGTGGCTGCTCATGACGAGAAGCACCATGCTGGAGACCCTCCACGAGGACTACATCACCACGGCCAGGGCGAAGGGCGCCACCGAGAGAAGCGTGCTCTTCAAACACGCCTTCCGCAACGCCATGCTGCCCCTCGTGACCAACGTCGCCCTCCAGATCCCGGGGCTCCTGAACGGGGCCATATTGACGGAGACGGTTTTCTCGTGGCGGGGCCTGGGGCTCTACACGTGGACGGCCATCCAGTTCAACGACTACCCGGTTCTCCAGGCGCTGTTCTTCATATTCGCGTTGGTCACGGTGGTCTGCAACTTCCTCGTGGACATCGTCTACGGGTACATCGATCCGAGGATACAGTATTGAGGTGTGAAATGTGACGACATCGACCCGTAGAAAAAGATACAACCTCCTCATGAGTCAGGCCAAGGACTTCTGGCGCGCATACAGGCAGAACAAGAAGGGCGTCGTGGGCATAGGCCTCATCTTCTTCTTCATACTTTTCGCCTTCTTCGGCCCGATGCTAACCGAGAACGATCCCGTGAAGGACTGGGACGTGGGGGGCAGACGCGTCCCCCCGATGTGGTTCAGGAACCTACCGGGGTACGATAACCTGGTCCCCAACCTGAAGCCTTTGACGGCCGTCGGCTTCGGGGGCTCCGAGGAGATCTCAGAATGGGAGATCACGACGAGCCCCGGAGACAGCTTCACCGTCTCACACTCATCGGAGGGATACGACGGTGGCAGCGGCCCCGGCTCGATCCTCGTAACCCTGAACAGGGGACCCGGAACCCCCGATTCCGCGGAAGTCAAGATATCCAAGACCTTCACGTGGCCGTACGACTATCCGCCCAAGAGGTTCAGCTGCGACGTCAGCTACAAGGCTGTGGAAGTCGAGGGTACACGTCTGAACCTTGGCGTCGTGCTGGTGGACGCTAAGGGAGAGGAATACCTCCTATGGGAGAAGGACGTGTCTTCGGATACCTCGTGGTCGTACCCCGAGTACAAGTTGGACTCTTACTCGATGAAGGTGAAGATGATATTTCCCGAGGGTGTGTTCGCCGACCCCGCCCATAAGATATTCAACGGATCAGGCGACTGCACATATTACCTCAGGGCGTCCTTCAACGATATAGACATGGACTCGGCGGCCGTCACCAAGCTCTACGTCGACGACCTCGACATCGAGCTTATGGGGACGTGCTACGGGCTCCTCGGTACCGACCAGTGGGGCCGGGACGTTTATAGCCAGCTGGCCCACGGCGCCAAGACCTCACTGCTTGTAGGGCTGCTGAGCGCGTTCATATCCGTGACCATCGGGTTGACTGTCGGCTTGTTCGCCGGTTTCATGGGCGGGCTGGTGGACGAGGTGTCTATGCGTTTCGCGGACATGCTTCTGGTGATCCCGTTCCTGCCGCTGCTACTCATACTCATAGCAATCTTGGGCCAGAGCATAATCAACATAATACTGGTCATCAGCCTCCTCGGCTGGATGTTCTTCAGCCGCACCGTGAGAAGCCAGGTGCTGAGCCTCAAGGAGAGGGCGTTCATCGAGGCGGCGCGCGCGGCAGGCGGCTCAAACATCCACATAGCCATAAGGCATGTGCTGCCCAACGTCATGGGGCTGGTTTACGTGAGTCTCGCCACCAACGTGCCCGCCGCCATTACGTCCGAGGCCGCGCTGAGCTTCCTGGGCCTCGGCGACCCCAGCATCATGAGCTGGGGCCAGATGCTGCACGACATCGTGTACTACGCCGCCATAAAGGAGCTCTACTGGGTCATACCGCCGGGGCTGTGCATAGCGTTGCTGGCGGTCAGCTTCGTTATGATGGGGTTCAGCCTAGACGAGATACTGAACCCGAGGCTCAGGGGGCGTTGACATGAAGATCCTTGAGGCAATCGGTCTAAAGGTTTACTACCAGACCATGAAAGGGGTGGTGAAGGCGGTTGACGGCGTGGACATGACCGTGGAGAAGGGCACCTCGGTCGGCCTAGCAGGTGAGTCCGGGTGCGGGAAGACCACTCTGGGCCTGTCCTTCCTGAAGCTTCTGCCGCCGAACGGCGTGATCGAAGACGGGTCACTGATCTTCAACGGCGACGACATCTACAAGATGGACGCGGACAGGTTCAGGGAGGAGATCCGGTGGAAGCACATCTCCATGATATTCCAGGGAGCCATGAACGCGCTCAACCCCGTGTTCAAGGTAGAGGACCAGATAGGCGAAGCCATCAAGCTCCACGACAGGAAGAAAAAGAAGAAGGAGAGAACACAGATGGCGCGGGACCTCCTGAGAAAGGTTGACATCGACCCCGTCATGGGTGGCCACTACCCCCACGAGTTCAGCGGCGGCATGCGGCAGCGGGCCATGATCGCCATGGCCCTCGCGTGCAGCCCCCAGCTCGTGATAGCCGACGAGCCCACCACGGCGCTTGACGTCATCGTCCAGAAGCAGCTCATGGACCTTCTCAGGGGCCTCAAGGACGAGATGAACCTGTCGCTCATAGTCATCAGCCACGACATAAGCGTCCTGGCCGAGCTGTGCGACTACCTGAACATAATGTACGCTGGCAGGATAGTCGAGTGGGGGGAGATAAACGAGATATTCAGGAACCCCAGGCACCACTACACCCACGGGCTCATAAGCACGTTCCCGACGGTGGAGGACGAGGATAGGAAACAGACCTTCGAGTACATAGAGGGGGCGCCGCCCAACCTCCTGGACCCGCCTCAGGGATGCAGGTTCCACCCCAGGTGCCCCGCCGCCACCGATATCTGTAGGAGGGACCCGCCGCCGGAGATGACCGAGATAAGCGACGGCCACCGCGTTGCTTGCCACCACCCGAGAGGTGACCAAATATGAGCGGCGAACCGCTGATCCGGGCCAGAAACGTGAGGAAGCTGTTCCCCGTCAGGAAAAGCTTCTTCAGCTCCCTCCTCTCGGAGGAGGAGCAGAACCTGCATGCCGTCGACGACGTCTCGTTCGACATCTACCCTGACGAGGTCCTGGGCCTGGTCGGGGAGAGCGGCTGCGGCAAGACCACCCTAGGCAGGATGCTCATACGCCTCATCGAGCCCACCAGCGGCGAGATCTATTTCAGGGGTACCAACATCGTGCCCCTCACATACGAGGAGATGAAGCAGTACAGGCCCAAGATGCAGATCATATTCCAGGACCCCTACGAGAGCCTGAACCCCAGGATGACGGTGCTCGACCTGGTGGCGGAGCCCCTCGAGGTGAACGGCCTCGTTGAGAGCGAGGAAGAGAAGGAGGAACGGGTCTCAGAGATACTTGAGCACGTCAGGCTCACGCCCCCGGAGGACTTCGTTTTCAGGTACCCCCACGAGCTGAGTGGCGGCCAGAGGCAGCGCATAGCCGTGGCCCGGGCCTTGATCATCCACCCCGACTTCGTTGTGGCGGACGAGCCCGTGTCCATGCTGGACACCTCCACCCGCGGCGAGATACTGAACCTCATGATGGAGCTCAAGACGCTCACCCGCTCCTACCTGTTCATCACCCACGAACTCGCGGTCGCCCGGCACTTCTGCGACAGGATCGCCATAATGTACCTGGGCAGGATCATGGAGATGGCCAGCAGCGACGAGATAGTCAGGAACCCCGTGCACCCATACACCCGGGCCCTGCTGGAGGCGACGCCGGTTCCCAACCCCGCGTCCAGGAGGGACAAGGTTGGCATCAAGGGCGAGGTCGTCAGCCCCATCAACCCGCCTAGGCGGTGCAGGTTCTACAGCAGGTGCCTCGAGGCCAAGGAGATATGCGGCAAGCTTGAGCCCGAGCTGGTGGACATAGGCGGAGGCCACCTCGTGGCCTGCCACATGAACAAAGAGTAGCCTTTACCTTATCTTGGCCCTGAGTACTTGGCCTAGGAAGCAGCCCAGCAGGTTCACCGGCGCGGTGAGCAATAGCACAGTGACCATGGGCTGCGCCGACCCCGCGACCAGCAACGACATCAGCTGCGGTTCCAGCACCCCCAGGGCCGCTGGGGAGGCGATCAGCACGGTGACGAGGACCGCAGACAACGCCGTCGAAAGTATCCACGACTTGAGGGCCTGGTCCGTCTTATCTAGCATGGACGAGGCTAGCGCGGCCATGAACAGGACCACCAGAAACATGGGCGGCTTGACGGCGCTGCCCTCGTTCACCAGTACGGTGAACTGGAGGTAGCCGTGGAACACCGCCCACCCGGCGCCCACGGCTACTATGCGTCTGGCTGAGCCCACGGATGCCATCTTGATACTGTTGAGGTTGTATGCTTATATCCTTTGATAATTCTAGTCTGTTCGATGAAGGGCAGGGAGGAGAAGCTGAAGGCTCTGGGCGCCGTGTTCGCCGCCGCGGTCGTCCTGTCGGCGGGGTTAACGGTGTTGGATTACGTCAACTACCTCGGCCTTCTAGAGTCGATGAACGAGGTGACGTACACCATAGACGAGATGACCCACGGCGTCGAAGGCGACAAGGTGACAGTCTCCGTCACCTTCACGTTGCTTAACCCCACGTCTTACACCCGCCTCAGGTTCTCGTCGCTCCAATGCCAGCTCTACCTGGTCCGCGGGGGCGAGGAGGAGTACCTGGGGGCGACGGGGTACGCCCCTCCCGTAGACGTCCCCCTGAGACCCAGTGACGGGAGGACGTACACGACTATGCTGGAGGCGCCGAGGTCCAACGTCGCCGTTTCGGCAGGCGCCCCGCTGGAGACGACGCTGGAGTGGAGGGTTCGGAGCGTCGTCCACTTCTCGACGCCCCTCCGCAGCTACTACCAGACGTACAGCCAACAATCGGTGAGCGCCCTCGTCGAGTAGCTAGATGGTGTCGGGGTCTACGAGTATTATGCCCTTGGCAGGCAGAAACTCCTCCCTCAGGACCCGGTTCATCTGCTCCTCGTCTAGGTGGCCGTGCTCCACAATGAACTCTCGCCTTTCTTCTTCGCTCAGCAGCGACATGGGGTGCATCCACGCGTGGAGGTGCCACTCCCTGTCCCTCTCCGCCATCAGCCTCCTCTCCTCCCCTCGGGTGCGGCGTGAGACCATTCTCTGCCTGAGGTGCAGGGCGAGCGCACACGAGTAGAGGAAGAGCGATGAGTAGAGGAGGTTCCTTCCGCCGTAGTAGAATAGTATGTCGTCTATGCTCGCGGCGCCCACGCCCTTACCGGCAGTCATCGAAGAGAAGCTCCCGTCGAAGACCCACCGCGCCATTATCGTCGCCTCCACGATGACGGGTGAAATCCAAGGAGCGACAGACGCGAAGCCAATGTATGCAGGCACCTTCCTGATCGACGCCGACCGGGCGACCAACGCGTCGTAGAGGAACAGCAGCGCGGCCACGGCGAGCACGGCGTAGGACGCCGTCGACATGTTGTACAGGGGCTCGACGTCGAAGAATATCCCCCGCGGGGTCTCCAGAGCGAGGGTCCACGTCACCGCCAGGTAGGCGATGAAGGTGCCTGTGAAGAGGAGCAGCTTGGCCCGGTCCTCCCTGAACTTGGCGTAGACCTCGATGATCAACCACAGGCAGATGGGCCAGACCAGGAACATGAGGGGGTGTATCTGGATGACGCTCCAGTGAACGACAAGCATCAACGCTAGCAGTGAGAGGAGGGCGATGTACCGCTGGTTAAGCCCCTCGACGTGTCCTCGCAGCATCATGGTCCAATGTTTTATCGTGTTGGATGATAGTTCAACCTTTCCTCCGGGCCGAGGCATCCAGCCGCTGGGCTCCTGTGGCGCCGTTACGCGAAACGCTTTTAATGAGTCGCTTGTTTCATGTTGGTTGCGTGGCCGCTGTGGTGTAACGGTAGCATACGGGCCTGTGGAGCCCTCGGACGGGGTTCGACTCCCCGCTGCGGCCCCATCCCGTGCGGAGGTCGCCAAGCATGGTCAAAGGCGCAAGGTTGAGGTCCTTGTCTCTCAGGAGTTCGTGGGTTCAAATCCCACCCTCCGCACCAATATGAGACATTCATGCTGAACGGCTATCGGTTGAGCCTGTTGTATTTCTTCAGGGCTTCAACGAGCCTGTCGTGGGGCAGCGCGTACACGGTGTTGCCGTTTATGCCCGTCATGGTCTCCGCCGCCACCAACGCGTTGACGATGGCCTCCTCCGTAGCCTGAGCCGTGGCGAGGAACAACGGCGACATGCGGTCGTTGGACAGCATCCTCAGTTCCGACACCTTCTCCCTCCCGTGGGCTCCCGGGTTCGCGGTGGAGAAGGCGATGAAGATGTCTCCCGAGCCGTCGCTGCTGATGCCGCCCACTCTCGATATCCCGAGGGGCACACGCCGCGCCAGCCGCTTCAGCTGATAAGGCAGCAGCGGTGCGTCCGTGGCCACGACCACGATTATGGAGCCGCCACCCCCCTCCGCCTCGTTTATGACCGGCATATGGTCCGGTATCTCGCGGCCCACCGGCACGCCGGCTATGATGAGGAGCTCCCTCGACCCGTAGTTGGCCTGCACAAGCACGCCCACAGTGTAGCCTCCCATCTCGTCCGTGAGCCGTCTGGACGAGGTGCCGATGCCGCCCTTGAACTGGTGGCAGACCATCCCGGTGCCTCCTCCCACGTTGCCCTCCTCGACGGGGCCGGCGGCCGCGGCCTCCAGCGCCTCGAAGGCGTGGCGCCGCTTCACGTGGAAGCCGTTGATGTCGTTTAGGCGTCCGTCGTAGGTCTCCGCCACCACGGGCAGCGACCACGACTGCGCCATTATCGACGGGTCTTTTTCCTTCTGCACGTTCATCCACTCGATGACGGCGTCGTGGACCACGCCCACGCTATGGGTGTTGGTGATCATGACGGGGCCCTCTAGGAACCCGGACTCCTCGACCCAAGTCGTGCCTGTCATCTCCCCGTTACCGTTAAGGCAGCTCCAGCCCGCGAAGACTGGGTCGTAGTTGTCGCCGCGGGGCAGGATCGCCGTTACGCCGGTCCTGACGGGGTCCTTCCCGACGATGAGCATTCCCTCCCCCTCTATGATGGTGGAGTGCCCCACGGCGACGCCCTTCACGTCGGTTATCGCGTTGAGCGGGCCGGGGCTTCCGTCGAAGGGCACACCCAGGTCTCGCGCCCTCTTCCTTCTGTCTCTTGAGCCTTTCACTCTGGACACTGTTTCAAAGAAAGGGTCATGTGGATTAGTAGTCTTCGATCAGGCTTCGGTTGGGCTGGGGCACGCTAGACGCTACACTTTGTTGACGCTCTGGGTGCGCTTCATCTCCCTGATGAGCGTCTTGCCTTCACGCATCCATCGAGGCAGATGCCGCTCACCGGGCCTCATCCTCGGCCTGGTCTCCCAGCGCCCCCTGGCGCTGAGCTTCTTGGTCACCAGGATGAGGAGCCGTATGTCGTCCCTCAGCCGGGGATACGAGTAGCGCCATATGTGGAACAGCTTCCTGGTGCCGTCGTCCTCCTCGTCATGGAGAATCCAGTCGGTGAGCCGCTGCCTCTCCCTCTCTGTGAGTATGTATCTGCGCATCGCCCCCCTTGGTGGATTCAGTCGGGACTCTATAAGCTTGGTTTGACTCAGAGAATGGTTCGGCGTCACTCTTTCTGGCACACGGGGCAGAGGTACACGTGACCGCCGCCGTGTGATATCCTCTGTACCGCGGCTCCGCACCGGGGACAGCTCCCATCCTTCATGTTGGGGCCCATCCTGGGGGTGTACCCACCGCGCCTCCCATGGAGGTCCGTCCACTCGTTTTTACCGCCTAGGCTGAGTCGCTCCTCCACAAGGGCCTTGATGGCGTCGTAGAGGCCGCGGGTCTCCTCCTCGGTGAGGCTGCTCGCCTTCCTCTTGGGGTGGAGCCCCGCCCTGTAGATTATGTCTTGGAACGCGCTGTTGCTCACGCCCACGATGACGGCGTCCTTGCCCACCAGCAGCGGCTTAAGCGCCCTGTTCTGGCTGCCGAACGCTTCCTTGAAGTACTGGTACGTGAAGCCTGGGCCGTCCGGGGATACGGCTCCGTGGAAGTCGCGTCTGTACGTGTAACGCTTCTCAAGGTCCCGTGTCTCCGCTGCGGACACGACGCCCATGTTGGTCAGCCTTATGGTGAGTGCCGAGCCGTCCGTGAACTCCAGTTTGAGGTGGTAGCCGGGGTGCTTCTCCCCGGCCTCGCTGTACTGGACCCTGCCGCCGTACTCGGGGCTGATCACCAGGTTAGCGTCTCCGCTTAGCCTAAGGTGGACGGTGTTGCCGCTTGACTCGGCGCCCAGTATCGTCTCGCCGTCGAGGATGTCGTAGTCGGCGAGGTCCTTGTTCATGAACCCGATCCTCTGCAGCCTCTCGGTGTCCATAACCATGTGTGACGCGACCTTCTTTCCGACGAGGGTCTCGTTGATCTGGTCTGCGAGTATCTTTGCCTCGGGCAGCTCGACGCTCATTTTTACTCCCATGTTTCAGGGCGGGCTGACGAATTTATGTGCTGCGCTGTTTACCAAAAACATAAATCGCCGTAGTTGGCTTTACTGCTGTTAGCGGAGGTCGCCCAGCATGGTCAAAGGCGCAAGGTTGAGGTCCTTGTCTCTCAGGAGTTCGTGGGTTCAAATCCCACCCTCCGCACCACTATAATGAATTGTTTCTCGGTGAAAGAAACAAATGTTTGCCTCTGCGTTTTTGCAATGATACTCGGCACTAAAATTACGTTTTTGCCATGATCTGCTTCAGAAATAAGCTGTTCTAGGGCTTCTATTGTTGAACAGGTGCTGGTCTAGGGTTTTCAGGGGGTACCCCCCCTCCCCCCTATTCTATGGTTATATTGGATATTATCATGATTCGGCGTCAGTTCTTCTCCTTGACTGCTTTAACAATCATGCCTTTGGGTACGACGTGCCCCCTGAGGGGAAGCCAGAAACCCTTATAGTAAGTGAACTCCACATCGCTGAAACCAGTCCCCTCAAGCATCTCCCGCATCTCGTCGGCGCCGTATAGGACAAAGCCCATCTTCCTCGCGTACTCGGCGTGGTCCAGCCCGTCCTCCCTGTTGTACCCCATCTCAAGCATCAGCCTGCCGCCCGGCTCCAGCACCCTGTGTATCTCCCTCAGCGACTCCACGGGCTTCTCCCAGAAGAAGAACGTCTCGATCCCGACGACCGCGGTGAACTCTTCGTCGCCGTAGGGCAGAGACGCCGCGTCACCAACCCTGAACTCGGCCTTACCCCTCTGGACGAGTTCTCTGTTGACGCTGCTAGCCAGGCTCACCATGTCCGGGGACAGGTCGATGCCGGCTATCCGGGCCACATGCGAGGCGTAGTCCTTGATGAAGTACCCTGAGCCGAACCCGATCTCAAGCAGCCTATCATCCTGTCTGAGGTCGAGCACCTTGGCCGTGTTGCTGTAGAAGTCTCTGTGGCCCCAGGCCATGCCCCTCGCCAGGAACCTCCCGAAGAACCCGGTGGGTTTTCCCCATTGCGCCATTTCTTATTTCCCCCAAACGTAGCATTTCATCAGTGTTGACAAGTTCGACGCCACCGAGTTTTATTTAAAATATTAGTAAATTTCCTAATAAAATTAGTATGCTTGAATGCGGATACGAAAATCAAACAGCCATTAACCTACCGCCTATTCTAGTCTTCCAGATGACTCGTTCGGCATAGGTAGGCTACCCCGCGGTTCCCGAACCTGTCATCCTCATGCAGCTTAGATACGCTGCCCGGCCTCGCGGGGAGGCTGCAGTAACCCATGTGCTCCACCGGCACCATCATCCAGGCTATGACCAGGAAAGTGGAGGCGAACCCATGTGACACGATCACCGTGTCCTCAGCCCCTTCTTCGAGAATATCGCCTAAGGCCGCGCCCACCCTCTCGGCTACCTCCCTCCTGCTCTCGGCGCCCGTGTAGACCCTGTGATCCAGCCTGTTGCCGTCGGAAGGCTGAGGCTTGATCCTGTCACGGAACCAGTCCTGCGGCTTCCCCCCGGCGTCCCCGTAGCTCATCTCACGCAGCCGTGGGTCCAGCGTGACAGGCTTCTCTAGGTGCCCGCCTATTATCTCCGCCGTCTCGGCCGCGCGTTTCAGGTCCGAGGAGAAAAGCTGGACGTCCGAAGAGTCGATGGCTGACTTCAGGAAACACCCGGTTTTCTCGGCCTGAGTTCTCCCGAGATCGGTCAACGACGTGTCATACCATCCACCAACCCTCCTCTCGACGTGGTGCAGGGACTGCGCGTGGGTGACGACGTATACGTTCCTCATGTACCCTCGTTCACTTCACGCTCAGATAAATCTACACTTTGAAAAACGTCGGTCGATACGAACAAATACCGGGGGGCACCTCCCTCCGCACCAGCCTTCTAAGCCCAGTGCCTCTCCGTCTTAACCGCCTCGTGGTAACCGGGCCACCGCGGTATGGTGGCGATGACGAACTCCAGGGGCTCTCCGCCGTTGTTCCTGAACTGGAAGCGGACGCCCGGGGGGACGCTTACGCACACCCCGGGCGTGAACCCCGTCACCTCCTCCCTCTCCCCCTGGCTCCTCCACACCTCGCCCCGGCCCCGCAGGCAGTACCAGATCTCCTCGACGGTCCTATGGTAGACGGCGTCAGACGCCTCATGTGGCGGCAGGGTGCAGTGGGCAAGCTGGCCGCCGTTCATCCTCATGAGGACCCTTATCTCGGAGCCGTCGGGGGCGAGCTCGTCGTACTCCCGCGGCAGCCGCCTGGTTCTGAAGTCCCGGGTTTCAACCATGAGCCCAATAGGGGTGGATGAGGGGAAAAGGCTTCACAATCTAGTCCAGCCCGTGCATGGTGCGGGCGATTATCTCGTCCTGGTACTCCTTGGTGAGGGTGGTGAAGTAGGCGCTGAACCCCCAGACACGCACAAGCAGAGACCTGTACTGCTCGGGGTTGGCCTGGGCGTCCCTGAGGGTCTCCGAGTCAACGACGTTGAACTGGACCACGGTGCCGCCCCCGCTCATGAACGTCTTCACGAAGCTCTCCAGCTTCTCCACCCCCTCCTCGCCCATGAGGGCTGTCGGGTGGAACCTGAGGTCCAGCGCCGTCCCCTCGGGGGGAAGCAGCGCGTAGACCTTGAGGGCCGAGTTCACCGTCAGCGTCGGCCCGGCCTTGTCGGTGCCGGCCACGGGGGAGAGGTGGGTCGACACGGGGTCGCCGGCGCGTCTCCCGTCCGGGCTGGCCGACGACCTGACGCCCCGGCTGACGTGGTGGAACGTGAATATGCCCGGGTAGTAGGGGCCGACGCGCAGCACCTGTGCGCTCAGGCCCTCATTGAAGGTCTCCAGGACCGCCTCGTCGACCGCTGATCCGCTCCTCTCCCTGACGTCGGGGCGGACCTCATCCAGCATCCCGGGGCTGATGAAGTCGGGCTGCCGGATCATCGACTTCCAGAACCACGCAAAAAACTGTGAGAAAAGACCACTTTACTCCGCTTACGTTTTCAGAGCTGAATGATCAGTTTCGCGCGCGCGGTTATATGTAAAATGGTTTTAACTCCTATTTGACAATTTGAGGACAGATGCGAGCCTCACATCCGCGCTTTTCGTCATTACAATGACAGCCCTTCTCGTGGCTGCAATGATGACGTGACCTTTCAAAGGGGATGATAGCAAGCCCCTTGCACGGGTCCAAGAAGGCGCGCGATGCTCAGCTATATGTACTTATAGTTGGGCGTATTGATTACAACTTGTAGGGAGCCATTATCTTTGCTTGAGAAACCAGGGTTCATAAGGAGACATTCGGTCTGGGTGTTCTTATCCGTAATATTAGCTGTAACCGTTCTTTTGTCGCTCTATGTCTTCTTGGAGTTCAACATCAATCAGACGATGTACCTTGAGAAGGCTAACTTGAACTGGTTCCAGACCGTCTTTTACAGCAACTACGTCTTTTACATCTCGGCGTTTCTGGCTCTTTTAGTGATCAATCCCTTTGTCGGGAAAAGTGACCTGTATGAAGCGTATGACAGCATCCAGCAATATGCCAAGATGATGTCAGCCACATCAGGCATAGAAATCGACGTCTCTATACCAAACCTGAAGATTAAATGGGGAAGGTCAACCTGGGCCCTCTGGCAGATGGTTAAGTGGGTCACCGCTTTCGTGGTGATAGCAACATCCATGGAGATTCCCTTCGTCGGCCCTTTCATGAACGTCTTCTACATGATGGTCAAAGGTTTTGGTAGCTGGTCTCAGGTTCCAAGGATATTTCTGCTGGCTCTCCAGCCTGCGTCCGGTGCTGAGTTGATCAGTTTGATGCCGACGATCGAGG
>Ga0315532_1001103_pt1 | contig 20878 bp, 19 predicted proteins | sample SalMarWE160370MG_FD_203082 | JGI IMG/M metagenome (GOLD analysis project Ga0315532, IMG submission 203082) | Salt marsh sediment microbial communities from the Plum Island Ecosystem LTER, Massachusetts, United States - Salt Marsh Sediment WE1603-70 ...
AAACACTTGTTTATAAAATAATTGCTGAGCACCTTGTTAACGGCAAACTCGCTGCCGGTGAGCAGATTGGCATTCGGATTGATCAAACGCTCACGCAAGATGCTACCGGAACGACTGCATTTTTGCTATACGAGTCGATGGGAGCAAGCCGAGTTAAGACCGAACTGTCGGTGAGCTATATTGACCACAACATGGCCGGCTTCGGGCCGGAAAATCATAATGACCACTTGTACCTGCAAACAATAGCTGCAAAGTGCGGCGTTTATCACTCGCGTGCGGGCAATGGTATTTGTCATCAGGTCCATATTGAGAGGTTTGGCAGACCTGGTGCCACGCTATTAGGCAGTGATTCACATACGCCGACCGCTGGCGGTATTGGAATGCTGGCAATCGGGGCCGGCGGCTTGGATGTAGCGGTGGCGATGGCAGGCGAGCCGTTTTATCTGCGATGCCCGAAAGTGCTGGGCGTAAAACTTATCGGCAAACTCGATGACTGGGTGGCCGCCAAGGATGTCATTTTCAAGCTCCTGAGCATTCTTACAACAAAAGGTAATGTCGGCTGGGCGGTTGAATATTTCGGCAAAGGTGTTGAGCAACTCACTGTGCCCCAGCGGGCAACGATAACCAATATGGGTGCTGAGCTGGGTGTTACCACCAGCATCTTCCCCAGCGACGAGCAAACCAAGAACTTTCTTACCGCCCAAAAACGCGCACAGGACTATCGGCCATTGGTCGCTGATGCGGGTGCTAAATACGACCGTGTTATCGAGATAAACATGGCTGAGCTTGAGCCGATAGCTGCGTGTCCATCGTCGCCGGATAACGTCAAGTGTGTTAAAGATATTGCCGGAGCTGAGATCGGGCAGGTAGCTATTGGCAGTTGTACCAATTCGAGCTATGCAGACCTGATGATGGTCGCACAAGTGCTGCAGGGCAGACGTATCGATAGCACCGTCGAATTAGGTATAGCTCCGGGTAGCAGAGAAGTTTTGAACATGCTTGCGGACAATGGTGAACTGGCGGATATGATTTCAGCAGGTGCCAGGATTTTAGAGTCGGCTTGTGGGCCTTGTATAGGCCAGGGTTTTTCACCGGCAGAAGGAGTAATTAGTCTTCGCACATTTAATAGGAATTTTGCCGGCCGAAGTGGGACACCTGGCGATCAAGTATATCTTGTCAGCTCTGAGACAGCGGTTGCCTCGGCTCTTACCGGCAGGATTACCGACCCACGTGATTTGCCACGATTGCTTGGGATAGAATACCCGAGAATAGAGATGCCGCATGAGTTCATTATCAATGACAATATGATCGAGCCGCCATTGAGTGAACAAGAAGCTGCCAGGGTAGAAGTTATTCGCGGCCAGAGTATCGTTGTGCCTGAACCACCGCCGCCACTGCCAAAAAAATTAAATGGTAAAGTCTTGATTAAGTGTGGTGACAAAATAACGACCGACCATATTATGCCGGCGGGTACTTATTTGAAATTGCGCTCTAATGTGCCTGAATACGCAAAGGTGGTTTTCAATAGCTTTAACGAGCAGGGCAAGCCAACCTTTGCTGACCGAGCTCTGAAGCTGAAGAAAAGCAATATTGCCGGCATCGTCGTTGCAGGCGAAAGTTACGGCCAAGGCTCGTCTCGGGAACATGCCGCACTTTGTCCAATGAATCTTGGAATTCGGGCAGTTATCGCAAAAAGCATTGAGCGAATTCACAAAGCGAATTTGATCAATTTTTGCATTGTTCCTATAGAGTTTGCTGAGCCGGCTGATTATGACAAGATCAAGGCTGATGATGAACTGATCATCGAGAACCTGCTAAAAGCAATAAAAAATAGTAATGAAATAAAAATAGCTGATACGACTAACTCTTTTGAATTTGTAGGCAGGCTTGAGCTGTCTGATAGAGAAAGGGATATTTTGCTCTCGAGCGGGCTCTTGAACTACACACAAAAAGGAGCAAAGGCACAGAGGAGCAAAGGCACAGAGGCACAGAGGAGCAAAGGCACAGAGGCACAGAGTAGAAAAGGGAAAAATTAAAAGGGAAACGGGAAGTATTCTTGCGAAATGGAAGAAAGACTTTTATTGCCTTCAGAAGTTGAGACTGCTGCGATTGCTCTTAAACCCAAAACAGCGGCTCTATGTTATGATCGGGTATGGGGAGCGTCAGATGGTATTGTTCCTCGGTCTATCAGGTGCTGGGGTGGAACCCAAGCAGAGGTAAGTGGAAAAGGATTGGCAGCGGATTACAATATAAAAACCGGTAGAGCTCCTATTGTCGCAATGGTTGGCCCTGAAGAAAAGAAATTAGAAATGCTTCGGGCCGGTACAGATTACGGCCTAGCTGCAACGTTTAGAGATATTGCTAAAAGTTTTTCAAAAAGACATCGTATTTATATGTTTCCGATCTTTGATTTTATTGAACAAAGGAACAGGATGTACCAACCAGGAGACCGTGAAATTATTGTGACCACATTGTCTAATCTTGATATTGTCGATGAAAAACAATTAACATGGGAACAAGTAATAGAATTTCGTAAAGATAACGAAAATAAGCAAAAATATAGACGTTTGCTTCACTGGCTTGATAAAGATATGGTTGGGAAATCACGAGCGTTTATTCAAGATGATATAGCTATGAAACTGGAGGATTATGAGTGGGCAATAAAGAAACATGGCATAAAAACTGTAATTGGTACTATTGAAGAAACATTGGACGCTAAACACTTAGCTGGCGCATCTGGTATAGTTGGAAGCTTCACATATGCAGGTCACCCTGTCTTAGGTATGTTGGTAGGTGCAGGCCTAATTTTTGGAAAGGTTGGGGTAAAGCTAATTCAAACGAAGCTTGATTTCGAAGATGTTGAAAGAGGACCTAATTCTGAAATCTCGTGGGTATATCAAGTTGGTGAGCTCTCTTAGGAAAACACCCGGTTCTTAACAAAGACCAGTAAGCTGAAGAGCACTCACACTTCGAAGTCCTTTTGGTGATTACGAGTAAATAGAATCCTTGATGACAAAAATAAGAACATATAGGGACTTGCTTGTTTGGCAAAAATCGATGGTTTTAGTGACAGACATATATAAGGCGTCAAAATCATTTCCCAAGGATGAGATATATGGATTGACCTCCCAGATTAGACGTTGTGCTGTTTCAATCCCTAGTAATATCGCAGAGGGTTATGGCAGAAACTCGACTAATGATTATATTCGTTCTCTGCATATTGCAACTGGTTCTTTGTACGAATTGCAGACCCAGTTGGAGATCTGTTTGAATTTACGGTATTTGAACAAAAACAGCTTTGATAAACTTTATGAATCAAGCAGAGAAATAGAACGAATGCTCAGTAGTCTAACCAAAGTGTTAAATGATAAACGAAATAAATAACTTTGTTCCTCTGTGCCTTTGTTTCTTAGTCCCTTTGACCCTGAACATTAAGAACAAATGAATGAAAAAACAATAACCATTTTTGGCACCGGCAGAGCTAAGCCCGGCGATTCAGCTTATATTTTGGCATACAAAACGGGTAGGGTTCTGGCGCAGGCAGGTTTTGCCGTTGTCAACGGCGGATACGGCGGGACAATGCTCGCTGCAGCTAAAGGTGCGGCCAAAGCTGGTGGTAGAATTATCGGTGTTACTTGCTCGGCTTTTAAGGCAAGCAAAGCCAACCAATATGTCACAAAGGAGATAATCACTGAATCTCTTGATGAACGACTCGACACGCTCATAAGACTGGGGCGAGGATATATTGTTTTGCCCGGCGGTACAGGAACTCTGTTGGAACTGGCAAAGGTCTGGGAATTGAAAAACAAGGGCTTTCTCGAAGCTGATAAGCCGATTATACTGGTAGGTGGATTCTGGGGGCCTCTTGTGGATTTGATCGCGAGTGATGACCCGGGCAGCAGTCAATACGTACAACGGGTAGACCAGCCCGAAGAGGCAGTTAGATTGATTGTAGAGCATTATACTTAGTCGCATAGGATTTGATAGGTTGTCATTCCGCACCCATTCGGCGGCGCTCAGGGCAAGCTTTGATGCGGAATCCATAGCCTATGGGGGTTTGGATTCCCGCTTTCGCGGGAATGACACCAATCGATTGAAAAGCTATGGAGAATTAGGTTGAGCTTTTTGATGAGTAAGAGACTTACGATTTTGATTTTGTTATTTTCCATGGGCGCTGGTCTGGCGCAATCCAGTTTGAGCCCAGGTAAACCAAACCAGCGGCTATTGCGCGAGGGTTTCGTGCTTAAAGGGATCGATGGGGAGCTATCCGTGTCGGACCAGAACGACGCATGTTTTTTCCAGTTTGATTCTGACGTGAGTGACGGCAAAGCTACTGTTGGAAAGGACATGAAGCTACAGATTCTACCCTCGGCGACACTCGAAAGAATGATATCTGATGCTAATAAGCGTTCTGTGGCGAACTATCGACTATGGGGTAAGACTACATGCTACAGAGGTGAGAATTTCATTTTTCCTGTTTACTTTCTTCCTCTGACCAAGCCCAAAGAACCTGAGCAGGCAAGATCGGAAATAAAGATTGGAGCCAAAGCTTCGCAGCAAACGCAACGCACAAAGTCTGACGATACTCAGAGGCGTACCGACGATCTGGAAATACCGAGTGAGGTCACCGCTCAACTGCGGGCCGGACCCAGAATTAATTCAATGAGGCCTACGGAGCGGCAAGCACACAAGCAAGACATGGTCCTTATTGACAGAATAGGCTCGATCTCGACGGATATAGTACATGACGCATACGATGTAAAAACAAATACGCAATACTATTTTGTCTTTGATGCTTTTGGCAGAAATGTCAATCCAGCTCAGCTTGGGCTTTTGCCTTGCAAGGCCCTTGAATCGACAGAATGGCTACAATCTCTTCTGCCCGAGCCGGTCCGATTCAAAGTGGCGGGGATTGTAACAGAGTATAAGGGGCAAAAGTATCTGCTGCTCCACAAGACCACACGAATTTACAGCCATGGAAACTTCGATAGATAAACCTCGTTAGAAATTGCATAACGGGGTGATAATATAATACAAATCCCGTAGCATAAGACGGCCCCGGGTAATGCTGTGGGACAGCAGGGAGAATTTCTAACGGGGTAAAGGATGAATCAATGAACCAGGAACTCGACAAGATTCTCATCTCATACAAACAACCGGGTTTCAAAAATAGGTTGAGGAACTTTTCCCTTTCAAAAACTGGATTATCGCACTTTGGGTTTGGTGAGCTTCATATCGAAAACAAACAGAAAGTGGAAGCGATTCTTACTAAGGTTATTATAGAGAGAGATAAGGCTGTAGTGGAATATACGGAAAAGTTTGATGGGGTCAAGCTGGCACCTGGGCAGTTCCGGATTTCGAAGAAAGAACTGGAAAAAGCTCACGAAGAAATAAACGAAGAGCTTCTGAAATCGATTCGTCAGGCAATTGAAAATGTGAGGAAGTATCAGACCGAAATCTTCATAGGTAACTTTAAACATCCTGGAATAAAATACACACCCATCAAGAGAGTTGGCATTTGTGTACCGGGAGCTTCTGCGCCGTTGCCTTCTACAGTAGTAATGACGGCGGTACCGGCACAGGTAGCAGGTGTAAAGGAAATCGTGGTGGTTTCACCGCCCAGATACAATCGCAGCATTCATCCCACAATTTTAGCGGTCTGTTATGAATTGGGAATCGAAGAAGTCTACAGAATAGGTGGCGCACAAGCGGTAGCAGCACTCACATATGGCACTGAAACAATTCGCGTAGTAGACAAAATAGTTGGGCCGGGAAATCAGTGGGTACAGACAGCCAAGAACTTGGTTTCTGCCGGCGTTGGGATTGATTTTATAGCAGGCCCGAGTGAAGTCTTGATAATCGCAAACGATGAAGCATACCCTGCCTGGGTGGCTGCGGATATGTTAAGTCAGGCAGAGCACGACCCGGGCTGTGCATTTCTATTTACAGACTCTCAAGAGCTTGCAGAGAAAGTTCTTGACGAACTGAAGACACAAGTAAAGAAGTTGGACCGATCAGAAGGAACAACGGAGTGCTTAAAGAAATTCAGCGGAATTGCTGTATTTAACGACTTGGATCATGCTGTTGAGATGGCAGACGAATTTGCGGTTGAGCATCTGCAGATTCAATGTGGTGCAAAAAGCAGAGAAATCGCTGATAAGATAAACAATGCCGGGGCGATCTTCATAGGCCCTTACACACCTGTAGCGGTAGGGGACTATTGGGCTGGGCCAAGTCATACACTGCCGACGGGCAAATCAGCATTGTTTGCCAGCGCGTTAAGTGCCAATGATTTTGTAAAGTCAACGAGTATAATCGAATATGATAAACAGCAATTAGCTGCAAGTGCGGAGGACATCGTTCGCCTGGCTGAGGTCGAAGGCCTTGATGCTCACGCTAAGAGCATCCGCATCAGGCAACAAGGTTAGACTCTTACACTTCCCAGTTGAGGTTTTTCTGATAACGCCAGTAAAAGCGCCCGAGTAGGTGGGCCCCGACCAACACCAGATAGATACAAGTACAACGAAGAAGAAAAGCCAAAACGGGTGCTCCCTGCGTGTTGGGTGCAGCCTTAAGAATCAGCACAGCCGCACCAAAAACCAAAATCAAAATCAGCCCGCAGTATCGAAGAAACGTACTGAGTATCGAGCCAATGAGCAAGACAGGATTAAGGCCAGAAACAGAATCGAACATAACGACAGCCAATAAACCCATCGGGAAAAAGAAAACCGCATAACCCAACAAAAACCAAAAAACTGAATCAATTGTCCTGTTGTATTGAAATCGTATAATAACCGGTACAAAGAAAACAGCCAGACAAGCAAGCGTCCTTAGCAATCGTGATAACATATCTCCCAACCCGGGAGCATCGCCTATTGTCTCAGGTGCACGCGACCAGCCAGATGCGCTGTCACGGATACATTCACAAAAGTACCAATAGAAATACATGTAAAGAATTACCCTTATAAAGATACCTCCAATTGCAACGATCGCGGCCGCAATAAGCAAAGGTGGGAATCCTAACGCAGCGTAGGAAAGTGTCTTTCCGAGAATCTTTATGAATAATGGCACTATAATGATAAGGCCGAGCATTATTAAACCGGGTTTACTTATAGGATACAAAAATATATCGATGATCCAGGGTAAAGTTCGCTCACCGGGGATTTCTGTTTCTTCGGTTGTACTTTCTTGTTCTAATTCAGTTTCATTCTGTGGGACTGAATTAAGGCTCCTGCTGGTAACTTGTGTTTGCACCCTGTCGTCAGGAGCATCTAAGAGAGTCAAATCGTAGCCGGTTATTTTTGAATCTGTCTTAGAGACCTTTCGTGCTTGGGCCGGCTTTGGCGGTGGGGCCTCCGGGACGGTGATCGCGTTTTTACATTTCGGACATCTGACTTTTTTGCCCGCGAAGGTGTCAGCAATTTTCAGCTTTCGACCGCAGTTTTCGCAGCTAAAGCAGATCATAAACTCACCATTTGCCTAAGATGCAGTATGTTTACTAAGGCCGGACAGTTGTTATCTACACATATTGTACCAAATAGCTCTACTAAAAAGGACGCAGATATGCTGATTTTCTTCATGTAGGAGGAAAAAATGTTACCATTTGTCCGCGTTCCATAGGAACTAAAAATTGCCAGGTGAATTATGCCCGTAGCACTTAAGGGATAAAGCAAAATATCGATCAATTGGAGTGGTCTGAGTTCAGTTGCGAACAAAGGCTATTCTTGCAACTGTTTTCAAATCCTGTCTTTCCTTTGGGTTCGCGAGGAAGTGGATTTTTAGGTGCTGGTCAACTTTTCTTTTATTATCTCGATGGCTTTGGCAAGGGCATCGTCAATTTTAGCTGGATTTTTTCCACCGGCCTGGGCCATTTGAGGTCGGCCTCCTCCTCCACCATCGATAATTGGCGCGATTGTCTTGACTATGTCGCCAGACTTCAGGCCCTTTTTGACCAGATCATCGGTTACGCCCACAAGGAGTGTTGCTTTGCCATCGTCTTCAAAACCAAGAACGATAGCCGCAGACTTCGCTCGTTTCTTGAGCATGTCGACTGCCTCCCGCGCCTGCTCGACTGAGATTGTGGTAAGTCGGCCAATTACGAGAGAGGTCCCGCCGATTTTTTCGCAGTGCTCCAACAGCTTTTTTGCCTCGGCCATAACATCTGAGCCGGAGACCTTTGAGGCTGCCTTGAGTTTCTTAGCAAGCTCTTTGTTATCATTTATTAATTGAGAGGCTCTCTCAACCAACGCCTCGGCTGGAACTTTCAGCATCTTTGAGAGGTCGTCTACGATGTCACTTGCTTTTTCGAGGTAGGTGGTAAGGGCTGAGCTGGTTAGTGCGGTGATTCTACGGACGCCTGCTGAGATACTTTCTTCCTTTATTATTTTGAAGCCACCGATAGAACCGAGCCTGTCGACATGTGTACCGCCGCAGAATTCCTTACTTAAGGCGCCATTTATTTGTTCCTGACCATCAGCACCGATACCAACTACTCTGACTTCGTTTCCGTATTTTTCGCCGAAAAGTGCCATCGCGCCGAGTTTTTCGGCCTCGTCTCTCGGCATTACCTCCCAGCTCACAGGCAGGTCAGCCGAGATTTTTTCTCTAACTAAGTTCTCGACCTCTTTCAGTTCCTGCGGCGTCAGAGCCTTAGGGTATGTAAAGTCGAATCTCAGATAGTCAGGGCCAACGAAGCTACCTTGTTGAGATACCGATTTGCCAAGAACCTGCTGCAGAGCCCACTGCAATAAGTGCGTGGCAGTGTGGTTCTTTTTTATTGCGATTCTATCTTTGCTGACAGTTGCACTGACCTGGTCACCAGCAGCAAGCGTGCCTTTCACGAGCCTGCCTTTGTGAATCACACAAGCTGCTATTTTATTTGTGCCTTCGACAATAAATGTACCGTTGTTAGATTCGATGGTGCCACAATCGCCGACTTGTCCACCTGCCTCTGAATAGAAGCATGTTTTGTCGAGGATAAGACCGACTTCGGCATTTGCCGGTAGCTGGCCTTGTGTTATGAAACCCTCGCTGTCTATCCAGCCGAATACCCTTGCATCGCAGGTCTCGACGTGATACTTATTCGTATCCTCAGTGACAGGAAGCTCAGTATCTGTTAATACGGTTGCAAATGTATCGGTTTTTTGGGCTGCTCTTGCCCGTTCTCTTTGCTCTTCCATGAGCTGATTGAACATGTCAGTATCAACTTTCAGACCTCGTTCTCCCGCCATAAGCTGGGTCAAATCAAGCGGAAAGCCGTAAGTATCGTATAATTGAAAGGCATCCTCACCACTGATTGTTTTCTCAGGGGTTTTGGTTGCTTGCTTGGCAGCGGAGGCGAAAATTTCGATTCCTCTATCAAGTGTTCTGCCGAAGTTGGCTTCTTCGGATTCGATTACTGTCGCGACGTAATCAGCACGTTCTATTATCTCATTAAAGGCTTGTCCCAGGCAATCTGTAACTACCGGAACGAGTTTGTAGATGAACGGCTCGTGCATTCCAAGCTCTCTGCCAAACCTTGAGGCTCGACGTAATATTCGACGGATAACATATCCTCGGCCATCGTTAGAGGGCGTTGCTCCATCGGTAATCGCAAAGATCAATGCGCGAACGTGGTCAGCTATGACTCTGAAGGCGTTGTCGGTTCTGTTGCCCAACGTTGCTGTGTATTTGTGGCCCGTTATGTCACCGATTGCTTCAATTATAGACATGAACAGATCGGTGTGATAATTGCTTGTTTTATTCTGCATCGCTGCCACAACCCGTTCTAGGCCAGCCCCCGTATCGATGTATTTAGCGCCTAAAGGCGCGAGCTTGCCACCTGCCTCACGATTAAATTGAATAAACACAAGGTTCCAAAGCTCGATAAATCTGGCGCAGCCACTATTAACCTGACAACTATGGCCTTTGACGTTCTTCATGTCGCAGGCTTCAGGGCCGAGGTCGATATGTATCTCACTACACGGTCCGCATGGGCCGATCTCACCCATCTCCCAGAAATTGTCTTTTTTACCAAAAGCCAGGACCCTTTCAGCAGGTATCGACGTTGCTTTAGTCCATAGTTGCGCAGCCTCATTATCCTTTGGCAATCCGTCATTTTCATCACCGGCAAAAACTGTTGCCCATAGGCGCTGCGGCTCGATGCCCCAAACCTTTGTGAGAAGCTCCCACGCCCATTCGATCGCTTCGGCTTTGAAATAGTCATCGAACGACCAGTTGCCTAACATCTCGAAGAACGTATGGTGGTACATATCTTTTCCAACTTCTTCGAGGTCATTGTGTTTTCCGCTTACCCGCAGGCACTTTTGGCTGTTCACAGCTCGTGGATACTCCGGGGCTACTAATCCGAGGAAGATGTCCTTGAACTGATTCATACCGGCATTGGCAAAAAGTAACGTTGCATCATCATGGGGCACAATCGGTGAGCTTGGGACAAAGGTATGGCCTTTGCTTTTGAAGAAGTCTATAAAACCGGTTCTAATTTGCTTTGCAGTTAACATTGCGCATGCTGTACTTATACTTTTTTATCCATGTCACCGTGACAGTCTTTTACGGTAGACTGTTTTATTCTTATCGGCTTGCCCTTTTACCTTGATTTTTTTGAATTCCATTTATGGAGACGACTGGACGAGATTTAAGCATGGGAATTGACTAATCGACAGTCAATTTCCAAAGCCTTTGACTGCTAATACCTTGCTCTTTAGCTCCTCGCACAAATCTCTATTCTCGGCCAAGTATTTTTTGGCATTTTCCCTTCCCTGGCCGAGCCTAATGTCACCGTAGCTTAGCCACGTACCGCTTCTTTCGACAACCTCACAGCCAAGCGCTAAATCGAGTAGGTCGCCTTCATAGCTTATGCCGCTGTCAAACATGACGTCGAATTCAGCGTCACGGAATGGCGGTGCGATTTTGTTTTTCACTACCCTGGCCCTGACTCTGGAGCCGATAGCGCCTCTGTTATCCTTCAGGGTAGTAATTCTTCTCAGATCAATACGGATGGAGCTATAGAACTTCAGTGCCCTTCCACCCGGCGTGGTTTCGGGATTGCCAAACATTACGCCGATTTTCATGCGAATCTGGTTTATGAATATCAGAGCAGTTTTGCTCTTGCCAATGATAGCCGTGAGTTTCCTCATTGCCTGGCTCATCAATCTTGCCTGCAATCCAATATGGGTGTCACCCATTTCTCCTTCGATTTCAGCTTTCGGCGTGAGTGCAGCCACCGAATCGATTACGATGACATCGACAGAATTGGATTCCACGAGCATCTGGGTGATATCCAGTGCCTGCTCGCCGGTATCGGGCTGGCTAACTAGCAGACTGCTAATATCCACACCCAGCTTTTTAGCCCAGGTTGTATCCAGAGCGTGCTCAGCATCGATGAATGCGGCGACGCCGCCTGCTTTTTGAGCACTAGCAATCACGTGCAGTGCCAGGGTTGTTTTGCCGGACGACTCTGGTCCGAATAGCTCGCTGGCTCTGCCTCTTGGAATGCCGGCCCCGCCAAGGGCGATATCAAGCGATAGCGAGCCGGTACCGATCCCCTTGATCTTGGCGTAGCTGTGCTCGTCCATTTGCATAATCGCGCCTTGGCCGTATTGCTTTTCAATCTGGGCGATAACTTGCTGCAACGCACCTTCTCTGCTGGTTGATCGCGAAGCTGTTTCAGATTTTTTTGTCTTTGTCATCTTTACTTTCCCCTCTGTTTTAGACTTTGAGTTTTGGCTTTTACGTTTTTAGCTTTGTTGTAGACTATAACTGCCCAACACAGTATAGATTGGCCCCTGTGGTGTCAACTGGCTTTGGTACACGCGAACCTGGTCAGCCAACACGGTTCCAAGCTTAAAATCCTTATATTGTTCGGCCACCTGTGCCAGTTTAGCACCCGCCTTTGTGTTTCTTATCCTGCAAAGTGTCAAATGCCCGGCAAATGCTCTTTGTTCTTTGGGCCAACCCGCCAGGGCCAATTGCTGCTCAATATCTTTCTGCAAATTCAGTAGCTCCTTGCAGCCATGACCGGCACCGACCCATAAAACCCGAGCACTTTTACCGCCAAAATGACCCACCGTTTCGACTTGCAGCTCGAAGTTCCGATGTTTACCTGCAACATCTTTAACAGCATTGCAAACGTCAACGATCTGTTCGTCTTTGATCTCACCTAAGAATTTCAGCGTCAGATGGATAGCTTCGGGATTTACCCATTTGACATCGCCTTTTTTGATGTCAACTTTGCTCTGTAACTGAGACTGCAGGTTCGCCAGACCCTTTCGAATTTCCTCGTCGATATCGAACGCTATAAATACACGCACAACTTACAAATCCGAAATACTAAATCCTTAAAACATAAACAAATTCAAATTAACAAAATTCAGAAAGCTTTGGTCGTTTGAATGCTTAGCCAACTTGCTTTATCTTAATCTCTGATTATACCGATTTCACGAAAAAAACCAACAGACTCTGCCCAATCATTATAATCTGTAATTTTCGTATCGGCATTTATTTATTGACAGGGAAACTAACAACGATATATTCTGTCTCTAACGGATATAGAAATTGTATCCTGGAGATCGTATGGACAAAAGGACCCGTGAATGGTTAAAACAGGCCGATTATGACATCGACACGGCGGAATATATGTTCGCCGGCGGGAAATTCTTCTACGCCGTCTTTATGTGCCATTTGTCCGTGGAAAAGGCGATAAAAGGCCTTTATCAGCAGCGTCTGAAAGAACCACCGCCTAAAACGCACAATCTTGTTTATATGCTGAAGAAAATTGACATCAGACCGGCTGAGACAGCGGGAAAATTTATCGTGAAGCTCAACGAAGCCAGCGTAGCTACAAGGTACCCCGAAGATATAGACAGGCTGCAGGGTCAATACACAAAAGATGTTGTAAAAAATATACTTGTTGAAAGCAGAAAAGTCCTCGAATGGATAAAAGGAGAGTTTACGAGATAATATCGGCTTTCAGGAACGCCATTGAGTCGAGGGGAATAAAGGCGGATAAACTCATACTTTTCGGCTCTTACGCCACGGGACAATACCGGGAAGATAGCGATATAGATATAGTAGTTATCTCTCGGGATTTTAAAAATAAAAGTTATTGGGAAAGAATCGACATACTTTCCGACGCCATTTACGCTCTTTTTGAGCCAATAGAGGCAACTGCCTTTACCCCTGACGAATGGCAAAGCCGGGAGTCGATGATCACCGATTTCGCCAAAAACGGCGAAGTCGTCTATGGGTAGTTGTTTTGTTGGATTTTTTTAACGATAAATGATTTTTTACACAATAAGGAAATGAGTATAGTGTCCAAAGATTTGCCATGCCAAATTTTCTCTATGGACTGTAGCGACCCTTGAGATATTCATATGCTTCATTTATTTCTTTTGTCTTCCACTCGGCTACATCGCGAAGCTCTTTACCCAACGAATGGACTTTGTCGGGATGATACTGTTGGACAATCGCCCTATAGCAACGTTTAATCTCCTCAAATGTAATCGCGCCTTCTATTCCAAGTATTCTTAAATAATGCTTCAGTTTTTCTTCTTCAGTTAAATTTTTAATATATCGTTCTTCTTGTTCATGCGATGTTTTACGTGCGCTTGCCTTTTCTTGCGCATGAAGAAGAGCACCGACTGCCTTTGCTTCGTCGGGATTCCAAACGACTTTTGGTTCCCTATGCCAACGACGCATTAAAACGTCTTGTAAGAATGTTAACTGTGAGCGTTGTCCAATGAAGATTACATCGCTTATTTCATTGCTGAGCAAATCAGCGTCGAAAATGCACCGGTCTGCAATATCAAGTATGTATTCCATCATCCTTTTAAATACTACCTCAACTTCAGACTTCGACAAAGAAAACTTAATATCTTTGTTTTCCGTGATTTTAGGCAGAGATATAGTAACTACTCCGTAGGATAGCAATTCTTCCTTGATCGCTGATATGGCATTCTCTAATCGCGCTCTTGATATATTGTCATATGTCAAGTCTATGTTATGTTTTTCCTTAATCATGTTGGTTAGCCACCGACTCAACTCCTTGTCAAAAGCGGTTTCGCTAAGTTCCAAATCCGTCCTAGGCAACTTCACCGAAACCTCTCCATCAATAGACTCAAGGATACTGATGGTAAAAGCGCTTTCCGAAAGGTCAAAAACTGCTGCGTTTGTTACAGGCACTTTTGCAAGGTATTCTTTCACCGCCGCAATCGGCTCCGAAATGAAACCAATTAGATTAAGACCGGCACTGTTCAATGCATCTTCAACAACATTACGTTGTTTAGGAGTAGTTTGAGGATCTTCAGTAATAGCCACATGAGTAATATCTCTTCCGAGATACTCAGATGCATCTCTTTTGAGTTTCAAAAAAAGATGTGAGCAAATATCCTGAATGGAATAAGTTTCTCCACGATGTACTATCCGGCACTCACCATTGGCACTTTTCACTACATTATACGAAACAGATCTCCTGAAATGTTCTACATCATCGAAATGTCTACCTAAGAATACCTTGAATGAATTAAATGTACCTTCTGTATTTGTAACTTTTTGATGTTTTGTTATCAGGCCTGCTATCCACTCGCCATTTGACAAGCGGGCAACGATCGACGGAGTGGTGAACTGTCCTTCACTGTTCGGTATAATCTTCATGCCCCTCTCAGTTATGGCTGCAACTACTGAGCTATCAATACCAAAGTGTATACCTATTATTTGTGGCAACATTCGCAGCCTCCTTAATATGCGTGCCAGTTAAATCTGGGGACATCATGTTTATTTCCTTTAAAAAACAAAAACATTATCTTCCAGCTATAATAAATCATTATATTCTCGAATAATGGAAGAAGATTAGTAATTTCGTGGCAAAGACAGCGTAAATCTGTGCAAAGTCCTGTCTAAAATTTGACCAGTTTGCGAAGCTCCGCCAAGCGATTATCTATATCACGTCTGGTCGTCTTTGCTAGCCCGTTGATTGAGAAATCGGCGATAGTAAAAGAGGCGACGATAGTGCCATAGGCCACTGCTGTTTTTAGTGTCTCAAAGTCTGTTTTGCCGGTTTGCGCCATGTAGCCCAATAGCGCACCTGCGAAACTGTCACCTGCGCCGGTGGGATCCTTTACATTCTGCGCTGGATAACCAGGCAGGATTAACATTTCTGCGTTCGCGTTGCATGTTATTGAGCCTGACTCCCCTTTTTTGATTACTATTGAGCTTGGCCCAAGGCGCAAAATATTTTCTGCTGCTTTTATCAGATTCTGCTCACCGGCCAACATCCTTGCCTCATCTTCATTGATTATGAGGCAGTCAACTCTCTTCAGAAGGGCCTTTAAGTCTTCGAGCTGCTCGGCAATCCAACAATCCATGGTGTCAGCCGCGACAAAGACAGGATTTTCAATTTGTTCAAGCAGTTCGTGCTGCAAGTTCGGCGCGGTATTCGCGAGGAACACGTACTCGCTATTTCTGAATGCAGCAGGTACTTTTGGTGGTGCTTCAGCCAGCACATTCAGCTCCAGGCGATCTGTTCTTCTATCATCCATATTCTCTAAGTAGGAGCCTGTCCAGCGAAACGTTTTGCTGTGTTGTCTGATCTCAAGACCAGCCAGGTCGACGTCTCTGCCGGCGAAAATCTTGGCCAGATCAAACGGACAGTCCGACCCCACAGCACCCACGAGCCTGACCGGACAGAAGAAGCTTGCTGCCATGGCAAAATATGCCGCCGATCCGCCCAGGCAATTCTCACTGATGCCATAAGGCGTCTTGACTGTATCAATTGCTATCGAGCCGGTTACAAGCAGTGACACTTATTGATCTCCTTCAGGATTGATTTCTTCCCTGATTATAGTTAGTGCTTTGTCAATTCTTGACAGGGTTTTCTCTCTGCCCAGTATCTGGACCGAATCGAAAATAGGAATGCTCACCGTGCTGCCGCACAGGGCGACACGCAGCGGTTGAGCTACCTTGCCAAGGCCTACCTGTCGTTGTTCGGCCAGCGAGCGTAACATCGTTTCGATCTTTTCGTATTTAAATTCCTCCATAGCAGTAAAACTATCCCGCTCGATCCGTAGGATAGTTCCGGCGTCGCCTTTGAGCAGTACTTTTTTCACTGCTTTCTCATCATATTTTATAGCATCGTCGGGCACAAATAGAAATCTGCTTTTGCGTTCAATATCAGCAAGCGTCCGTGCCCCTTCACACAGCTTGACGATTCTCAGAAGCAATTCATCATCAGCAGAAAGGACCGGCGATTCGACCACCCGAAGATAATCCTTAAAGTGTTTAAGAAGATTGTCGTTCGGCATTATCCGAATATGCTCGATGTTAAAAGCAAGCAGCTTCTGTCGGTCAAACAAACTGTTCGATTTCGTCAGACGCGAAATGTCAAATGACTCTATCAGCTCTTTTACCAACATTACTTCGCGATTGTCACCAGGGTTCCAGCCTAAAAGCGCGAGGAAATTGAGCATCGCCTGCGGTAAATAACCGCTTCGGAAGAAGTTTACTACGTTAATCTCAGGCAGGTCTATGCCCAGATATTCTGCCATTGCATCGATGCTCGGCATATCTGGTGTAGCTTTGCCGTTAATAAAAGAGTCAATCTGTTCTAGTGTAATACCGGCTACCTCAGCAAGCTTTTTCAGATCAACCTGCTGCATAGCCTTGATTGCCTTGCGAAGGGCTTGTGGCCGCTCACGTTTGGATAATTTACCTCCGGTGTCGCTGACAGTGACAGACATGTGGGCATATCTCGGCAGCGAGGCATCAGGAAATAGTGCCTGGGACAAAGCTATCTGAGCTGGGGTGTTGTTGAGGTGTTCCTGACCACGAATTACGTGCGTGATGTCCATTAGATAATCGTCGACTACACACGCAAAGTTGTAAGTTGGAAAGCCATCGCTTTTTTGTATGATGAAGTCACCAATTTCAGAAGGATCAAAATGGATTTCTCCCCGTACAATGTCGTTAACAATGATAGATTTATCCTGGGGGACAGCGAATCGAACTGTTACGGGCTTGCCTTGTGTTTGGGCTTTTTGCACACCCTGAAATGTCGGAAAACATTCGGGCCTGGGATAGATAAAACCTTTTTTCTGGGCCTCAGCTTCTTTGCGCATGGCTTGGAGCTCTTCTTCGGTCTCGAAGCAGTAGTATGCTTTTTGCTGATCGATTAGTTGCTTTACGTATTTGTCGTAAATGTCTTTTCGCTGGGACTGGAAGTAAGGCCCGCTTGGCCCATTCACTTCGGGGCCTTCGTCCCAGTCGATACCGAGCCACCGCAGGTCGTTTATCACCTGTTGGGTAGCGGTTGGAGTATTTCGTTTCTGGTCTGTATCCTCGATGCGTAGAATGAATGTACCACTATTTCGCCGGGCCCAGAGCCAGCAAAATAGAGCTGTTCGTGCCCCGCCAACGTGCAGATACCCGGTTGGTGATGGCGCAAAACGTGTTACTATTTTCTCTAACATACTTTACCGTTTATGATTGCTTTAGGAGCAACTAAGCTAAGCTACTGGACCGTCATTGTCAAGCGTAAGGTGCTCTAATAACTGTTTCAAGATAATATATAGGCCATCCTTTCAACGGTTATGATTTGTGCTTTTCGAAAGGAATGGCCATGAATAAGAGACTATCAAGAAAGCAGATGTTCTCCAACGAAGTTAGCCTAACAAAGGATGATGACGTTTATGTCGGAATAGACGTCCACAAGAGATCTTACAGTGTAGCAATATGGATTAACGATGCGTCCGTAGTAGATTTCGCGATGCCTGCCGAAGCTCATGAAACACGAACGACCATCGACGAGTACAAGCCACGAACTACGCGTCGCAGGCCGGTGTCGAGCGAGGCTTTTTTAATTTAACCACAGATTACGCAGATTTTGCAGATCAATGGACGAGAGACGAAATCGCTTGACAACAATGTGACTTTCCGGCATTTTACCCGGTCAAAGATGGAAACAACAAGGGGCGGAAAAATTCCTCGAAATATTGCGGGCTGTGGGTTCTGTTATTTTGGTAACTTGATGTGACACTGAAAAAATTTGAAATAACTTGATATAGACAGCATGTTTTGGTCTAATAAAATGTGGTAGTTTGTCAACATCGATCATGCAAATAAAAGAATCGTCTAAATCTGACAAGCTACCAGGAATGTACTGAGGAAAAGCAAAATGGAGGATATATATGCGTTCTATCACTACCCTAATGGTAATCGTCGCTTTTGCCGCGACTGGAACTCAAGCGCGCGTACTGAGCACGGCATCCTACAATGGTCACGTATACCATCTGTTGGAGGAGGCAGATTGGTATGTCTCCGAGGCAGAGGCCATCCGCCTGGGGGGCCATTTGGTCACGATCAATGATGCAGACGAGAACACGTGGATTATGGACACATTCGGACAAACGGCAAGGGCACAAGGAGGAAACGGGCTGTGGCTGGGTCTTAATGACGCTGAGACAGAGGCCCAATGGCAATGGGCCAGTGGCGAGCCAGGAAGCTTCGGACAAAGAAGGGACGTGAGACTTATTCTAAGCGAAAGGCAATTGTCGAACCGGTGTTTGGCCAGATCAAACGAGCCAGAGGATTTGTTCAGTTTTCGATGCGAGGCCTTGAGAAGATGCGAGGCGAGTGGGCAATGGTATGTCTTACTCATAACTTATTGAAGTTATTCAGAGCTCAATATGCCATTGCGGCTTAAGAATATGATGGATATTGCTGTCTCATGACAAAGATCGCAGCTATTTTGAGAAGTAAATGTGCAACTTCAACTGTAAATAAATTCTCACCCTGAAAAATCAGAAGTCAAAGCCAAAAGAAGATTAAAAAACAACGCCTGAATCAGTTACTCGGACAGACTCCTAGTAAGCAAAAACACAAACTGTACGCAACGAATGCAGTAATGATCCCGCATATCAGTGCATTCAATCTGAATTTAACAAATAGAGTCCCTGTAAGTAAACCACCCAGAGTTCCACCAACAATCGATAGGGTAAAGCCGGCCCATGTAGATAAACCAAGCCTTAGTGCAAGAGCCATGGAACAAGCACCAAGGGCAAAAATCCCTTCAATATCTATATCTGGAAAGTGAGCTAGTCGGAATAAAACTGCAGCAGCCAATACGAATGGAATATATTTTGTGCCTTCAGAAAATCCTATGCCCAACGCCTTAAAAAAGGTGGTCTCAAACATTATTTATAACTCTTTGCTTAATAATGATAATTCCGCCTCATTATTTTGGGGAAATCCTGCTCTCCCAAATCTGATGAATTGTCCAAAAATCTTCCGGTATTTTCACTCCCATTGCGGTAGCGGCTTTTGTATTTACAATATAATCAAACGATTTTGGATATTCTGATGGTATTTTCCTAGGGTCTTCTCCATTAAGGATCTGAGCAGCCTTAATTCCCGTTTGTCTACCTATCGCAAAATAGCTTGGACCAACTGTTGCCACCGCACCTTTTCGAACGCTATCTGGGTCGCCCACAAACAACGGTTTCTTTAGCTTGATACATAGGTTAATAACCTCCAGAAGATTTTCTGTTACAAGATTATCACCATTCACTATTATGCAATCGTTTACTGAAATAGCCTCCTGTACTCGACTTGAAATCTCGTATGCAGTACTTACTTCGTATTTTGATGCTTTAATATTATTTTGTTCCAAAGCAGATATTGTGTCTCTTACTAGTATCCGGCTATTTTCTTCTGCCGGGTTAAAAATGAGTCCGGCGGTTTTCATTGTCGGTAGGATTTTTAGGAAAAACTCAACTTGCTCTTTCACGGGGTATCTATCACTTACTCCAGTTGCTAAAGTCTCGGATGCATCCATGCTGCTTACAATCTTTGCTTGGACTGGATCGGTAACAGCAGTATAAATCAATGGGATTTTAGACGCATCAGTTAATTTTATGGCCTCAGCGGCAGCGGGTGTTGTAAGGACAAATATCAGAGAAGGCTTAAGAGCAATTGCAGATTTTACTAATGAAGCGATCTTGCCGAAGTCACCACTTGCATTCATGAATTTAAATTCTACATTATTTGTTGTATAATTTTTCTCAGATAGACCTTGACGAAAGCCATCGATTGACTGATCGAGGGAGGGATGGCTAAGAGGGGTTATTACAACAACTTTCTTCATTGACTTTTCGCTAGAAGTAGATTTGCTTCCTTTTTCTTTACAGGATATGAGCATAACGAAAAATACGAGAATTCCGGAAATCAACAGAGTTCTTTTCATGGCATTACTCCTTGAAATAAGTTATTCTTTTGTGATTGATTTCATTAAATGGTATTATGTAATCATCGTGAACGATGCGAATATCTTTAGGTTTTATTTCGCCTATCCCCCAAAGCGAACACGACTATTAGAAAATCGTTTGCAGCTAATCTCGGAACTTTAAAACTAAGGTATGAATCTGTTCTCAATACATCCTCGGGAGTATCTAAAGATTCTATTCGATAGTCTAATGGCTCAATAATTCTCTGATATTCTACTCGGACTCTGACATCTCGCGCGGCACAAGAACCTTCATTATTAATAACCATAAATTGTATCTTTCCATTGTCATGAGGATTGGGAATAGACTGATAAAGTGTGACTTGGAGTTTGACAGAGCCTTTAATCCAATGGTTTACTAAAAAACCTACTATAGTTGCTGCGACAGCAGCAATTATCGCAATAAAAATCTTATCGTTAGATATTCTTCTAATCAATTTCATACTCTGCAGTCCGAGTTATGTTATAACATTATACTTAAAGAAACAGTAACCATTCACAGTTTTTTTTAACGAATTAGCAACGGATATTTTTGCTTACTCCAATGAGCAATAACAGATTCATGGATAAAATCAAAGACATTTCGCTCTTGCTTTTTGCAAGTGGCCA
>Ga0315532_1001104_pt1 | contig 20869 bp, 18 predicted proteins | sample SalMarWE160370MG_FD_203082 | JGI IMG/M metagenome (GOLD analysis project Ga0315532, IMG submission 203082) | Salt marsh sediment microbial communities from the Plum Island Ecosystem LTER, Massachusetts, United States - Salt Marsh Sediment WE1603-70 ...
TGATAGCACCGGGATACTTGCCAGGCGTCCATATCCCGGCATTGTGCAATAAACATTCATAGTGCAACCATTATAACGTCCTTTCATGACCCATGTATGTGTCACCTATCTATCTGAACTAGATCAGTCTGTACAAGAGGGGGAAGGCACAATTTGTTCCTGAGCCCGCTGAAGTCACAAAGCGGCAAAAAGTTTAGACAGGCGCGATGTCCTCAGGCTTCAAGCAGATGCTCCTGTTAAAAATTTGACAAAAAATGTAGCTTATGCTAATTTTATAATATAATCACGATGAGAGGCCATCCAAAGGGGTTGGTCCCGAGGTAATGCCTCTCTTTTTTCGTTTACCGCCCCTATCATACGCGAGCTTGCCCCTGAGATCATTCATAAATGCGCTGTAGGACATCATTTTCCTGAACAAGGATGAAAAACTGTTCCTGTTTGGGATCAGCAGTTTGAGCAATTTATCATTCTTCATAAGGTAGTCTACGAGGCAATAAAGGTCGCCATCCCCGGTAACAATGAGGGCCTTGTCGTAATTTTCATATTCAACCATAGCGTGAAGAACCATCTCCGCATCAACATTCCCTTTTACTTTTCCGCTTGGCAGTTTGAGCGTTGGCTTGAAGACCAAAATATAGCCATCTTTCTGTAAAGCGGTGTACAAAGCTTGATTTTCGTAAACGTAGCCAATGAAGAGAAATGCTTTAGCTATGCCGTATTTGTCATGAAGATATTGCCTGAATTTTCTGAAGTGCAGTGCCCATCCCTGCTCACGGATTGAAAGGTTAAGGTTCTGGCTATCGATAAATGCGTAATTATTGCGAGCCTTCGCCATATCTATTTGCTTACCAGATACTCGGAAAGGTTGAGGGCTACCATTCGTTACTTGTATCATATTCTCGATACACGTAAGAGTCAATCCCAGAGATTGCCACGCCCCGACAAGTCGGGGCTCGCAATGACACGAGGGTTACTGCTCCTGTTAAAAATACCGGCAAAACAGGGTATAATAGCGGAAGCCAGAACTACAAAGTGCTGATAGAATTAGAGAGGAGGGGAAATGAGAGAGGTTATTTTACATCCCGGTGAGGATGGCTACTGGGTAGTGGAGTGCCCGAGCTTACCTGGTTGCGTCAGCCAGGGAAAGACAAAAAGGGAAGCAATTAAAAACATCAAGGAAGCAATCAGTTGCTACATCCATGCTCTCGAAGAGGATAACCTGCCTGTACCCAAAGAGAAGTTCGAGGTATCAGTGGTAGTGGTATGAGCAAGCTTCCTGTCCTATCAGGCGAGAAGTGTATCAAAGCTCTGGCAAAGGCCGGATTTTATTTTAAAAGGCAGGAAGGTAGCCACGTGGTACTGAGGAGAGACGAACCATTTTGCCAATTAGTCGTCCCTCTTCATAAGGAATTGGATAGAGGAACACTGCGAACTATTATTCGTCAGGCGGGATTGTCGGTAAGCGAATTTACCAAGCTGCTGTAACGGTGTTAACCCTGAGCTAATGGCCAGGGAATACCCTTGCAGATATAGACTCCTCCCGTCCTTGAAGAACCGGGGGGAAAGGGTGACCTTCTCGCTCAAAATCGGGGAGATACTCTTCGGCCGCCCCCATTTCCTGCACCCAGCCGTTTTCTATTCCCAGGTCAGTTAGTAGCCGGAGGACTGCTTCATGCTCAGCAACGGTGATGGTCCGCGAAAGCAGTGGTATTCGTGACGCCCGGTGCATGGGCATGTATTGAGACATTATGCTGACCGTCACCGTGGGAGAAAGCTCCCGAGCAAGCCAGGTCAGCGATTCCTCACTGCCGGCCAGACCGTTGGGCAGAATAAGATGGCGCACTATCAGTCCTTTTTGGGCCAGGCCGGATTCATCTACCACCAGGTCTCCAACCTGTCTATGCATCTCTCTAATAGCCTGACGAGCCCGTGCTACATAATCCGGGGCATGCGAGAACTTCTTAGCCCACTTGTCAGAAGCATATCTCAAATCAGGCAGGTAGATACTTATGACACCGTCAAGCTCTTTCAGAGAAGCGACAGAGTCATAGCCACCAGTGTTGTAAACCAGCGGCACTCGAAGCCCCATGGGCACCGCCTCCGCAACTGCCCGGAGGAGCTGGGGAATAAAATGGGATGGCGAAACGAAATTGATATTGTGGCAGCCCAGTCCATCCTGAAGGTAGAGCATCCTTTCAGCCAGGGTATGGCAGTCCATTTCCCTGGATTTTTGTTTTTCCCAGTTCTGGCTTATCTGGTAGTTCTGACAATAAACGCATCTCATATTACAATTGCCGAAGAAAACCGTCCCCGACCCTCTGGTTCCTGAAATAGCCGGCTCTTCACCTTGATGAGCGCAGACCGCCGAGACTATGGGGAGACGCCCGGAATGGCAATAGCCCGGTTCGTTTTGTAATCTATTGACCCGACACTCCCTGGGGCAAATATCGCAGGAGGCTAATCGAGCCTCAAGTGCTTGCGCACGACGCTCCAATTCGCCGGAGTGGTATAGCGTAACGTATCCTGGTTCCATAGACACTAAGAGCACCGTGAGTGAACGTGGCACAACTCACTGACTTACACTTTAGACGGCTGACATAGTGCTGTCAACTTTCCGCTCACCGATGACCCGGAACTGGTTATCCCACTTTTGGTATCAGCGGAGCGCCGGCCTTCTCAAAGGTGACCGGTCTCTGCTAGTTGCCTGATGAAGTTAAATCCCGGCGGGCGGTTCGCAGCGCTAAACGGCGTTGCCGGGCATGGCCTTGATGGCGACGATAATCTCGGCGGGTAAACGGTATATTTTAATTTTTTCTTTGCTTTTTATCTGATATCCTGCGTCAATCAGGCATTGCTCGGCATAGATTGGTCGGGAGCCCAGGTATTTGGGACATTTCTTGTGTAGCCACTCATACACCTTCAGGAATACGGACTTCCCGTTCTCTTTTGACATGTCAATAATCCCCAGCCTTCCGCCCGGCTTTAGCACCTTCTTTATCCGGGCAAGCGCCCTGGGAATTTCAGGCGTGTCAAAACCCTCAAGGGTAAAGCTCATGAAGACCGCATCGAAGGCGCTCTCATTAAAAGGCAGACACGTTGCATCCCCGCAGCATAGCTCCGTTCTATTTGCCAGTCCCTCCTTCTCCAGCCTTTTCTTCGTTTTTTCTATCATTTCCGGGGAAATATCAATGCCATAAGCTTTTCCCGCCGGGCCGACGAGTTTTGCCATCCGCTTCAGGCAGTGCCCGGTGCCAGAACCAATTTCCAGTACCGTCTCCCCTTCTACAACCGATAGGCGCTCCAGCGCCATTTTCGAATACTTCCGCCCCAGCAGCCCCAGTGTGTAGTCATAAAACTTACTTATCCTGTCGTAGGCTTGCTTAGCTTCCTCTCTGGTCCGGGGGACCGGAAGTATATCCCGGGCTTCTGACTTGTTTCCCCTATCCATGCCTTCTTGTCCAAGTTTACCATATCCCCCCTTGGTATTCTGGGGATATAATACCTTATTGATAGCAGGCCTGAGCGATATGGTGCCCCCGGAATTCGCCAGCCCCTCACTTGCACGCCGCCCCAAGCCCCTAAAGAGCTTTCAATTCGACTATGGTGCGATTCGAGCTGATGTCCTCAGGCTTCAAGCTGGTGCTCCTGTTAAAAATAGTGGCAAAACAAAGTATAATAGCCGAAGGCAGAGCCAGAATAGAAACCGGACTTGTGGAGCATCAAGGACACCAATAAGCCGATGCAAGCAGACGTGGCATCCATTCCCTCTGACCGACTGTACAGCCGGAACTACAAAAGTAGCGAAGGTGTAACGCTTTGACCAAGAAGCAGCCCATATTCTACGGATGGTGGATAGTCGTTGGGCTGTTTGTCATAGGTGTGGTTGCGTCTCTGGGAAGATACAATCTGGCTGCTTTCCTCCCCTTCATCATGCCCGAACTGGGCTGGTCACGGGAGACCATAGGCTTAGCCCAGAGTCTGGCCATATGGATGTACGCTCTTTTTGTTCTGCTCTCAGGCCTACTGGTTGATAGAATCGGAAGCCGGAAGACTTTTTTAATCGGCGGCCCTATTACCATCCTGGGCTGGGTCCTGTTATCCACCGCGCAATCACCGTGGCAATTGTATTTATATTACGGAGTGCTCCTGGCATTAGCAGTTGGCATGACTCATTATGTCCCCCTCCTGGCGACAACCCGAAAGTGGTTCAGAAAGCGGGCGGGAGTGGTAGCCGGCATCACCGGCAGCGCCTGGGCTGTCGGACACGCCATATTTCTGCCAGTAATGACGGGACTGGCTGATTCACATGGCTGGCGTTACACTTCCTGGATCCTGGGTATCTGTTTCGGTGCGGTCATTATACTCTGCGCCCTGTTCATTATTCGCGATACCCCGGAGTCCGTAGGGCTGCGTCCTGATGGTGAAAAAGCTCCGCCGCCAGTTGATTACACGGCAGCGGTGGAGATATCCTGGGATATAAAGCGAGCTCTGAAAACGCCACAGTTTTTGTTACTGTTCATCACCTACTCGGTGTACAACATCGGCCTTAATGGCCTGGTAGCCCATGTGGTAGCGTGGGGGACGGACCTGGGGAGCCCGGAGGCAACCGCTGGTATTTTTTCCACAACATTCGCGGTGCCATGGGTATTTGGCTCTATAGCGGGCGGCTGGCTGGGCGACAGATATGGGAAGACGCGAGTGATGCCGATAGGTCTAATGCTCTGCACGGCGGCGATGTTTTACGGATGGCTGGGAGTACATAGTCAACAGGGCCTGATGGCGCTAGCCATTGCTGTGGGGCTGGGCACCGGGCTACAGGTCTCCCTGTATGTTCCATTGCTTGGCGACTTTTTCGGCAGGGACCGCGTAGGGTCGCTCTTCGGCATTCTCACCTTTGGCTATGGCTTGATTGGAGGCTGGGGGCCTCTGATTTGGGCCACGCTGCGGGAGGCAACCGGTTACTACAACATGGCGGCATTAGTGTCTGCGGTATGTTATGCTATAGGCGTCGTGGCTCTTTTACTTGTGCGGCCCATGACGACGGGAAGGAGTGCTTAGGTCCATGAAAAGATCCTCCGAGAAGCTCAGCAGAACTGATAAGCAAGCTCGGCATTACGTGGCATCTATCCCCTTTGACCGGCGGCTATACCGCCAGGACATCGAGGGGAGCAGGGCCCACGCCAGGATGCTGGCCAAGCAGGAGATAATAGCCGAGAGCGAGGCTAAAATGATAATCAAAGGGCTCAACTCTATTCGAAAGGAAATCCAACGAGGAAAGTTTCAGTTCAAGACCGAGCTCGAGGATATACACATGAACATCGAAGCGGGGTTGTTTGGGAAGATAGGCGACGTGGCAGGCAAGCTCCATACCGCCCGTTCCAGGAATGACCAAATAGCCCTGGACTTGCGCCTCTTCGTCAAGGAGGAAATCCTGAAGACCATTGATAAGATAAAGGTTCTGCAAGCTGTGCTGGTGGAGTTAGCCGAGGCGAACAAAGCTGTCATCATACCCGGCTATACTCACCTGCAGCAAGCCCAGCCGATTCTACTGGCACACCACCTGCTGGCTTATTTCGAGATGTTTCAGCGGGACAAGGAAAGGTTTCAGGACTGCCTGGGGCGCACCGACGTCTTGCCCCTGGGCAGCGGTGCCTTAGCCGGCGTCCCTTATCGCATAGACCGAGAATTCGTGGCCCGGGAGCTGGGCTTCAGCAAGGTGAGCACCAACAGTCTGGATGCCGTTTCCGACAGGGACTTCGTCATAGAATACGAAGCTGCGGCAACCATCACCATGATGCATATTTCCAGGCTGGCTGAGGAGCTCATCCTGTGGTCATCCAGCGAGTTTGGCTTCATAGAGATTGGCGAAGCCTTTACTACGGGCAGCAGCATAATGCCCCAGAAGAAGAATCCCGATGTGGCCGAGCTGTCAAGGGGGAAGACCGGCCGGGTATATGGTCACCTCATGGGCATTTTGACCACTATGAAATCTCTGCCTTTAGCCTATAACCGGGATATGCAGGAGGACAAGGAGGGGCTTTTTGACACTGTGGACACGCTGCATACCAGCCTGGAAGTATTTGCCGGGATGGTAAAGACGATTAAGGTAAACACCGAGCGTATTGCTCAGGCGATGAAAGCAGATTATATCCTGGCTACGGACCTGGCCGATTATCTGGTGAAGAAAGGCATGCCATTTCGGGAAGCCCACGGCGTGGTCGCCAAGCTCAGCAAATACGCCGCCAGCAAAGGCAAAAACTTCCAGGAGCTCGGCCGGAAGGAATACCGCAAGTTCTCCCCGTTCTTCGGCGGCGATGTCTATAAGATAACTTTGGAATCATCGGTAGCCGCCCGAAATGTTGCCGGCGGCACCTCCCCACAACAGGTGGGAAAGGCACTGAGAAGAGCCAAGAGGCTAATCAAAGAATGATTAAGCTGGCGCCCTCGATTCTTTCGGCTGATTTTGCCCGCCTCGGCGAGCAGATCGACGAGGTCGCCAGGGCCGGGGCTGATTATATCCACGTAGATGTTATGGACGGGCATTTTGTGCCCAATATCACCATCGGGGCTCCCGTGGTGGCTTCAATTCGCCCTGTGACCAGCCTGCCCCTGGATGTCCACTTGATGATAGAGCACCCGGAGCGGTATATCTCCCAATTTGTTCAGGCCGGCGCCGATATTATTACCGTGCATGTCGAAGCCTCTCCCCATCTCCAGAGCACGATTCGGTTGATCAAGGAACTGGGGATCAGGGCGGGAGTATCCTTAAATCCAGCTACTCCTCTCGTCACAGTAGAAGAATTTCTTCCCCATGTGGATTTGGTCCTCATTATGAGCGTTAATCCAGGCTTCGGCGGGCAATCTTTTATCCCGGAAACATTGCCCAGGATAGCCAATATGCGCAAAATCCTTGATGACAGGGGGCTGAGTGCCGAGCTCGAAGTTGACGGGGGAATTAATGCGGACAATGCCCCTGACATAGTTGAAGCAGGTGCCAATGTCCTGGTGGCTGGGAACAGCATATTCAGGGCCGAGGAAGGGATAAGCCAAGCGCTACAAAGACTGAGGGAAGCAACATCGTAGAAATCAAAAAATCAAATGTCAAAATCTAAATGACAATTGAAATCCAAATGCTTAAATGCCAAACCTACTCCGTTTTGTCCTTTGGATTTTGAGCTTGATTTGACATTTGAGCCTTGTCATTTGACATTGTTTAGAATTTAGATATCGGGATTTGGAATTTAGCCGCAGAGATTGCCACGCCCCGACAAGTCGGGGTTCGCAATGACAACGTGGAAGGGCTCAGAATGACACTCAGGATATGAAATCCCAAATCCTAAGCACGAAATCCTAAACAATACAAAAGCACAAAATATAAATGATCAAAACAGTTCAGGGTTTTGAATTTCGATATTTGGATTTATTTAGAGTTTAGAAATTAGTATTTAGAATTTAGCCAACGGGATTGCCACGTCGCCCCGATTTATCGGGGCTCCTCGCAATGACAAATTGTGTGAGTAAGTTAGCGGGCGGCTTTATACTGGGTGCGGAGGCATCTGGTGCAGATGTTGACTTTTCTTTTCCTTCCTTCTACCATAATCGTAGTTCGTTGGATATTAGGCAGCCAGCGTCGGGGGGTATGCTGTTTGGAATGGCTTACACTATTTCCGAAGGTAGCTTTTTTACCGCAAATTTCGCACTTCATAGAAACTTCCCTATCTGTTAAATTTGCGTAATGATAGCACAATTATCAGCCCGGGTGAAGGGGTGGGATGAAAAGTGATTTAGCCGATGGTCAAACTCTGAAGGAAATGTTTGCCTCAGGAACTGCCTGGCTGGAAAAAAGTGCCCCCGATATCAATGCTATAAATGTTTTCCCTGTTCCCGATGGTGATACCGGGACCAATATGGTGCTCACCATGAAGTTTGCTTTGGAAGAGGCAAAGCTCAATTCGGATAACCAGGTCTCCTCGGCAGCCAAATCGCTGGCTCACGGTGCTTTAATGGGAGCGCGGGGCAATTCCGGAGTCATCTTATCTCAATTCTTTAGAGGTTTAGCTAAAGGGCTGGAGGGCAAGACCAATTTCGACGGCGGGGATTTTGCCAGAGCACTGGCCGGAGCTTCACAAATGGCTTACAAAGGGATTGTCAATCCTGTTGAGGGAACTATCCTGACGGTGCTTAAAGACGCATCTAAAGCTGCTAAAGAGGCAGTTAAAAATGGTGATGCCCTGGTCCCAGTATTGGAAGCCGCGGTGAAATCGGCTGAGGAGTCAGTGGCCCGGACGCCCATATTACTGCCAGTATTAAGGGATGCCGGAGTGGTGGATGCTGGTGGGCAGGGCTTGTACGTTTTACTGGACGGCGCCCTGCAATTCCTCAAGGGAGAGTCAAATAGGATACAGTATCGGAAGCCCCGCCTGGTTGTTGCCGAGACAGAATTGGTCCCCAGGGCAGCTCAGAGACCTACCCAGCTGGAAATGCCTCACGGGTATTGCACAAATTTTGTCCTGGAGGGGCAGAATCTTAATTTAAGCAAAATCGAAAAAGACCTCAAAAAGAAGGGACAATCTTTGATAGTTACCGGCGACGATACTCTGGTCAGAGTCCATATCCATAGCTTCGAGCCTGGTGAAATCCTGAAATATGCCACAAAGTTGGGCAAGCTGCATGAGATAATTATCAATAACATGGATGACCAATATGCCGAATTCATCAAGATGCAGAGGGAAAGAATGCCTTCAGTCGATATCGCTATGGTAACAGTGGCCACTGGAGACGGGTTTTTCGAGCTGCTTAATAGTTTAGGTGACATAATCATTATCCCCGGTGGTCAAACGATGAATCCCAGCGTTCATGAACTCTGGCAAGCTGTGGAATCGGCACCCTCGGACAACATTATTCTACTGCCCAATAACAAGAACATCGTATCTGCCGCTTCCCAGATCCAGTCCTTGACTTCCAAAAAAGTGAAGGTGATTCCCACCAGGAATATCCCTCAAGGCATAGCGGCATTTCTGGCTTTCGGTTATGACCTGAATCTAGAGAAAAATGCCAAAGCTATGGAGAAAGCAATAAACAAAGTAAGGGCTATAGAGATTACCAGAGCAGTGCGGGAGACCCGTCTTAATGGCCTGGAAATAAGAAAGGGGCAATTTATTGCTATTCTGAACGATGAAGATTTGATAGCCAGGGCTGATAAAATAGGGGATGTTATCCTTGAAGCTCTCGGCAAAGCCGGAGCTGAAAAGGCCGGGATAGTCACCATTTATTACGGTGCTGAAATCAAGGGTGCTGAAGCTCAAGAGATAGCTCAGGAAATTCGTGACCGGTACCACACTGAGGTCGAGGTAGTTTATGGTGGCCAGCCCCATTATGATTATATAATTTCCCTGGAATAGCGTTTACGCCAAAGCTACAGGTAAGAGGATTTTCTAATTTGGAAAGAGTCATTGCGAGGAGCGAGATTCCTCGCTTATGCTTCGGAACAGGCTCCGCAATCTCGTGAGGGGTAGGAGATTGCCACGTCCCGACAAATCGGGGCTCGCAATGACAATTCCCTTTTGTCGTTGCGAGGCTGGCAAAGTCAGCCGAAGCAATCTCATGGTGGGGACAGGGGATTGCCGCGCTTCGCTCGCAATGACAAAAAACGAGGTAAGGAATAGTGGTTAAGGTTGTAACTGATAGCTGTTCTGACATTACCCCGCAGTTAGCCCAGGAGCTGGGGATTATTGTGGTGCCTTTGTACGTCCAATTTGGCGATGAGAACTACCGGGATAATGTGGACCTGAGTACAGAGGAGTTCTACCACAAGTTGAAGACAAGTAAGATTCGCCCAACCACCGCAACTGCCACCCCGACTGATTTTGCCAAGATTTTCACCAAATTAGCGGAGGAGACAAGGGAAATTCTGACTATAACCCTTTCGGAAAAGTTCAGCGGCACTTATACAGCAGCGCTGCAAGGCAAGGCTAATGTTAGCAAGGATTGCCGCATTGAAGTCATTGACTCTCAAGCGGGAGCAGGCGCACAAATGCTTTTAGTCATTTCAGCGGCTAAGATGGCTCAGGCAGGGGCTAATCTGGAGCAAATTGCTGACCGGGTCAGGAGAGCGATTCCCAGAGGGCATGTTCGTATGAGCTTCGATACATTGGAATACTTGAGAAGAGGCGGGCGCATTGGTATGGCACAGGCTTTCCTGGGTAGCCTGTTGAAAGTAAATCATATCGTGGGAATAAAAGACGGTGCAACATTTCCTATCGCTCGCTTTCGCAACCGGGCTCAAGCTATGGATTTCCTGGTAAATTTTGTTAAAGGTTTCAGCCGGATAGAAGCCGTGGCTATTGAGGATGCCACTACCCCCGATGATTTACAGACATTAGCCGAGCGTCTTAAGGATGTCATCCCACCGGAGCGCATCTATCGTTCCAAGGTAAGCCCGGTGGTAGGAACTCATGTTGGTCCTCATACCCTGACTGTGGCCGTCCTTGAAGCAGAATAAAAGTGACAGGTATTGGTTCGCTACAAAACGTTCTTGAGCTGGAATGCCGGAAGGGTTACACCGATAAGGCAGTAATCGGCGGCCTGGACAAGTATCTTCACAAGCAGGCCGGGCAAATCAGGCAGAGTATCAATGACCCACAGCTTTTGAAGGGCTTCGATGAGCTTAACTTAGCCAAGTCCAATTACGGCTCTTACGGCGTAGATGAGCGCAAGAGATGGATAGCAAATGTCTTTGGCTGGCTAGATAAGCTGGAAAAGGCGCCTAAAAGCCGTCAGCAGTCAGTAGTCAGTAGTCAAACGGCAGTGGCTGGCCCCCCCCAGAAGCGAAGAGAAGAGCTGGACTCGCCCATAACTGTTATCAGAGGCGTCTCGACCACCGCAGATAAAAAATTTGCCAAGCTCAATGTCCGGACAGTACGCGATTTGCTCTATTTCTTCCCCAGGCGCTATGTCGATTACAGCCGGAGAAAACCCATCTCGGAACTTATAGAAGGGGAAGAACAAACTATCATAGGCACAATCTGGCAAGCCAGAGTGGCTACTCTGGGTAACCGGCGAGGCACAGAGGCCATTGTCGGCGACGAGACGGGAAACATTAGAGTGGTCTGGTTTAATCAACCTTACCTTGCAAAGAGCTTCCGTACTAATGCCCGAATAGTAATCAGCGGTACAGTCAGCATATTCAAAGGACACAAGGTATTCGAGTCCCCGGAGTGGGAATTGCTGGGAGATAAAGAACTGATTCACACCGGGCGACTGGTTCCCGTCTATCCCCTTACTCAAGGCTTATATCCCAGACAAGTAAGGAAATGGACCAAGGAGACTGTTGATGGCTACGCCTGGCAATTGAGCGATTTTCTGTCCGCGGAGATTAAGACCCGCTGCCAGTTATTAGACCTTCCCACCGCCATCACTCAAATTCACTACCCCGATGACCAGACAACGGCTGGAAGGGCAAGAGGGAGGTTATCCTTCGACGAGCTATTTCTTCTTCAGTTAGGCGTGCTGGCTAGAAAGCGAGACTGGCAGGAAGGGCAACCGGGTAATGCCTTTCATATAGACCGAGAGGTTATTAGCAGATTTTTGCGTTGCTTGCCTTTCACTCTGACCCGGGCACAGGAGTGCGTGTTGCAGGAAATTTTAACCGACCTCAAACAAGCAAAGGCCATGTCACGTCTTCTTCAAGGAGAGGTCGGCAGCGGCAAAACCGTAATTGCGACCCTGGTTCTCCTGATAGCGGCGGCTAACGGTTACCAGGGGGCGTTAATGGCGCCCACCGAGGTCTTGGCTGAGCAGCACTACACCAATATCTGTAACTATCTGTCCCAGGTTGGCAGCCAGGAACCCTCTTCCGAGCCTGGTGATGGGACTATCAGGTGCTACACAAGTTTTCTCTCCAGGCCACTTACCATCGCTCTGCTCATCGGAAGCCTCAGCAGCGCTGAGAAAGAAAGCCTGCACGGTAAAATTAAGCACGGTGAAGTGGACATCGTTGTCGGCACCCATGCCCTTATTCAGAAGGAGGTACAATTTAACAAATTAGGGCTGGCGGTGATAGATGAGCAACACCGCTTTGGCGTATTACAGCGCTCCGCCCTGCGGCAAAAGGGGTTTAACCCTCATGTTCTGGTCATGACAGCCACACCTATTCCCCGGACTATGGCGCTGACGCTCTACGGAGACCTGGACCTTTCGGTTATTGATGAGTTGCCGCCGGGGAGACAAGTAGTGAAAACAAAGTGCCTGAAACCACAGGATAGGGAAAAGGCTTATACCTTCCTCCATCGCCAGGTCAGCAATGGCCGGCAAGCTTTCATCATTTGTCCCTTAATCGAGGAATCCGAAATACTTGAGGCAAAAGCCGCCACAACGGAATATGAGCGGCTATCCCGGGAGGTCTTCCCGGATTTAAGATTGGGACTGCTCCATGGTCAAATGCCTGGTCCCGAGAAAGAAGAGGTAATGCGCCATTTTCGAGGCGGGGAGCTTGATATTCTGGTGTCAACCTCGGTAGTGGAGGTGGGCATTGATGTACCCAGGGCCTCGGTCATGATGGTCGAGGGTGCCGAGCGCTTCGGCTTATCTCAGCTCCACCAATTCAGGGGACGTGTTGGGCGAGATAAAGAACAGGGCTATTGCCTGCTTATCCCGGAAAAGCTTTCACCGGAAGCCAGGGAGCGCCTCCAGCTGATGGAGAGAGTTCATAATGGCTTCGCCCTGGCTGAGAAAGACTTAGAGCTACGAGGTCCCGGGGAATTTTTCGGCACTCACCAGAGCGGCCTGCCCGACCTCAAACTTGCCAAGCTAACCGATTTACGCAGTTTGGAGTTAGCCCGGCGAGAGGCAATAACTCTTTTTCAAAAAGACCCCAATTTAAAGAAAGCTGAACATCAACCCTTACGGCAACAATTGAGCCGAGCATGGTCCAGGGGTGCTGAATGGAGCTAATGCTCATTAAATACTAAACTCCAAATCCGAGATACTAAACAAATCCAAATAAGGTACAATTTGGAAGGGCGCAGTTTGGAATTGCCCGGAAAGTGCTAAGGTTTAGCAAAAACTTTCCAATTTAGCTACAATGTGGAGAACATAAAAACGCACCAGGAGGTGCCCAAGGAGATTTATTATGTACATTGATAAATATCGCCTGGATGGTAAAGTAGCTTTAATCACCGGTGGCTCAAGAGGCATCGGTCGAGCCACTGCACTGGGTTTTGCCGAAGCCGGAGCAGACGTTGTAGTAGCCAGCAGGAAACTTCCTGACCTAGAGAATGTAGCCAAGGAAATAAAGAATTTAGGAAGGAAAGCCTTGCCGATAGCAGCTCATGTGGGTCGGATGGAAGATATAAACAACCTGGTCTCCAAAGTCACTGATGAATTTGGGAAAATTGATATCCTGGTGAACAACGCCGGCACTAGCCCGGCGTTGGCCTCTTCATTAGAAGTTGATGAACGGCTATGGGATAGCATCTTAAATCTTAATTTGAAGGGATTATTCTTCCTCAGTCAGGCCGCAGCTAAAGTAATGAAGGAACACGGCGGAGGCAAGATTATCAACGTCGCCTCAATGGACGGATTTAAGCCAGAGGCAAATATTGGCACGTATGCAATCAGCAAGGCTGGGGTCATAATGGTAACCAAGGTCATGGCCCTGGAATTGGCTCAGTATAATATCCGCGTAAATGGGCTAGCTCCCGGAAATGTACACACCCGTCTCGGCGACTCCCGCTTCTTGGCTATGCCTGAATACGAGGGAGAGATGATCAAAAGGACACCACTGGGACGCATAGCCGACCCTGATGATATGGTAGGTGCGATGATTTATCTGGCATCCGATGCCTCCAGCTTTGTGACAGGAGAATGTATCATTGTAGCCGGTGGAATTTTTCTGACTTAATTCGGGAAGCCGATGAGCTTATGAAAATCTCTGGTGTCATACTTGAGAAGACAAGAGAGATTTGATATTGTGATTTTGGATTTTGAAACTATTTAGAGTTTAGGATTTAGGGTTTATTGTTTTGACATGCTCAAGCAAGAACTAGCCAGATGTTTGCGGCAGGCTGTATTGAAGGCACAGCAAGAAGGTGCTCTGGCCTCAGCTGCTTTGCCCGAGGTGCTTATAGAACATCCTCAAAATCCCGAACACGGAGATTTTGCTTCAGGCCTCCCTTTGAGGATGGCTCGGGCAATGAGGATGTCTCCCATGGCTATAGCCGAAAAAGTCCTTGAGCATATAGTACCACCGCCCCAAGTTGACAAGGTTTTGATTGCTCCTCCAGGCTTCATCAACTTCACCTTGCGGGATGACTGGTTAAGTACGGAGGTGGAATCCATCCTGGCTGCTGGCGAATCGTATGGGGACATTGAGCTAGGCAAAGGTAAGCGGGTCCAGCTGGAATTCGTTAGTGTCAACCCCACCGGACCTCTTCACGTAGGTCATGGCCGTGGTGCTGTTTTAGGCAGCACTTTAGCTAATGTTCTTAGTGCCTCGGGCTATGCTGTGGAAAAGGAATATTACATAAATGATATGGGCAACCAGATAGCTAACTTCGGCCATTCCCTCTATGCTCGTTACCATCAATGCCTGGGCAAAGAGGTTGCCATACCCCCGGATGGCTACCACGGCAATTACATGATTGACCTGGCTAAAGAAATAATTCAGGAGCAGGGTGATAGATTTTCATTGTTGCCCGAGAGCGAGGCAGCTTCGCAACTGGCGGAGGTTGGGGTTGCCAGGATGCTAGAGACAATTAAGCAAGACCTCGAGCTGCTAAACGTTGTTTTTGACACCTGGTTCTCAGAAAGAAGCCTTTATCAGAGTGGGCAATATAACAGGGCTATGGAACTACTCCAAAGCGGAGCCTATATTGCTAAAAGGGAAAACGCCACCTGGTTTGAATCAAGCGCCCTGGGCGAGGACAAGGACAATGTCCTGGTGCGCAGCGATGGTTCTCCCACCTATTTTGCCTCAGATGTTGCCTACCATTACAACAAGTTTGTAGAGCGAAAATTCGACCGGGTGATTGATATCTGGGGGGCTGACCATCAGGGGCATGTCCCTCGCATGAAAGCGGTGCTCAAAGCCTTAGGATGTGACCCTGAGCAGCTTAAAGTGATAATCTGCCAGCTAGTTACCCTGCGGCGTGGGGAGGAAATAGTTAAAGTATCCAAGCGTAGTGGCGATATCATTACTTTACAGGAGCTGGTAGACGAAGTAGGCTCAGATGCCTGTCGCTTCTCGTTCCTTTCCCGTTCCGCTGATAGCCAGATGGATTTCGATATGGAACTGGCTAAGAGGCAATCAGCGGAAAATCCTGTGTATTATGTCCAATATGCCCACGCCCGGATTGCCAGCATTCTTCGCTTAGCGGAACAGCGGGAAATAGACTACAGCCAGGGCGATGTTTCTCTGCTTACCACCGAGCCGGAGCTCACCTTAATTCGCCGCTTAATACTCCTCCCCGAAATAGTAGAACAGGTGGCAGTTACTCTCGAGCCTCACCATTTGCCTTACTATGCCCAGGATTTAGCCACCGTGTTTCACAGCTTCTATAAGCAATGCCGGGTTGTCTCTAAAGACGAAGCGCTAACTAAGTCCCGCCTCAAGCTGGTCAAGGCAACTCAGATTGCCCTGGCTAAAGTCCTTCGCCTCATGGGCATGGCCGCCCCAGAAAAGATGTGATTTATCTTTCTCCAGGTCTTGCCACAAGTAGGGGATATCTCCATCTTTGTCAGAGAAGGATAGAATTCAGCACCGTATTACTCAAATTCTCAGGCGGATCTATGCTACTGTCTAGAGCAGTTTTCTCAAAGATAAAGATATAGTAAAGTATGAGATCTGGCATTTACGGAAAGAGCTAAGCATGGTACAGTTCGGCCCTGACAGATAAAGCAGGCAAGGGATGACAGCTACACATATATTGGGGTTTCTGGGAATTCTGTTCATTATTGGATTCATAGGGGATTACCTCTTCAAGAAAATAAATTTCCCCGACATATTAGTGCTACTGGCTTTGGGTTACGTGGCAGGGCATGTCTTACATATTGTAGACCCAGCCTGGGTAGCCCCGGCAACGCCAATAATAGCCAATCTATCTCTGGTCATCATTTTGTTTAACGGTGGTTTAGGCCTGGAGTTTTCCCAAGCTCGAGCCAGCGCGCCCAGGGCAATAACGCTCGCTTTAGTGGGCATCGTGGCCAGCATGATCGCGGCGACGGCCTTTGTTTACTACGTTCTGGATTGGGAATTGATGAGTAGCCTCTTACTTGGAGCCATCGTGGGCGGCACCAGTCCTGCTATTGTAATGCCTCTTATCGGGCGAGTTAAAGTCTCTGTTGAGATATCATCCCTATTACATATAGAATCCGCTCTAAATGGTGCCTTGGTGATTGTGATTGCCCTGGTTATCCTAGAAGTCATGACTGCTGGGGCAACTGGGAATATAGGTCCTGCGATTGCTAAAGCTATTGGCATGCGCTTTCTTATAGGACTGGGAATCGGCGCCGCCGCGGGATTTGCCTGGCTTTGGGTGCTAACTTTCATAGAAGGCGAACTATACGATGATATCTTGACGTTAGCTGTCCTTTTTTTATTTTATCTCGCCGTGGAGAGTTTGCAAGGCAGCGGAGCCATTTTCGCTCTCGTATTTGGCTTAATCCTGGGAAACGGCATGGATTTTGCCAGATTTATGCGCACTAAGAGGACTATCGAGATCCACAATACCATGATGACGTTCCACTCTCAAATATCTTTCATAGTGAAGACATTTTTCTTTGCTTACTTGGGACTGATGATAACCTTTGATGACCCCAACGTAATTGTACCGAGCATCATCCTATCTTTGGTGCTATTGGCGGTAAGATTCATAGTAGTCCCTGCTATTTCCATAGGTAAGAGGAGCTTGCTTGCCAACACGGGAATACTAGCTACCATGCTGCCTCGAGGTCTATCCGCCGCCGTGGTAGCTGAAATAGCTGCTTCCTCGGCCATTCCCAATGCCCGGCTTTACCCCGAGATAGTGACAGTGGTTATCGCAACTACTGTCATAATCTCAGCTGTAGGTATTCCCCTCTTTGCTAGGAAATCGCCGGGGAAGAACAGCGAGGCAAGAGACAAAGGTGGGACATCAAACTCACCTTGAGTTAGCGCCAGGCATTGCGAGGCTGACTTCGTCAGCCGAGGCAATCTCCGGCACAAAATCGTGAAGGAAGGGATTCCTTCACGCCGCAAAAAATGAGATTGCCACGTCCCGACAAGTCGGTGCTCGCAATGACAGAAGAAGATTAGCAAGTTCCAAAGCTCCTCCCTCTCCCTTGACGGGAGAGGATAAAGGTGAGGGTGAGATTCTTCGCCCCGACAAGTCGGTGCTCGCAATGACAAGATGTGAAGAGCTCAGAATGATAAAAACCAAGGCGGCGGCAATAACGACTGAAATCCGTAAGAAATTCCGCAGCAGGTAGCGAACCATGGACATTTACTGTCCGCAATGTGGGTACCGACGATTTAGTGGTGGGAACGGTAACTATAACTGGCGCAGATGCCGATCAGTTCTCCATCCAGAACGACTATGTTTCAGGGCAAACGCTTTCTCCAGGCGACTCAGCTACCTTTGAAGTAGTATTCAGCCCGACTTCAACCGAAGCTAAATCGGCTACACTCAACATTCCTTCAAACGACCCTGATGAAGGGGAAAACCCGCTAATCGTGGCTTCGAGTGGCGAAGGAGTGACTGTGACACCCGTCGGCGGCACTGCTTATCCCATAAACAAACTGGCTATCCTTGTGCCTTGGATTGTCCTTGGCGCAGCCATTATCGCTGGTGTAAGCCTGCTGGCGCTAAGGCGTCGCCAGACTCAAAGCTAAACCCAGCTTCAGAAACGACCGAGGGCAAGCCATCAGAAGATGGCTTGCCCTCCCCTTTTAATACAGGTGCTGGTTTATCCAATTGATACAAGTGGCAAAACAGATTAAAATGGAGGTAAATTGGCGAACTGGACTTTTCTGGCGTCAGAAAAAGGGGATTCAGCGAATATTAGGAGGGTAATTGCTCAAGCTGGTGAGGGGCACTTTTTTCTCAGACCGATAGCTTAAACCAAACCAACAACACGAGCAAAACGGAACTTTGACCAGAGCAAAGGCTAAGAAACAAGTTAAAGGAAAGCCCACAAAGAGGCGCTTGCCCTGGTTTGCGTGGCTGCTTATAGCGTTAGCCATTGCCGGCATTGTTGTCATTGTCCGTATCTACCCCATGGGCCAGCCCTCCCCAGATAACGCGGGGAACGGCACAGCAGCAATCGTTGACCAGCTTTCTAGCTTTCAGGAAAACGAGGACTTTATTACAGAGGTCACCAACGAGCTCGAGGACTACGGCTTTGAAGTTGACCTCTACCAGGGCGATAACATTACGGTTGATTTTTACCGCCAGCTATCAACTCATGGTTATAAGCTCATCATCTTTCGAGCTCATTCCGGTCTACTGGCAGAAGATGAGGAGGTGAAGATGAGGACCGTGCTGTTTACCAATGAGGAATACAGGCAGTCAGCACATCTTCCTGAACAGCTACGTGACCAACTGGTCATGGCCAGGGTTGACGAACGTTATCCCATGGTGTTCGGTATACCCCCAAAATTCATCAGGGAAAGTATGGAAGGGAAATTTGATGATACGGTTGTCATAATGATGGGCTGTTCCGGCCTCTTTTTGACAGACCTGGCTCCGGCATTTGTTGAGAAAGGCGCCTCGGTCTATCTTGCCTGGAATGGCAGCGTGGAGTTGTATTATGTAGACGAAGCTACTCCCTATCTGGTGACGCAGTTATGCTCCGGGAACCTGACCATTAAAGAGGCGGTGGATAGCACCATGGATATCATAGGCCCAGACCCGGAACACCGGGCGGGCCTCGAATACTACCCATCCTACCCATCAGACAGTGGCGACAAGACGCTGCAGGAACTAATAGAATAGGCGAGGGCAAAGACTGCGCCTAAGATACTGCTCACCCTTGGTCTTGGCACTAAGGTGTGTCAGAGCGGCACAGTATACGGGCTTTCCCTCTCGCCGGGGGAGGGAGAATAGTGAAGTGTCATGCTTCGCCCGACATGTCGGGGCTCAGAATGACACTTCCATCCTGTCATTGCGAGGCTGACGAAGTCAGCCGAAGCAATCTCGTGGTGGAGCATGGGATTGCCACGCATCTTTCAAGTGCTTGCAATGACAAAAGAAAAGAGCTTAGAATCAGAGCCCGGGGCGGGGACAGGCCCCGCGGCGGAACTTTGACTAGAGCAAGGACTAAGAAACAGGTTAAAGGAAAGCTCCCAAAGAGGCGCTTGCCCTGGTTTGCCTGGCTGCTCATAGCGCTGGGCATTGCCGGCATTGTCGTCTTCGTCCGTATCTACCCCATGGGCCAGCCCTCCCATGATCACGCGGGGAATGCCACAGCAGCAATCATTGACCAGCTTTCCAGCTTGCAGGAAAACGAGGACTTTATCGGAAACGTCACCAAGGAGCTTGAGGACTATGGCTTTGAAGTTGACCTATACCAGGGCGGTAACATTACTGTTGATTTCTACCGCGAGCTACCAACTTACGGTTACAAGCTAATCATCTTTCGAGCCCATTCCGGTATATTGAGACAGGACGGGGAGGTAATGTTGAGGACCGTGCTGTTTACTAATGAGCCATATAGCGAGTCAGGACATCCTCTTGAACAGGTGTATGAGCAAGTGGTTATGGGCGGCGCCTGTGAAGGTTGTCCTATGATGTTCGGTATAACTCCAAAATTCGTCAGGGCCAAAAGCGTGTTCGGCCAGGACAGGGACATGGAAGGAAGATTTGATGATACCGTTATCATAATGATGGGCTGTTCCGGCATCGCTTTGCCGGACCTGGCTGAAGCATTTATTGATAAAGGCGCCTCAGTCTATCTGGCCTGGGATCGCAGCGTGGACTTGTATTACGTGGATGAAGCTACCCCCTATCTGATGAACCAGTTATGCTCTGAGAAGCTGACCATTAAAGAGGCAGTGGAAAGCACCATGGCTGTCATAGGCCCAGACCCGCAATACGGGGCGGATCTCAAATACTACTACGATCTTCTATCACAAAATGGTGACAAAACGTTGAAGGAATTAATAAAATAGTGGAGGGTAAGGACTTCGACCGTGCTGCTGTTCACCCCTGGTATTGGCGCAAAGGTGTACCGCAGCGCACATTAGGCCAACCTTCCCTCTCGGCAAGGGGAGGGAGAGTCTCACTTCCATCCTGTCATTGCGAGTCCTTCGCGAGAAGGACGAAGCAATCTTTCCTCTCCCCGTCTTTGCGAGGCACGCCAGTGCCGAAGCAATCTCGGCGGGCTATGGGATTCGCGCCGCCCCGACAAGTCGCGGCTCAGACTGACACTTCCATCGTGTCATTGCGAGGCTGACGGAGTCAGCCGAAGCAATCTCGTTGTGAAGCATGAGATTGCCACGCCCCGACAAGTCGCGGCTCGCAATGACGCCACTACAACTTAACGGAGATACGGAAAGAGCACAAAGAACCCATACTGCGGAATTCTATGAACTAGCAGACACAAGCTTTGAGATAGCACAACTGAACCAAGCTTTGCTAGGATGAAAAAGGGTATATAATACCGTACGACCCCACCAGGCCGCGGGATACCTGACTCCAAAGGAATTTCTTAAGCTCCGTCGACAAAAAAAGAAAAAGAAAAAAAGAAAAAATATCGACGAGTACAGGGGTATGATCTAGTTCAGATAGATAGGTGACACATACATGGGTCATGAAAGGACGTTATAATGGTTGCACTATGAATGTTTATTGCACAATGCCGGGATATGGACGCCTGGCAAGTATCCCGGTGCTAT
>Ga0315532_1001106_pt1 | contig 20845 bp, 18 predicted proteins | sample SalMarWE160370MG_FD_203082 | JGI IMG/M metagenome (GOLD analysis project Ga0315532, IMG submission 203082) | Salt marsh sediment microbial communities from the Plum Island Ecosystem LTER, Massachusetts, United States - Salt Marsh Sediment WE1603-70 ...
ATTTGTCAGCCTGGCCCTTCCTCTCCTAGAGACCGCTGGTATCAAGAAGGGCGATAAGTTCGCCTTGTTCTTCATCCTCAGCATCGCTTGGGCAGCTAACTTTGGCGGGATGATCACTCCAGTGGGTACCGTCATAAACATCGTGGCCATGGGTATAGTGGAGGAGATGGCGGGCTACTACATGGGCTTCGGCCAGTGGTGTATCCCCGGTATACTCATTTTCATCACCACCACTATCGTCACCATCCTGGTTGTCCGATATGTGATGAGGCCCGATATCTCAGCGTTGAAGGCCCTGGATAGTAAATTTCTCACCGAGGAACTAAAGAAGATGGGGCCAATGCACCTTGGTGAAAAGCTGGCCTGGGGATTCCTGGCCCTGGCGGTAATCTGCTGGATGATCCCCGACCCTATCCGGTATATCAGCACAGACATCTATGCAGTCATAAAGGAGCCCCTGAACTGGGGAGTTACTGCCATCATCATCGTCACCATCATGTGCATGGTGCCTTACAAGGCAGGGGGTGAGAGGAGAACGCTGCTCACCTTCCGAGATTGGGCCGCCAACGTGGACCTCGGCACGGTCAGCCTGGTGGCCATATGTCTCGCCCTTGCCGGCGTCTTGGGCAACCCAGAGACGGGCATCATAGAGACCCTCAGCAGTACCTTATCGCCTGTCGTCAGCGGGTTAGCGCCGCTGGCAATGGTGGTGGTACTCAGCCTAGTTACAGTAATGATGGCCAACTTCATGTCACACATGACCTCGATGACGGTGTGGGTTTTGGTGGGTGTAACTCTCTCTACACAACTTGGCGTGGGCAATCCCATTGCCCTTGCGGTTGCCCTCACCGGCGCCGCTAACATGGGTGGGGCCTTCCCATCCGCCACCACTACCACAGCAATAGTCTACGGCACGGGCTTCATCACAATACCGGAGATGCTCAGGTCGGGGCTACTAATCACAATAATATCCGCTATTTTAGCTGGACTCATCGGATACTTGGTGGCGTGCGTCGTTTTCCCTTGGCCCGTTTAGTGATTGCTGGGATACCCAGGCCATCAGCTCAATGGCGGTGTATTGTTTAAGATATGGGTAACACTTTTTGCAGATGACGTGTACAATGTATAACAACACTAAATGCGGTGCAGAGAGAGTATGTTTATCAAGCTACTACCGATGTTCCCCCTGGTCTCAAGGATGAGAGCCTCACCACTTTAAACTGATACTTTTATATATTAGAGCAGTGTATCACCGGCAAGAACTTCCCCATTCTCGTTGACCGGTCATATCTATGGTAGTAGAATCCAACCAAAGAGGTCGAGGCCGACACGGTAGTAAATCTTTAACTTCGGAGCCAACGAAACTGAAGGAAAGGAGAGGTAATATATGGAGTGGTATGCTTATCTTGCTTACTTCTTTGCCGGCATTTTTCTGGCCAACGGCGTGCCCCACTTCGTTCATGGCATATCTGGGAATAGATTTCAAAGCCCTTTCGCCTCACCACCCGCTGTTGGAGAATCATCCCCGTTAGTGAACGTCATCTGGGGGCTGGTCAACTTCATTATTGGCTATGCGCTCATCTATGGAGTAGGGGACTTCACCTTTGGCTTTAGCCCTGATGTCCTGATGGTTGGTCTGGGCACAATCGTCGCCGCAGTGGCACTGGCCTTCCATTTTGGGCGCGTGCGCAGTCGCTGAGTTCCCCTATAGTGCTTACACCTCGGAGTTTTACGCCGACACATCTACATCGTAGATGTGAAACACACTGCCAGCCTGGAATTAGCGACTCTCATCGAGGACACCGTAGTTCGGCAGACATGTCTTATAATTGTCTGGCTGTACCTAAGTCAGAGGACCGGCAAGTATTCCTTGAGCTCATAGTCGGTCACTTGAGCCCGATACCTGTCCCACTCGATTTTCTTGTTTTTGATGAAGGCATCGAAAACGTGATCGCCGAGGGCCTTTCGCACAACTTCGCTCCCCTCGGTGATTGGAGCCCGTTTGCTACGCATTGCTATACTCAGTTCTCAACGGTGACTTCTACCACATTCTCCCTCGCGATGGCTCGTTCGACATCACCTTCCCTTATAAAGACATGCATCATTCCGAACACCTCGTATTGCCCGTTCTCCAACTTTGACGTGTCCCATCTTACTGCGAAGTTCTCGCTCCTTTCGCTGGACTCCCCAATCTTGACCCAAGTATGCGTGCCCTTCTTGCGGTAGTACCACGGGTTGCTCACCCTCGTGATGGGGCCATGGATACCAAGTTCCTCCAACTCCTTGGCTAGCAACTGTTCATCGTACTGCTCCCGCAGGCGGACCACGCCCGAGAAATTCTTGAGAATCTCAGAAGGCACAATATATTGCGGTCCCCAATCGTATGGCATAGTTAACCTCCTTTGTCTTTTTTTGTGGAATGTAACACGTGCATTTCAACTGAGCCGAAGTCTCGCTACAACTCTAGGAAATTCGTCATTTGTTCATAATCGACCATCCCACTCTAGGCTATGCTTTTGACTTCTATCCCGACTTTCACCGCTGCAGCCATGCCAACCTCCTTCTTAGGGGAAAAAAAATAGAGAGATAATACATTTACCATCCTTTGAACCGATTTGTAATTGGCAACCTCCTGTCTCGCCCAAATGCCTTGGTAGTTATCTTAATTCCTGGTGGCGCCTGACGACGCTTGTACTCGCTTCTGTCTACCAATCGGGCCACCTGCTCGACCACAGCCTCATCAAATCCCATGGCAACAATCTGCTCTACGCTCTTATCTTCCTCCACGTAGGCCATCAGTACTGGATCCAGAACGTCGTAGGTCGGCAGGCTGTCGGTATCCACCTGGTCAGTCCGCAGCTCGGCTGAAGGCGGCTTGGCTATCACGCACGACGGGATGAGGTCCTGGCCTGCGATTGAGTTTCGATATCTGGCAAGCTGGTACACCATCGTTTTGGTCACATCCTTGATGACCGCAAATCCACCCGCCATATCCCCATATAAAGTGGCATAGCCAGTGGCCATTTCACTCTTATTCCCGGTGGTCAGAACAAGCCAGCCGAATTTGTTTGATAACGCCATAAGCAGGTTACCCCTAATACGAGCTTGGATGTTTTCCTCAGCTACGTTAGGCCCCGTCCCGGTAAAAGGCTCAGCCAGAGCATCCAGGTAGGCCTGGAACGGCGTTTCGATGGGAATGCTAATCAGCCTGATGCCGATGTTCTGCGCAAGAAGCTCCGCGTCGGACGTACTCCCCGCAGAGGAATACCTGGACGGCATTGACACGCCAACCACGTTGGAAGGCTCCAATGCGTCGACTGCAATGACTGCTACGAGGCTGGAATCAATTCCGCCTGATAGGCCAATGACAACCTTGTCAAAGCCGTTCTTCCAGATGTAGTCATGCGTACCCAGCACCAGCGCGTTGTACACCTCTTCCAGACCATTTCTCTTGGTAGGACGACTCTTCCGCAGCGGCGGTCTTGCAACTGCAGAACGTTCTTGAGACACCTCCTTTCTGGTTGTCTTCCATTCCTTGCTGCCTGGTAGTGGTGCTTCCTTTCTTAACCTTGAGTCCCGCAGGCGGCTTCGCAAGACTGCCTCGACGTCGAGATCCACCACAACTAGGTCTTCCTCAAACTGCTTGCCTCTCGCCAGCAACCTGCCCTGCTCGTCGAGCGCCATGCTGTTGCCATCAAAGACCAACTCATCTTGGCCACCGACTAGGTTACAGTGGACTACTAGAGCTACGTTGTCCGCAGCACGCGTCGCCAGCATCCTTTCCCTATAGTCCCCTTTGCCGGAGTGATAGGGCGATGCGCTTATATTTACGATGACTTCAGCGCCAGCATATGCTTGTGCCGTCGCTGGCCCTGCCTCAAACCAGATGTCCTCACAGATGTTGACGCCTGTTCGGACACCGTTGATCACGTACACAGGACACTCGCTGCCCGCCCTGAAATAGCGGTTCTCGTCGAACACGCCGTAGTTAGGGAGGTAGATCTTGCGATAGACGTCGACCAGACTGCCGTCGTAGATGACCGCCGCAGCATTATAGATGTCCTCCGCAGCGTCGACGAATCCAACCACAACGGCCAGTCCAGCGGATCCTTCACGTACTCTGCCCAAAGCCTCGATATTCTCTGCTATGAACTTCGGCTTGAGGAGGAGATCCTCCGGCGGATAGCCACATACTGCAAGCTCGGGAAAGGTAAGCAGGTCAACTCCCATAGACTTTGCTTCATCTATGGCCTTAATGATTTTCTGCGTGTTGCCCGCAAAATCGCCGACGGTTGTGTTGATCTGAGCCATATCAATACGCAATTGGCGCATGCTAACAACTCCCGACAGGGCAGAGTACGCTCGACTTACAGGACCGGTAGATACTTCTTAAGCTCGTAGTCAGTCACTTGAGCTCGGTACAGGTCCCACTCAATCTTCTTGTTTGTGATGAAGGCATCGCAAACGTGGTCACCGAGGGCTTCTCGCACAACCTCACTCTCCTCGGTGAGTTCAATGGCCTCCCAGAGGCTGCCGGGAAGTGTCCCTATTCCTCTTTTTTGCCTCTCCTCTTGGCTCATCTCGTATACATTCTCTTCCACAGGCTCTGGAACCTCATACTCCTTTTTGATCCCCTCCAGACCAGCGGCCAGCATTACGCTGAATGCAAGATACGGGTTGCAGGCTGGATCAGGTGACCTGAATTCTATCCTCGTCGCCTTTTCCTTGCCAGGCTGGTACTCTGGAATCCTGATCAGGTCTGACCTATTACGCCGCGCCCATGAAAGGTAAACCGGGGCCTCATAGCCAGGAACCAGCCGCTTGTAGGAATTGACCCACTGATTGGTGACGGATGTGATTTCAGGGGCATGCTTTAGTAGCCCGGCTATATAATATTTGGCCGTCTTGGAGAGGTTATATGGGTCACTTGCATCAAAGAAGGCGTTCTGCCCATCCTTGAATAGCGACTGGTGTACGTGCATACCGCTGCCGTTTATACCAAAGACCGGTTTGGGCATAAAGGTAGCGTAAACATCGTGCTTCAAGGCTATTTGCTTAACCACCAGGCGATAGGTCATCACGGTATCAGCCATGGTTAGAGCGTCAGTGTACCTCATATCTATCTCATGCTGACTGGGAGCAACCTCATGGTGGGAGTACTCGACGCCGATGCCCATTTCCTCAAGAGTGAGAACCGTCTCCCTCCGCAGGTCAGTCGCTACATCCAGAGGAGTCAGATCGAAATAGCCCCCTTCATCCAATGTCTCGGTCCCCTTGGAATCTCGAAAATAGAAGTACTCCAACTCAGGCCCTACGTAGTAGGTGTAACCCATGTCAGCGGCGCGTTTCAGATTTCTCTTCATGATATACCTTGGGTCGCCTTCGAAGGGACCTCCGCCGGGCATCATAATGTCGCAGAACATTCTGGCTACAGCGTGATGCTCCCTTGGTCGCCACGGGAGCAACTGAAAGGTCTCTGGATCTGGCAGAGCCACCATATCGCTCTCATCTATCCTGGCAAACCCCTCTATAGAGGAGCCATCAAAACCCATTCCCTGCTCCAAGGCCCCTTCCAATTCCTCCACTGTGATGGCAAAGCTCTTGAGCGTGCCCAGGATGTCGGTGAACCACAGCCTGATAAACTTTACATCGCGCTCCTTTGCCATCTTTAGGACATATTCCTTGCTTTCTTGCCTGTTTTTAGTCACCATTCCAAACCTCCTTTTTTTATACTAGATAGCGTTTTCGCCTTCGTCACCCGTCCTCACTCGTACCGCGCCCTCAACCGGCAAGATGAATATCTTGCCATCGCCCCTCTCCCCTGTCCGAGCACTTCTAATAATGGCGTCCAGTGTTTTAGCCACATCTTCGTCGAGGATCACAATCTCAACTTTGAGCTTGGGCAAGAGATCAACCTTATATTCCCGGCCTCGCCACTGCTGAGTTAGCCCCTTTTGTTTCCCGTGACCTTTCACCTCAGAAATAGTCATCCCCGGGTAGCCCAGCTCTTCCAGCGCCTTTCTCACTATCCCCAGGTACTCGGGACGAATTATAGCTTCGATCTTTTTCATTTCAAGCCTCCACATAGGGTAACTCAGGATATGCCTTGGTTCCATGCTCGGAAATGTCCAGTCCAACTAGCTCTTCCTGTGGTGACACCCTTATTCCCATAACTTTGTCCACTATTTTGAAGAGGGCATACCCTAGGATGAATGCCCAGGCAATGCAGACCGCTGCCCCTATAGCTTGTGCGGCAAGCTGCCCCCACCCTCCCCCATAGAATAACCCGATAACGCTACCATATGTCCCATCGGCAAATAACCCTACACTCAGCAGCCCCCACACGCCACAGGTACCATGAACACTCACTGCACCCACCGGATCGTCAACTCCTATCTTGTCAAAGAAGTATACACTCATTACCACCAGCAAGCCAGCCACGAGTCCGATTATCACCGCTGCCCAGGCTTCCACAAAGGCGCAGGGAGCAGTTATGGCTACCAGCCCGGCTATGGCCCCGTTTATAGACATGCCCACATCTGGCTTCTTTCTTCTTACCCAGGTGAATAACATAGCTGCGAAGGCAGCAGCGGCAGCAGCCAGGTTGGTATTTACAGCTATCACCGAGATTCTCAGATCATGAGCTGATAGAGTGCTGCCTGGGTTAAACCCAAACCAGCCAAACCATAGGAGAAAACATCCCAGTGCCGCCAAAGTTAAGCTATGACCTGGTATGGCTCTCGGCTTGCCATTCACATATTTGCCGATTCTGGGCCCCAGAACCATAGCTCCAGCCAGTCCTACAACCCCCCCTATGGTGTGCACCACCCCCGAGCCAGCAAAATCAATATGCCCAGCACCAAAGGGCAATGTGGAAAGCCAACCACCACCCCACACCCAGTGTCCATAGACTGGGTAAATGATGGCACCTATTACGATGCTGTAGACGAAATAAGCCTTCCACTTTATCCTCTCAGCTACTGCCCCAGAAACGATAGTGGCAGCGGTGGCAGCAAACATCACCTGAAAGACGAAGAATAAGTATGTGCCAACATCATATGCCTCACCAGCGAGAAACCATCCTGTAGTCCCGATCACCCCTGCCTTATCAGCACCAAACATTAGGGCGAAGCCTATCACCATGAAAGACAGAGAGGTCATAGCGAAATCCATCAGGTTTTTAAGCATCAGGTTGGCGGTGTTCTTGGCTCGGCAGAAACCCCCCTCCAGCATAGCAAAGCCGGCCTGCATCAGGAAGACCAGGAATGAACACATCAACACCCAAACATAATCCACCGGCAACCCTGGGTCTCCAAGGAGGGCGGTTTCCCCTGTAGGGTCGGCAGCCGAAGCAATTGTGGAGCCTAGAAAGACGAATAGTAGTGTGAAGAAAAGGAAAAATCCTCCCCTCTTAACCCAGCTCAGTGCCCGATTCACTGACACAAGTACCCTCCTTTCTCCAGATATGTGAAAACCCATCTCGCGCTGAAGCCCTACCCACACTAAAGCTCTCCGGTTTTTTCATTACAACTGTGCTTGCCTTCACCTTTGCCCTTCACCATTACCTCGCTGAATCAAAGACGTGCCTACACCTTTATCCGTTCATAGACGTCCATGGCGATCCTCCTTTCTTCTAGATTGATGCTAACAACTGAATGTTTCCAGCATATTGCGCCCAAGTTACATTTGTGTTACAGAATACAAAAGGGGAAGGATTTCCCTTCCCCTTTTATTGACTTCAACGGCATCTAGCTTTAAGATTCCTTGAACTTGTAGCCTATGTTCCTCACAGTCTCAATAAAGGTATGAGTAGAGTCATCGATCTTGCTCCTGAGCCGCCTTATATGCACATCTACCGTTCTGTCGCCCCCGTAGTAGTCGTAGCCCCATACTTTGTTGAGGAGAGCATCACGAGTGAAGACCCTCCCTTTATTGCTTGCTAGAAATCTGACTAGCTCATATTCCTTAAAAGTCAACGGGATAAGCTGCCCGTTAAGGCATACCTCACACCGCGCTAAGTCTATGACTAGGTCACCACACCTGATGAGCTCTCCATTGTCCATATTACTCGTTCGCCGCAGGACTCGCTTAATCCTCAACGCCACTTCGGTAGTGTCCCATGGCTCGACTACAAAATCGTCTACAGCCATAGCAGAATCAAAACTGCCAAGTGCCTCCACCGAGAGAAGGGCGACAACAGGTAGATGGCCTTCCTTCTTGACTCCATAGGTTAAATGCCTTACCCACGAATAACCTAACAAGCCCTCCATAGCTATAAGTACCAAATCGGGGGCATGTTCTGTGACCTGATCGACTGCATTCTCGTCACCGGGAATAATTGAGCAGATAAAACCACTTTCAACGAATCCCGAACTCAGTTCTCTTATCTGCTCGGTTTCTTCCGCTATAATCAACAATTTTAACAAAATCGGCCCGTCCTCTTACTTGGCTATGCATATATCCCGAAAGCCCCCACGGTCATGTAGCCAATTACCCCAACGGTGCATTAACCATCTCTATCCTTGTTTTTACAAGCAATAACAACGAAGAATTGTTAAGGAAATGATGTTCCATTTGTTCTCTTAGTAGGCGTAGAGCCTGCCATAGGGCCTGAGCCAAAGGGGAAATAGCTTAGTAAACTTGTGTTTTAATATCTCTGCAGCATCGTAGCCGAAATGAGCCGCAAACTCGCCAACAAACGTCTGAAGAATCTGGTAGTCCTCTTCTTCTACCTCAGCAACACCAACCTCTTTGCCCAATTGGAAATCATCTACGCCGCCCCTCAAGTAGATAACACCCCCATGCATCCCGGTGCCGATAAACCTGGCTTTGTGGCGCTCCCCATCCTTCAAATTGAGGCCAAGTAGGATTACAATTCCACCAGCCATATATTCCCCGAAGAAGTCCTGGGCAGTACCTCCAATAACCAACACTGGTTTCTTATCCTCATACTCCTTCATGTGGATGCCAGCCCTGTATCCGACATCCTCTCTGACAAATATTTTCCCTCCACGCGCCGACAAGCCGATAATATCCCCCGCATGACCATGAACAATTATCTCGCCATTGTTCATTGTGTTTCCACACCCATCCTGCGCATTGCCACGAACAATAATTCTGGGACCATTCATGAACGCTCCAAGGTCGTTGCCTGGAACGCCAAATATCTCGATCTCAACTGGCTTATCTAAGTCGGTGCCGATATATCTCTGTCCATAAACGTTCTGGAGCTCAATCTTCTGAGTTCCATTCCAAACCGCATCCCTCAGCCTGGCATTAAGCTCGCGATAGGAAACACCAGAGGCATCAATCTTCATCAGTTTGCTGGTTTTCCGCCTTTGGACATTTCCTGCCATCTCAGCTACCTGCCATTCTTACTCCCAGGATTTCAAGCTCGGTGTCAGTAAGCCCAACACCTCTAAGGTGCAATCGGTTACCACGCAAGCTTTCCAGAGCATTAATGCCCATGCCGCCAAGTATATCCTTGAGTTCCAGGCTCCAGGCGCGGAGCAAGTTAGACAGCCTTCTGGCTCCGATGTCGGGGTTGAGCCTCTTGGTCAGCCATAGGTTAGTTGTGCAAATACCCCAAGCGCACTTGCCCGTGTGACACTGCTGGCAAAGGGTGCAGCCCAGGGCGACGAGAGCGGCCGTTCCAATATACACAGCATCAGCGCCAAGGGCGATAGCCTTAGCTACATCGCCGCTGTTTCTAATGCCACCGGCAATCACTATAGAGGCCTGGCTTCGAATACCTTCCTGCCTCAGCCGACTATCTACCGAGGCAAGAGCCATCTCAATAGGGATGCCGACATTGTCACGGATGATTTTAGGAGCAGCACCGGTAGAGCCCCGCAGTCCATCGAGAACTATGATATCCGCACCGGCTCTCACCATACCGCTAGCTATAGCCGCCGAGTTGTGGACAGCGGCTATTTTGACTGCTACCGGCTTGGTATAGTTGGTAGCTTCTTTTAAAGCATAGATAAGCTGTGCCAGGTCCTCAATGGAGTAGATATCATGCTGCGGCGCAGGCGATAAAGCATCAGTCCCCTGTGGAATCATTCTGGTCATGGACACCTCAGCACTTACCTTCTCACCAGGAAGGTGTCCCCCGATGCCAGGTTTGGCTCCCTGGCCGATTTTTATCTCAACCACCCTGGCCGCATCAAGGTACTCGGGATGGACACCGAAACGCCCTGATGCTACCTGGACGATTGTGTTGTCCCCATACTTGTACAGCTTAGGATGAAGCCCCCCTTCCCCTGTATTCCACAATGTTCCCGCCTCAGTGGCTGCCCGGGCCAATGATTCGTGTACATTAATACTCACTGCGCCATAGGACATGGCGGAAAACATGACCGGCACTTCGATCCTGACCTGAGGAGCAAGTTCTGTTTTTAAGCTCAATGGATTCTGCTCAATTTCTACCCTCTCTGGCTTCCGGCCAAGGTAAGTGGTAAGCTCCATCGGCTCACGCAGCGGGTCTATCGATGGGTTGGTCACCTGACTGGCATTGAGGACCAAGTGATCCCAGTAAATGCGATATCCCTTATCATTGCCCATACCGGTCAGAAGTACGCCACCAGTCTCAGCCTGCTTGATGATATCCTCAATTATCTCAGGGCGCCAGTTATAGTTATCCCTGTATTCCAGGGGGTTTCTTCTAATAGTTAGGGCATTGGTAGGACAGAATACAACGCAGCGATGACAACCAACGCACTTATCCTCATTACTTCTTACTTCATCGTCCTCAGCATCATAATAATGCACATCAAAGGAGCACTGATTGACGCACACCTGACATTGGATACATCGATCTGGGTCTCGCTCAACGATAAACTTTGACGGCAGATATGTCTTCACCTTCAAGCCCTCCTAGGTCCCTACCATCCTCACAGGAATTCCTTTCGCTGCCAGGTACTCCTTCGCTTGGCGGATTGAGTAAATCCGATAATGAAAGATACTCGCCGCAAGAACAGCGTCAGCCTTGCCATCGACCAGTGCCTCATACAGATGCTCCAGATTGCCCGCTCCACCACTGGCAATCACAGGGACCGGCACTGTATCACTGATGGTAGCAGTCAACTCAAGGTCATAACCGTGCCTATGGCCATCGGCATCCCAACTAGTGATAAGCAACTCGCCAGCGCCAAGGCTAACTGCCTGTTTGGCCCAGTGTATGACATCAACCCCGGTTGGCTTCCGCCCTCCATAAGTGAGAACTTCCCATTCAGGCATACCGTCTTCCTTGACTCGCCTTGCATCGATGGCCACAACAATGCACTGGGAGCCGAACTTTCTTGCGCCCTCACTTATAAGCCCAGGGCCGAGCACAGCCGCAGTATTGATGGTAATCTTGTCAGCCCCTGCCCCTAACATGTGTCGCATGTCACCCGTGCTGCGCAGCCCACCCCCAACCGTCAACGGGATGAAGACCTGCTCTGATACCCGCTCAACAACATCCACCATGATATCTCGGCCTTCAGGAGTCGCGCCGATATCTAAAAAGACCAACTCATCGGCACCTTGCTCGTAATAGAATGCAGCTAGCTCCACCGGGTCACCGGCATCCCGAAGATCGCCAAAACTCGTACCTTTGACAACCCGACCCCGTGTCACGTCTAGGCAAGGGATGATTCTCTTGGTCAGCATCAGATATTGCCCCTCACACAGCAACCCCTTCCGACACCAGGGGTTTCTCCAGACTTCCAACTATTGGCTCACCACCCATCGGAATCCATGCCCGCTCCAAGTCTGGGCAAATCAGGCGAATGGATGCCTCCTCAGAAGAAAGGTACAGCATAGATCCTTTCGTCCCAACAGTAAGAGGGCGCAGCCTGATCCTGTCGGTAAGCCCGATCATTTCACCTTGATGAGCTATGATTACGGTGAAAGGTCCGTTCAGCAATAAACTGCCATATACCTGGCGCAGTGTAAGAAGTAGCTTTCGCTCATGCTCAGGGCGTCGCTCTATGTCACTCCAGAAAGGAGGCGCCACTGTCTTGGCAAATATCTCAATTGGAAGTCCATGCCGTCGCACCAATAAATCAACCGCATATGCAATTACCTCGGTGTCAGTTTGCATCGTACAATGGTAGCCAAACTCTTCAAGAAAGCGCTTATTAATGCCATAGGACGATATCTCGCCATTATGAATTACTGTCCAGTCCAAGATGTTAAATGGGTGTGCCCCACCCCACCAGCCTGGCGTGTTGGTTGGAAACCTGCCGTGGGCTGTCCATAAGTAACCCTCATATTGCTGTAGGCAAAAGTATTCGGCTATCTCCTCAGGATATCCAACCCCCTTGAAAACCGCCATGTTTTTGCCACTGGAAAACACAAAGGAGTCTTTGATATTAGTGTTTATCTCCATAACCCTTCCTACAACATAGTCATCTTCTGATTGCCCTAAGCATTTCTGGGGGTCTACTTCAATAAAGTAGCGCCATACCAGGGGCGGGTCGACAATGGCTGGTGTTGGTTGGGTAGGCACCTCCTCGGCAGCAACGATACGGAATTGCAGTTTGAGGAAAGCTTCCACCTCTGACTTTCCTTCCTGGCTGAGATACATTATGTGAAAGGCATATAGATCGGTATATTCTGGATAGAGTCCGTAGATAGCGAATCCACCCCCCAGCCCATTACCACGAACATGCATGTTGGTAATGGCCTTTATAACACCTTCACCAGAGAATCGCTTCCCTGTAGTGTCCATTGCCCCAAAGATAGAGCAGGCATCTATCACTTTATCGTCGGAATAAGGATTGTTCATCTTACACGGATTATTCATTCTCGGCTCCATAGCAGGGTGACTACTCACCGGCGACATCTTGCTCGATATCAGAAGGCATAGCTATCTCAAGAACCGACCCCGGCAGCGGAGTGCCCAGTCGCTCTTGCCACAACTCTCGCGGTAATGACACCAAGCCAAAATCTTCAGCCAGGAGTGCCTGCTTAAAATCACCTACATTGACCCTATCTCTCATCAAGCTAAAAAATATACCAGACTTCTCAATATCGCTAATGCATATCATACCCACCACAATATTATCTCTAAGAACCAGCTTCTGGTAGACACCGCCATCTTCTTTGCTCATACACTCATAGCCATTATCACCTGGGGGAATGACTATACCTGCTGCAGCGATATCCAATCCGAAGTAGTTTAGCGCGTTCATGCCCGTGCCACCGGGGTATTCAGCCTTAATACCAGCCATGTTACGGCCTGCAATCCTGCCCCCTATGTATGCATTGGGCCAGATAGGGGTCAGCCGATTTGTGTCATATACAAAATCGTATGCCTCAGCAACATCCCCACAGGCATAAACATCAGGATGACTTGTAGCCATGTTACGGTCCACCACTATTCCTCGATTTACCTTGATACTGGTGCCCTGTACAAGCTCGACACGCGGCAATACCCCTATAGCCACTATCACCATGCCGCAAGGTATCTCCTCTCCGCTATCTAGTGTCACTCCTGTTACCCACTCATTACCAGCTACCTCAGCTACAGTGTGACCACAGATAATTCTCACACCAGCCTGTTTGACAGCCTCCTCAGCAATCAAAGAGGCTCGCTCATCAAGGATGGTGTTCAGGATTCTCTCCTTCATTTCCACGATGATAACCTTCTTACCTCGCTTCGCCAAAGCTTCGGCCACGCTGATACCAATTAACCCACCACCCACTACTAACGCTTTGTTAGCATTATTCAGGAACTCGTCAATCGCTTTGGCATCATCAAGTGTAAGGAAATTAAAAACGCCCCTTTTGCCAATCCCCTTTATTTGCGGTACTATGGGCATTCCTCCACTGGCGATTAGAAGCTTTTCCCACGAAATACGCTCACCGCTATCAAGTTCAACAGTGCGATCGCTAAGCCCCAGGCCTTTCACTCTTTTACCAAGCAGAGTTGTAATCCTATTCTCGTCGTAGAAGTTAAGTGGACGAAACAGCATCCCTTGAAGGTTACGTTCCTTCGTCAGGTACTTCGATATCAGAGCGCGGGAGTATGCCGGGTACGTCTCATCGGAGATGATGATAATAGAACCTGTTACATCTACCTCTCGTATCGCCTCGGCAGCCCCTATGCCTCCGGCTGAGTTGCCTATTATAAGGTATTTTGAACTCCTCAACCCTTCCTTTGCCATAATATGTGTCTCTCTAGACCCCAGCCATCTTCAAGAAATTGGCATACATCCTGAGGCCAATCTCACCGCTTCTCTCAGGGTGAAATTGAGTTGCCACCAGGTTATCCCTGATAAGCACGCTGCACAGAGATATGCCATACTCCGTGACTCCAGCTACAAAGCCAGCATCGTCGGGGTCGGCATAGTAGCTGTGGACGAAATAGAAGTTCGCTTCGTCTGGAATCCCGTCGAAGATGGGATGTTTAGCCATTTGCTTCACCTGGTTCCATCCCATATGTGGTACCTTGAGCCCGGGAGGCAATCTCCTAACCTTCCCCGAAATCACTCCCAGACAATCATGCCAACCATCTTCCTCACTAACTGAAAGCAGGACCTGCAACCCAATGCAAACGGCGAATAAATAATGGCCCTGGCGTACTATCTGCCTAATCGCGTCGTCCATGCCAGATTCCCTCAGGCCATACATAGCATCTGCTGCCGCGCCAACACCGGGGAAGATAACCGCGGTAGCATTGAGCACATCGTCTGGCTCACTGGTCACCCTAGGCTGGTATCCCAACTTGACCAAAGCATTTGTAACACTACGTAGATTCCCCGCTCCGTAGTTGATTACAGCAATCACTGGCCTTCACCCTCCACGCTCAATACCAGCGCCTCGTTGGGACAATTGTCAACACAAACAGGCACTACATGTTCAGGACAAAAATCGCATTTGGCGGCAATACTATTACTAACATCCCTGATCAGAGCCCCATAGGGACATGCTATTATGCAAGTCCAGCAACCAATACACTTCTCTAGGTCAACGCTAACCACTCCAGTTATGGGGTCTTTTTGCATAGCACCGGTGAGACAGGAATAGACACACCAGGGTTCATCGCAATGGCGGCATTGAACTGAGAAAGCAATTTCCTCTTTTCTCTCTATACGAATCCGAGGCAAAGGGCGAGGAGTCTCTTCCTTAAACGCTTTGATTATATCCTTCGACCGAGAGTGCTCTGTCTGGCAGTAGATCCGACAAAGGCCACATCCCATGCAAGCTTCCTCTTTGACATAAATCTTTCGCAATCTCGAATCTCCTAGCGCTTATACTACAAGCGGCAGCCACATTCCACCTGGCCCTAGGCTACCGCGTATCTTCCTTCTTGTCGAGACCCCTAAAGTGACTTCGCTTTCACCACTACTAGGTTATCATATTGTCACTGTAGTATGCAAACAGATTGAGCATGTTTGCCATTTAGCGAAATAGCTTGGCGGAAGCATTGACTGCTGCAGTAATGGAGGAATAGGATATAGCAAGACAGCCACAGGGAGGTTAGAAGATGGACGTGCGACAGGATATAAGAAGATGTGGACGCATGTTGCTTGAAAGAAGACTGGTCTGGGGACACAGCGGCAACATTAGTGCCAAGACAGAACCGAACGCCTTTCTAATTACCGCCTCAGGGGCAGACCTCGGGGCCTTGCACGATGAAGACCTTGTCCTTTGTCAAATCGACAAGGATTCATGGGAGGGTGACAAACACCCGTCCATCGAAAGAGGATTGCACCAGAGTATATATCAAGCTTGTAAACGTGCAGCAGCGGTAGTTCACTCTCAGCCCTTCTATTCCACCCTGGTCGCTTGCTCTGACATAGCCGTTCGAACCGACTTATTCCCTGAGGCGATGGCTTATTTAGGTAGGGTGGAACGAGTTCCCTATTACCACGCCGGTAGCCATGAACTAGCTGAGGCGACAGCAGCCAAAGCCCAGGCTAGTCAAGCACTACTCCTTGAGAATCATGGCGTAGTTTGTTGGGGTTCTTCACTCGATGCAACATTTTTAAGGACCGAGACACTAGAGTTTCTCTGCCGATTAGTGGTTGTCTCCTGCGCCAATGGCATAAGCTTGAATTACTTGGGCGACGATGTAATGGAGGACTTCGGCCAACACTTACGAAGAATTAGCGGATTAAGTTAAGTTCCGACACCATGGACGCTTTTGATAGTGTCTTTGTGTCTACACCTAAAGAATGCCGCTTAGAGGAAGTTAAAAGCGCCTGATATCTGCCTCCGGAACCCAGAGAGCTTATGGAAGATATTGGCTTAGCACCTTCCATGTTGTATTATAAACTCAGAATCTGCACTTTATTGACAGGAGGATGAATATGTACAGAAGGATGCTTGTTCCATTGGACGGCTCAGAACTTGCCGAAGTAGTTTTTAATTATGCAAAAGAACTTGCTGCAAGACTCGATCTAGATCTAACTTTCCTCCATGTTTGCAGTCCAGATGAACGCGAATTGCTTCCTATGCATCAAGCCTACGTTGAGCGGGTCGCTGAGACCGTAAGGCGTCAGTCACAAGATGTACAAAAAAAGGCAGGCGTTGAACCAGGGGGTAAGGCAGTGGCAGCTCACGGCGAACTAGCTGTGGGTTACTCTGCTGAGGAAATAGTCCGTTACGCCGACGAGAACAACATCGATCTAATCCTTATGGCAACCCATGGTCGCTCTGGTATCGGCAGATGGGCCATGGGCAGTGTGGCTGATAAGGTCCTTCGTGCATCAAAGAAACCGGTTTGGCTGGTTAGAGCAGGGATTCCTGAAGAGATTGTTTATGATAAATGGCCAAAGAAAACGATACTGGTACCACTGGATGGCTCAGAGCTGGCCGAATCGGTGCTCCCCCATGTCGAAGCATTGGCAAAACAGCGTGATGCTGAGTTAGTGGATGTCGTTCTACTCAGAGTTTGCGAATACCCTATCGTCCCACTAGACTACGCTGAAGGCATACCGGTTGGATGGGATAAGCAACTGGAACAAGCAACAGCTAGATGCAAGCAAGTGGCTGCGCAGTATCTGGCTGGAGTGGAGAAGCGGCTTAAGGATATCGGCCTCTCGGTTAAGTCAGAGGTACTGGAGGGCAAACCCGCTGACGAAATCGCTGATTATGCCAAAAGAAACCCTTTCAATCTCATTGTCATGGCAACCCACGGGCGCTCTGGAATCAGCCGATGGGCCTACGGCAGTGTCGCTGAGAAGCTTGTGGCAGGAGTTACCTGTCCTCTCTTTCTGGTGAGACAACGCTAATCCGATTCAGGCCAGACCAAAGATTAGCGCCTTAGAGCTAAGACGGTTCGCCTCATGCTATTCTTAGCATAGTGTGGAGAGTACCTTGAGATAATCTGGGAGGTAACTAAGAAAGTCAAAGCTATCGGAGATGAGAATGCCGGCTCAATACGCCCTTCTTGTGCCTCTCTATCCCTGTAATCGTTATAGTCGCTCTGAGTCATGAAGTTGCATGTAGGTATAGCAATAGAATTGGGCGCCAGAGGTACACTTCAGGCCCTGACGGCTTGCGCAAGTGATTGGCTTGACACCTCCAGTAGTGTATTATAATTTACAAAGCCAACACTTCATTGATAGGAGGATGGACATGTATAAAAGGATGCTCGTTCCTTTAGATGGCTCGGAGCTGGCTGAAGTGGTCTTTACATATGCAAAAGAACTTGCTGCAAGACTCGGCCTAGATGTAACTCTTCTTCATGTTTATAGCCCAACGGAGCAAGAATTGGCTCCTATGCACCGATCATATATCGAACGGGCAGCTGAGATTGTAAGGCTTCACTCAGAAGAGGTCCAGAAAAAGTCAGGTATTCAACCAGGGAGCAAAGAAGTAGAAACAAGAGGTGAGTTGGCTGTGGGCTATCCAGCTGAGCAAATACTTAGCTACGCTGATGAGAACGACATAGACCTGATCCTTATGGCAACCCACGGCCGTTCTGGAATCAGACGTTGGACCATCGGGAGCGTTGCCGATAAAGTCCTTCGTGCGTCAAAGGTCCCCGTTTGGCTGGTCAGAGCGGGGATTCCTGAAGAGGTTGTTTATGACAAATGGCCAAGGAAAACAATACTGGTGCCGCTCGATGGCTCAGAGCTCGCCGAATCCGTCCTTCCCCACGTCGAAGCTGTGGCGAAACAGCGAGGTGCTGAGCTAGTGGATGTTATCCTGCTCAGGGTTTGCGAACCCCCAATCATTTCCTCCGATTACCCTGAGACAATCATGCGTTTGAGCTGGGAGGAGCATGTAGAGCAGCAAATGGCTTGGTGTAAGGGTGCGAGTGAGAAATACCTTGCCGGAGTGGAGAAGCGGCTTAAGGATGTCGGCCTAAAGGTGCGTTCAGAGGTGCTGGTGGGGAAACCACCAATTGGCAACCCCGCTGATGAGATCATCGACTATGCCAATAGAAACCCTTTCAATCTCATTGTCATGGCAACCCATGGGCGCTCTGGTATTAGCAGATGGGCCTATGGCAGTGTCGCCGCGAAAGTCCTGCTAGGCGTATCCAGCCCGCTCTTTCTGGTGAGGCCACAATAATCCCCGCGGTGGTCATTACAAGCCAACGTGTGTGCCATGCCACATTTGTCACAGTACGGAGGGAGTGAAGTTACATGGCAGCAAGTCACACTAGCGAAAACATAGATAAATATGAAACAGCAGTCATACTGAGAGACGGCACAACTTTGAGGCTGCGCCCTATTCGGGAAACGGATTGCGTTAGGCTTCTAGATCTCTTCTACCGACTCAGTCAGCAGACTATTTACCTCAGATTTCACCATGCTATGACTCACTTATCACAGGAGGAAGCCAAATACTACTGCACAGTTGATTATGAGGACAGCTTCGCTTTGGTGGGAACTCTGGGAGAGGCCGAAGAAGAGAAAATCATTGCTGTTGGTCGCTACTATCGGCTTCCCAAGAGAGATGCGGCCGAAGTGGGCTTCGTGGTTGAGGATGCATATCAGGGTAAGGGCATCGGAACACAACTGTTGGAACAACTGGCTGTAATAGCAATGAAAAAGGGCATTCGCTGTTTCGAGGCTGAGGTACTTGCCGAAAATCCAAACATGATGAGAGTATTTCTCGATAGCGGTTTTCAGATCGACCGGCAACTCGAATATGGCGTATATCGTGTGGTATTCAACATTTCTCCAAGCCCGATAGCTGAAGAGAAGTCTGCCGAACGAGAGAGAATTGCCACCATAGCCTCACTAAGGGCTTTTCTGAATCCTAGCTCCATAGCAGTGATAGGAGCCTCACATCAAGAGGGTTCTATCGGCAACATTATATTCCGCAATATATTGCACCAGGGGTTTAAGGGTGCCGTGTACCCAGTAAACCCCAATGCTAATACAGTAGCCTCGGTGAAGGCATACCCGTCCGTTCTCGATATTCCTGACGAGGTGGATCTGGCGGTGATCGTTGTTCCAGCGGAAATTGTCCAAAAGGTTGTGGAACAATGTGGGCGTAAAGGTGTGCACGGTGTCGTTGTCATATCAGCAGGTTTCGGGGAAGGCGGGATCGATGGAATGTCAGCTCAGAAAAAGCTGCTTGACACCGCTCGTAGCTATGGCATGCGCTTGGTAGGCCCTAATTGTTTCGGAATTATAAACACAAACCCCCAGGTCAATATGAACGCTACATTTTCGCCGGTCTACCCCCCCCGTGGCAATATTGCGCTGTCCGCGCAGAGTGGGGCTCTTGGCCTTGTCATTCTGGAATATGCTCGGAGCCTTAAGATCGGTCTCTCTACTTTCGTCAGTATAGGCAACAGAGCCGACGTATCCAGCAACGATCTGCTACAGTACTGGCAACAAGACTCGGCTACCGATGTCATTCTCCTTTACCTTGAATCCTTCGGAAATCCGAGGAAGTTCGCTCACATAGCCCGATGGGTAACTGCTACTAAGCCAGTGGTAGCCCTGAAAAGTGGTCGCACCCCCGCTGGTTCCAGGGCTGCTGCCTCCCATACCGGAGCCCTAGCCACTGCTGATGTAGCCTCGGAGGCCCTGTTTAAACAAGCAGGGATAATCCGAGTAGATACACTTGAGGAGCTTTTTGACGTGGCCAACCTTCTTTCTCACCACTCCATACCATCAGGGAGAAGGGTGGCTATTCTGACTAACGGCGGTGGACTTGGAATCCTGGCCGCTGATGCCTGTGCCTCCAGAGACCTTGAACTACCGACTCTTCAGGATAAAACCCTTTCCAAGATGAAGACCTTCCTACCACGCCAAGCCAGTCTCGCCAATCCTATCGACATGACAGCAGGTGCTGGTGTGGAGGAGTATCGTGAGACACTGAAGCTTCTGGCACAAGATGGCAACGTTGATGTCGTAATAATCATATTCATACCCCCTATAGTTGCGCAGCCAGAAGCGGTAGCCAGAACCATCCAAGAGGTAGCACCGCAGTTTCGCCGGAAGGGCAAGACGTTAGTCACTTCATTTGTTGGTTTGCAAGGCCCCTGCGTGGAGATAAGTTCAAAGGAAGGTGGTTTCGTTCCCTGTTTTGCCTTCCCCGAAGCTGCCGTTTCTGCGGTTGCTAGGGCCTGTGACTATAGCGAGTGGCTGAAGAGACCAAAGGGAACAATCCCAGAGCTGGGTAATATTGGTAAGAAGAAGGCTGAACAGATAATAGGGTCAGCTTTGCAGCGTCGTACGACCCAACCATCGTGGCTGGATGCCTCTTCCGTCATCGGGCTTCTCGACTCATATGGAATTCGCGCAGTAGAGACAGAGTTAGCCGCTACTCCCGAAGATGCGGGAAAGGCAGCTAAGAAAATCGGCTTCCCCGTTGCTGTTAAACTCCTCTCCGCCGAAATAGCCCACAAGACGGAGGTTGGTGGTGTAATCCTCGATCTGCACAC
>Ga0315532_1001111_pt1 | contig 20790 bp, 8 predicted proteins | sample SalMarWE160370MG_FD_203082 | JGI IMG/M metagenome (GOLD analysis project Ga0315532, IMG submission 203082) | Salt marsh sediment microbial communities from the Plum Island Ecosystem LTER, Massachusetts, United States - Salt Marsh Sediment WE1603-70 ...
CTGGGACTACCTGGGCGAAACCGGCCTTGGCAACGCCGTTCTTGACAATGAGAGCAGCGCGAACCATTTCCCTTGGTTCAACGCTTTTTGCGGCGACGTCGATATCTGCGGTTTCAAAAAACCCCAGCTCTATTATCGCGAAGTCGTCTGGGGCAAAGCCAAGATGAACCTCGCCGTCCACGCCCCGATCCCGGCCGGTCGCCGCGAGAGGGTCAGCGCCTGGGGCTGGCCCGACGAACGCCAAAGCTGGACGTGGCCCGGTTCCGAAGGAAAATCGCTGGACGTGACCGTTTATTCCAGTTGCCCATCCGTGCGTCTTGAGCTTGATGGAAAGGAAATCGCCACCCAACCCATGAACGACAAAATGACTGCACGCTTCAAGGTGACATACCAACCCGGCGAACTCCGCGCGATTGGTCTGTCCGACGGCAAGCGTGTTGCCAGTGCCAGCCTTCGCACAGCGGGCGAGCCCAAGGCCATCCGGCTCACGGCCGACCGTTCCACCATCCGTGCTGATCGTAACGACCTCGCTTACGTTACGGTCGAAATCGTTGACCAACGCGGCGTGGTTGTTCCCAACGCCGGGGTCTCCGTTCGTTTCGATGTCACCGGCGCGGGCGAACTCGCCGCCACCGGCAGCGGGGCTCCGAATGACGCTTCCAGTTTCCGCAAGCCGGTTCGCAAGACCTGGCGGGGCCGTTGCCTGGCCATTCTTAGACCCAAAGGTAACGCCAGCAAAATCACGCTCAAAGCCGAAGCCGACGGCCTGAAAGCCGCAACGATTGTTATTCAAACGCGTTAACTGGAGTCCGATCAGTGGTTCAAATACATGATTTAACGGAAAGAAGAAAAAGAAGGGGCCTTACAATGAACATCGTTACAGGTATTTTATTCTCAGTTTTTAGTCTCGTATCAGCCGCGCAAGCAGCCAATGAACCGCAACCGTTTGTTCGGTGCGGAGCGAATCAGGAACTTCGGATCGACCTGCGCGACGGCGCGGAAGCCGAGACCGCTGACACCATTGGTGGGGCGTCCAGGACAGCCGATAGTGCAGCCTCAGGAGGCGATCTCGTCAGTCTGACCAAGCCTGGCCAAGGCGTCAGGTTCACCGGCCTGCCGGCTGGAAGCAAATTGGCGATTCGCTATGCGTCAGTGGAAGCGGGCACGATCAGTGTTGCTGTCAACGACCAGCCGGCGCGCAGGGTAAACGTGCATTCTTCAGGTGCTCTGACCGGTTCCTTTCTCCATGCCATCATTGATGTTGCGGTTCCTGCCAATGCCATGCTGACCATCAGTCTGGCTGCCGATGACGTCCCGGTGAATATCGATCGGATACTTGTGGGCGACGGGGATTTGGGGCTGCCGCCGGATATTTGGAACCTGCCGCCGTTGGAAGTGACTGACGGTTCATATGCGGCCGACTGGAAGGCGTTGAGCCGGGTTTACACCGTGCCGGAGTGGTGGCGTGACGCCAAGTTCGGCGCGTGGGCGCACTGGGACCCGCAGTCCATGCCTGAGAGGGGCGACTGGTATGCGCGCGGCATGTATATTGAAGGCAGCGGGCAGTATAACTACCACGTCAGTCACTACGGTCATCCGTCGGAGTATGGTTACAAGGACATCTGCAACAACTGGGTCATCGACCGATGGAAACCTGAAGAGTTGATGGATTTGTTTGTCGAGATGGGAGCCCGCTACTTTATGGCCATGGGCGTTCACCATGACAACTTCGACTGCTGGGATTCGGCCTACCAGCCCTGGAATTCCGTGCGGATCGGCCCCAAGGTGGACATCGTCGGCACGTGGGAAAAGGCCGCTCGTCGGCACGGTCTGCGGTTCGGCATCGGTTTTCACAATTCTCCGGGCCGCACCTGGGGCCAGTTCATGCCGGTGCGCTACACGAGTGACAAGAAAGGACCGAAGCAGGGCGTGCCCTACGACGCGCTGCAAACGATTCTGGACGGCAAAGGCAAATGGTGGGAGGGCATGGATCCGGTGGATCTCTACGGGCCGCCACACACGATGGATTTGAACGGGCCGCGCCGCCCGGGGAACGATTCGCTGCTTTCGCCCTTTTCCAACCAGTTCATGTGGCGGGTGGACGACGCCATCACCAAGTATCATCCCGATGTGATTTACTTTGACGAGCACGCGGGCGATTCCCAGGTGGACCTGGGCGTGCACATGGGACTGGGCTTTCTCGCTGAACCGCTGGTGGCAGACTACTACAACAAGTCCCTGGCGTGGAACCACGGGAAGATGGACGTCGTGATCAACCTCAAGGGTGTGGGCGGGCGCTATGATAGCTTCCAAAACAGCCCCGAGTTGCTTCCCCTTGTCGACCGTTCCCTGGTCAAGAGCACCGAGGCTATCATCGAATCGCAGATCGCGGCGTATCCCTTCCAGACGGAAACCAGCATTGCGGTCTGGCACTATCAGGCCGGGCAGAGATACATGGATGCCGGACGCGTGATCCGGTCGCTGATGCAGAACGTCTCCCGCAACGGAAGCATGCTGCTCAACATCACCCAGCATGGCCGGGGCGATCTGGATCCGGAGTTGATCCGCATCTGCAAGGACGTCGGCGCCTGGTTGAAGATCAACGGCGAAGCGGTGTACGCATCCCGTCCGTTTGAAGTCTTTGGCGACAATACGGTTTGCTACACGCGCAACAAAGGCAATGTCTATGCCACGCTCCTGGCCTGGCAAGGCGGCCCGATCACGCTCAAGGCTCTGCACGCCGGCGGGGCGACCCTGGGCAAGGTGTCCCAAGTCGAACTGCTCGGATCGGATGTTGCGTTGACGTTCGTCCAAGACGATCAGGGGCTGACGGTGACGCCCGGAGGACCAGTGAAGCCGCTGCCGGGGATCGCCAACCCGCAGTTGGCATCGAAGTTCCGGGTTTTGCGCATCACCCATGACAAGGGCTGGTTCAACGACGACGACCCGGGCGCAACGTATCCCGGGTGGATTCGCCGCTGCAATCTGGGCACCAGCGATTTCAACAATGACCTCACCACGAGCGACAAACCGGGTGATGTCTGGAGTTGTTCGTTCACCGGCAGCAGCGTCGCGGTCATCGCCCCGAAAGAAGCGGGAGCCGGAAAGATCGAGATTCAGATCGACGGCGAAACCCGCGCAACAGCGGATTTGTCCACCACGGGCATGCGTCAGGCCCAGCAGGAGGTGTGTGAGGTTTTCGGTCTGACTCCGGGTAAACATGCTATCAATATTGTCAATCGGGGTCCGGGGTCGGTGGCCTTGGATGCCATAATCGCCCAGTAAACGACAAAGGAGATTGTACGATGACTTAAAGGCAAAGAGCAATGACAGATTTTTTCCTTCACTCAAGTCGTTTCACCGCCGCCTGCGGGTTGCTCATGACCCTATGGATCGGGGTAAGTTCCGCCACGTCGGCCGCCGATTCACCACGCACTGCACTTTCGCTGGATCAGGGCTGGCGGTTTCATCTCGGGGACATCCCGCTGAACTTGTTTCCCGGCGGCGAGGGCATCAGGCTATACGGTCCGGATATCCCGCACAGCGGCGCAACGGCGGGGCACGCCTGGGGCGCGGCGGCCCGTGGGTTTGATGACAAAAGCTGGCGGCAGGTCAACCTGCCGCATGACTGGGTGGTCGAGCAGCCGTTCGATAAGAATGCGTTCAAGGCACAAGGCTATCGCCCGCGCGGCATCGCGTGGTATCGGCGGACGTTCAAGCTGGATCCTTCCGATCATGGCAAGAATATCGAACTGCAGTTCGACGGGGTGGCGACGCACTGCACCGTGTATTTCAACGGGACGCCGGTGCATCATAACTGGTGCGGCTATACGTCGTTCTACATCGATGTCACGCCGATGGCGCGATACGGAGAGGATATCAACACGATCGCGGTGCGGGTGGACGCTGAGGACATGGAGGGCTGGTGGTATGAAGGCGGCGGCATCTATCGCCATACTTGGCTCGTCAAGCGGAGCCCGGTGCACGTCGTCACCGATGGCGTCTATGCCAATCCCGTAAAGGGAGCGGATGGAACATGGACGATCCCCGCCGAGGTCACGCTGGCCAACACCGGGTCTGACGTTGCCTCGGCCTCGGTGGCCATCGGTGTTTTCGATTCCACCGGAAGGCGGGTCGCAGATGGACGTTCCGCGCCGCTGAGCATTGTCCCCCTGGGCGAAGCCGTGGCAAAAGTCTCGATTTCTGTGGCCTCGCCGCAGCTCTGGTCGGTGGACCAACCAAATCTCTATACGGTGCGGACGGTAGTGCTAAGAGACAACAAGCCGGTGGGCTCCGTCGATACCACCTGCGGTTTCCGCACGATTCGATTCGATGCGAAGGAGGGATTTTTCCTCAACGACCAGTTGCTCAAATTGCAGGGTACGTGCAATCACCAGGATCATGCGGGCGTCGGCGTTGCCGTGCCGGATTCGATCTGGGAGTTCCGCGTCCGCAAATTGAAGGAGATGGGCTCGAATGCCTACCGCACCGCGCACAATCCTCCCTCCAGGGAGTTGCTCGATATCTGTGACCGTATGGGCATGCTCGTGATGGACGAGACCCGCCACTTCAACACCTCGCCGGAATACATGAAGCAGTTGGAGTGGCTGGTGCGCCGCGACCGGAACCACCCCAGCGTGATCATGTGGTCTTTGTTCAACGAGGAGGCGCTCGAAGTCAACGAGGAAGGCATGGAGATGACGCGCACCATGAACGCATTGGTCAAGCGTCTCGATACGACCCGGCCCACCACGGGCGGGCAGAACAAGGGCCAGTTGGGCCGGGACGGCAAGGCAAACCCAAAGAACGCCGCGCTGGCAGTGGACGTGGTCGGCATCAATTATCAAGTGGACAAGTATGACAAGATCCGCGCAGCATATCCGGACAAGCCGATCATCAGCACGGAAGACACCTCCCAGGTCATGACACGTGGCGAATATGTCACCGATAAATCCAGGCAAATCATTGCCTCCTACGACGATATTTTCGATGGCTGGTCTATAAACAACCGCAATGCGTGGAAAGCGATCGCCAAGCAGCCGTCCTTCGGTGGGGGCTTTATCTGGACGGGCTTTGATTACCGTGGCGAGCCGACGCCGTTCCATTGGCCGGCGGTGAGTTCTTACTTCGGCTGTATGGATTTGTGTGGTTTTCCCAAGACCGCGTTTTATATCCGACAGGCTCTGTGGACGCATGACAAGCCCGTGCTGACGCTAGTGCCACACTGGAACTGGGCGGGCAAAGAGGGCAAACCGATCAAGGTAATGGCATTGACCAACGCCGACAGGGTGTCGCTTTTTCTTAACGGAAAGCTTATTGAGGAGAAACCGGTGGACAAGTTTGAGATGGTGATGTGGGACGTGCCCTATGCACCGGGTCGGCTCGAAGCCCTTGCGAAGAAAAATGACACGATAGTGGCCCGCTATGTCGTGGAAACCACGGGCGAACCGGTGGCGCTGCGCCTCACACCGGACCGCAAGGCGCTGGCCGGCGACGGCAACGACGCCTTGCCGGTGACCGTCGAAACGCTCGATAAGGACGGACGCCCCGTACCCACGGCGAACCTGCCGGTCGAATTCGAGATCATCGGACCGGGCGCGATCATCGGCTTGGGCAACGGCGATCCGACCAGCCACGAACCAGAGAAGGGCAATAAGCGCAGCCTGTTCAACGGTCTCGCCCAAGTCATCGTCCAAAGCCAGCGGGGCGGCTCAGGAAACCTAGTCCTGCGGGCGAAGGCTGAAGGACTGAAACCTGCTGAAACCACCATCAGTGTCGAGGCAACGCCGCTTTATATTCACTGATAGCCTTGCAGGCCAATCTGAAAAAGCCTGCTGAATCAAGATATGAAAGTGAGTTTGATATGATCTGTACAGTCACTACCGTCCGACGAATCCTTTGGGTCTGGATGTGTTGCGTGGGGACCTTGATGGTGGCCTCGGTCACAGTGACCTCTGGGGCAGAGGCCGAATCCGTGACCGTGACCAGCCCGAACGGCAAGATCGAGATTGACATACGAACCGATGCCGCTGGGCAATTGACCTGGTCGGTTCGGCAAAAGGATCGAATCCTCCTGGGTACGGCTCCGCTGGGATTGACTGTGGACGGTCATCATCTGGGCCGGTCAGTGATGCTCGGCGAGCCCCGTACCCGCACCATCGATGAGCAATACCCGACCTGGGGCAATCACGCCATGGCCGTGAACCATTGTAACGAAGCCGTGATTCCGGTGACCTATGACAGCGACATGACCTACGACCTGGAGGTGCGCGCCTTTGACGATGGTGCGGCCGTACGCAGCCGTGTCCCGCTCGATGACACCAAGCACACCATTGCCGGTGAAGCCACTGGTTGGACGTTGCCCCTGGATGCGCTTGTGTGGTGGGAACGCTATGACAACAGTTATGAAAAACCCTGTGTATCGGGAACCGTTGAGTCCATCCCGATTGACACGCCCATGTCGCCTCCGATTACCTTCAAACTGGGCGAGGATCTCTATGTCTCGCTCACCGAGGCCAACAACGATTGTTTTCCGGACATGGGATTGGTGAGACACGGAACTATGATCCAGGCCGTGTTTCCAGCTTCGTCCAACGGTTGGACACACCAGGGTTCGATTCTCACGCCTTGGCGTGTGGCTATCATTGCCGAAGGACTTAATGCCTTGGTCAACTGTGACATCGTAACCAATCTGTGTCCGCCGCCGTCCGATGAACTGGCCAACGCCGACTGGATCAAGCCCGGCCGCTCTCTGTGGCAGTGGTGGGCCGTCGGTGCCCCCAGGCTGGAGGATCAGAAGGACTGGGTGGATGCGGCCAAGACACTCGGTTTCGAGTATTACCTGATCGACGACGGCTGGCGTCGCTGGCGGGCCCCGGGCAAGGACCAGTGGCAGTGTCTCAAGGACGTGATCGACTATGGCAAGAGCCAGAGCGTGGCTTCGCTGGTGTGGGTGAATTCCGCGGAGATGCGTGACGCGGCCTCGCGTCGGGCCTATCTCGAGAGGGTCGCCTCTCTCGGCGCCGTGGGTATCAAGATCGATTTCATTCCGCCCTGCACAGCCGAGATAACCCGTTGGTATGAGGGGGCTCTCAAAGACACTGCCGATCTGCACCTGTTATGTAACTTCCATGGCGCGGTCAAACCCACTGGCCGTCGGCGCACCTGGCCCCATGAATTGACGCGCGAGGCCGTGCGTGGCCACGAATACCACATGACACGTTATAATCGAATCCAGACCGCCGAGCATGACGAGATAGTGCTCTTTACCCGCTTCCTGGCGGGTCCGGCCGACTACACGCCCACGGCCTTCGATCTGAAAGAGATGGTCGGCTACACCTGGGCGCATTTGCTGGCCCAGGCCGTGAACATGACCTCGCCGCTGCTGCACTTTGCCGGAAAATATCAGGATTTTATCGGCAACCCGGCCGAAAATCTACTGCGTCACCTGCCCTCGACCTGGGACGAAACGATCGTGCTGTCGGGTAGTGAGATCGGCAAGACCGTCGGTTTTGCCCGCCGACGCGGTGACACTTGGTTCATCGGCGTGCTCAATGGTGGTGAAGCCGCCACGCTGCCGATCGAACTGTCCTTCCTGGGACAGGGCACATGGCAGGCGGAGGTCTTTGGCGACGATTCCGCCAATCCCGCCACCCTCAAGCGCGAAAGCAAACATGTTGAGTCAGGTGACTCATTGACCGTCTCAATGAGCCCGCGGGGCGGTGCCGTTGTTTGGATAACAAGGACTGCACCGTAATCGTATTATTTGAAGTGCTACAAATATTTCATGGTGTATGTAACAAACTGCACTTTCCAAAAAAACGGAAGTTGACTGACGTAAGACAAGGCAAGCAAATATATGCTTTTTAGCTTAAAATAGCGAAATTTTATAAAGTAGAATAAAAAACTATAGTATTTTTTGCGATTTTTGGTCCGCAATGTAAAACAAGAAAAAATACTTCTGGGCAATATTTGTCGTTAGGAGCCAAAAAACGCCATAATTTTCTTGGAAAGTACAGTAACAAATGATAGAAAGGAGAAGACAATGTTGGCACACTCTAAACATGTATGCTTCCACTGGATGACTGTAGCTGTCCTATTGTGCTTGTGCCCGCTGCTTCAGGCGGCTCCGACCGGGCTGGATGACAGCGGACACTTGAAGGCCAGCGAAACCAAGACGGACGGATTTTCATGTGTCCGACTCGAAAACGGGGTTCAATTGCGCGTCGGCGAGTCCGTAAAAAACGTGATCTTCTATGGGCCGTCCACCGTACGTGTGAACGAGAACCTCGGAGAGAACTATTGGAAACATCCCAGTATTGTGGTGGTGGGCGAGCCTGCGGCCATTCCGTTCGAAATCCAGGAGGCCGAAGAGAGCGTGATACTGGTATCGGACAAGCTGCGCATCAAGGCCGACAAAAAGAGTGGGGCGTTGACGTTCATGGATGCGACCGGCAGGGTGTTGACAAAAGAGCGTGCCGAGAACCACGCCACCTTCAAGCAAGTGGAGATTTCCGGATACCCGACCTACGAGGTGTCGAATACCTTCACCTTGAAGCCGGACGAGGGCTGGTACGGATTCGGATACATCGACTCCGCTCCGACCAAAATCAACCGACGTGGGCAGGAACTGCTGTTGATCCAGACCAATATGGGGATTGTCATTCCCATGATCGTGTCCTCCGAACGCTACGGCATCATGTGGGATACCTATTCCATAATGAAATTCAAAGACGATGCGACTGGCGCCACACTGTGGGCCGAGAGCGCACCGGGTGGGGTGGATTACTACTTCTTTGCCGGTGACACGATGGACGACGTGATTGTCGGCTACCGCGATCTGACCGGCGCTGCGCCAATGTATCCCAAGCAGGCCCTCGGTCTGTTCATGAGCAAGGAGCGCTATCCAACTCAGGAGCGTATTGTGGAAGTCGCGCAGACCTTCCGCAAGGAGCAGTTCCCGCTCGATTACATCGTGCAGGACTGGCAGTACTGGGGTTCCGACAAGGACGGCACCTGGAGTGGTATGATTTGGAACGAGCAGCGCTATCCCGATCCGGACGGTATGATTCAGGCGATTCACGACCTGAACATGAAGCTGATGATTTCGATCTGGCCGTCCGTGGGCAACGATACGCCACTGGCCCACGAACTAGACCAATACGGGTTGCGTTTCGAACCGCTGCACTGGATCTCCCGCAAGGCCCGCATCTACGACGCGTTCAGTCAAAAGGGACGCGAAATCTATTTCAAGCACATCAAAAACGGTTTGCTCGACAAGGGCGTGGATGCCCTGTGGATGGATGGCACCGAAGTCGAGGTCGGCTCGGCTTGTTGGAATGCCAACGAAGTCGCGCGGGATATCAAGAGACTGGGGATTAATGCCATGGGCGATTTCTCGCGTTATCTGAATCCCTATACGCTCATGACCACTAAAGGCACCTACGAAGGCCAGCGTGCGATTAACAACCAGCGTGTGTTCACGCTGACCCGTTCGGCCTGGTGCGGGGCGCAGCGTTATGCCGCTGCTTCGTGGTCGGGCGATTCCTTCGCCGGGTGGGATACGCTTAAGGCCCAGATGGCTGGCGGACTCGAAGTGACCCTATCGGGCAACCCCTGGTGGACGCAGGATATCGGCGGTTTCTTTGTCAACAACTACCCCGGCGGGGAACAGAATGAGGCCTATCGCGAGCTCTTTGCACGCTGGTACCAGTTCGGGGCCTTTAACCCGATTTTCCGCATCCACGGTACCAACATTGAACGCGAGCCCTATATCTTCAAAGAAATGGACCCGGAGATGTACCAGGCCCTGTTGGATATTACACATTTGCGTTACCGCCTGATGCCGTATATCTATAGCCAGAGCTGGAGAGTCACGAGCCAGGGCTACACCCTCATGCGGGGCTTTCCCCTGGATTTTCCGGATGACGCCAAAGCGCGTGACATCAGTGACGCCTTCATGTTCGGGCCGGTGTTCCTGGTCCATCCGGTGACACGTGCCATGTATCGCATGGGCAACCCACCGGCGCCGACTCTGCCAACAGAGTTCTTGCGCACCCCGGACGGCGAGCTCGGCCTGGCTGTGCAGTATTTTGCCGGGACCAACTTTGACACGCCCAAGGGCAAGGTCGTCGACGAGGTAGTGGATCACGATTGGCCCGGACCGCCGCTGGCCGAACCTCCCGCCGGCCTGGACAGACTTAGTAATTTCTCCGCGCGTTGGGAGGGTACCTTGCTGGCCCCCGAAGACGGCGAATATGAAATCGGGGTGGAAGTCGATGATGGTTTCCGGCTCTATCTCGATGGCAGAAGGATTCTGCAGGACTGGAGCAATGGCGCCAAACGCTATCGCAGTACCAAGGTGACATTCAGCAAGGGGCAGGAAGTGCCGCTGAAGCTGGAATTCTACCAGGGCGGGGGCGAGCGCGTGCTCCGTCTCGCTTGGCGCAGGCCCAGCGACATACTCAAGTTGAATGATGCGAATCGAGAGATTGACAATGTGATGGAAACGTATCTGCCGGCCGGTGCGGTTTGGACCGATTTCTGGACCAACCAGACGTTCACGGGCGGCCAGACCGTTGAGAAAGCCTGCCCGCTCAATATCCTGCCGCTGTACGTGCGTGCCGGATCAATCGTGCCCATGGGCCCGGTGATGCAGTACGCCACGGAAAAACCGGACGCCCCGTACGAGATCCGGATTTATCCGGGTGCCGACGGCCAGTTTACGATCTATGAAGACGATAATGAAACCTATAACTATGAGAAGGGCGAACGCGCTACGTACGATCTCGTTTGGAACGATGCGAAAAGAACATTGACCATTGGCCAACGACAAGGGTCGTTCCCGGGCATGACCGCCGAGCGTCAGCTCAATATCGTGATCGCCAAACCGGACCGCAACGCCGGGTTGAAACCGGGCACCGACGATGTCAAGACGGTTCGCTATACCGGTCAACCGGTCGTGGTGACATTTTAACAAAACACCGATCACAAAAGTTGATTTGGATTTAAATGAAACGACACATTTCAGGATAAGATAAGGAGGAAAGACTCACATGAACCGTTTTGTACAATTGACTGCCATCTTTTCACTGTTGGTGGCCGCGGGGCAGTGTCTTGCAGACAATCCGATCATACAGACCAAGTTCACCGCCGATCCGGCCCCGCTGGTGTATCAGGACACGGTATACCTCTACACCAGCCATGATGAGGATGATGCGCAGGGTTTCAAAATGCTCAATTGGATGCTCTATACCTCAACGGACATGGTCAATTGGACGGCCCATGGCATTGTCGGCGGCGTCCGAGAACCCTACAAGACCTTCAAGTGGGCGGATGGTAACAACGCTTGGGCTCCCCAGTGCATCGAGCGAAACGGCAGGTTTTATTTGTATTGCCCCTTTCCATACAAAGGGCAGATGGCAATCGGCGTGGCGGTATCCGACAGTCCTTTCGGTCCGTTTATCGATCCCCTCGGAAAACCGTTGGTCTCGGGCAGCTACGATCCGACCGTGTTCGTTGATGACGACGGACAGGCCTATCTGTATTGGGGGGGCAACGGCCCCTGTTATTATGTGAAGTTGAATGAGGACATGATCTCGACGTCGGGCGAAATCCAGATTGCAGACATCGACTTCACCGGCACCCCGCCCGAGGCATCCTACACGGAAGGCCCGTGGTTCTGGAAGAAGAACGGCCATTACTACTTGGCCTGGGCGTCCCGCTGCTGTCCCGAAGGGATCGGGTATGCCATGAGCGACAGTCCCACCGGTCCCTGGAGGTGCAAGGGAACCATCATGGATCCGAACGCTCTGTCCGACGGCAACCATCCGGGGATCATTGACTACAAGGGCAAGTCGTATGTTTTCGGTTTCAATTACGAACTGCTTTTCTCCGTTCAGGGCGACAGAAAGAAGCGTGAACGGCGTTCGATATGCGTAGCGGAAATGACCTATAATGACGACGGTACGATTAAAAAGGTTCCCTGGTGGGGAAAGGGTGCACCTGTACCCAGCGTACCTCAGGTCGGGCATCTTAATCCTTATGTTCGTAACGAAGCGGAGACCATTTGTTGGAGTGAAGGCATCAAGACCGAGCCGTGCAGCAGCGGCGGGATGAATGTCTATCCCACGCGCGATAATGCCTTCATCAAGGTCAAGGGCGTGAATTTCGGTGAGGGCGCCGGCACCTTCACCGCTTCGGTCGCCTGCGATACCCAGGCCGGAGTCGCCAAGAAGAGAGAGATCGAACTGCATCTCGATAGCGCCGACGGGCCGCTCGTCGGCACGCTTGCGGTCACTTACACCGGCGGCCAATGGAAAACCGAAACCACCACGGTCACCGGTGCCTCCGGCGTCCACGACCTTTTCCTCGTCTTCAAAGGCGAGACGGCCAACGATCTTCTCAAGATGGACTATTGGCAGTTTGCGAAAAAGACCGCTACGCCGCAACTGGTCGCGCTGAATGCCACGGTCGATCGCTATAAGATCGACTCCGCCCCCGGCGAGGCAAACCGGATTCAACTAAAGGTGTCCGCGATCTATTCCGACGGCACGAGCAGGGATGTCACTGGCCGTGCCCGAGTTACGGTGCAGAAACCCGGTGTCGCGTCTGTGAACAAGGGTGTAATCTCCGGCGTGACTCCCGGCCAGACCGTGATCAACGCCGTTTTTGAAGGCAAGTCGGATGTCCTCTCCGTCATCGTGAAGGATTTAAAGAGTGAATTCATCCCCCGGAAGGTGATCGTCAGTGCACCGAACACGAAGCTCATCGCAGGGAACGCGCAGGCCTTTACCGCAACAGCGGAGTTCCTCGACGGCCACACCGAAGATGTCACGGACAAAGCAGTTTACACCGTGGAAAACCCGGAGGTTGTTTCCGTTAAGGACGGTCTGATGACCGCCCTGGAGAAGGGTGACACCACGGTCCGCGTGGTGTTCAAGGGCAAGTTTGGAAATCCGGTCACGGCCCTGATTAACATTGCGGTTTCCCACCGTGATCCCTTCGTTCAGAACAGCGCTGCGGAGTTTAATGAAGGCAAGGGGATCCAGACTGAAGACAGTTCTGAAGGCGGTAAAAACATCGGCTTCATAGAAAATGGCGACTGGGTGCGATTCAATAGGCTCGATTTCGGCGCCGGTGCCGGCGCTGTGGAACTACGCGTTGCCTCCGCGACCAACGGCGGCACAATAGAAATCCGCCTGGACCGTGTGGACGGACCGCTCGTCGGGTCCTGTGAGGTGAGCAACACCGGCGGTTGGCAATCCTGGGTCACCCAAACCTGCGAACTGAGCGGAGTGAAGGGCCGGCACGATGTCGTCTTCAGATTCGTGGGCGGCTCCGGCTACCTCCTTAATATGAATGAGTGGAAATTTAATCCGAATCCTGTCCAGACGAAAAAACAAACTTATCAACCTGACTTTGAATCATTGGAGAAGGCAAATCCTGCCCCCGAATGGTTCAAAGACGCCAAGTTCGGCATCTATTTCCACTGGGGAGTTTATTCTGTTCCGGCATTTGCCAACGAGTGGTATCCTCGCAACATGTATATCAAAGGGTCTGCAGAAAACAGGCACCATACAAGGGTTTATGGCGACGTGTCTGAGTGGCCGTATCACAACTTCATCACCGGAGCAAAGGACAAGGAAGGTCATTTTGTACAGTTTGCACCCAAGCTCAAGTCTCAAGGCGGTCAATTCAATCCTGAAGAATGGGCGCAGTTATTCGCCGATGCCGGCGCTAAATTTGCCGGACCGGTCGCTGAACACCACGATGGCTTTTCGATGTGGGCCAGCAAGGTGAATCCCTGGAACGCAAAAGATACGGGGCCGAAACTGGATTTGGTCGGTTTATTGACGGACGCCATCCGCAAAAGGAATATGAGAATCATTCTTTCCATGCATCACGCCTACAATATCACTGGATATTATAACGCTGTGCCGAAAACAAACGATCCAAAACTCCAGATGCTTTACGGGCAGCAGGGAAAAGAAAAAAACGAGGCTTTCTGGTTGAACAAGCATAAAGAAATTATCGATAACTATCAACCGGATATTATTTGGCAGGATTTCAACCTGCACGTTATTTCACGGCCTGTTCTTTTGCAATTTTTAGCTTACTACTATAATCAGGCGGCTGAATGGAACAAAGAAGTCGTCGCCACGTACAAAGACGGCTTGAATACCAGATGCGCCGTACTGGACTACGAACGCGGTGGTCCCGCCGATATTACCGATAATTACTGGCTTACCGATGACGCAATCAGTTCCTCGAGCTGGTGCTACACAGAGGGAATCGGATATTATTCCAAGAAACAAATTCTGCACGGCTTTCTTGACAGGATAAGCAAAAATGGCAATTTGCTTCTTAACATTTCTCCCAAAGCGGACGGCACGATACCTCAGGAACAGAAAGACATACTTCTCACCATGGGAGCATGGCTTAAAAAATACGGTGAAGCAGTATATGCTACCCGTGCATGGGAAAAATACGGAGAAGGCCCTACCAAGATGGGAGCCGCTCACGGCATATTTACAGCTCCGGTCGAAGGAACAGCGCAAGATGTTCGCTACACCCGGTCGAAAGACAACACGACACTTTACGCAATTTTACTCGGTTGGGAAAAAGGTCAGAAACAAGTAATACTAAAATCATTGTCTTCCGATAGAATTGACTTAAAAAACCTGAAATCGGTTGAATTAATCAACGACGAAGCCGGAAAATATCTTCCATTGGCTTTCAAGCAGGACTCAGAAGGATTGATTGTGCGTTTGCCCGAACGCTCTTTCGAAGAACTGGCATACGTACTTAAACTCAATTTCGAGGACAGTATTCCGCCACTTGACAGGTATGCTGACCTTGACTGTTCCCCCCATTATTACATCGTCCCGGGAAATAGCAGAGGGAATTGGGTACTTGGTTCAGATTTGACACTGACCGGTAAAAGGAAAGAGGCTGCGAACCAGTGGAAATTGGACCATGTCGGCAAAGGCGTTTATAAAATACTGAACCGCGAAGACAGCAACAAGACATTCGAGTACAGTACATCCGGTCACGACCTCGTTCTTTCGGAGTTCACCGGAAAAGACAGCCAATTCTGGAAAATTGAAGACGCCTACAACGGATTATTAACCATATCAAATAAACAAAATCCGGATATCAAATTATCCCTCAATGCTGCCGTTGCAGAAGGAAATCAAGCGGGCATATCAAATACCGGAACCGATTCATTTTCCAAATGGAAACTCGTGGAAGTCTGTGAGTTGAAACAGGAAGCTTTCAAAGCGAATACGATTCCGGGAACCATTGAAGCCGAAGACTTCGATACCGGATGCCCGGGCGATGCTTTCCATGACAGAGACGATATCAATGAAGGCGGGCAGTATCGTCTCACCGAAGGTGTGGATATCGAAAAATGTACCGCCGGCGGCTACAATGTGGGGTGGACCCATACCGGAGAATGGATGGCCTATACAGTGACGGTCAATAAATCCGCCACATACCGGATTTCATTCTATGTTGCCTCAGCTTACGACAGTCCAAAGCTGCATCTCGAATGCGATGGCGCAGACAAAACCGGGATCATTTCCATCCCCAATACTGCGGGATTTCAAAACTGGGAAGTCATTGAAAAGACGGTAAACCTTGATGCCGGTCAGCATTTGCTGAAGCTGGTTATTGACGGCGATTACGTTAACCTCGATAAAATAGTTTTTGAAGAAATAAAATGATGATGTCTAAATCCTGTCCAGTGACCGATGCGAAGGGCGTCCACGATTTATATTTTAAATTCACCGGCGGAAATGGTGAACTGTTCAATGTTGACTGGTGGCAATTCAAGTAAATGAAGGAAACAAGATTCATATGAACCGATATGTGCAATTTATCGCGTTCATTGCGCTGACGGCAGTGGTCGGTCAGTGCCTTGGAAGCAACCCTATTTTTCGCGACGTCTTCACGGCCGACCCGGCAGCGATGGTCGTTGGTGATACGGTCTATGTCTACGTAGGCCACGACAACGCGAAAGTCGGCCAGTTCTTCACCATACCGGACTGGCTATGCTATTCCTCGAAGGATATGAAGACCTGGACGCCGCACGGCCCCATTATGCGGCCGGAGGATTTTAAATTCGCCCGGCGCAATGTCGCCTGGGCTGCCCATATGATCGAAAAGGACGGCCAATACTATTTCTACGTGACGTTGCGTCGCAACAACAATGAACACTGTATCGGAGTGGCCGTTGGAGATAGTCCGACCGGTCCCTTCAAGGATGCCCGTGGAACCCCCCTCGTTACCGACGGTATGACCACGGATTCGCGTCGGCCCAACGCAGACATCGATCCTACCGTCTTCATTGACGATGACGGCACGGCTTGGCTGGCCTGGGGCAATGGTGACTGCTATCTCGCCAAGCTCAAGCCGAACATGATCGAGCTGGATGGCCCGATCAAGAAACTCGACATAACCCCATACTACTCCGAAGGTCCGTGGATCTTCAAGCGGGGTGATCTGTACTACAACGTTTTTGCCGTGGATGTGCCCGGCACGCAGCCGGAACAGATCGGTTACGCTACGGCGTCCGCTGTGGAGGGGCCCTGGACCTACCGCGGCCTGGTGACCGGACCCGCAAAGGTTGGCTTTACCATCCATCCGTCGGTCATCGAGTTCAAGGAACAGTGGTATTTCTTCTACCACGACGGCTCCACCAGCATCAACGACATGCCCGGCGGCGATTGCCGACGGAGTGTCTGTCTGGAGTATCTTTACTTCAATGACGACGGAACCATCAAACCCGTCACTCAGACCAAAGAAGGTGTTTACCAGAACGCGGAGTTGCCTAAAAAGTCGGTTCAGCTTTTTCCATTGAAAGACGTCCGGTTGCTTGAGAGTCCTTTTTCCGAGGCGGTCAAAGTCAATCGTCAATATCTTTTGGCCCACGATCCCAACCGATTGCTCGCACCGTTCCGTCGTGAAGCAGGGCTGGAGCCCAAGGCACGGCCTTACGGCAACTGGGAGAGCTATGGACTCGACGGACATACCGCCGGACACTACCTTTCGGCGATTTCACTGATGATGGCGTCGGGTGCCGATCCGAACGGTGAGTTCCATAGTCGCCTCGACTACATGATCGACGAACTCACGCAAATCCAAAAGGCCAACGGCAACGGTTACCTCGGGGGTATCCCGGGGAGCAGAGACTATTGGAGTCGTGTCGCAGAGGGCCATGTCGAACTTATGCGGAGCAAATGGGCCCCTTGGTATAACCTCCACAAGATGTATGCCGGGCTTCGGGATGCCTACCTCCACGGAGGCAACGAAAAGGCTCGTGATTTGCTTGTTCGCTATGGAGACTGGTGCGAAAAGGTCACGTCCGGCCTGACCGACGCACAGATGCAGCGGATGCTCGGTACGGAATACGGCGGCATGAATGAGGTGCTGGCCGATATCTATGCGATTACCGGAAACAAGAAATACATCGAGCTGGCCAAACGCTTCAACCACCGGGCCGTTTTCGAGCCCCTGGAGAATCACCAAGACCGGCTTACCGGCCTGCACGCCAACACCCAGATTCCCAAGATTATCGGCATGGAGCGTATCGCGGCCTTGGTCCAGGATGAAAGATTGCACGCCGGTGCCGAGTTTTTCTGGGAAACTGTGACACAGCACCGCAGCCTGGCCTTTGGCGGCAACAGCGTCAGCGAGCATTTCAATGATCCCAATGATTTCAGCGGCATGATTGGGCACCGGCAGGGACCCGAGTCCTGCAATACCTACAACATGCTCAGGCTTACGGAGCAACTTTTCACGGCGGAACCGAAGGCCGCCTATGCCGACTATTACGAGCGTGCCCTTTACAATCATATTCTGGCCTCCATCCATCCAAAGAAGCCAGGGTACGTCTATTTCACCCCGATCCGTCCGGATCACTACCGGGTGTATTCTCAGCCTGAGCAGGCCTTCTGGTGCTGTGTGGGTACGGGCATGGAGAATCCCGGACGATACGGTGAGTTCATCTATGCCCGGGCCAAGGACGGATTGTATGTGAATCTTTTTATCCCTTCGGAACTCTCCGTGTCTGATAACGGAATGGTTCTGAAACAGGAGACGAAATTCCCGGATGAGGCGAGCACGCAGCTTAGTCTTCAACTCGAGAAACCGACCACTTTCACGCTGAATATCCGCCATCCTGCCTGGGTCGATGCAGGCGATTTCACGATCAAGGTCAACGGTCGATCCGTTGACGTCGAGTCGACTCCGTCTTCCTATGCCGCTATTCGACGGGAATGGAAGAACGGCGACACGGTTGACGTGGAGCTTCCCATGCACACGCGAGTGGAGCGCCTGCCCGACGGCTCCGATTGGGTGGCCATCCTGTATGGCCCGATCGTGCTGGCAAAGCCAGACGGCACTGACAATATGGACGGTTTGTTTGCGGACGACGGCCGCATGTCGCACGTGGCTCATGGTCCGATGATTCCGCTCGACAAGGTCCCGGCCCTGCTCACAACGGAAGAGGAGTTGCTCACACATGTGGTTCCCGATCGTTCCGCAGGACCTCTGCACTTCCGCATAATGGATGTGATCGAGCCGGCCGAGCCCAAGGGCTTGCCGCTGGTGCCGTTCTTCAGACTGCACGAACGTCGCTATCAGATGTACTGGGAACTCACAAACGCCGAACAGATTGCGGCGCGAAAGGAAAAACTCGCCGCCGAGGAGCGTGCCCGCGCAGCACGTGAGGCCGCAACCATCGACTCGATCGCCGTGGGCGAGCAGCAACCAGAAGTGGAGCATGACCTCAAAGGCGAAGGCATGGAATCGGGCATTCACAACGGTCGACGCTGGCGCCATGGTGCCTGGATTCAATACACGCTCGATCCGAAAGGGGCCAGGGAAGTTATTCTGGCTGTCACGTATTCCGGTGACGATCGTGGCCGGGAATTCGACATCCTGGTTAACGGGATGGTGATCGCCACACAGAGACTGACCGGCGAAAAACCGAACCACTTCATTGAAAAACGCTATCCGATTCCCTCCGAGATCCTTCAAGCCGCTGGTAACGGTCGACTCACGGTCCGGTTCACCATGAAACAGTGGCTTGCCGGAGGACTTTATGACGTGCGTCTGCTCAAGCCGGACGCTCCGGAGATTCTTCCCTTTAATTAACCTTGTTTTGAACAGGAGTATGCTATGAAGAAATGTGAAATTAAGAAACTCATCACAAGTATCGTATTATTTATGACAACAAGCTGGGGAACGATTGGTCTTGCGGACAATCCGATCGTGCAGACCATTTACACCGCCGATCCAGCACCGATGGTCTATGACGGGGTCTGTTACGTGTATACCACCCATGATGAAGACGTCATCGTGCGCAACTTCTTCACCATGAATGACTGGAGATGCTATAGTTCCACCGATATGGTCAACTGGACCGATCTGGGATCTCCTTTGTCCTACAAGGACTTTAGTTGGGCTCGCGCTAATTCCTCCTGGGCCGGACACTGCATTCCCCGCAACGGTAAATTCTATTTCTATGTTCCGATTCATCAAAAAAGCGGTGGAACCGCCATTGGAGTTGCGGTCGCCGATAGTCCTGCGGGACCGTTTAGCGATCCCCTGGGAAAGCCATTGTGTGCCGGTTTTGGATATATCGACCCCGCGGCGTTTATCGATGACGATGGACAGGCGTATTTGTATTGGGGCAATCCCAAGCTCTATTACGTCAAACTCAACGAGGACATGATTTCCTATTCAGGTGAGGTCAACGAGGTACCTTTAACGACCGAAAGCTTCGGGGTTCGCTCCAAGGACGACCGGACGACCCGGTATGAAGAAGGGCCATGGTTATACAAACGCAATGACTTATATTACATGGTATTCGCCGCCGGCCCGATCTCCGAGCATATTGCCTATGCGACCGGGCCTACTGCGACCGGCCCCTGGACGTTCCGGAACACGATTATGCCAACGCAGGGAAGGAGCTTTACCAACCATCCGGGACTCGTTGACTACAAGGGGAATACTTATTTCTTTTATCACAACGGCGCATTGCCGGACGGTCATGGCTTTCACCGTTCGGTTTGCGTCGAACAGTTTGAATTCAACGACGACGGCACCATCCCGACGATTGATATGACCAAAGCGGGGGCACCTCAGATCGGTCATCTCAATCCTTACGGCACCGTTCAAGCCGAAACGATCTGCTGGGAATCCGGCGTCGAAACGCAGCCTTGTAGTGAAGGCGGTATGAACGTCTACGATGTCAACGGCGGCGACTATATCAAGATTAAGGGGGTGGATTTTGGCACGGGTGCCGCTTCATTCGAGGCGCGCGTCGCCTCTGCGACAAACGGAGGAAACATCGAAATCCGCCTGGACAGTCCGACCGGCCCCTTGGCCGGAACCTGTGCAGTCCCCGGCACCGGCGGTTGGCAGGCCTGGGTGACCACATCTTGCAGGGTCAAGGATGTGGCCGGGGTACACGACCTGTATCTCGTGTTCACCGGCGACAGTGGGCTGTTAATGAACTTCAATTGGTGGAAATTTGAATAATTCTCTGTGGTACCTGTGACTCAAGGCTGGATTGGATTTAATGTTTTTTTTGACTATCAGAATTGAGGTGGATATGAAATCAATTTCTATGTTATTTATCATTTTGGGAAGTTTGATCGTCAACATATCATGTGCTCAAAGTAATCCTTCGGATCATTCCATTTTGCAGAAACGGGTAATCAGTCTTGATTTCAACCAAACCAAAGGCCACTTCAATACCATGTTTAAGGCATGTGTCGG
>Ga0315532_1001113_pt1 | contig 20782 bp, 14 predicted proteins | sample SalMarWE160370MG_FD_203082 | JGI IMG/M metagenome (GOLD analysis project Ga0315532, IMG submission 203082) | Salt marsh sediment microbial communities from the Plum Island Ecosystem LTER, Massachusetts, United States - Salt Marsh Sediment WE1603-70 ...
GGCATAACTTTAACTATTGGGCAGCAGTTTGTCATTATGGCCACAGCCACGCTTGCATCAATAGGTGCTGCTGCGATTCCTGGGGCTGGGCTTGTCACGATGGTCATTGTGCTGCGGGCGGTGAATCTGCCGTTGGAGGGAATTGGGATGATTTTAGCTGTTGACAGACTTTTGGACATGTTACGAACGGCTGTGAATGTATGGGGCGACTCCTGCGGAGCAGCCGTTGTCGCACGTTTAGAAGGCGAACAATTAGGCCAGCCAATTCCTACCAACAAAATAGCCAAGAAGAATTAATTCCAGAACTCCTATGGATAAAAAAATATATCAAAAACGTTCATAAAATTCGGAAAAACATTTGTACATTTTTTGTCTTTCCACTACTAAAAAAGAATCTTTAGCTTATAATCACAGAAAAACTTTAACTGATAGATAATGGAACCGTAATTATCAAGTAGAACAATAATGATTAAATAAAAAAGCGGAGGTTTTTTTATGGAAAACAAAGACGAGAAAAATCAAAAAGGAAATAACCAAAATGAAAAATACCAGATTATAGACTATTATCAAAAGATTATTGAGCGAGCTGATAAAGAAATTGGGCATGTTCACTCAGTTTACAAATGGCTCGCATGGATTCTTGGAATAATTATTGCAGTTGGTGTCGGTATTGGAACTTACATTACGTGGAATACTTTTTCAGATATGAGGCGTGATCTAAGGGAAGAAACTAATGCAATAACGTCTCGTTTTGAAAAAGAGGTTGACTTAGTTGGACGACAAGTCAGAAGCAGAATTGAAGAAGAATTTGATAAAGAGAATATACACAAGTTAGTTCAAGAAACGACCAAGAAAAGGATTGACGAAGTTGCAGATCAACTCATAAGCAAAAATATAAATGATAAGGTCATGCCATTGATAACCACACTTGTAAAACAAATAGAAGATGCAAACAATCGTCTTACCGTAATGGAAGATAGATATAAAACAGCAGTTGAGTTAGCTGAAAATAACCTTAACAAACAAGAAACAATTATTGAATATCTAAAGACAGTTAGTGCTGCTCAAAATGATGATCGTAAAGCATACGAGAAGTTGGAAGCTTGGAGCAAAGATAAGTCATTTCTTCTGTCTTCTCAAGCATCAATTGCAACTTTAAAAATTAGATCTATGCATGATAATCCTTTATATACAGAAAGAAACATCACTTGGAAAGCCGGAATAGATCCTTCAAAACTCACGCTCTCAGACCTAAAAAAGTACTATGAAGTATTGCAAGATTTTGATAGCTATAAAAAAACTGCTATGATAACTTATATCTGGAAGAGAGAAGACATACCTACACGGAATAAAATGGAGTTTCTCATAGATGTTATTAAGAACGACGAAAACCTTGCAGCAGTTGAATATGCGGGTCGTTATTTTAGTCAAGGCGCAGGTTTTGAGAAAGACCCACTCGCAGTGAACGACTTTGTAAATTGGTGGAATAAAAATAAAGATCAAATTAAATAATTGAAATGGTCCAGCTTATTATAAATTAACCAGTTTGATAAGAGATTCTTCTGATACCAATCTTTTGCTTTTTACAGTCCTTCACGGAAGAATTTGGGCTTGAAACCGATAGTTTTTTGTGAGCGAAATGTCGGTGAGAGAGTGTCTTGCATCACCGGGGCAGGCAGGGTGTTTTTTTATTGAAGTGTTTAGATATCGAGGGTAAAATCTCTTTTGAAATCTGGTCAATTCGATTGAAACCGTGGCTGAAAGGCATATATGGCTATTCTAAAGTTGGATAAACACGATGAGTCCAAAGAAATCGAGTTTGAATTAGATTATCTCACATCTTTAACAACCAGACAGCGTTTCCAAATGATGTTCGCAAAAACCCGGGAAATGTTAAACTTGCTTAGCTCTGCCACAGGTAAAAGAAATGCAAACAGAACAACTACTGAAATTATTAAAAGAAAACCACGTTAAATTTGTCATAATCGGCGCCACTGCCTTTCCCGTTCACGGCTATTCACGTGCAACGCTGGATATTGATATTTTCATAAAAGCGGAGAAAGGAAACGCCCGCCGAACATTGAAAGCGCTAAAAGAATTTGGATACGATGTTACGGATATAACATTAGAAGACCTTCTAACAAAGAAACTGCTGATTCGTCAATACACTGTTGAAACCGATATTCACCCTGTCGTCAAAGGAATAACGTTCGAGAAAGTATGGAAGAACAAAGTAAAGGCTCGGTTTGGAAAAACCTTCGTTTGGTTTGCCTCACTTGATGACCTTGTAAAAATGAAAAAGGCTGCTGCTCGCCCTAAAGATCAAGAAGACCTGAAATATCTGCTTAGATTAAAAAAGCGAAATCAAAATAGCTAACGATACGCAAGATTTTACCCATATTTGTCCAATAAAATACATACGCATTGGAAATCGCAGTGCAGTATTAAATCTCTATCTCTAATCTATTTCGGTGAAACCAATGAATTCTCATAAACTTTCTTCTAAAAGCATATTGATAGTAAAGAACCACCAGTTAAAACTGGTGGTTCTTTACTGCCGGCGGTATCGTTCCGGGAGTTCTTATCTTAAAGCCTGATTTCCCTGAGAACAAAGAAGACTGGCCTTTTTTATGGGCAGAGAATGAATATGTTATCAGTCTCGGCGCCAGTTATATATTTGCTGTAAATGCGGTAAACGATTTGTTGAATGGAGATAAATAATGATTTCTGGCGATGAAGGAGGAAAAAACGCTTAGAGGACACATAAATTGAAAATTATAGTGGCAATGGATTCGTTTAAATCAAGTATCAGTTCAGTTTGTGCCTGTAAGATTGTAAAAGACACTTTACAGTCGATTTATCCTGATCTTAAGATTATCAGTATTCCAATGGCTGACGGTGGAGAAGGAACAGCAGAGGCCATGATGGCTGCACGCGGAGGAGAATGGATTGAGATACAAACTATGGGCCCATTGCCGCCGATGCAGGTGCGTGCCGGATTTGCTTTTTTCCCGGATACAAAGATTGCTTTGGTGGAAATGGCAAAGGCGAGCGGCTTGGAATTATTGGGTCCGGGACAGGCCAATCCCCTTAAAACAACCACATTCGGGACAGGCCAGCTCATTCGGGCAGTTGCGGACTATGGTGCCGAAAAGATTCTGCTGGCAGTCGGCGGCAGTGCCACAGTTGATGGCGGCGTTGGTGCAGCTCAGGCCTTGGGATGGAAGTTCCTGGATAAGGATGGCAAAACAATTGGTTTTGGTGGCGGACAGTTGGAATATATTGCTCGAATAATCAGACCTGATAAACCGGATTTACCTGAGATTGAGGTCCTCTGTGACGTTGACAATCCGCTTTGTGGCGAATATGGTGCGGCTAAAGTTTTTGGCCCACAAAAAGGCGCAACGGCTGAAATGGTCGAACAGCTCGAATCTGGATTAGCTCACCTTGCCGAGGTTGTCAAACAACAACTGGGAATACGAATAGACAAAATCCCCGGAAGCGGTGCGGCGGGAGGACTGTCAGCAGGTGCGATTGCCTTTATGGATGCGAAGTTAGTCAGCGGAGTTGAGACGATTATCCGCGAGAGCGGCTTAACTGAAGAAATCAGCGATGCGGACTGGGTCATTACAGGCGAGGGACGATTTGATTCACAGTCTCTCCAAGGTAAAGTTGTATCCGGGATTACAAAAGTTACTGTACAAAACAGAGTGAAGATCGCAGTCATCGCCGGGACAGTTGTGCTATCAAAACAACAGTGGCAGGATTTTGGAATTACAGATGCAATTAGCACGGTAGATGAAACAACAGACCTTGATTATGCGATTGCCAATGTCAAAACTTTATTAGCCAAAGCAGCTAAGAAATTCGCATTAAACAATCTTTTGCCACAGAGTTTTTAGCCACAGAGCTAACGATACGGAAAACAGGTCCGTGCCAGTCAGTGTTAATGTCCGTGTCTATCCGTGTTTCTCCAAAAGTTCCATTGCATATCACGGTTTTATTTGGTATCATCACAAATTCTTGATAAGAAGGTTTGAGTGCTTTTAAGAGAAGAACAAATATGTCGATTTCCGTTGAGAAAATAGCAGAATTGGAAAAGATATCTAAGAAGTTGCGTTATGATATCGTAATGATGATTGGAGCGGGCAAGCCCGGCCACTTAGGCGGCTCATGCTCAATTGCTGATATTGTTGCTGTGCTTTACTTTTACAAGATGCGTCATAATCCCAAGGAGCCAAAATGGCCTGACAGGGACAGACTATTACTAAGTAAAGGTCACGCCGCATTGGCACAATACGCAGCGCTAGCCGAGTGCGGATATTTTCCAAAAAAAGAATTAAGCACACTAAAGGAGCTTGGCACAATCCTCCAGGGACATCCCGAGATGTTAAGAATGCCAGGCATCGAGGCAAACACCGGCTCACTCGGACAGGGGCTTAGCGTCGCCTGCGGAATGGCATTGGCGGGAAAACTCGATAAAAAGGATTACACAGTTTACTGCATAGTGGGGGACGGGGAGATTGCCGAGGGGCAGATATGGGAGGCTTCAATGACAGCGGCTTTTTATAAGTTAGACAATCTTGTGGCAATTTTCGATAAAAACCTTGTCCAGGCAACCGGCCCTATCGTTGAGCGATACGATACCAACCCGCACGGTGAAAAATGGAAGGCATTCGGCTGGTCTGTGTTAGAAATTGACGGACACAGCGTCGGGCAGATAGCAGATGCATTAGACGAAGCCGATAAAATTAAGGGAAAGCCGGTGATGATTGTTGCTAATACCGTGAAAGGCAAGGGAGTGCCTTTTGCCGAAGGTAAGGCGGATTTCCATCATGGGATAATGACAGAGCAGCAGCATGAAACAGCACGCCAGCTATTTGAGGATGATTGTAAATGAATATGCAAAATTGCAGAGTGGTATATGGGGAGACGCTTGTCGAGCTGGGCAGAGAAAACGAGCGAATCGTGGCATTAGACGCGGACCTGAGCAAATCTACTATGACCCGTCTTTTCGAGCAGGAGTTTCGTGAGCGTTTCTTTGAGATGGGCATCGGAGAGCAAAACATGGTCTCTACCGCGGCTGGTTTGGCGCTTTGCGGCAAGATTGCATTTGTAAATTCTTTCGCTGTTTTTGCTACCGGGCGGCCTTACGACCAGATTCGCGTGAGCGTATGCATTGGTAAGGTAAACGTTAAGATTGTGGGTTCAAGCTGCGGGATTTCAGATTTTGGCGACGGTGCAACTCATCAAGGCATTGAGGATATTGCCATTATGCGGGCGATACCGAATATGACTATCCTGTCCCCTGCCGACGGCATAGAGACAAGAAAGGTGGTAAAAGCGGCTGTTGAGCATGAAGGCCCAGTGTATATCCGCATTCCTCGTAATGAAGTGCCGGATATTACCGGAGAAAATCAGGAATTCAAAATCGGTAAGCCCTCCGTGATACGGGAGGGGACGGATGTTACTGTCTTTGCTTACGGCTATATGGTTTATAAGGCACTTAAAGCCGCTGAGACGCTGGAAAAGGAGGGTATATCTCTGCGGATTGTCAATGTCAGCACTTTGAAACCGATTGACGAAGAGACAATTAAAGAATTAGCTGATGGAGTAAGGGGGATTGTCACGGTCGAGGAGCATACAATAATTGGTGGACTTGCCAGTGTAGTTGCTTTTATATTGAGAGGCCAGGCTGTACCAATGGAAGCCGTCGCCATACAGGATTGCTTTGGCCAGTCGGCGCTGAGTTATGAGGAGCTATTGGAACATTATGGTCTTACTGATGCCGCGATTGTCAAAGCGGTAAAAAAAGTTTTAGGGTAATCGGATGAATACAATCGCAAAAACAATGAAGGCCGTAGTCAAATATGATAATAAAGCCAATGCAACAGAACTGCGGGAAGTGCCGGTTCCGGAAATCGGACAGAATGATGTTTTGGTAGAGGTGGCATACATTGGCGTATGCGGCACGGACCCGCACATGCACAAAAACACGGTACTTTTCAATTTTAACTGTCCTTTTATTTTAGGTCACGAGTTCGCAGGCACGATCGTAAAAACCGGCAAGCAAATAAGTAAATTCAAAGTTGCAGACCGCGTCACTGCTGAAACCCATGCGGACTACTGTGGTCATTGCACCCTCTGTCGTACTAACAATTATCACCTCTGCAGGAAACGGAAAGGATTTGGTTTTCATATTGATGGAGCATTTACCAAATATGTCAAGGTTCCCAGCAGAATTCTACACAAAGTCCCGGACAACGTTTCCCTCAAGGCAGCATCGTTAACCGAGCCATTATGTGTGGCTTATAAATCGGTGATATGTAACAGCACGGTAAACCCTGGTGACACGGTAGTTGTGATAGGGCCGGGGCCGATAGGATTATTGTGTATGAGGATGGCACAGCTCTGTGGAGCAGGTGAGATTATCGCCATCGGCACAGAAGGCGACGACAAACGGCTGGAGCTGGCAAAATTTTACGGTGCTACAATCATCGTTAACAGCAGCAAACAAGATGCTTTACCAAAAATCATGTCTCTGGGCGACGGCTACGGTGCCGATTTAATTGTAGACACCGCTGGTTCTACCGAAACGTTGAAATTATCAATGGATGCTGTGCGTCCAAACGGCCAGATCACTAAGATCGGCTGGGGGCCAAAACCGGTAAACTTTAGCCTGGACCCGTTGATTGCCAAATCTGTCACCTTAAGGGGACATTTCAGCCATACATGGGACGTCTGGGAGAAATGTCTTACATTGATGAGCAATGGCCAGGTCGATCTGGAGCGGTTGATTACACACGAGCTCCCTATTGACCGATGGGAGGAGGCGTTCGAGCTTGTAGAAAACAAAAAAGCGATGAAAGCGGTTTTGACACCGATAGACTAAACTTTATTATGGATTTTTTGGGGATAAATAACGATGAAAAAAATAGGATTTATCGGATTAGGAATCATGGGTAAGCCCATGGCAATGAATCTATTAAAAGCTGGCTATGAGTTAACTGTTTATGACATCAGGCCTGAGCCGGTAAAGGAGATTGTGGCAGCCGGTGCCAAAGAAGGTAAGAGCAGCAAGGATGTCGCGGCACAAAGTGAGGTTGTAATTACAATGCTGCCTAATTCGCCCGATGTAAAAAAGGCTGTGCTTGGAGAAAACGGAGTTTTAGCCGGTGCAAAAGCGGGCATGATTTTGATTGATATGAGCTCAATTGCTCCGTTGGTCTCCAAAGAGGTCGCCGCCGAAGCTGAGAAAAAAGGTGTTGAAATGCTCGATGCGCCCGTTAGCGGTGGTGAGCCAAAGGCCAAAGACGGGACACTTTCAATTATGGTTGGCGGCAAAAAAGAGGTCTTCAAGCAGGTCGAAGATATCTTGAAAGTTATGGGTGCTTCTGCCGTTTTGGTTGGGGACATCGGCAGCGGCAACACAACCAAACTTGCAAACCAGATAATCGTGGCATTAAATATTGCTGCAATGTCCGAGGCAATGGTTCTTGCAACAAAGGCTGGCGTGGACCCGGAAAGGGTCTTTCAAGCTATCCGTGGCGGACTGGCTGGCAGCACCGTTCTCAATGCCAAAATGCCTCTTGTCTTAGACGGCAATTTTAAGCCCGGCTTTAGAATTGAGTTGCATATCAAGGATTTGGCAAATGCTCTGGACACTGCCCATGAGATTGGTGTACCCGTACCTTTAACCAGCGGCGTAATGGAGATTATGCAGGCACTTAAAGTTGACGGAAAGGGAAGTAATGATCACGGCGGCATTATCCAGTTCTACGAAAAGATAGCCAAAGCGGAGGTCAGACGCCCAAAATAGCGAAAGGTTTCTGCTTATGCTTCTGATTTTACTTCTTATTGCCAGCATACTTTTTATTGTTATTTCGACGAGCAAATTCCACTTTCATCCATTTCTGGCCCTTTTATTTGCCGCTGTTGGATTTGGCTTATGTGCTCGGATGCCGCTTGGCGAAATTGTTAAATCAATCAATGGCGGATTCGGCGGAACCATTGGCAGCATTGGAATCGTAATCATCGCGGGTGTCATCATCGGAACATTTCTTGAGCATTCAGGCGGTGCTTTTGCAATGGCAGAGAGAGTATTAAAAATCATTGGTGAAAAGCATGTCCCTTTGGCAATGTCTATTATCGGCTACTTTGTTTCCATACCGGTTTTTGCCGATTCCGGCTTTGTTATCCTTACTCCGTTGAATAGAGCACTTTCTAAGAAAGCTAAAATATCCTTAGTAGGACCGGCGATAGCTTTGGCTGTCGGTCTTACTTCTACACATTGCTTAGTGCCACCGACACCAGGGCCTATCGCTGCTGCCGGTATACTCGATGCCGACCTTGGACTGGTTATTTTTTTGGGCCTGATTGTTAGCGTATTTGCTCTTACGGTCGGCTGGCTATTCGCCACAAAATTCGCCTCGAAAATTTATATAGACCCTAATCCTGAACTCTCGGAAGCAGATATAGAAGCCAGACTCAAAGAAGCACCGTCTACTTTTAAAGCATTTACACCGATTATGGTGCCAATTTTCCTAATCGTAATTAAATCTGTATCTGATTTCCCGACACATCCCCTTGGTCAGGGCAGTTTGAAAAGTTGTGTGAGCTTTATCGGAGAGCCGGTCATCGCATTACTTATCGGAGTCCTTCTGGCCTTTCGGCTTCCGAAGAAACTTAATATGCAGATGTTATCCACTACCGGCTGGGTTGGCCAGGCCCTGTTAAATGCGGCTCTGATAATCATGATTACCGGAGCCGGTGGAGCCTTTGGAATGGTTCTGCGGAATTCTCCGATTGCAGATGTAATCGGCGATTCTTTATCAAAAGCAAACTTGGGTATTTGGTTGCCATTTATTATTGCTGCAGCCATAAAAAGTGCTCAGGGTTCATCAACCGTTGCACTTATTACGACTTCATCCTTAATGGCACCGTTAATGTCATCTTTAGGTTTTGAGACCGGAATTGCAAAAGCTCTGATTGTATTATCCATAGGTGCTGGCTCAATGGTTGTTTCTCACGCAAATGACAGCTTTTTTTGGGTCGTTACGCAAATGACCGGAATGGATGTCAAAACCGGTTATAAAGTCCATACTTTTGCTACTTTGATTATAGGTGTTACCTCGGCTTTGATTATTTGGATCATGAGCCTGATTCTTTTGTAATGAACTGAAGAGAGACATAGAAATGTTAGTGAACAAGCTCACCTTTTGTTGTGTCGGAATGGTCATATTTTTTGTTAACATCAGCTTAGCTGAACAAGAAGCTAAAAGTTTCCCTTTTCTAAATCCTGAGCTGAGCATTGAGCAGCGAGTAAATGATTTGGTTGGCAGAATGACCCTTGATGAAAAAATTGGACAAATGGTCAACGAAGCACCTGCCATCGAGCGATTGGGCATACCGGAATACAACTGGTGGAATGAGTGTCTCCATGGCGTAGCCCGTGCAGGATTAGCCACAGTATTTCCACAGGCCATCGGCTTGGGCGCCACCTGGGATGAAGACCTGATGTTTAGGATTTCAACAGCTATCTCGGATGAAGCCAGGGCTAAACATCATAATTTTGCTAAAAAAGGTAAAAGGTTCATCTATCAAGGACTCACTTTTTGGTCGCCTAACATTAATATATTTCGCGACCCACGGTGGGGAAGAGGACAGGAAACGTACGGAGAGGACCCATTTTTGAGCGGCAGATTGGCCGTGCAATTTATAAAAGGCCTACAGGGAGATGACCCGGAGTATTTTAAGACTATTGCTACTGTCAAGCATTTTGCTGTTCACAGTGGACCTGAGCCGGAGCGACATTCTTTTAATGCAGTAACAAATGAAAGGGACTTCAGGGAAACCTATCTGCCCCAATTTGAGATGGGAATTAAAGAGGGTAAGGCATACTCGGTAATGTGCGCTTATAACAGGTATAATGGAGAAGTCTGTTGTGGAAGCAGCCGACTGTTAAATAATATCTTAAGGAATGAATGGGGCTTTGACGGATATGTTGTTTCCGATTGTGGCGCTATTACGGATATTTACAGGGACCATAAAATTGTTCCATCTCCTGAAGAAGCCGCAGCTCTGGCTGTTAAATCGGGTTGTGACCTGAATTGCGGACAAACTTATCAACATTTGAAAACAGCGGTTGCTAAAAATCTCATAACTGAACAGGAAATCGATATCGCTGTGAAAAGGCTTTTTAAAGCTCGGTTCAAATTAGGCATGTTCGACCCGCCGGTCATGGTGAAATATACAGAAATCCCATATGACGTTGTGGACTGCAAAAAGCATAAAGATTTGGCTCTGGAAGCTGCTCGCAAATCCATTGTTTTATTGAAAAATGAGAACAATTTATTGCCTCTGAATAAAACAATCAAAACCATAGCTGTCATTGGCCCAAATTCAGACCAATGGCTTATACTCCTGGGCAATTACAACGGCGTTCCATCTGATCCCGTAACCCCTCTAAGAGGCATAAAAGAAAAATTATCTCCTGGTTCAGAAGTCCTATACGCACAGGGTTGCGAATTAGCTGAAGGAATGCCCGTGTTCACTATTGTTCCACCCCAAGTTTTATTCACTAAAAATAACGAAAAAGGATTGAAAGTCGAATATTACGCTAATAGAGATTTAAGCGGTACAGCTTTATTTTCTTCTATCGACAAGAATCTCGACGCTAACTGGTACGACAAAGCCCCACGGCAAGATATGGATGATGATAATTTTGGTGTAAGGTGGACCGGCCAGCTTAGACCCGATCGGTCCGGAGCATATCAATTAGGTGTTATCTGCACATGTAAAATCAGGCTTTATTTGAACAACGAGCTGATAGTAAACTCCAGGTATCATTTCAGAGATGAATTTGGAGATCCGCGGTTGGTAAAATCCGAGCCCATTGAGTTGGAGGCCGGAAATAAATATAAAATTGTCGTTGAGGCAGAAGAATCTTACGCTGATGCCCAAGTGCAATTAGTGTGGGCCAAACCCAAACCTGATCTAAAAAAAGAAGCTATCGAAATAGCCAAACGAGCGGATGTAGTGATTATGTGTATGGGGCTTACCCCCCGCTTGGAGGGTGAACAATTGGATATTGAGATTGAAGGGTTCAGAGGGGGAGACAGGACCCGTTTGGATTTGCCGGATGTACAACAAGAGTTAATAAAGGGGATTCACGCATTAGGTAAACCAATAGTATTGGTGCTATTGAGCGGAAGCGCCTTGGCAATCAATTGGGAAAATGGAAATGTCCCCGCTATTGTCGAAGTCTGGTATCCCGGCCAGGCCGCCGGTCAGGCCATCGCTGATGCGATTTTTGGAGATTATAATCCTGCGGGTTGTCTTCCGGTTACTTTTTACAAATCCGTTAAAGATTTGCCTCCCTTTGAGGAATATCAAATAAGCAGGCAAACCTACCGATATTTCAAAGGCGAACCTTTGTATCCCTTTGGTTACGGATTAAGTTTCACTTCATTCAGGTACGACAATTTAAAAGTTGCTGAAACACACAAAGTCGGAGATAACGTGAAGGTTTCTGTAAACGTAAAAAATATTGGTGAATTAGCAGGCGATGAAGTTGTTCAGCTTTATTTGTCAAATTTAAATGCGCCCGTTTCCGTCCCTATTCGCTCGCTTAAAGGATTTAGAAGAATTCATTTACTGCCAGGCGAGGTTAAAACCGTCGAATTTTCAATTCCCACTGTTGCATTTTCAATTATTAATGATAAGAATGAGAGAGAAGTTCTTCCAGGGCAATTTGAAATTTCCGTAGGAGGCCGACAGCCGGAACAGAAAATCGATCCGGCAGAATCTAATGTTCTCACAGCCAGGATAACCCTGATTTAGCCTGTGTTTTAAAATGAAAGGACATTATTTATGAAGCTGAATGTAAAAATACTTGTTTCAACATTATGCTGTTATGTATTGATAATTTCTCAGGTTGCGTTTTGCCAGGTCAGGCTTCCGCTGCTGATAAGCGATGGTATGGTGTTACAAAGAGATGCCGATGTCAAGATTTGGGGCTGGGCTTCCGCAGGCGAGAAGGTGACAATAAACTTTAACGACAAAACATATAATGCCGTAGCCGATACAGATGGTAAATGGGCAGTATCGCTTTCCGCCTTAAAAGCAGGCGGCCCATACGACATGGAAATTAATGCCACCAATCACATAACACTAAAAAATATCCTTATAGGCGATGTATGGATTTGTTCTGGACAATCGAACATGGAATTGTCTATGGACAGGGTAAAATACCGCTATCAGGATGTGATTGCTCATTCAGAGAACCCTTCTATCAGGCAATTTATTGTCCCTGATAAGTATAATTTTAAAACGCCGCAGGAAGACTTGGAATCGGGTAGCTGGGTATCGGCAAATCCCGGGACTATCCTTAATTTCACTGCCGTAGGCTATTTTTTCGCAAAAGAATTATTTGAAAAATACAATGTCCCAATCGGCTTGATAAATGCAAGTCTGGGTGGCTCGCCCGCACAGGCTTGGATGAGCGAGAATGCCTTAAAAGCATTTCCTGAATACCTTGCAACAGCGGAAAAATACAAGGACATCGCCTACATCAACCAAATCAAGGAAAAAGATAAAGTAGTCAACGATGCGTGGTATGGCCGTATCCAGAAGATTGATAAAGGTTTGGCTCCAGGAGAAAAACCATGGTTCGATATGAGTTATGATGCCTCGGAATGGTCAGTTATGAATGTGCCCGGCTATTGGGCAGATGGGGCATTAGGCCCTGTGAACGGCGTTGTCTGGTTCAGAAAAGAAATTGATGTCCCTGCTTCTATGACCGGCAAACCCGCAAGATTACTACTAGGCAGAATTGTGGATGCCGATACAACTTATGTGAACGGTAAAATTGTCGGTTCAGTCCCATACCAGTACCCGCCGCGTAAATATGATGTCCCTGAAAACTTACTCAAGCCGGGCAAAAATATTATTGTTGTAAGGGTTATTAATAACTTAGGCCGCGGCGGTTTTGTACTGGATAAGCCATATCAGCTCTCAGCAGCAGGACAGACAATCGACTTAACGGGCCAATGGCAATACAAATTAGGTGCAACTATGGCCCCCCTGCCGCCCTCAACTTTTATTCAATGGCAGCCGTTAGGCTTATATAACGCAATGATTGCCCCGTTGTTGAATTATAGAATTAAAGGAGTAATTTGGTATCAGGGTGAATCCAACACCGGAAAACCGTTTGAATACCAGAAATTGTTCCCTGTGCTGATAGCCAACTGGAGACAAAAATGGAACCAGGGTGATTTCCCCTTCTTGTATGTTCAACTTGCCAATTTTATGGAGGTCAAAGACCAGCCTTGCGAAAGCAACTGGGCCGAGCTGAGAGAAGCACAGCTTAAAACGCTCGCTGTCCCCAACACCGCAATGGCTGTCACAATTGATCTCGGTGAATGGAATGACATTCATCCTTTAAATAAAGAGGATGTAGGCAGACGGCTTGCACTGGCGGCTCAAAAGCTGGCTTATGGCGATGAAAAAGTAGTTTATTCAGGTCCAATCTATCAGTCCATGAAAATTGAAGGAAACAAAATTATTCTCACATTTACAAATACTGGCAGCGGCTTAGTAGCAAAAGGTGATGAAGAGCTGAAGTATTTCGCTATTGCCGGTGCTGATAAAAAATTTGTATGGGCAAAGGCAAAAATAGAGGGAAACAACGTCGTTGTCTGGAATGACCAAGTGCTAAATCCTGTAGCTGTACGGTACGCATGGGCAGACAATCCTGAAGGTGCAAATTTATATAATAAAGAAGGCCTGCCGGCATCATCTTTTAGAACGGATGAATAGTACTTGTAAAAAGAGGTGTACAATGAAAAAGATTTTTTGTTTTTTCTTCATTAATACGATGATTGTACTTCATGTCTTCGCACAAGAGAACAAACAGCAGGATGTAAATAGTCTGCCTCAGCCGGTGAAGCTAACCGCCCAGCAGGATCATCAGAGAATGATGGAACTTCTGCATATCACGTCACTGAGGCCGGGGAGAAATGGCATGAATCCTCGGTCGCCAAACTACGCTAATTACGATGAGTCCAAGGCCAATCCCTATCCTGACCTGCCGGACCCGCTGGTATTGAAGAACGGGCAGAAGGTCACGACGGCGGAAATGTGGTGGAATCAACGGCGACCGGAAATCGTGGAGGACTTCGACAGGGAAATTTATGGGCGGGTCCCCAAGGACGTACCCAAAGTAAACTGGGAAGTCACCAGTACAACTAATGAAACAGATGGTAAAGTGCCAGTAATTACGAAAAGGCTTGTAGGCCACGTTGATAATACATCGTACCCACTCATTACAGTCGATATCAGGTTGACGCTAACTACACCGGCTAAAGCTGCCGGCCCGGTGCCGGTAATAATGGAATTTGGCTTTGGAGGATTCTTAGGTCGCAACCCGCGAGGTGGTAGACCCAGTTGGCAGCGACAAGTTCTCGCTAAGGGCTGGGGCTATGCCATCATCATCCCCAACAGCATCCAGGCGGACAACGGCACAGGCCTAACGCGAGGCATCATCGGTCTGTGCAATAAGGGCCAGCCGCGCAAGCCGGATGATTGGGGTACATTGCGTGCCTGGGCATGGGGTGCAAGCAAAGCCCTGGATTACTTCGAAACCGATAAAGATGTAGATGCAAAGCAGGTTGGAATAACAGGATTATCCCGTTATGGCAAAGCCGCAATCGTTGCAATGGCTTACGACCAGCGTTTTGCGATAGGTTTCATAGGCTCCTCCGGTGCAGGCGGTGCCAAGCTTCATCGCCGCAACTGGGGTGAGCTTGTTGAAAACCTCGCCGGTTCCGGTGAATATCACTGGATGTGCGGCAATTTCTTAAAGTATGCCGGTCCGCTAAATGCGGGTGATTTGCCTGTTGATTCACATGAGCTTATTGCTATGTGCGCGCCCAGGCCGACATTCATAAGTTACGGTGCCTCTGAAGGTCCTGGAGCTGAAGGTGGATGGGTTGACCAGAAGGGCAGCTTCATGGCCGCGGTCGCCGCTGGTCCTGTCTATGAATTGTTAGGAAAGAAAGATCTTGGCACAGACGTATTTCCACCTGTAGAGACCGCATTAATTGATGGTGACCTGGCTTTCCGTCAGCATGCCGGTGGGCATACCACAGGTCCAAACTGGCCGACGTTCCTGATGTTTGCAGACCGGTACTTCAGTATCGCAAAGGATCCGAAATCAGCTAAATTTGGCAAATAAGATGAGAGATTCTTCACTGTGCTCAGAATGACAGCGTAATGGATTCCTCCACCTATCTTCGTCCATGATAGTGACATTAAAAAAGATGCTCCTGGAGCCAGTCTATTGCCTTTAGCAAGCCTTTGTGAAATGTGGAAGTGGATTTATATCTGACACAGTCCTGAAAAACCAGAGGTATTCATATATATCCCGTCTATAAAGGCATCGTCACTGTCTTATTAATAAAGTGTGTTAGGCACATAGTCTTTTTGACTAATCGAAAAGACTATTATCATTTTAGTATCGCTAATAAAGATGCTTTACAAATCTATCGGTGAGACACTTGATTCGTCGTAGGTTAGCTAAGTCGGGGCAGGAAGCTTTCCCTACCTTACTGTTTCTGCTGAAAGCTACCTTAGGTTTGTAGCTGGGAAACAACAAATGACGTCCACAGTTTTTCCAGTTGTAAGGACGTAATAACTCCTTTTTTTCTCTTCAAAAAGATATGTATGTTTAGTTTGTAGTCTTTTCGATTAGTCGAAAAGACTACGAGCATTTAAATATAGAACATGAAAGAAGTTTAAAAGAACTTGCCATGCCCTATGTGCCCAAGATGCACGATACAATATGAAAGTAGAGAAGGTAGAATGGTCAATGTCCACAATTTCTATTACATTGTGCGGTGTACACCATACGTGATAGTGTTACAGAAGGTTCTCGCGATACCACTCGATTGCCAATTTCAAGCCATCCTTGAATTCTACTATTGGTTTAAAGCCGAGCAGTTTCTCGGCTGCAGTTATGTCTGCGAGCGAATGTTTTACGTCGCCTGGACGAGGGTCGGTATAAATCGGCTTGATATTTTTATCGAGGATTTCATTTACCATATCTATAATTCTATTTACCGTAACAGCTTCGCCACAGGCGATGTTTAAAACCTCACCTGCTGTGTGCTTAGCCCGCGCGGCAAGTAAATTGGTCTCGACAACATTGTCTACATAAGTAAAATCCCTGCTCTGCTCGCCGTCGCCGTAGATGGTCGGCGGCTCATTTTTCAATATAGCTGTTACAAAAGCAGGAATTGCAGCGGCATACTGGCTGGTTGGGTCCTGATATGGGCCAAAGACGTTAAAATACCGCAGCGAAATTGTCTCCAACCCATAAACTTCGTGGAACACCGAGCAGTAATATTCACCCACGAGTTTTCCCACCGCGTATGGAGAAAGTGGGGCAGGTGACATTGTCTCGATCTTCGGCAAAGTCGGCGTATCGCCGTAAGCCGACGAGCTTGAGGCGTATACAAATCGCTTTATTCCGGCATCGCGAGCAGCTAAAAGGAGTGTGAAAGTAGCATCGATACAGTGCTTGTGCGTGGCGGCTGGGTCATCAACGCTACGCGGCACCGAAGGCAGAGCACCCTGGTGCAAAACAACTTCAATATCCTTCATAGCTGAACGAGCGACAGTATCATTACCCATATCGGCTTCGACGAACTCAACTTTGTCTATAAAAGTATCGAGATTGCTTTTTTTACCTGTGAGCAAGTTGTCAACAATCCTCACAAAACAACCCTCTTCAACAAGTCTTTTACAGATATTTGAGCCGATAAAGCCAGCTCCGCCGGTCACTAAGAATTTCTCCATTTAAATGTCTCCTGAAAACATTGGTATATAAAAAACGTTCCCATTTTACGCTCCTCCTCGCAAAATGGGAACTTTTTTTCGACTTGTTTATTTTTTACATATCGACTCTAAACTGTAGCTGCGCCGGCATATTTCAGTTTCTTTTGATATCGTCGATAGGACTTGAATTGTTCATGGAAATAACCACCTTTCATAGCCCTGACGGCAAAAAGCACACAGCCAACAAGATTGGCTCCTACCGCTCTTAATTCAAAAACGGTTCTTTGAGCAGCCCCCCTGCTTGTAGAAGCGGCATTAAGCACAAGGATTGTGGCATCAGCAACCTTTGACAGCACTTTAGCATCGCTGACCAGCAAGAGTGGTGGGCTGTCAATTATAACATAGTCGTAGACTTTTCGCTGCTCTTTAATCAGCTCCTGCATTCGTGAGCTGGCGAGCAGCTCTGCTGGATTAGAGGGCATTAGGCCTGAATTTATTATATCCAGACCTTCAATGCCGCTGGGCCTTATAGCTTCATAACCACATTGGTCTATTAACAAACCGCTCAACCCAATATTGGATGACTGCGCCTCTAAACCGGCATCCGGTAAATCAGGAAATATTTTTTGTAGAGCTGGTCTTCTAAAATTAGCATCGATGAGCAACACTTTTTTATTCCCAATAATAAAAGTTGCCGCTAAGTTGACAGCTACGGAAGTCTTGCCATCTCCTGCATCACCACTTGTGACGAGCACCGCCTTACAAGACTTTGCAGCGGTTGACAGCTCGAAATTCGTCCGAAGCTGTCTGTAACATTCACTCGTAATAGAGTAAGGTGCTTGATGAACAGTCAAAGCAAGGTTCATCTTTCGGCCTAAGTAGTCTTCAGCCGCATCCGGAATCATGCTTAAAAGCGGCACATCCAAAAATCTGCTCACGTCTCTTGGTGTTCTCACCAGGTCATTAGCCACTTCGATAAGGAAAGCAAGGCCTACACCCAGTAGAAAGCCGACTATAAATCCACTGGGAAACCAAAGCCACCATTGGCGAGAGGTCACCATCTCCAGCGGCGCCGGAGCCAATCCCATGAGCTGCACCTTTGGTGTCTCCGGGTCATTGAGCATTATCCTTAATTTCTCGATCTGCTTTTTGATTTCGTTAAGCATCTCGGTTCTCTCGTCTCTTATCTTCCGCCGCTGTTCATACTGTACGCGGGCGATATCGAGCTCCTTATTTTTCGCAGCCGCTTCCTCCCGCAGACTCTGCAATTCTTCGAGTCTTTTATACAACACGGTAAGTTTGTCTCGTGAGCTTTCAAGTCCCGCCTGCATGGTCTGTTCAGATATTAATGCCTGTCTGCGCAGCCTTCTTTCTTTGATTTCGTCTATCAACTGGCGAGATTCACGCACGACTCTATGATTTTCACCAAATTTTGTAAGTTTGCCTGCAAGCTGAGATTCTTGAAAGGCAAGCTGTTCGGCAAGTGCAACCATAATTGGGTCGCTCTCAACGACCCGTTCGATCTGCATTGTAACAGGGCCTTCAGCCAGTTTTGCGAGATTTTCAAAATCAGCTTCCGTTTGTTTTATTGCCAAGACAAGCTCGTTTTGCTGCAACTCCAAATCTTCCAGCTTTACTTCAGATGGATGGCGCCAGTAACGCCCCGTGGACTGTTCGAGGTCGGTTATCCCTGAGGCTCTACGTACCTCCTCAAGCGATGTTTCTGCGTCATTCAGCTCTCCCTGAATCCAGGTCTGTCTCTGTTCAAGCTTTGTGAGCCTTTCACTAAGCTCACCTCTTTTTGTACTTCCGTGTGAATTAACAAACAGCTGTGCCATCTCGTTTACAATATCTGCTGCTTCTTTGGCATTACCACAGCTCATCGACAGCTCTACAAATTCAGTATCCTTGTTAGCGTAGGCACTAAGATGTCTTTTCAAATATTTGAAGGCTTTGGTTATGCTTACCACCTTACCTTCTTTATCAAACTCTGCATAACGTCGAAACCACCTTGTTGCCCTGACTTTGTCATTTTTCTGTAGCAAATCTTGTAAGATGCCCTGTTGTTTTATAAGGTTGGCTATTGTTGAGCGATGTTGATAATGAATTTCCTTGTTTACTTGAGTAGCTACGATGTTCATAGGGTCAGTTTCGATAGGCGGCATAACTTCAATAAGAGTTGTGGCAGTATACCTTGGAAGATAATTGCGTAAAAGGTACCACGTCCCTCCGCCGGCTCCTAATCCCACTATGGTGAGAAAAATTATCAGCAATATGTGCCGACGAAGTATACCGAGGACTTCCTTCGGCGTCATCGCAGCTGCTGCCGACCCCATCGAGGGCGGTCTTGATCCGGTCCAGGGCTTCGCCCTGGTCGGACCAGCTGGCCTTGCTATCCTATTCTGCGTAGGACGGACTCTTTCTGGCATTGCGATCTCCAATTATTTTGAAAGACGCTCAATAGCCGCATTTATCCGGTCCTTAACTACCTGGGACAATTTGTCAGCTCCTACTTGCAGCGCCTGGTTGTAGGCATCTATAGCCTGTGCTTTTTCTCCAAGTTTCTCTCTTACAATGCCTAAATGCTCCCACACCTCTACCGGCGCGACGATAGCATCCTGTCGATACTGCTGTAAGGCAGCCGTTAGGAGCTCGGCTGCCTTGGAAGTCTCGCCATTTTTATACAGGATATAAGCATAAGTATCCATGAAGTTAGGATTATTGGGCATCTGCTCCAACGCCCTTTTGGCGTATTCCAGAGCTTCAGGCAGACTTTGCTGATTTTCAGCAAGCATATACGCCAGGTTATTCAGGACATTTGTATTATTCGGCTTTTTAGCAAGCAGACTTTTGTAATCCGCTATAGCTTTTTTAAGATAGCTATTATCGGAAGTCCTCGTATAAGCAAGTGTTAAAAGCTCTGCTCTGTACACTAAATAGTCAAGTCTCTGCGGAGTATCCGGCCCGGTTAGCTCGATGCATCTGCTGATATAATCAAAAGCTTTGTCATATTCGCCTTTGATTTTCACCAAATTGAACATGGTGAAATTGGCCGCCAGGGAATCCGGATTGGTTGTGAGCCTTTGCTCACAGTAATTCGAAACTTCATCAGCACCCAAAGTTATAAACATTCTCTCTAAAATTTCAGCAGCAAGCTTCTCATCTGTTCCAGCTTTATCGACGGCCTTTCGGCAGTATTCTATGGCGGTATTTCTATCGCCAAGCTTTAACTTTGCCTCACCAATTCTGTATAAAGCTAACGGAGCGAGAGAAGTATGTTCATACTTGCTGCTCTCTTCAATAACCTGCTGTAACTTCTCTGGGCGCAAAACACGATTCGTTACGGTTGAACTCCCAGCCGCTATAAGTGCCTGTAAATATCCATCGAAAGCTGCTACATATTCCTCATCTTGTATTATATTTTCCAAGTTCTGCCCGTCATACTCTTTCTGTTTGAGCGAATATGCCTTTTTGTACAATTGTTCCGCTCTATCAAATTCACCGTTAGTTAGAGCGAACTGGCCCGCTCTTAGATACCACAGCACACTATTTGGAAATTTTTCCAGAGTCTCATTATAGAATCTTTTCAGCGCTTCTTTTCTGCCGAGCCATTTATAAATTTGTTCGAGCAAGATTCTTGTTTCTACCGGGGCATCTGGGTCGTTAATCGTTTCTCTAAGCTCGGTTATCGCATCATCTGTTCTTTCTGCCTGCAGATAAGCCTTCGCCAGAGCAATCCTGGTAGCTGGCGTAGTTGCCAAAGACTTACTCTTTTTAAGGTCAATCATAGCCTGATTATAATTAGCCATTAAAAGGTTTATCTCCCCTCTTAATCGCCATGCTCCAGCGTTTCCCTCGTTAATTGCAAGATTTTGATTCGTCAGCTCCAGAGCTTTTTTCAGTTGTCCCTGTCTCATCGCCAGCCATCCCTCGAGCAGCAGCACGC
>Ga0315532_1001117_pt1 | contig 20731 bp, 18 predicted proteins | sample SalMarWE160370MG_FD_203082 | JGI IMG/M metagenome (GOLD analysis project Ga0315532, IMG submission 203082) | Salt marsh sediment microbial communities from the Plum Island Ecosystem LTER, Massachusetts, United States - Salt Marsh Sediment WE1603-70 ...
GCATACTTCCGTAATGTGCCAGGGCACAACACCCCTGGAAATACAGATTCGCACCCACCAGATGCACCACGTTGCTGAATTTGGGGTAGCATCTCACTGGCGGTACAAAGAGGGTGAAAAGAAGGATTTGCGCTTTGAGGAGAGGATAGGCTGGCTACGCCAATTAGTTGAATGGCATCGGGAACTGAGTGGTGCTGAAGAATTCCTGGAATCGGTGAAGACAGATATATTTAATGACCAGGTTTTTGTTTATACACCCAAGGGGGAGATAAAGGATTTGCCCAAGGGTTCCACTCCTCTTGACTTTGCCTATCGGGTGCACACTGACCTGGGGCATCGCTGTATAGGGACAAAGGTCAATGGTAAGCTGGTGCCACTCAATTATCAGCTCAATAACGGTGATGTTGTTGAAATTATGTCAACCAAAGGCAAGAAGGGACCGAGCCGGGATTGGCTGAATCCTGCCCTAGGTTACCTCAAGACATCCCACGCTAAGGAAAAGATACGGCAATGGTTTAAGAAGCAGGAACGGACAGAAAACATTGAGCGTGGTCGGGGGCTCTTAGAGAAGGCGATGAGGCAACTGGGCATAAAGCTCATGGAGCGGGAGAAGCTAGCCAAGCTGTTCAAATATGAAAGCCTGGATGATTTTTATGCAGCTATTGGTTTCGGCGGCATTACCACTCATCAGATTGCCTTGAAGCTAGCTGCCCAGCAACAACAACCCAAGATAGTTAAAGTTACACCCCCCAAGCAACCCCCATCAGCAGTTAAGGTGCGAGGAGTCGGGGATTTACTTACTCACCTGGCTGAGTGTTGCCATCCTGTGCCTGGAGACCCGATTGTTGGCTATGTTACTCGCAGTCGAGGGGTAACTGTCCACCGTCAGGATTGTCACAATGTGGTTCATGAGGACGAGAAGGATAGGTTGATTCCGGTGGAGTGGGGAGAGACTGATTCGCTATATCCAGTTAAGATTCAGGTTGAAGCCTGGGACAGGGTAGGGTTGATGCGCGATATCACGACTCTCGTGGCTGAGGAAAAGATTAATATTGCTGCCGTGAGCTTAACTAATAATGACGACCAGACCATATCAGCATTCCTTACTTTAGAGACGAGGAACCTGGCTCAGTTGAGTCGGCTCTTGGCAAAAACCGAGGGGATTCGGGGGGTGATAAGTGCTGCCAGGATAGGAGAGGAGGCATCGGCGAAAGCTAGCCCTCAACCTGATGCAGCCCGTAGCCAGTAGCGAGTTTTTGAGGGACTCCATCCCGGTAGTCCAATCAATTCCCCTTACATCTAGATTAAGTTGTTAAATAAAAAGGCTTATGGAGGTAGATATTGCCAGTTACTAAGTCAGCCAAAAAACAGGTGCGTGTCGCCGAAAGAAAACGACTGCGTAATAAGCCTATTCGCAGCCTGTGTAAGACCAACATAACTAAGGCAGAAAAGCTTATTTTCTCAGGCGAGCTTGAGGCGGCTCAAAAAGCAGTAGTAGCTGCCATCAGTTCCCTGGATAAGGCGGCGGAAAAGGGGATTATCCACCCCAATAATGCTGCCCGACGCAAATCACGCCTAATGAGTAAGCTAAACAAGGCTCAAGCCCTGTCTTCGGTCGAAGCTTCGGACTCTGGCGAGCCCGGTAATTTACCCAAGGAAGCGGATGAGGTTAGTTAATTAATAATCAATTCCAGGCTTGGGGGCTTGACAAAAGGCTTAACTAGTTATAAAGTTATATAGAACAAATGTTCGCCATAGCCAGGGATTTTTTACGAGGTGATAGGTGAAAGCACTCTCACCTAAGCAGCAACATATAATTGACTTTGTTCACCATTTTTGGGCAGATACGGGCTATCCACCCACGGTTAGGGATATAGTAAGCGGGTGCAGGATTAGCTCGACATCTGTTGTCGATTATAACCTGGATATACTAGAGAGGGAGGGGTATATTCGCCGCCATTCCGGGGTTTCGCGTGGCATCAAGTTGCTCACTCCATCTCCAGCCCCAGACTACAGCACTCAGGTGCCTATTATTGGTCAAATATCGGCTGGTGAGCCGATACCAGTGCCTACTCCCGATACCTGGGATGTTACTGCTTCCTCAGAGACTCTGGAGGTGACCGAAGACTTGACCCGGGGCAGGAAAGATATTTATGCGCTCAAGGTGAAGGGCTCATCAATGATAGATGCCTTGATTAACGACGGTGATATTGTATTGATGCAGTATGTGAACACGGTGGAGAATGGAGAGATGGCAGCTATATGGCTTAAGGCTGAAAAAGAGGTCACGCTGAAAAAGGTTTATCGTGAGCCGGGTGGCATCCGACTCCAGCCAGCAAATAGCCGGATGAAACCTATATATGCTGAGCCAGACAATGTTGAAATTCAAGGTAGAGTGATTGCTGTCATCAGGCAATTGGCATAACTGTCTGATTTGATTTTTATTATCAATAAGCATAAATTAGCCACAGTTTGAAGTCGCTGGGAGCAAATCCGGCCAAAGAGCCGCCTACATTTCTTCCTTCTTAAACTTTGCCCCTCCGCAAGAGTTCAGCAAAGAAGTTTTCTCTACTTCCAGCCTGGACAAAAGCAGCTTTAGCGGTGGGGAGGAAGTTGAGCACCAGTATTAGCAGCAGAACAATGGAGAAGGCAACAGGCAGCCCCGATTTCTCCAGAAACCAAGCAGATAGAAGCATCGAAAGAAGGCTGATATTTACCGACAGGATGGGGTTGCGGGTAATAACTATGAATACAAGGGTTAAGGCTATGACAATTAGTAGCTCCCGGGGCATCACAATAGCTAAAACACCTATGGTAGCCGCCAGACCATTGCCCCCGGTGAATTTCAGGTAGATAGACCACATATGACCAGCTATCGCTGCCAGTCCAGCCGCCAATATAAAGAACTGGGCTCCAGATGCTAGCTGGAAGAATTGTGGTTCATATAATGGTACATTTAATAACCGATGGGTTATAGCCACTGCGGCTACCCCTTTACCCACATCAAACACGCCGACAATAATGGCAGCCCACAACCCGACCTCCCGGAAGACATTGCGAGCACCAGCATTGCCTCCACCCAGCTGACGGATATCTTTACCAGTTGCCAGCCGGGTAATAATATAGGCTGATGGAAAGGAGCCAAGCAGGTAAGCAATGATTACGGCTATGATTCCAGTAACAATATCATTGACTATCATTTACGCTTCCGCTATCGGGCTCTTTTTATAAACTGGTGTGCACCAGCTAATATACTTCGGGTTGTTGCCTCGTATTACATCGGAGTAGATTTTCTCTAATTTCTTTGTTATCTCACCGATTTCACCACTAGCTATCTTACGACCGTCTATTTCGGCTACCGGGGTTATATTGGCAGCCGTGCCGGTTAAGAAGCACTCATCAGCAGTGTAAAGCTCAACGCGGTCAACAGGCCTTTCTATCGTTTCAACATCCAGCTCGTTTTTCGCCAGTTCTATTGCCGTAGCCCGGGTAATGCCCACCAGAAGGCTATCATAGTTGGCTGGGGTCACCAGTTTGTCTCCTTTAACTAGAAAGAGGTTCTCCCCACTCCCCTCAGCGACATAACCATCTGAGGTAAGCATAATTGCCTCATCAAAGCCATTTTCAACAGCCTCTGTCTTAGACAGAGCACTGGTGATATAAAGTCCGCTAAGCTTTGCCCGCGGTACTTCCTTGGGGAACCGCCATGAAGAGACGCAACACCTTACTTTCTCTGGCAAATACGGTCCCCAGGGAAAAGCAAAGACCAGAAAGTCACACTCCAGGTCGTGGAGACGGACACCCAGAGCCTCGGAACTCTTATAAGCTAAAGGCCGGATATATATATCTTCTTTAAAATCGCACCTTTCCACCAGTTCCACCGTTATCTGGCATAGTTCGTCAACAGTGTAGGGCAGGTCAATCTTCAACACCCGGCAGCTATTATACAGTCGTTCATAGTGCTCTCTAAGACGAAATATGTAAATCTGCTGTTGCTCACTGTTCCAGTTACCCCTGATGCCTTCAAAAGCCGCAGTGCCATAGTGAAGGGCTTGGGTCATAACTCCTATCTTAGCTTCAGATATGGGAACAAACTCATTATGAAAAAAAGCATACGATGGCATTATGTAAAGTCTCCTTTCTTAGATGGTCTTTATTATAGTCATTATCGGGGTATAAGACAAGTAGATTTAACGAGAGTTAAGATTAGCCTCGTATTGGGCAAGGCAACTATTCCTTTTTCGGCTCCACCTCAGGTAACGTAGCCGTTTCAGGAGTTTCAACCGCTTCTTCGGCTACCTCCTCTTCCACTGCCTCTTCTATCACCTCTTCTATCTTCTCTACATGCCGTACACTAACTTTCACCACCACCAGCTCTGGGTCATTAAGAACGGTAACCTCCTTATCCAGCTCAACATCCTTCACTCGCACCGCTTGCCTTGACTCGGTGAGGGAACTGAGGTCCAGTCCTACACTGGCAGGAATTTTATCCGGGAGGCACTCAACAGTCAAAGTGTTGAGCTCCTGCACCAGCATATTCTCTTTTAACTTCAAGGCTGGCGCTTCTCCAACTAAAACAACCGGAACCTCCACCTTTACCTGCTCTGCCATTTTCACCTGATAAAAATCTACATGTAGTGATTCACCTGTTCGTGGCTCTCTCTGAACTTCACGAACTACCACGTTCCTCGGTCTTTTTTCGTTATCAAGTTTGAGACCGATAAGCCTCGTCCTCCCGGCTTCAGCTAACACCCGCTGAAGTGTGGCAGTATCACATTGTAATGCCATTGACTTGGTGCCGGGACCAAAAAGATGCACCGGAGTAATCCCCTGGCGACGTAAAAATCTGACTTTCTTACCCAGAATCTCGCGGTTAGTAACCTTTAACTCTATTTGGTCCATCCAATCTCTCCTTTAAAATTGATGCCTATATACATTAAAGCATATTTTACCGAGGTTGTGTATATCGGCAACAGCTTGACAAAGACAGCTCAGCTACTTAAAGTGTCCATTACAGGGAGGTGTGCAATGCCACCACAATTTGTATCAGGTTCTCCGCTTTTGGAAGCGGCATGGGCTGTAGGGATACTGCTTGTCTCTGCTTTAGTTGCTTGGGGTATTCTTCTGGGCTTGCGATACGGACAGCAAAAGCTACAGAAGCAGGCTAAACCTGCCCTCTCTTCACAACTACTAGAGAGTCTCTCCCGGCCTCTTTTCCTTCTGCTAGTCTTTGAGGGGCTTATCCTGGCACTGAGCTCTTTGTCCTATTTAGCAACTTGGCGTCCTGTCCTGGGAAAGGCCGGTATTGCCGTGGTGATTGTTCTCGCTACCTACGGCCTGACGCGGATTGGGGGTGTGCTGCTGGTCTGGTATTTGCGTAGTCGCACAGTTCGCCGAAGGGCACGCATTGATGAAGGCCTCATCCGTTTCCTGAGGCGGATTATGGTGCTAATTATCTATGCAGTTGGTATCCTGGTACTGCTGGACTATCTAGAGATTACTATCACACCCATTGTAGCCGGCCTGGGAATTGGCGGTTTAGCCGTAGCCCTGGCGCTTCAGCCTCTCCTGGCTAACTTTTTCGCCAGCACCCAGATTATATCCGACCGTATTGTGCGTGTGGGGGACTATATCGAGCTGGATAGCGGCGTAAGAGGGTATGTTACCGATGTCGGCTGGCGCAGCACGCGGATTCGCACCCCTTTCAACAACATGGTGATTATTCCTAACTCTCGTCTGGCTGACAGCGTGATTACAAACTATTACGGTCCAAAGATGGAAGTGGGGGTCATGGTGAATTGTGGTGTCAGCTACAGCAGCGACCTCGCCCATGTGGAGAACGTGGTCCTGACAGTGGCCAGAGAGGTAATTGAGGAGCTCGAGGAGGCTGACAAGACTTTTGAGCCGTGGTTTAGCTATGAGGAATTCGGGGATTCAAATATTAATTTCTGGGTCTGGCTGCAGGCGACGGACCGGATTGGCTCATTCCGTGTGAAAAGTGAGCTCATCAAGCGTCTTCATGCTCGCTTTGACCAGGAAGGTATCACCATAAACTACCCTGTCCGGACAACCTACTTGCAGTGGGCTAACGGTCCACAACCTCCACCCCCTCCGGATGCCCCCGGCTCTGGTGGCTCCAAAGAGAATCGTTAAGGTAAGCGTATTAACCTCACCCCCTGTATCCCCCTCTCCTTAAAAGGAGAGGGGGAAGATTGTTTTTTGAAGGGGCTTCGCCCCTTCAATCTACCCCTCATTGGGTAGACTCAAATTGGGCCAGGTGGTATATATGAGGCAGGAATAAACCAGAGGAGGAGACCATGACAAATACTAACTGGGATGGAGTTGGCGAAGCTCTGCTTCGGAGAGTTGAAGCAAGTCACCTCAAGGAATACTTTAAAGAACCTTTGGAGGAGATTATAGCTCCCTTATTGAAAGGGGATGAAATTGATGGCTCAGTGTTAATAGATGTCATGATGGTCTTAATATTCATTCATGTTGACTTATTAGGTTATTTATATGCAGAAGACTCCTCACCACGCAATTCATCCAAGAATGCCGTGAAGTTTCTTAGAGAATACCTTGGTAAAATTGATCCGAGATATGCAGAAGTGGGTGGATTACTTTACCACATGCTTAGGCATGGTTGGATACATAGGTTTACACCTAAAAGGCTTAAACTGAATGATGGAACGATATTAGACTTCCAATACAGCTATAATATAGATAGAGAGCAACATCTTACAAAGGTAGAAATACAAGGGGCTAAAAAATTACTCATTAGTATGCCTTTACTCTATAATGATTTGCTTTCTGCGATTGATTTATTTGCTGTGGATATTAGCCACAATCAGGAACTGTCAGACGTTTTTAAAAAGGCCTTTGAAACGAGAAGGAAACCGGAAGAAGAAAATGATATTCGCGTTCGCTACAAAAGCTACCTGCGTGACTCAGATTTCCATTTCATATATCGTCTCTTGAACGAGGGGCATTGAGTTTGCCTTCTACCTCGACAAACTCGGCGTATGGAGGGTGTAGCCTTTTTCGGTTTCGGGGAAGATGTCTTTTAGCAGCAAGGTTCAGCCGGTCTGGATAGCGGTGAAGCCATATTTATTGCGGATGCGGTCATAAGACCTCACCAGACGCACCAAAATGGCTTTTAAGGACGCTCAACGGCGTAGCAGAGACTCAACCACCCTATTGTATTGATGCCCCAGTTCGTTTTTAATCCGCTGCTTTATTGCTACCGCCATCCGATGAATAGAACCGTAGATAGATTCAAAGCCGGCTGGCGGTTTTCAGGGGCATGCCAGAGTGCAAACCAAAAGCCCGGGCTTCATACGAGGCAGCAGCCACCAACCACCACTAGTTTGCCTCGAAGCTCAGGATTCAACACCCGCTCTACCGCGACAAAGAAAGCGTCAAGGTCAATGTGCATAATGGTGTTTTTTGCCATGCCCTTACTGCTCGCTCCCATGGCTAGGCGGTAAAGGTTAGTTTTGTCCCTGACATGTTCAGTATAAATTGACCAGGCATGGTCTTTTCAAAGGCGAAGGCAGCTTTTCTTCCCGTGCAATGAGTCGGGACGACGTAGTCTGGCCCTATTTTCTTCATGGATTTCACTGTGTCATCAATGATAGGTTCAAAAGCCGGGCCGGTCAAATGGAATCCTCCCATGACGACATGCACCTTATTTATACCGGTAACCTCCCGGGCATATTCCACTTCATTGATTATCCCCGAATGGGCGCAACCGGCTAGTATTACCAGACCTTTACCCCTTATATTCATAACCAGCGCTGTATCATCTTCAATGGGGTCCCACATTTCCTTCCCGTTTTCTTCATAGAATGCCGCTGGCATTCCCTTCTCAAAGCTCGTCCTTCTGGGAATCTCCCCTAAAAACAACACATCTCCATCCAATTGGGAATACGGTTCCTTTGTTTCCACAATTCGGAAACCCGCTTCTTCAATTTTTTCTTTTTCAGGCAAAGGCATTCCAATTTTGAAATCGGGGAGGAGCCTAAGGTATCGGTTTGCCCTGAATATAGCCGGATGGGCGACAAATTCCAGTCCCCTTTTGCCAATTCTTGCTGCCACCTCATCTAGCCCCCCGAAATGGTCTATATGGCCGTGAGATAGAGCTGCTGCCTCAACCTCGGTCAAATCAACATTCAAGGCATCAGCGTTCCGTGCGGCAACATCCGTGGAAAAACCGAAGTCGAAAACCATCGTTCTTGTTTTATCCTTTGTTGTGCATTTGACTAAGGCGGAAAAACCATGGTCGGCTAGAATTGAGACTTTCAGTTGCATATCCTTAATGGGGAATGCCCTTGAGACTATATCTGAATTGTCCCCCGATGCTAAATCAATGTAGTTATCGGCGAGGGTCAGTATTTCGACCTTGTCTACCTCGTTTATTTTGAACCTGTCCATGATAAATTATCTTCCTTCCGATTCTTTATAGTTCCTGCCTCATCTGTCGTGAGCTACTATTGTTTGTCCACTATATCATGTTCACTTCCCTACCATCACCCACAGCTTTCCCCCATGGGTTATTAAGTCCATTTTAGCACAATTATGATGACAACCTTGGAGACTGATACACAATAGACAAAAAGTTGTTAAGGAGCCTCGGTAAGCCTTACCTTAACCGCTTGGGGGCGACCATCTCGTCCCTTATCCATGTCAAACTCCACCTCTTGCCCTTCTCTCAGAGTATCAAACTCCACGCCTTGAAGCTCGTTACGATGGAAGAAGAGGTCTGTGCCCTCCGCTGTCTGGATAAAGCCAAACCCTCGGTCTGCAATTAGCCGTCTGATAGTGCCATTAGCCATATCTAACCTCCTTTGTTTCTACTACCTGCTAAGATTCTAGCTGGTTTACCCCATTATACAACATTATTAAATAAAAGGAGCGAAAAATCTGAAAAATCCCAAACAGCACGGGGCGTGCCATACTATTCAACTTACTCCTCGACCCTCACCCACAGTCTTCCTCCATCAGTGACGAATTCTATTGTAGCATGTTTGTCATTGGTCTTATCATAGGTTAGATATATATTTTCTTGACCTAGTTTCTGTTCAAGCCTGTCCATCACCTCATCGCTGGGGTGGCCAAAGGGGTTACCCTCACCTACCGAGATAACAGCCAGCCGGGGGTTAACCACCGCCAGAAATTCGGCAGTGGTAGATGTAGTTGAGCCGTGGTGAGCAACCTTGAGCACAGTGCTGGTTAAGCTGGCGCGGCGGGTAATAAGTTCAAACTCTGCCTCCCACATTATATCAGCCGTAAGCAGGAAGCTCACCTCACCCATACTTAAATGCAATACCATACCATTATTGTCTATATCGGACTCGGTGCCAGTCAAAGGGGGTGTTTGGGGATTGAGCACCTCTATCATTACTTCTGTGCCAAAATCAATCTGCTGTCCGGCCTGAGCTATGATGCAGTTAATATCCCTTTCCTCAAGTAACCTGAGCCACTCATCGTATATATCGGACTTAAACTCCAAATCAGGGTAGAGCACCTGCCTCACTTTATATCTATTTAGGACTTCTACCAGACCAGTGACATGGTCAGCGCTGGGGTGGGTTAATACCACCAGTTCTATAGTTCTATCCCAGAAGGGCATTTTCCTGCCCAGTGCCAAAGCTATCGCCTGTGGGCTGGGTCCACCGTCAACCAGAATCTGCTGACTGCCTCTCTGAATAAGGATGGCATCGCCCTGCCCTACATCAAGAAAGCTTACATGAAGATTGTCATCGGGCATAGTGGCCGCCGTAACCGAGACCAGAATAGCTACCACCAGCAGGGGTGGAATAACCCATTTCTTGGGCAGGTTGGAGACAAAATTGGCAGCTTCAGGCATTAACTTAACCAACTTCTCCCTATTATTGATGAGCCAGATAACCAGGGCAAGTGCTGAATAATAAACCCATATCAGGCGAGTGTCAACTGAGCCTGCCTCAATAAAGGGAATAGCGGCAAAAACCTTGACCACCAGCAGCATATATGAAGCGAATAACCAGGCTAGCCAGGCTATAGCCTGAGCAACAGGTAGGGCAATAAGTCCCAGGACCCCAGCCAGAGTCCCGGTGAGAATAATGCCGGGCAGAGCGGGCAGGGCAAACAAGGTAGCCAGGGGAGCAACCCATGAAATAATGCCGAAGTAATAAGCAATAAGTGGCCAGACAGCTATGATTGCCCCCAGGCTTACACTGAAGCTGTCAGTAATGAAGTTAGCGATAGATACTGCTGCCCCACCTTCACCTAATATAGCATTAACCGCTTTTCTACCTAGAGATTGTATCAGTGGAAAGACGAAGATTAAGCCAGCCATAGCCGTAAAGCTCATCTGGAAAGAGGCATCCCACAGCACCCGGGGACTGATGCCTACCATTATGGCGGCGGCAAAGACCAGGGCGGTAATGGCACTGCGCTGTCTGCCCAGAAGGTCGGCAGTAAGAAATAGGCTAGCCATAATGGCTGCTCGAACTATCGGTGCGTGCATACCGGTGAGCAAGGCATAAAGCCAGATTGCGCCCAGTGCCAGCCAGATGTAGATATAGTTTTTCCTGCCAAAGAGCCAGATGCCGAGGCTGAGCAGGATGCCAGCCACGATACTGAGGTGGAGACCAGAAATAGCCAACAGGTGAGCAGTACCAGTGTGAATAAAATCGGCTTTGACTGATGAGGGAATGTTGCCCCGCATGCCCAAAATTATGCCCTGAGCCAGCGATGCCGGTGGCTCAGGCAAGACTTCAGCCAGGGTTTGGGATAGGCTATTTCTTAGTGAGTAAATCCACTCTAGCGGCTTAAAGCCCTTTCCCACCTCTAAGATTTCTATTTCAGGGTAGAACATAATGGAATAGATTTCCTGGTGGGCTAGATAATCTTTATAATCAAAGTCATCAAGCTGGGGCGGCGTCTCTAATTCCCCCCTTACCTGAAGCACATCGCCATAGCTATAGACCGGGTATCTGGGCACAAATAGCAGGGTGGTTCCTGATACCTCATGCCATTTTCCATCCGATTTTATTTCTCTGGCTGACAGGCGGAGGCGAGTAGTTTTGTCTCTAACCTCAGGGTCTCTATCTAACAGTCCCTTGACTTCTACAGTCCCCCGGTCGTTATAGAACTGGAGGCAACTCTCATCATCAGAGGGCAGGCTCGACTGAAAGCGGAAGGCGCCACTGAGGAAGATAATGAGGCATAGACTGGTTAAGATTATTAGTTTCCTGTGCTGGCGGGCGAGGAAAAGCAGGGGGAGGGGAATAAGCCCGATAGAAACGAAAACCAGGGGTAGATTAAATTTTGACCCCAAAAGGATACCAGCCACCCAGGCACAACTCAGATAGATAAGTGACACTTTTTCGTCCTGCCTATCAGTCGGCTACGGTAATCAGGTCTTTAATCCGCTCGTAGGTAGTAGTTCCTATACCGGCTACCTTAAGTAGCTCATTAGTATTGCGGAACGGTCCATTTTGGTGACGATAATCAACAATGCGTTGGGCCAAGGTTTCGCCAATTCCAGGTAGGGTCTTAAGCAACCGCACTTCAGCCCAGTTAATGTCAATTTTCTGCGGCTCTTGTCCTTCTCCCACCCCGGGAATATAGAGTTTAAGCCCACTGAGGTTGGCGCTAGTGGTAGTGCCACCAGCAGCTTGAATAAGGGCTTCTATGCTGTCACTAGTCGTAAAGGGATAGAAGCCGGGGTTAGTGACATTACCCCCAATGTAAATCTCTCCTTGTAGCTCCTTACCCGGGGGTATAGAAATCTCTATGGGCTGGCTCGGGTTATATCTACACCAGGCTACTATGCCACCAAAAACAATGATGGCTACCAGGAGAATAATGAGCAGCGTCCAATACCTGTTAAGCTTACTTGCTGCCATTGAAGACCTCCCTGCATTAGCTACCCAGTATGAACTACAGTATTCGCCATCTGGCTAACTAAAACCACAGTATAGCAAAGAAGGTGCTTCCGTCAAACGCTTAATCGGGGGCTGTGGAAGCGGGAAAGTTGATATGGTGGAGAGCAGGAAGATAGAAGAGGGGTTGCTTTAAGCGCCTCTCAAGGTGGCTCGTAATGCTTCTTCTGACTCAGGGGTAGTAACGGCTATTACCTGGTCCCCAGCCCGAAGGACTGTATTGACCGTAGGGACAACTGGTTTGCGTTCCTTACGAATAATCAGGGACAGGACGCTACCCGGTGGTAGTGAAAGCTCCTTCACCAGTTTGCCGACTGTAGTTGATTCAGGTGGGATTTTTACTTCTACAATCTCCAGCCCCTTGTCTCTAATAGTTAATAAGTGCGTCAAGGGGTGTGTGGGCACCTCTGTTTCTATGCTCTCAAGGATAATATCGGTGCTGCTTATGGTAATATCGACGCCCAGCTTCTTGAAGAGGGTTTCATTCTTCGGGTTTCTGATACGGGCTACGGTGCGGGGTACATTGAACTTATGCTTGGCTACCTGGCAGGCAACTAGATTATCTTCATCATCACCGGTTACGGCAATGAGCATATCAGCTCGGTCGGTGCCTACTTCAGCCAAGGTAGCTGCCTCACAACCATCGCCACGGAGGCAAACGCTACCCAGTTCATCATTAATGGCTCCACATATGGTGGCCTCCCTTTCCACAAGGAGCACTTCGTGACCTTCATCCAGTAGAGCTTTGATTAAATAGTAGCCTACCCTGCCGCCGCCAACAACTATGATATACATCTTGCCACCTCAGCTCTCCAGTTTTTCCCTTAGTATCTCGGCAAATACTGTGGTGGGGCTGATGGCTTCCAGCCCCAAGGTACTGTATAACTCCTGGCGTAGAGGGTCATAAATACGGCAGATTACCCTGGGTACATTGAAAATGTGCTTGGCAATTTGAGCTGCCATGACATTACGATTGTCGCCCTGAGTTACCGCCACGAAGGCATCGGTTTCCTCTATGCCTGCCCTTTTAAGCGCTTCCTCATCAATACCATTACCCACTAGTGCCGTGCCGTTGAAATCGGGTAGCAGCCTTCGAAAACTATAGGAATTAGTGTCCAGCACAGCAACCGAATGTCCATCGGCATCCAGTAAGTTAGCTAGCTGGGCACCTACTCGCCCACAACCCATAATTACTACTTTCATATAGCAAACTCAATTACGCAGTGTATTGATGGTATAGTATAACACGACAGGGGGCGTTCTTCAGCACATAAGGCACTACACTACCCAGGCTAAACTGCCCAAAGCTCCTCTTGTATTTAACACCCATTAAAATTAGGTCAATCTCACGCTCTACTGCTTCATCAACAATAGTTGGACCTGCCTCACGGGCTTGAAGGAGGTCGGTCTCTATCTCATAGTCCTGTTCTTCAGCGATACGCTCGGTATGGTCCAGTATCTCTTCAGCCTTTGCGATTTCCGGCTCAATCTCGGCATCTAGCGGCAGAGTGCGTTTTACGGTAATGACATAAACCGCCCGGATTTTGCCCTTATTCCTTTTAGCCAGCCGACAGGCTAGCCTTATTGCTTCGTCGTCGGCTTCAGTTCCAATTACTGGTACTAAAATCTTATGAAACTCCATCGCTTCCTGTCTCTAGCCAAGATAAGTAAGGGGTATTATAATCCTCCTGTTAGAAATCTACAATACCCTTTGCCAAAAATTTTTGACAGCCAGCAAGAAGAGGAATAAAATGCCTTGATTGCGCCAATAAATAGAGTTAAGCTGATAAAGAGATTAAGGTATGTATAATAATTGGCAACCCAAACCGGGTGATAGGATTTTCCGCCCGCGGCGAATTGGGCGCTACCGCCTGAGACGGGTGTTGGGGGTGCCTGCCCTGTTCAGTGCTGGCTATGGCAATGTTGGCTCCTCTATTTATTACGCCCTGGGCATTGTTGCTCTGGTAGCCATGGGGGCCACCCCGGTAGCACTAGGTATTGCTGGCATTCTCTTCATATTCACTGCCCTTACCTATGCTGAGGGTACTGCTATGCTGCCTGAGGCCGGCGGTTCAGCCAGCTTCGCCAGGCACGGCTTTAATGATACCGCGGGCTTCACTGCCGGCTGGGCATTAATGCTAAGCTATATAGTCACCATTTCAATCTCAGCTTTCACTATCCCTCCCTATTTAGGCTTCTTCTGGGAACCATTTAAGGATTCAGCGGTCATCGGCACAGTGGCCTCTATGGCAATAGTTATTTTCCTTATGACCATAAACGTTATCGGTGTAAAACAAACCTCAATCATAAATATAGGAGCTGCCATAATAGATATAGTTACCCAGGTCTCACTGGTGATTATAGGTTTCATCCTTATATTTAACCCGGCTGTCGTTTGGCATCGTATCATTGATAACTGGCCTGCCCCAGAGAACTTAATTCTCGGTATAGCTTTAGCTACCATAGCCTATACCGGCATAGAAACCATGTCTCAGATGGCTGAAGAAACCAAGCAGCCTGAGAAAAGAGTACCTCAATCGCTACTCCTGATGATAGCAACTGTCCTGGTTATCTTTGCTGGCATTTCAATAGTCTCTCTATCAGCAATGCCCCCTGAAGAGCTCGCCTCCGAATGGTCTCGAGACCCAGTGGCTGGTATTGCGGCTAACCTGCCTCTAGCCCTGTTACGCGACATCCTCAAACCCTTAATAGCTATATTAGCCGGTACCATTCTGCTCATAGCTACCAATGCCGGGCTGATGGGCATCTCCAGACTTGCCTTCTCGATGGGAAGCCATAAGCTAACCCCTTCAGCTCTTAGCCGAGTGCACCACCGATTCAAAACTCCCTATGTTTCAATTATCCTGTTCAGTTTAGTATCACTTCTCATCTTAACTCCGGGTTTCTTCGCGGCTAATATCTTCAGAAACATGGGGGCTCTGTATGCCTTTGGTTCACTTTTAGCCTTTATGTTTGCCCATGCCTCCATCCTCAGTCTAAGAGTCAAAAAACCAGAACTACCACGTCCATTCAAGCTCGGCTGGAATCTAAGGATTAAGGGATATGAGATGCCGATAAGCACCATCATAGGTCTAGTAGCTACCAGTGCAATATGGCTTATAATACTAATTACCCAACCCTACAGCCGCTGGGTTGGAATCGTCTGGATGGCTGTCGGCTTAATTATTTACTACCTCTATCGGCGAAAACAGAGGCTTGACAACGGTCAGTGAATATGATATATTCCTTACAGGGTGCAGAGGTTACTATTAATGAAGAGGTTTGAAACATAAGGCAAGGGACTGGTGATTGATAGCCAGGCGAACAGCTTGGTGAGGATTCACCAAGCTGTTCTTTTATATATAGCACCTTAACAATTGAATAAGTGGGCTAATATCAAATCTGAAGCAGGTCAAGCGGGTTAAGGCACATGGTGGATGCCTTGGCATCAAGGGCCGAAGAAGGGCGTAGTACGGCTGCGATAAGCCTCGGTGAGCTGCCAAGCAAGCTTAGCCGGGGATTCCCGAATGGGGCAACCCGTCCTTCCTAAAGAAGGACACCCCCAGCTGAACACATAGGCTGGGAGGAGGTAAGCAGGGGAAGTGAAACATCTCAGTACCCTGAGGAAAAGAGATTATTCCCTGAGTAGTGGCGAACGAAAGGGGAGGAGCCCAAACTCTATAGGCTAAGTGGTTCTAGGGCCTAAGCCTATAGGGAGTTGTAAGGCAGGTAGGACCGAGCCTAGAGTAGGTCAAGGAGTTACCAACCGAACCCTAGTCGAAGGTTCCTGGAAAGGGCAACCATAGAGGGTGACAGCCCCGTAGACGAAAGGGGGAGGCTCCTTACCTGTCCTTGAGTACCACGGGACACGAGGAATCTTGTGGGAATCCGCCCTGACCACAGGGCAAGGCTAAATACCCTTGATGACCGATAGTGAACAAGTACCGTGAGGGAAAGGTGAAAAGTACCCCGGGAGGGGAGTGAAATAGACCTGAAACCGTGTGCCATCAAGCAGTCAGAGCCTCAAGTAATTGGGGTGATGGCGTGCCTATTGAAGAATGAGCCGGTGAGTTAATCTATGTCGCAGGTTAAGCGATTTACGTCGTGGAGCCGAAGCGAAAGCGAGTCTTAATAGGGCGATTTAGTGGCATGGATTAGACCCGAAGCCGGGTGAGCTATCCATGGCCAGGGTGAAGCTCCGATGGAATCGGAGTGGAGGCCCGAACCTGTCAGCGTTGCAAAGCTGTAGGATGAGCTGTGGATAGAGGTGAAATGCCAATCGAACCCGGGGATAGCTGGTTCTCCCCGAAATGCATTTAGGTGCAGCCTCAGATGTTAGCTAATGGAGGTAGGGCTCTGGATGGACTAGGGGGATAGTATCTTACCAACTCCAACCAAACCGCAAATGCCATTAGTCAAAATCTGGGAGTGAGACTGCGGGGGATAAGCTCCGTAGTCGAGAGGGAAACAGCCCAGACCATCAGCTAAGGTCCCCAAGAGCGGACTAAGTGGGAAAGGAAGTAGGATTGCCCAGACAGCCAGGAGGTTGGCTTAGAAGCAGCCATCCTTTAAAGAGTGCGTAATAGCTCACTGGTTGAGTGGTGCTGCGCCGAAAATGTAACGGGGCTCAAGTCCGCCACCGAAGCTATGGTCCTTCCCGCAAGGGAAGGAGGTAGGGGAGCGTTCTCTTCGCCATGAAGCTGTTCCGTGAGGAATGGTGGAGCTAAGAGAAGTGAGAATGCCGGCATGAGTAGCGCAAGGTGTGTGAGAAACACACCCACCGAAAACCTAAGGTTTCCTATGGAAGGTTAATCCGCATAGGGTTAGTCGGGCCTAAGCCGAGGCCGGAAGGCGTAGGCGATGGACAACGGGTTATTATTCCCGTACCGCTGCTACGGAGACAAAGGGGGGACACGGAAAGGTAGGCTAAGCATGCCCATTGGACATGGTGTGTCCCTCACTATAGGTGAGGCTGGGGCAGGTAAATCCACCCCAGATGTTATAGCTGAAGGTGAGGGGAAGCTGCGGCAAAAGCAAAGCGACTTAGCTGAACCCAGGCCGTCAAGAAAAGCCTCGTTGCCGATGAAGTAGGAGCGCCCGTACCGCAAACCGACTCTGGTAGGTAGGGATAAAAGTCCCAAGGTGATCGAGATAACCCTCGTTAAGGAACTCGGCAATCTAACCCCGTAACTTCGGGAGAAGGGGTGCCCTTCTTAGAAGGGTGACATTAAACAGGTCCAAGCGACTGTTTAGCAAAAACATAGGTCTCTGCTAAAGCGTAAGCTGAAGTATAGGGGCTGATACCTGCCCAGTGCTGGAAGGTTAAGGGGAAGGGTCAGTCCTTCTTCGGAAGGATGAAGCCTTGAACCGAAGCCCCAGTGAACGGCGGCCGTAACTATAACGGTCCTAAGGTAGCGAAATCCCTTGTCGGGTAAGTTCCGACCCGCACGAATGGTGTAACGACTTGGACGCTGTCTCAACGAGGGGCTCGGCGAAATTGAAATACCCGTGCAGATGCGGGTTACCCGCGACAGGACAAAAAGACCCCGTGGAGCTTTACTACAACTTGGCACTGAGTCTGGGCTCATCATGTGTAGCATAGGTGGGAGGCTTTGAAGCCGGGGCGCTAGCCTCGGTGGAGCCATCATTGAAATACCACTCTTGGTGAGTTTAGCCTCTAACCCTAGAGCAAGCTAGGGGACAGTGTCTGGCGGGTAGTTTGACTGGGGCGGTCGCCTCCTAAAAGGTAACGGAGGCGCCCAAAGGTCCCCTCAGAGTGGATGGAAATCACTCGTAGAGTGCATTGGCATAAGGGGGCTTGACTGTGAGACCTACAAGTCGAGCAGGGACGAAAGTCGGGCAAAGTGATCCCACGGTACCGTGTGGAAGGGCCGTGGCTTAACGGATAAAAGCTACCCCGGGGATAACAGGCTTATTTTGCCCAAGAGTTCACATCGACGGCAAAGTTTGGCACCTCGATGTCGGCTCGTCGCATCCTGGGGCTGAAGCAGGTCCCAAGGGTTGGGCTGTTCGCCCATTAAAGCGGCACGCGAGCTGGGTTCAGACCGTCGTGAGACAGGTCGGTCTCTATCCGTCGTGGGCGTCCGGAGATTTGAGGAGAGCTCTCTCTAGTACGAGAGGACCGAGAGGGACAGACCGCTGGTGTACCAGTTGTCCCGCCAGGGGCATAGCTGGGTAGCTAAGTCTGGCCAGGATAAGCGCTGAAAGCATCTAAGTGCGAAGCCTGCCCCAAGATAAGATCTCCCATCCTTCTTCGGAAGGAGTAAGACCGCAAGTAGACTACTTGTTTAATAGGCGGTAAGTGCAAGCGTGGTAACATGTTTAGCTTAACCGTACTAATGGTCGAGGGCTTGACCTGCTTCAGAATTGATATTAGTCAATAAGAAAAATCTATGGTGGTTTGTGCTGCCGCAGGTTTTCTGTTTTATGGGGGCTTTTACTACCGGTGTCATTGCGAGTCCAACCCATTCTGTCATTGTGAGCCCTTCGGTAGAAGGGCGAAGCAATCCCTACGATTTTCCTCGTCATTGTGAGCGAAGCGAAACAATCTCTATAAATAAGTTTATCTCTTGAGATTGCTTCGTCGCTGCCTCTTCGCTACGCTCAGAGCTTCGGCTCCTCACAATGACAGTTGAGGAAGGTAGTAACCTATCCCCCTGACCCCCTTCCCTTATTAATTCATAAAGGGAAGGGGGGAAATTTTAGAGAGGGGCTAGCGCCCCTCTCAGGCTCACCCCATATTGAATTTGATTAGGGCTTGACCTGCTTCAGAGTTGATATTAGTCAAAAGAAAATCTACGGTGGTTTGGGCTGCCATAGATTTTTTGTTTTATGGGGTTTTAGTAGACCGCCAGGGTATTAGTAAACACTTCAATGTAAAAATGGTCTAGTAAAAGGTAAAAAAAAGCCTTTACAAAGACCTTTGTCTGTGATACAATTAGCATGGAGGTAAAAATGGTATGGCAAATACTAATCAAATAATGGCAATAGACCGATTAAGCAGGTGGTTCACTCCGAACAGGCCAATCGACTTGCCAGAGTTTTTGTCTGGGCGATTAGGTCTGATATTTCGAATCAGAGACGCGGTGAACACACAAGGTCTGCATATAATTCTATATGGAGACCGAGGGACAGGTAAAACTTCATTAGCACGTGTTGTGTCACACATGGTTCAAGAGCCAGATAGCAAAGATGGAACACGAGCAATACTCGTATCATGTGACTCAAATGACGATTATTCATCTATCTGGCGCAAGATTTTTCAAGAAATAATGTTATCGCAACAGCAACTTGGCTTTGGTCAACAGAGTGCTGCAATAACCATAGGAAGAATGGATATTGAAGGGCCTATAAAAAATCCAAATGATGTGCGCATATTGGTTAAGTCTTCCCGGAACCCGATTGTTATCATTATCGATGAATGTGACCGAGTTCCTACCACTAACAATGCTCGTCGGCTGATGGCTGATACAATAAAGCTCTTTTCTGACACTAATGTAAACTCCACTATTATTCTAGTGGGAGTAGCAGAATCAATCAACGAACTGTTTGTAGAACATCAATCAATAGCTAGGAATATTGCCCAGGTTCTTGTTGAGCCGATGGATAATGCGGAATTAGCAGAAATTATCCAAAAGGGATATACGAATAGTAATCTAGAATATGAAGAAGGTCTTGACTATAAGATAGCTGCCCTATCCCAAGGATATCCTCATTACGCTCATTTATTGGGCTTATGGGCAGGCCGAAGAGCTGTTCAGGCAGGTCATTCGAAAGTAACCCATTTAGATTTAGAACAAGCTATCCCATCAACACTCCAAAACACTGCTGGGGGAATCATACAGGAATACGAAGTTGCTGTCGATTCATCACAGCCGGACAACCTGTTTAAGGATGTATTACTAGCTTGTGCACTTGCTGATAGAGATTCTCGTGGCCGATTTGGTATCAAATCATTGCAAGAGCCGTTGCGCAAAATCTTGAATCGACCTACGATTCGAGCAGTCGCTTACCAAGGGCATCTTGCTAAATTCTGTGAACCCCATCGGGGTCCGGTGTTAAAACGAACAGGTAACCGACGTAATTATCATTGGCAGTTTGTAAACCCCCAACTGATTCCATATGTTAAACTTGACGCACTGGAGAGAGGAAAGCATATTTAGATAGTGTCTACTTCTGCCAACGTGCACTAGCAGTCTTTGTGCGATTTCACGTCTTTGTTCAAAAGTTAGTTCCTGAGCATTCTGTTACGTGGCTTTTGTCAATGGTTACGATAGCGGGGTGTTTAAGAGGTGGTTTCTCTGAATAACCCTTTGCGTAACAGAACCCAAGCCAGAATGGCGAAAATTAGGATTCCGAGAATCCCCGCCGCTGAGGCACTTAGTACACAGTAGATAATTCCAGCAAGCGATAGCAATCCGAAGATAATCCCAAATACACTCCTAACCCTTAGCCTAAGCAACCAAGCTCCTACACCGACTAAAGCAAGAGAGATAAACCAAGATGGAGTCCAATTCATTAGAAAGTTGAGCAAAATTAGGCTATTTAGTAAGGCTAGACAGCCGACGACGAAGAGAAACCAACCCAGGTACTTCTTTGGCATCTTTTGCTTCCTGCTTCTTATTTGCCATTTCATGGCAACGCTTACATAAATTTATGGATACCTTAAACCGTTACCTTGAAATTGTCAACTCAAGGGGCGTCTAAGAGGGGCGGGAGCCCCTCTTTCTTTTTCTTCCCCCTCTCCTTGATAGGAGAGGGGGATAGAGGGGGTGAGGTAG
>Ga0315532_1001121_pt1 | contig 20694 bp, 18 predicted proteins | sample SalMarWE160370MG_FD_203082 | JGI IMG/M metagenome (GOLD analysis project Ga0315532, IMG submission 203082) | Salt marsh sediment microbial communities from the Plum Island Ecosystem LTER, Massachusetts, United States - Salt Marsh Sediment WE1603-70 ...
TCATGGCGCCCAGAACCATGGGGCTCGCCGTCATGCAGGTGAACCTCGTCGTGATCCTCGTGCTCGCGTCCTCGCTCGCCATCGGATCCGTGGCCGTCCTCAACCTGGCCATGAACCTGCAGGCCGTGCCGGTCGGCATCTTCGGCATCTCGTTCGCCGTGGCGGCATTTCCGGCCCTTTCACGCGCGGCGAGCGTACGGAATAAGGAGAAGTTCCGCGCCGCACTCGGAGGCACGGCGCGAAAGATCGTTTTTCTCATCCTTCCGGCAACGGCGCTCATCCTCCTTTTACGCGCGCAGATCGTCCGCATCGTCCTCGGACAGGGCGAATTCGACTGGGACGACACGATCCGCACGGCGAACGTGCTCGGCATCTTCGCATCTTCCCTGGTGGCGCAGTCGCTCGTCCCGTTATTCTCCCGCGCTTTCTATGCACTCCAAAATACATGGACGCCGCTCTGGATCGGCGCGATCGCCGAAGGGACGAACATCGTGCTCGCAATCCTGCTCGTGGACCGCTACGGTCTCAATGGCCTGGTTGCCGCATTTTCCATTGCCGCATGGATCAGTTTGCTCCTGCTCTGGTGGCGCCTCAGGGTCAAACAGGGGAGGCTCGGGACCTCGGAAGTTTGGCGGTCGTTCAAAAAGACGATCGCGGCCTGCTTCATCATGGTGGGCGTTGCACTCCCGATCCGCATTGCCGTGGGTACCCTGTTCCCGCTCGTCACATTCTGGCAGGTCGCGCTTCAGCTCGTTGCCTCGTCCGTGTTCGGCCTCCTCGTGTTCTGGATCGTGTGCTGGCTCCTGAAATCAAAGGAGCTTGAGGAATTTCATTCCGCCTTTGTCCGCAAGTTCTGGAAGCGCGGGGAAGTGCTCGAAGGCGCGGAGGAGGCGCAGGGGAGGTGATCGGGTTGACTGGTTCGCTTGTTAGCTGGTTAACTTGTTTCTGCCACGTGTTTTAATAATCAACCAGACAACCAGCTAACAAGTAAACAAGCTAACCAAATATATGATCCGTACAAAATCACTCATGCCCATGCTGGCTATCCTGTCCGTTTCCATCTTCCTCGGAGCCGGATGCTTCGGTGGAAATCAGGAGGTAGTGGAACCCGAATCATCCTTCACTCCTCCGGAGGTTCAGGAGGAAACTTCTCAATACATTGAAATCAGCGGCGATGCCGCGTACGTCGGAAGCCTGTATCTCCTTGAAGACGAGGGCGAGGTCGTTGCCAGAGTCCTGCGCGGCGGGGAGTCGTTCCAGGCCGTGGACGGCTTGCAGATCGCGTACGGCGATACGATCGAGGTTGAGAAGGGAGAGGCCGTACTCGCATACAACCAGCCCGGCGTTACGCATATCCTGGAGGGCACGGAGGTGACCGTCGCATTTCCGGTCATCGGTGAAACCGAGAAGGGACAGACCAAGGATTCGCTGTGGGTGCGCGTGGAAACGTTCGGCGGACGATCGTGGTCGCGCATTGAGAAACTCCTCGAGCTCACGGATACGTTCGAGGTCGGCGCGGGCAACGTCATCGCGACGATTCGAGGAACGGCATTCGATTTTCGTTTCAGCGAAGGCATGTACAAGCTCGTCGTGGGCGGACGAACGGTTCAGATCGTCCACCGCGATGATTTCACGAAGCGCGTGGTTGTGACCGCCGGGCAAACGTTTGAGGCGACGGAAGATGACGTCGCATCATTCCTGGAAAAAGAGGATACGGATCTGCAAGCGGAATACGTCCATCCGACGCCGGCTGAAGAGCTCACGTCCGAGACGGGCCTCGGCATGATCGACATGATCGAGGACCGCTTCCTCAATCCGCCGGAAGAACCGGTCTTCATGCCGATGGAGCCGCAGATTCCGTTGTGGATGATCGAGGAGTTGAATCCCGAAGATCGCGACCGCGTGATCAACCGTCTGGAAGCGAGCGACGAAGATGCGGAAGTAATCCGCGGTGTGGAATCGGAAGGAGGCATGCAACGCGTAAATATGGATGCGATCGAACTCTTGGGGGAGACGTTCGACGGACCCGTCGAGTAGCGCGAAGTAAAGCCCCGCCGTTCGCACCGGCGGGGTTTTTGATTCGGTTCATGCATTTTTTAGCGATACCGGCAGTTCGCGATTGCCGTGTACGTTTGATAGAGATCGCGGAGATGCTGATCACAGACAGCGCAGTTCTCATCTCCCGGATGCGTGTTCTGATGGGTCTCGTACGCCGTTCGGTATCCTTCCGCGTCGTCCGGGAGCGTGCATAGCCTCTGGCCGGGAGGCAGAGGATTGGGTTCGCGGCAGCCTTGGCATCGTGCCGCTACGAGCTTGAGCATGCGTTCGATTGTTTTAAGCTCTTTTAACCGAACCTTTGCCGCGCTTTTCTTGCCGACGTTCATGATGGGACGTTTTGTTCTTGCTTTGGCCCTACCGGTGTAAAAGCCGTGCCAGAGGTCAATCGTGCCTTTATGTGCGCGGCCGTGCGCGTCGTTCCATGTGAGGCGGATGCCGTATTTACCGCGGTGCGTGATTTTGACTTTGTTTTCCCGCATAGAAGCGATACCCCTCCAGACCGTTCCGCTATCGTGGTGTTCATAGCCGCTGTGTATGATGTAGCGCAGGTTTTTGTTTGAGACGTATACCAGAAATAGCCAATTTTTAAAATTGTAAACGCCCGTAACGTGATAGGCGTAATCTTTTGGCTTTATGCCCGACACGATGAATGAGGTAATCTTGTATCCGGTGTACATGATGCTCGTGACGAGCATGGATCGCGGCTTCTCCGTGAATTCGAAGCGGTTATGCCAGCCTCGTCGTCGCTTACGCGGGTGTTTGCGCGCGGCAGTTTGAATGGATTTTTTCATATGCGAGAGTGAATAATCTTCGTGCGAAGACGTCGTAAGAGCGAATGGTTTTAACTCGTTAGGAGCTGATACATGATATCATAATATATACCTAATACATTTTATTTTTTCTTTATTTTTATGCCCGCCAAAAAGAAAAAGACGGTGAAAAAGCCGTCCGTGCGTCGCGCAACGAAAACGGTTTCCAAGAAGAAGGGGACCAAATACTGTCGGAGATGCCACTACTGCGATGAGGGAACGGTATTCCGACAGTGTCTGCGTTGCGGCAACTGCTTCTGTGAGTATCACGCGGAAGCGGTCGGTTACTGCGATCAGTGCGGGTCAGGGAAAAAGAAGGTGAAGAAAGTGAAGAAGCCAATGAAGTCGAAGAAGCGTGCAAAGCGATAATCGTTAAAGAAAAATGTCCGTTGGATATGATGCCGTGCCGCAGAAGTACGGCATCATTATTTTTACATGTATGATTGACCGCATATCCTACCGCATGTATGGTATGGCTGATATGTCACCGCGCATACTTTCGTATACCGTTGTTTTCGATCCCGCGGACGGAGGAGGATTCGTGGCGTCGGTCCCTTCGCTCCCGGGATGCATGTCCCAGGGGGAGACGTTTGAAGAAACGAAGAAGAGCATCCAAGACGCGATTCAGGGTTATCTGGATGTCCTACGGGAGGACGGGGAGGATATTCCCCGCGAGTCAGAGGAACGCGTTGTGGGTTCGGTAACCGCGCCGGAACCCGTTTAGCTTTATGGGGGAGCGACTTCCCTCGTGTTCATCCGCGGACGCTATCCGCGCTTTTGAGCATCTTGGATTTGTGATACGGCGAACAACGGGAAGTCACGTCATCCTGCGTCATCCCTCGGAGCGGCGCATGATAACCATTCCTTTTCATGCCGGAGATCTGAAACGTGGATTACTTTTTGGACTGTTGAGACAGGCGAACGTTGATCGTGAAGCGTTTATCCAAGCATTAAAAGGATAGAATTCGTGGCTGTTTTTTACCTTGATTCATCCGGCGTTTTGCTCTACACTCGCCAGTTAAGAGCTAACGGCTATCCATGGATCAGTCCCACATCAGAAATTTCTGCATTATCGCGCACATCGATCACGGCAAGTCCACGCTCGCCGATCGTTTGCTTGAGACGACCGGAACCGTCGAGAAGCGGAAGATGAAGGAGCAGATCCTCGACACGATGGACCTCGAACAGGAGCGGGGGATCACGATCAAGCTCCAGCCCGCGCGCATGGCGTACAAGGAATACCAGCTGAACCTCATTGATACGCCCGGACATGTGGATTTTACGTACGAAGTATCGCGGTCGCTCGCCGCGGTTGAAGGCGCCATCCTCCTCGTCGATGCCACGCAGGGCGTGCAGGCGCAGACGATCGCGAACCTGTACCTCGCCATTGATCAGGGGCTGGAGATCATCCCTGTCCTGAACAAGACCGACCTTCCGAATGCGGACGTGGAGCGGCGCGCTGAGGAACTCATGAAGCTCATCGGTTGTTCGCGCGAAGAGATCCTTGCGGTTTCCGCAAAGACCGGAGCGGGCATCGTCGCCATCCTCGATGCAATCACGGACCGCGTTCCTCCTCCGAAGGGAGATGCGAACGGGACGCCGCGCGCACTCATCTTCGATTCAAAGTATGACGATTACCGCGGAGTCATCGCGTACGTCCGCGTGGTGGACGGCGCTATTTCAAAAAATGAGCGCATTGCGTTCATGGCAACGGATGCGAACGGGGAAGCACTGGAGGTGGGATACCTCAAGCCGGGTCTTGAACCGACCCCGTCTATTGCGACCGGAGAGATCGGGTACATCGTGACCGGACTCAAGGATATTTCACACGTGCGCGTTGGCGACACGATCGCTCTTCCGAAGCGCATAAAAGAAACGAAAGCGCTTCCCGGGTACAAGACGGTTCAGCCGATGGTGTACGCCGGTATCTTCCCGAAGGAGGGGAGCGAGTACAACAAACTGCGCGACGCCATGGATAAGGTTCGATTGAATGACGCGGCATTGTCATTCGACCCGGAACAGAATGCGGCACTCGGGTTCGGGTTCCGGTGCGGATTGCTCGGCATGCTTCACCTGGAAATCGTTCAGGAACGCCTCATGCGGGAGCACGGCATCGATATCATCATCACGACGCCTTCCGTAGCATACGAAGTGACGCGCACGGACGGATCGAAGGAAGTCGTCACGTCGCCGCTTGATTATCCGGATCCCTCGCTCATTCAGGAAACCCGAGAACCGTGGGTAACGGTTGATATCGTTACGCCGTCCGAATATTTCGGGAGCGTCATGTCGATCGTCACGGACCGCCGCGGAATATTTCTAACAACGGAATGGCTTGATCCCTCCCGCGCGATCCTCCACTACGAAATGCCGCTCTCATCCGTGATCATTGATTTTTACGACAAGCTGAAGAGCGTGACGCAGGGATACGCATCACTGAACTACGAGTTTCTCGATTATCGTCCCGGAAAAGTCGTGCGTCTGGACGTGCTCGTTGCCGAAGACCGCGTTTCATCACTCTCCGTTCTCCTGCACGAGTCCGAGGCGCAAATCCGCGGACGTGAAATCGTCGAAACACTCAAAGAGACGCTTGATCGGCAGCAGTTCGTCATCAAGATTCAGGCGGCGATCGGAGCGAAGATTATTGCATCCGAACGGCTGTCGGCGTACCGTAAGGATGTAACCGCCGGCCTCTACGGGGGAGATGTTACCAGAAAACGCAAAGTGCTTGAGAAGCAGAAGAAGGGAAAGGCGAAGATGATGAGCATGGGAAAGGGGAAGGTGGACATTCCGGCGGATGCGTTCATTAAGGTGCTGAAGAGGAGATCGTAGCCGGTAGTTCGTATCTGGTATCTGGTATCTGGTATCTGGTATTCTCTTCCTGATCATTCGGAGTGGAAAGATTCCTATAAGAGCATACGAGATACCGGATACGAGATACGAAAAGAGCATACGAGATACCGGATACGAGATACGAAATTTTATGAATCCCCGACATAAGAGAAACAAGATCGTCAAACGCGTGTGGACCGTCATGGTCATCTTCATCTGCATTTCCATGGTGCTCGCTTTCGTGTTGCCGTTCGTAAACCTGGGGATTTGATCAGGGTACGGCATCTGTAAATATCTGTAGGGGCGCACAGCTGTGCGCCCCTACAGATATTGTTTGTTTTTGCCATCTTCCTGCATGCGTGCGAGGATCGAATCCATGCAAAAGAAATGGAACGTCCTTGAATCTTGTCCCGCGGAATTCGTTGAGAAGTGCGCGGACATGCACCCAATCATTCCACAGCTTCTCTGGCATCGAGGCGTCCGTGCATCGCGAGACGTTGAATCTTTTTTCCACCCTTCCTATGAGGAAGGGACGCATGATCCGTTTTTATTTACGCAGATGCCGCTCGCCGTGGAACGCGCGATGCGTGCGTTGAAAGATAACGAACACATCCTCGTTTTCGGCGACTACGATGCGGATGGCCTCACGGGTTCCGCGGTCGTCATCTCCGCGCTTCGTGAAATACGAAAACGGATCGGATCATCCTCGGAGATCCGGTCGTACATCCCGCATCGGGACGAAGAGGGGTACGGCTTGCAGATGGCGCAGGTTGATCGCATTCTGGAAGAGAGCGTCCATCTCCTGATCGCCGTTGATTGCGGCATCGCCTGCCCGGACGAAGTCGCGAAGCTTCGCGATCACGGCGTTGACTCCATCATCGTGGATCACCACCAATTCGGCGAACGGCTTCCCGATGCGATTCTCATCCATCCGAGCCTTCCGAATGAAACGTATCCGTTCAAAGACCTCGCGGCCGTGGGCGTCGCATGGAAGTTCGCATCCGCGCTCGTTGCGCACGCGAGAAACGGAGGGATCGATGTCCCCGTCGGATTTGAGAAATGGCTGCTCGATCTCGTGGCGATCGCGACCGTTACGGATATCGTCCCGCTCGTTGGCGAGAACCGCGTCCTCGAACACTACGGGTTGAAGGTACTCAATAAAACGCGCAGGAGCGGACTGCGCGCCATCATCCAAAACGCGGGCATCACCCTCGGGCGCATTAACGCGCGCGATATCGGTTTCGCGATCGGTCCGCGTTTGAATGCTCCGGGGCGCATGGAACACGCATCCATCGGCCTCAAGCTCCTCCTGTCCGATTCGGAAGAAGAAGCGCGGGAAATCGCGGGAAGGATCGAGTCATTGAACCGATCTCGGCGAGAGACGACGCTCGGGATGATGCGCGAAGCGGATGAGATCCTCGAACGGATGTCCGAACCGTCGCGCATCCGCGTCCTCTGGCGCGACGATTGGTCGCCGTCCCTCGTGGGACTCGTTGCCGGGCGCATCTCCGATCTGTTCGGAATACCCGTTATCGCCATCGGGAAGCACGGGGACCAATGGATCGGATCCGGGCGCTCCTTTTCATTCTATGACATCACCGAGGCGGTGAAGCGCGCCGGCGAGGGACTCCTGACGCGCGCGGGAGGCCATGTCCAAGCGTGCGGATTCGCGCTTGCGTCGGAGCATGACGTTTCGTCGTTCGCGGAGCGTTTGCGTCAAGACGCGGATGCTCAGTTGGATGACGATACGATCGGGCCGTTCATCGACGTGCATGCGGATTTGGAACTCCGGCATATCGATTGGCGGCTTATTGAATCATTGGAAAATCTCGAACCGTTCGGATGTGAGAATCCCGAGCCCGCGTTTCGGACGCGCAACGTGGAAGTTATCGCAAAAGACATCGTTGGAAAGGACGGTAAGCACCTTCGCATTACCGGCAAGGCCGGAGACGGAACCGTGCAGCAGTTCATCGCTTTCGGCTTCGGAGCACGCTCGGACGAAGTGAATTCGGGCAAACGGATTGATATCGTATACACGCTCGGGACGAACGAATGGAACGGAAACAGGGACATCCAGTGCAAGGTGCTGGACATCGCCGCATACAGGGACTCGACGGAGGACTGCGCAGAGGATAGATTGATGCGAGCCGGATTGATTGAATCATGAGTGTATGAACGGGCCGTTTACGTGTTATCGTGTTGACGTGAACCTCAGACATGCCAACACGATAACGCGTAAACTCGCAACCACGATATGAGAATGAGAGACTTAAACCTCCGCATCTTTACGGACGGCGGAGCACGCGGGAATCCCGGACCGGCGGGTGTTGGTGCGGTCGTTAAAGATGCGGATACGGGCGAGACGCTCAAAGAGCTCCATAAGTACATCGGAGAGACGACGAATAATCAGGCGGAGTACCAGGCGGTCATTTTGGGATTGGGAGAAGTCATCGATCTCAATCCGGAAAGCGTGATGGTCGTTGCGGACAGCGAGCTTCTCGTTCGGCAGTTGAACGGAGAATACAAGGTAAAAAACGAGGGGCTGGCGCGTCGATTTCTGGAAGTGCGAAATCTTGAAACGCGCTTGGGAAAACCGGTTCGGTACCGCCACGTTCCCCGTGAACAGAATAAGGAGGCGGATGCGCTCGCAAATAAAGCGATGGATGAGGGGGCTCACGGCGAATAGCGAACGGCGCACGGTTGACGGACGTCGGCGTGTGAGCGCGTTTTCGCGTCGGCGTGTTCGCATATCGGGCCAATGTGCCGACGCATGGACCCGTTCATACGTGAACGCGGCCGGGAGGCTTTTCATCCCCATTTTTCTTCCGCGGGGCTTTTGCGTGTGGTATGATACTTTCCAGCATGAAGACGACGCCCAGACGACGCAACGTGCTTCCAAAGATGAAGCAGAAAAAGCGAGTCCAAACGCATCGGGTACACAATCACCTTGTGGGATTGTTCGCGATTGCGGCGGTATTCATTTTGATCCTCAATGTCGCGCTCATTTTATCGCCGACGAAAGATGCGCGAGCCACGATTGCGGAGAATGTGACCGGCTGGGCGTGGAGTTCCACAGGAGGCTGGGCTTCCATGAATGATATTAACGCGGGGGCCGGAGGCGATTCCTACGGCGTTCATATCGATCCGGGACCGGCGCCGAGAAAGATGACCGGATTCGCATGGTCGAGCAATATGGGCTGGATCTGTTTCGGAGAAACGTGCAGCGCGCATCCGGAATGTACGGGGACGACCCCGCAGGGCGGAGCACCGTATGCGAATGTTGATGCCTCGAACAATCTTCGAGGCTGGGCAAAGATCTGCAGCGTCCCAGACGACGATGGGTGGATATCTTTGAATTGTACGGATACGGTGGCCGGCTGCGGTTCGAGTAACTACAAGGTATCGGTTAATTTCATTTCAGGATCTTTTAGCGGATGGGCGTTTAACGGTCTTAGCGGTACGCAAAACGGCTGGGGCTGGATTGATTTTTCCGGCGTGGAGCTGAGTGATCTCGCCGAGGACGATGCGATCAGTCCGCCAATGTGTACGGACGGCGTGGATAATGATTTTGACGGAGACATCGACTGCGCGGATTCGGGGTGCACTTTCGCGGAGCCCATGTGTCCTTCCATAGAGACGAACTGCGGACTCATCGGCCACGTTAATTGTTGCAGGAATTCAGATGATGATGATTTTGACGGAGACATCGACTGCGCGGATATTGACTGCGTAGCGGATCCCGCGTGCATTCCGGAAGACTTGCAAGCGGGCGGACCCGCAATCGCTTGTACGGACGGCGTGGATAACGATTACGACGGAGACATCGACTGTGCGGACAGCGACTGCGTCGGTAAGCAGGGCTGTGAGATTTGCGACAATGCTCCGCTGGATGACGACGGCGACGGAGACGTCGACTGCGACGACAGTGATTGCTCCACGGCTCCGGAGTGTACGCCGGCCTGGCTTGAATCCAAGTACGGAAACGTCTACTCGACGCTCGGCATTCAAGGGAATCCGCCTCCGCCCGGTCAAGCGAATGCAACCTACTGCATTACGACCGGAGGCACGATTACGGGATTCTCGAGTGAATTCGGCTGTGAGGAAGAATCAGAAGGGGCCATTTCGCTCCCGGTGGGCACGGACGGCTATGTTTCAGAGCTCGGCCGTTTGGATGTCAACGGAATTCTCAGCGGTCGATACGGCACGGTTGAGACCATTACGAACGCGAGTCAGATCGATGCGTCGCTGGGGGGAAAGGTCTACCTCTATAACGGATCGTCATGCACGACGCCGTTCCTGCTCCCGGCCAGGACGTTCATGAATGCGACGGGATCAAACAGTGAAGGGAACGGCCTCCTCGTGATCAAGGGGTGCGACCTTCGGATCACCGGCAACCTCAACTACGACGGTGCGGGCGTGACGCAGTACCTGAGGAACCTGGCATCGTTCGGCGTGATCGTCCTCGCGAAATACAGCGGAACCACGTACCAGCAGGGCGGCAACGTGTATATCGATCCGGGTGTTTCACGCGTCGTCGGGACGATCTATGCGGAACGGTCCATCAACACGGGGTCTACGGGAAGCCGCATTTCGGATGTTCAGCTGCGGGTGTACGGAGCATTCGTATCGCGCGAAGTCAAACTCGAACGTCTGTACAGCCGACCGACGGAATCCGCGGAGCTCATCACGTTCGACGGACGTGCGGTTGTGAATCCGCCGCCGGGGTTCCAGGATGTTTCCAAATCCCTGCCGGCGCTCGGAGATGCGTTCTAGTTCGGATACGGCATTTTTACCGAGGAAGTGTATGAATTTCCAAATTCCAAATTCTCTCAAAAGAGCATTACGCTTACCGATCATCTGTATTCGTATCTGTAATTCGGGTTTTGTCATCTGACCGTTTATGGGATTTTTTTCGAAGAAACCTGCGAATAGCTACGTTGGCGTAGACCTTGGAATGAGCGGAATCAAGCTCGTTGAGCTTTTGAATGAAAAAGGCCGCGCGCGTCTCGTGACGTATGCGGTCGCGGATTATCCGAGCGTCAAGAATGAACGGAATTACATGGAAGGAGCCGCGGAAACGAGCGCATTGATCAAGAAGATGCTCGGAAAGGCCAAGACGACGACAAGACGCTGCATTGCGGCGCTTCCCATATCATCCGTGTTTTCGTCCATTATCACGGTTCCGGCGACGAACGATAAAGAATTGAAAGAGGCGATCAGCTGGCAGGCGAAAAAGCTCATTCCCATGCCGCTCGAGGAAATATCGCTTGATTCGAAAACGCTTGACAGTGAAGCGAACGGGGATGCCGGAAAGAAAGTCATGCGCGTCCTCCTGACCGGCGCCCCAAAGGAGCTGGTCAAAAACTATGTGGAGATCGTGACGGGCGCCGGCCTCGATCCGCTCGCGCTCGAAACGGAGGCGTTCGCGCAGATTCGTTCGCTCGTTGGACGCGATCGATCAACGGTGATGACGATAGACATTGGAGCTTTTCGCACGAATCTTACGGTTGTCGAGAAGGGCATTCCCTACCTCAGCCGCTCTATCGCAACCGGAGGCGTTTCCATCACGAACAGCATCGCGAGCACCTTGGGGATTCCCTTCGACCAAGCGGAGACGATGAAGCGCGATATTAAATCCATGCAGGCATTCGCTCCAACGGGCGATCTTACGCCGATTCTGGAAACGCTGTTGAAGCCGATTGTCGATGAAGTCAAGTATTCGTTTAACCTCTATCAGGGACAGAGCGAGGCGGGAAAGCAGAAACGTGTGGATAAGATCATCGTTACCGGAGGATCATCTTTGCTCCCGCGGCTTCCGGAATTCTTGACACAACTCATGAATGTGAACGCGTACAGGGGTGATCCATGGGCGCGCGTCGTGTATCCTGAAGACCTGAGGCCGATCCTCGAAGAAATTGGATCACGATTTGCGGTTGCCGTGGGATGCGCCATGAGGGACATAGAATAAAAACGGCATTTCGCATTCGGCCGACCGCGATGCGCCGAAGCCAAACGCCAAATGCCGAACGCCATTTCTCCAACAACACAAGGTTCGAAAACGACGTAACACTGCAAAGAACATAAGAACAGTGTGGGTGGAAACGGGTGCGGGAGCGATGCTCGTGCGCCTCAACCACCCATAACCAGATCAACGATGTCAGAAATCTCACTCTTGCCCGAGGACATGCGAGGCAAAGAGGAAGAAGTGAGAGAGGGAAAGCCCGCTGAAAAGATCATTCAGGAGGGTGGTTTAGCGATGCATATTCCGGATGCGGCGGTTGATGAGGATATTGAGATCATCGAGGTTGATGAGGGCGATCTCGCGGCCATCCTTTCGGATGAGCCGTTCATGACGCGGTTTACGTACCAGCTTTCCGTTGCGATTGATAAGCTCAAGGATCGGCTTTTTAAGAAAGAGGATGAGGCGCTGCCCGCGAAATTGCCTCCGCAGTTCTTTAAGCCCCCGAAGTCGGGGCTCGTGACGAAAGCGCTCCCTTCGGATTCCGGATCAGGTCCGGGAAGGAAACCTCCTCTGTCTGAAACGGGCGCTCCGACGGGCGCATCAAAGGCGAGAATCATTCCCGAAGAGGGGGTGCAGCGTCGCGTCCGCGTAATTCGACGCGTAAAGAAACCGGTTCGCGTCAGCCTCATTTCCGCGGAAGAACTCGCATCACTGAGCATCGACGTCGGCAAACGCAAGTGGACGTTCGCCGTTGTCGCGTTCGTCTTTGCGGCGATTATCGGCGCGGGGTATTTTTTGATCACTCAGCAGATGAACGCATCTCGCACACGGCTTGCGGATCTTCAGCGACAGCTTGACGAAACGCGCGCCGCGAATGATGAGCGGCAGGAGACGTGGAGCCAGTATGAAGATTTGGAGGACCGTCTCACCGCCCTCGACGGCGTCCTCGAGGATCATATCGTCATCAGCCGCGTGTTTGATTTTTTGGAACTGCGGACGCTCCCGAACGTGTCATATCGTACGGCTGCATGGTCTTCCGAAGGAGAATTGATTCTTGACGTCCTCGCGGATTCCTTTGATTCCGCCGCTCGCCAGCTCATCGCATTTGAGCAGAGCGATACGGTTGTGAGCGTGGACGCCACGTCCTTTTCCGCACAGGAATCCGGAGAAGGGGAGGCGGCGGAAGTGAGCTTCCAACTCATCATTGAACTTGATGCGAAGAGTTTTCAAGGACCGCTCTTGGTGCAGGACTCCATGGAGGATGCATCCATGGAAGGCGGTGCGGAAGCGTCCGTTACATCGACGGCGTATGTGTATGAATGATCGAATGCGTTATGCCTGATTTTCTTCACGAAGAGAAAGAGAAAGGTCCTTCGGCGTCGTCGATGGGAGCTTTTCCGTTTCCATCGATACGGAGGCATACGTTTCGATCCCGGCGTCCGGGCTCCGGTCCGTCTGAGAAGCGCGTTAATGTGAAAGGTAAAAACGGAACGGCCAAGAAGGGAACGGCCAAGAAGGGACAGGAAAAGAAGGGAAAGGAGAAGTCGTCAGCGCTATTCACGGATTATTACGGCATGGCCTTTTTGGGCCTGATTGGCGCTTTTGCGGCCGCGGGCTACTTCGTCATCAATCCCCTCTTTACGGAATTCAGAGAGATGAACGGAGAGATCGAATACCGGCTTCAAACATTGGAAGAAGAGCGGGATTATTTCGATTCGTTGGAGCGATCGATCGCGGCGGCGGAATCGATACCGGAGAATACGCTCCTTCGCGTTGATGAAGCGCTTCCGCGGGACGTTCAAATTCCAAAGCTCCTTGTAACGATCGCGAAGATTTGCGCGTTGAACGATATTGCGCTTTCAAACATTCAATTTTCTCCGGTCGAAGAATCCGAGGAGGGACAAGCAATCGCGCGCAGGTCATCCGTCGAAGTCATTCCGTTCGGGATAAGCCTGACGCTCCAATCGAGCGGATATCAGGCGACGCGATCATTTTTGGAAGATTTGGAAGACAGCGTCCGTATTCTCGATGTCTCGAACATTACGGTGACCGGAAACGATCAGGACGGCTCTCTCTCGTATTCGCTCGATCTCACGACGTATGCGATACAAAAAAAGGAATCGTTGAGAGGTCTCGAAGATCCTCTCGGCGGCATGATGATGGATGACGGCATGATGATGGATGACGCCACAGCAGGTCAGATACCTTAACGAATATGCCCGGCAAGAATTCCGCACTCATTCACCGAACCGCGCTCGTGATATCCGCACTGGCGATCATTGGTATTGTTTTTTGGGTGGGGAAGCGCGTACTGGAACCGTCGCAATCCTTATTGAATCCGACGGTACGAACGCGCGTTACGTTTAATCCGGAATCGGATATTCGGGAAAACTCCTTATTCGCAAAGTTGAAAGAATTTTTCATGGGAGATCTTGAAACGGGCGCGCTCGGAAATCCTTCCCCGTTCATCGGGCCGAACAGCGGGATGGTCCTCGAAGAGGGTCAGGAGTCGCGTCTCGCGACAATGGAAGAAGTGGCTCTTCAGGGCGCGTTCGCGCAAGACGCAGCGCCCGGATCAAACGGCGGCATGCTCATTCTGCTCGTCGGTTTAACGAATGAGCGTACGGCGACGTACGAGATTCGTTCATACGAAACGGACGGCGCCGCTACGACGTTCGCCAGCTGGAACGATATTCCGGAACCCGCATTTACGCCCACAGCCATCATTCAGGACCATAACGGCCGTGTCTGGATGGGGAACGGCGAAGGGAGTATGGGATACGTCGAACAGGGAGGAGAGCCCGTGTGGCTGTCCGGCATGAGTACGGGATTGTACGGACCGGTGAGCGATCTGGTTGTGGATACGCTGGATAAGGTATGGGTTACGGACGGCGCTACATTGGCGATGGGGGACGATGCGGGCTTTTCGCCGGTTGATCTCTACCAGCAGATGTCGGGAGATCAACAGGGAGAGCTTTCGGTCGCCGTAAGCAAACTGTCTGCGGAATACGGATCAACATATTCGATGTATGGCATTAGCGACGTAAAGCAGGCGCTCTATCCGGAGCGGCTGTCCGTAACACGCGAAGGGCGCATCGGCTTGAGCACGGGGCTGACGGCGTTCCACTTCGGCCTCACGCTCCAACAGCGTCCGGATTGGATCAACACGTTATCCTCTTCAACGACGGTTCCGCTCATCGTGGGGCCGAACGGACACGTCTGGGGTCGTCGACTGGAAGATGACGTCCTCATGCGCGTGTGGGCTACCGGGACGCGCGCCTATACGTCCAAGCGTGCCGTTCCTTCGTACGCACTTACGCGTCCGCGCCTCTTCGCGCAGAACGCCTCAAAGCTCTACGCCATGGAATACTCAGCGACGTCAACGAGCATCTTATGGTCCACGCAGGGAGAGGAGTGGTTCTCGCAGGTTGTTGTGGCGTCCGGGACGCCGCCGCTCGATGAGCCTCGCAGCGTGGAAGTTGATAAGGAAGGAAACGTTTGGCTGCTCATGGAACAGGGGGGCATCGTGCGCATCCGGCGCAGCAAGCCCATCTCCGAAGATGAAACGCTATGAATGAGAAAATACTGGAAGTTCTCTTAAGGGATAAGATTATTGATCAAAAGACCGTTGAGATTACAACGGATCTTATGGCGCGCGGAAAAACATTGGATCAGGCGCTCGTGGGCGGCCGGTACGTATCGGATGTTGATTTCGCAAAAGCGCAGGCCGAGGTGTTCGGATTGCAGTTTTTGGACCTTGAGGATTGGGTGATGCCGGAAGGACAGCTCGAAATGCTCCCGAAAGAGACAATTGAGTCGTTCCATGTCCTCCCTCTCGGCGTCGAGGACGATGGGACCTTCCAATACGCCCTTTTGGATCCGAACGACATCCGCGCCGAGGAGGCGGTTGATTTTTTCGCATCGGGAAAGAGGTGGAAGACGAGGCAGGTCATCGTCCCCGCGGATCAGATTAAGAAGTTCTTAAAGATCGGCGGCGTTGGAGCGGATGTTGAGGCCGCCGTAGCCAAGGTAGGGGCATTGAAAAAGGGCCGAGAAGGACAGCAGGAAGTCGAGGATCTTAAGAACATCATCAAAGGCGCGCCGGTTGCGCGCATGCTCACGACGATCATGCGAAACGCGGTGGAGCAGAGGGCGTCAGACATCCACATCGAACCCGTACAAGATAAGAGCCGCATACGCTATCGCATCGACGGCGTCCTTCGCACGGTCGTGACGCTTCCCGGGAGCGTCCATCCGGCGCTCATCGCGCGCGTTAAAGTTCTATCGAACATGAAGCTGGATGAGACGCGCGTTCCGCAGGACGGCCGCATCAGCCAGACGTACGGAGAGAAGAGGATCGACTTTCGCATCTCGACGCTCCCGGTCGTTGATAACGAAAAAGTCGTTTTACGTATCCTGGATACGACGAAGGGCGCGCCGAATTTGGAACAGCTCGGCTACCGGAAGGAGCACGTGGATACCATCATCGAAGAGGTCAAGAAAGCCCACGGCCTCTTCCTCGTCACGGGTCCGACCGGATCCGGAAAGTCCACCACGCTCTTCGCTTGCTTGAACATGCTGAATAACGAGGGGGTGAATATCTCCACGCTCGAGGATCCGGTGGAGTACTACATCAAAGGCGTGAACCAATCGCAGGTTCGTCCGCAGATCGGATACACGTTCGCCACGGGACTGCGCTCGCTCCTTCGCCAGGACCCGAACGTGATCATGGTCGGTGAGATCCGGGACAGGGAAACGGGGGAGCTGGCCATCCACGCATCGCTCACGGGCCACCTCATCTTCTCCACGCTCCATACGAATGACTCCTTCGGCATCATCCCGCGTTTGACGGATATGGGCGTGGAACCGTTCCTGCTCGCCGCAACCATGAACATCGGCATCGCTCAGCGCCTCGCACGCCGTATCTGCGAAGGGTGCAAGGAGGTGCAGGAACTGGAGCCGGAGATCATTGAAAGGCTGAAAAAGGAATTGCGCGAAATTCCAAAGAAGTACATCAAAGAGGGATCGGATATTGAGAACCCCGTGTTCTATCACGGCAAAGGCTGTGCGCGATGCAAACAGACCGGCTACGGAGGACGCGTTTCCATCGCGGAGATGATGCTCTTTACCACCTCCGCGCGAAAGCTCGTGGAAAAAGGGTTTCCCATCGAAGAGGTGCAGAAGGAGGTTAAGGATCAAGAGATGATCGTATTGAGGCAGGATGCGCTCTTAAAGGCGCTTGACGGGATTACGACGATTGAAGAAGTGTATCGATTGTCCCAGGAAACGGAAGAAGGGGAAGGGAAAGATGAAAAGGGGGAGAAAGGAGTATGACGACGGTATTGCTCGCCGACCACGATTCTTTTTCACAGGCTATCTATGTGAAAAAGTTCGAACGGTCGACGTTCGATGTCGTTCTCGCGGATAGCGGCGATACCTGCATGCGAAAAGCGAAGAGCCATCGTCCGGATGCCATCGTCATGGAGCTGGCGCTCCCTCGCATGAACGGATTCCGCGTTCTTGAATTGTTGAAATCATGGGAGGAGACGGCGAATATTCCCGTCGTCTTACTCACGTCCCTTGCGGAGCAGAGCGACATCGATCGATGCGGGCGCCTCGGTTGTCGGGCGTTCTTTATCAAGCCGCATACGCGTCCGGAGTGCGTCGTCGAAGCGGTTAAGGAGCTCGTTGCGTAAATCTATGCCAACGTTCAAGTACCGAGTGCGCGTAGAAGGCGGCCGCATCCAGGCGGGGATCGTTGACGCCCCGACCATGGATGATGCTCATGGAGCGCTCATGGAGCGCGGATTCGAGGTGCTCATCCTCGAACCCTACAAAACGAAGGGTTCGCAGCAGGCCATCGCGTTCTTGAACAAGGTGAAGCCGAAGGACATCGTAATCATGAGCAGGACGCTCAGCGTTATGATTTCCGCCGCCGTTCCGATCGTTGACTCGCTGAAGAACATTACCGCGCAAACGGAAAATCCGGCGCTGAAAACGATCATGATGGATGTTTCCGGCGAGGTGGAAGCGGGTTCGCGGCTGTCCGATGCGTTTGAACGGCACCCGAAGGTTTTCAGCGCTTTTTTCATCAACATGATCCGTTCGGGCGAAACGTCCGGACAGTTGCAGGAAGTTCTCTCCTATTTGGCGGATCAGCAGGAGAAGGATTACGATCTCACGAGCAAGGTCAAAGGCGCACTCATCTATCCGGCGTTCATCATGTCCGCGCTCATCGTTGTCGGTTTTATCATGATGACCTTCGTTGTGCCGAAGTTGACGGACGTGCTGGAAGAGGCGGATATGGAGCTCCCTTTCTCTACGAAGATGCTCATTTTCGTTTCAGGCTTCTTTCAGAACTACTGGTACATCCTCATCATGATGGTTGTCGGGCTCATCATCGGCATCCGCGTTGCCGTTAAGACGCCGGGAGGCCGCATGTTTTTGGATCAGATGAAACTCAAGGCGCCCATCTTCGGCCTGCTGTTCAGCCGCATCTACGTTGTGCGATTCACGCGGTCGTTCGCGACGCTCATCCACGGAGGTGTTGATCAGATCAGCGCGCTGGAGATCGTTTCCGCCATCGTGGGGAACCAGGTTTGGAAGAAGATGGTGTATGAGACGATCCAGGAAGTGAACGAAGGAAATTCCCTCACTACCGCCTTCCGACGGAACAAGAGCGTTCCGACCATGATGATACAGATGATTTCCGTGGGGGAAGAAACGGGCAAATTGCAAGAGACGCTCAATCACGTGGCGGACTTTTACAAACGGGAGGTGGATAACCTCGTGGCAAATCTCGTGACCTTGATTGAGCCGATCGTCATGGTTCTGCTCGGTTTGGCCGTTGGCGTCATGGTGAGCGCTATCCTGCTTCCGATGTACCAGATGTCGAGCGCGGTATAGCTTGGCTGCTGGCTGCTGGCTATTGGCAGCTGGCTTACGCGGCCTTACCATCCCGGCCAGCCGCCAGCCGCCAGCCGCCAGCCGCCAGCCGCCAGCCGCCAGCCGCCAGCCGCCAGCTAGCCTACACTTCCGCCATTAAGTATGCTATACTTATCCACATCTTAATTATTATCGCGATCATTAATACTTTTTCAAAAAATTTATGCGTAACAAAAAAGGTTTCACACTCATTGAGCTTTTGGTGGTCATCGCCATCATCGGGCTCCTCGCAACGCTCGCTGTCGTGGCATTCGGAAAAGCCAGAGCCAAAGCCCGAGATGCCAAACGCGTTGCCGATCTTACGAACTTCGTGAAGGCGTTAGCCGCAGCGGATTCAGATAGCGTCACGGTACCTGCTTGTTTGGCTGCCGGTGGCGCGGTCACGACATGCGCAGGACTTACGAGCTATATTAATACCGCGCAGATTACTGATCCAGGAAGCTGGACAGTGGCATGTGCCAATAATGGTTCCGCCTCAGCTGTATGTGAGTATGACATTAGGGCGAGCGGTTCTTATTCAAGCTATACGATAGACTTTTATCTTGAGCAGGGTGCCGGCGGTTTATCTGGTCCCGCAGCTCATACGGCAACGCAGAACGGGTTGCAGTAATAAATCACTTAAAATCAGTAAGCCGCCTCGTACCATCGGGGCGGCTTTACGTTCGTAGGTGATCAGGTTCGTAGGTACTCTTTCAGCATTCATGCCAAACACGAACAATCAGGCAGAATACCTACGAACGTAATTACCTACGAACCTACGAACCTACCTGCCTATGAACCTGATCGCCTACGAACCTGTAAATATGTTATGATGGATGTTGCGTGAATCGCGCATATCTATGCTTCATAAAACAAAAGGCTTCACCCTCATCGAGCTCCTCGTCGTTATCGCCATCATCGGTCTCTTGGCAACCCTGGCCGTTGTCGCGTTCGGGAGCGCTCGAGCGAAAGCACGCGATGCCAAGCGCATGGCGGATTTGAACGCGGCCTCCAAGGCATTTGCCGCGGGCGCGAGCGAGCAAGAGACACTAACAGGCTGTACGGCGGACGGCGATTTGCTGGAAGACTGCGTTATCGGAGCGGGAGATTTTCTCACGTTCTCTTCACTGATCGATCCGAGTGCAAATGCGGGAGATACGTGTCCGAGCTCCGCCGCCGCGGCAACAACGGCCGGGGTCGCTTGCAGGTATACGATCTGGGGGAACGGGGCCGCGAATCCGGATGTTGATGATTACCTCATCGTTTTCTACCTGGAGAACGGAGCGGCGGGACTGGCGGCGGGCGGTCACGAGATGACGCAAGACGGGCTTCTGTATTAGACGTATGATTTCACAGACGTCAAAAGGGTTCACCCTCATCGAGCTCCTCGTCGTTATCGCGATTATCGGTCTTTTGGCAACCATGGCCGTTGTTTCATTCGGTAATGCACAGTCAAAAGCCAGGGACGCAAAACGCATTGCGGATGTTAAGCAGATCATGAAAGCGCTTGAACTGTACTACGATGAGAATGGGAGTTACATCGGTTCCGGAAATTGCGCTTCTACGATACCGAATACGGGATGGTGCAACAGTGTCCAGAGTATGTCAGGAGGCCACTGGTTGCGGAACGGAGCCACGAATCTCGGCGCTTTCCTTGGTGTTGACCCCGTTGATCCGAGTCAGGGCGCTTCCGCGGTTTGGCTCGCATCGGGTACGTATTTTTACTATTCAGCCTCTTGTTCAAATCAGTGGTACATGATCGTTTTTGGATTGGAAAATACGGATAATCCGATTCTGGATTCAGACGGCGTATCGCGCTGCGGCGGCGTATCGTACCATTACGGAAGCGCCACGTATCCGGGCCTCGTTACGATCGGAATGAGCACGCAATGATCCGTGCCGCCATGGGGGATAATAGAGATTGGAACATCAGAGATACGTACACATCAGAATGAGGATTTTCCATCGTTCTATTCCGACCTCTGCATCTTTTTTACATCTGCCAACGAGTCAACGAGCCAACGAGATAACAATCGGATCGTCCCGAGGCCTGCCGTTTCATCCACAATCACATGTTAGAGAACTACGCCCCGCGTCCCGCCCTTCGGC
>Ga0315532_1001127_pt1 | contig 20669 bp, 25 predicted proteins | sample SalMarWE160370MG_FD_203082 | JGI IMG/M metagenome (GOLD analysis project Ga0315532, IMG submission 203082) | Salt marsh sediment microbial communities from the Plum Island Ecosystem LTER, Massachusetts, United States - Salt Marsh Sediment WE1603-70 ...
AGGGCTTGGAGACGCATATCTTCTCGGCGGGCTCCCCCATGAACCTCAGAGTGCCCCTGAGCCCGTGCTCCTCCATAACGTGCCTCGTCGCCAGTACGCCCATGAGGGCCGTTATCCCCAGGGCGGAGTGGGGGTCGGTGTGACCCGCGGCGTATGGGTGAAGGGATTCGTCCCTTAGCTTCGGGTAGGGGGTGGCCGCCTGGTTGTTCCCCGGAGTCGCGTCGTACTCCGCGAAAGACGCGAGAACCGGCTTCCCCTCGCCCCAGACAGCGCAGAACGCGGTGGGCATCCCCCCGGAGCCTTCCTCGACGCTGAACCCCTCCTTCCTAAGGATATCCACGTAGGCTGCGGAGGACTCATACTCCCGTAGCGCCGGCTCCGCAAGGTGCCATATCTTTTGATGGGTGTCCGATATCCATTTCTCGTTCTCATCCACCCATCCCCATGCGAGTGCCTTCATCTCATTTGAGTCCATGACAAACCCTCTCTAACTCATTTCACCAGATATCTATGTGAGACTTTCCCCGACAATCATGCTGTAAGAAGGATAAACCTTGAACCGTTGAAGCTATGGTAACCGATGCTAATTACACCTGAGTAGATCGCAGTCAGTTCCTCGTTACGAGTCGTCACGAGCAGGTTTCATAACAGGTGTTTTAAATTGAGGGGCGATGGTTATGAAGACACACATGATACTATCGTTGATTGGTCAGGAAGGTGGAGGCTTCGACTTCATCTGGTATCTTCTACCCCTGCTTTGCTGCCTGATGACAATGCAGCAGAGAGGCGGAAGCCCCCAGGAATCCGGGACAGAGAGCGAGTCTTTCTACACAACTCAAGACGTCCAGGAGTCCTTCGGGAGAATAGAGGAAGAGGTCGCCAAGTGGAGGCAAGAGGCCCTGGAAAGGAAGGAGGCGTCGGGAGGCGTCGTCTCCAGCATAAGGAGGCTCATCGGGGGCGGACAGCCAGCCGAGAGGTTCGTGGAGGAGGAGAACACCCCCCCACGCCTGCTGAGCTTGACCGACTCGTCTGGCCCCGTCTACTTCGAGTTCACAGAGGTGGAGGGCGGAGGAACCGTGGTCAAGGCTACATACGGCCGTTCGATAAGGAGAAGGGTGGCGACGCTTAAGGCGGAGCTTCCCCTGAAGATACCGGCGACCCCCGTAGGGCTTAACTGTCCTTCATGCGGGAAGCCGGTGCTGAGGGAGTTCAACCTGTGCCCCTACTGTGGCTCGGAGCTGATTAAGGAGTAAAGATGCATTGGAGCTATGGAGGCTGCTGGCCCACAACCACTGGGTGACCCTCAACCTGTATGGGATCGAGCTGAGGCTATGCGCCCGCTGCTCCGGTTACCTCCTCGGCTTCACCGCGCCGCTTCTCGTCTCGGGGCTCGTCGCAGACCTCTCGGGGTCGCTGGACGTCAGGGTCCAGCTGCTAGCCTGCTTCCTCCTGGCTCTACCCTACGCCGTTGACTGGGTCACCCAGTCATGGGGGGTGAGGGAGAGCAGCAACGGGATGAGGCTGGTCACGGGCACCTTGACGGGTATGAGTGTATTCCTTTTTTCGAGGCTTGACATCGTATCGGGGAGAGCCGTCTTCGTCAACGCGGCCATGTTTATTTTCGTTATAGGGCATCTAGGCAAGTTAAAGAGAGCCAGTTAGTCTCATGCTTCTTTGTTTACGCGGAATGATCGGTGGTTAAGAGACGGGTAATGATCTCTAAGAAGTAGGGTTGAGGGTGCCCCGATTTTAGGAGAAATCCTTTGGTTGATGCCTGACTTGGAAACATCGGGGCCCCTCTGGGTTACACGGCAGCATAAGCCGCCAAGCCATTCTTGGATGGTATTAATTATTTAAGATGAATGGGCAGCTAAAATCATCCAAACCCGATGTTTATTGAATGATTCGCCTGAAACGGTGGTGGACTGGGAGGGATTTGAACCCCCGACCTCTGCCATGCCAAGGCAGCATTCATACCAGCTGAACTACCAGCCCAGCACTCCTCGTAGAAGCGGGCGGGTTTCTTAAATCTTTTCCCAGACACACACTAGTCTAAACATTCGCAATAAAACATAATATTACTAGCATAAAGGCGACATCATAGCGTAGGATGAGATGCTCCACGCTCAAACATATCGGAAACCCCCGGAAAACTATTTAACACGCAGCCCGAGGAATGCAGATAAATGAAGGTCAGCGTCGTAATCCCAGCACTCAACGAGGAGGCCGAAATAGGCAAGTGCCTGGAATCCATACGACGCCAGGACCAGGAAGTAGAACTCATAGTCATAGACAACGGCAGCGTGGACCGCACACCCGAGATAGCCGGGGAGCACAGCGACAGGGTCTTCATCAAGCCCGGGTACAGCCTGGCCGAGATGAGGGACCTGGGCGCCAGGGAGGCGGCCGGTGAGATCATCGTCACCACGGACGCCGACTGCGTCGCCCCGGAAGGCTGGATCAGCACGCTCGTTAAACCCTTCGAGGACCCCAAGGTCGTCGCCGTGGGCGGCGGGATAAGGCCTGTAAACAGGAACGCCTTGAGCAGGTTCTACTGCTGGATGAGCGCCCTCGTGCAGGGATTTTTCGGCCTGTTTCAGGGGGCCAACATGGCGTACAGGAAGGACGCCTACCTCAAGTCGCCGGGCTACGCCGAAGCGAAGCGCGCCGAGGACTGGAACCTGTCATGGCACCTCAGGCGGTACGGGAAAACCAAGTTCATCCGCCGCGCCTACACCTACACCGATATACCCTTCAACCGGCAGGTGGAGTTCCCCGGAATCATCATCAGCGGGCTACTGATTCTTCTAGGCGGCGTCACCGGATGGCTGAACCTCGTGGGGTTCGGCCTAGGCTACATACTGAGCGAGGCGGCCACGTTCGTGTACAGGCACCGCAGCAACCTGAGGAGGAGCCACGTCGCCCTGATTCTGCTGGGCCTCGTCTACGTCTATAAGAGGTCCCTGCCGCTGGCCAACTACATGTTCATAGCCGGCGGCCTGGCCGGCGTCTTCGTGTACCACTTCATCTCAGAGGACATACGGTTCGCCATCGAGGAGCTCAAGCTATACAAGCTGAGGAAGGAGCCTGACGACAGCCTGTCGGGCCAGATAAAGCAGCACCTGATAAGGCTGATGAAGTTATAGGAACAGAGCCATGATGCTTACCACCTCGTTCAAGGCGCAGGGCCACCCAAACATCATATCGACCCACCGGACAACCCTGATGACCACTAGAGACGAGCACCTTTCCAAACGGGGGGACTGCATCGTGGCCATGAACGCCGAGAAAGGCCTACTGGACCTCCCCGACGACATCAAGGAGGCGGCTAGAAGCGGGGAAACCGTGATCTCCTTGAGGCTTGAAGCGGGCGGCGAGGGGTTCACGGTGACGGGCAGAGGCCATCCGGGGTTAACATACACTGATCCAGACGACATCGTGGCCCGGAAGAGCGGATATACCTGTGGACGCACTCTCATGGTGGGGGCCGACAAGGCTGCCTGTGACATACCGGACGGCTTCAGACGGATTTTAAAGCATAAAGTTGAAGTGACAGTCACCATCTCGTTTTTTCTGTGACACAAAATCTATTGTAAACCCGGTTCTTTGCCACCATCCGAGCATTATCCAGAAATCTGTGTCACAGAGAGGACACAAGCCTTCTTAAAGGTTAAATACTTGGAAGCGTGGTTCATACCAGTTGATCGATTTGAGCGAAGATAAAGGACTCGTGAGAGCCCCGGGAAGGATCACACAGGAACAAAACAGGTTCCTCGAGGGGCTCGTGGAGCAGGGGCGGTTCAGCTCCGTCAGCGAGGCCGTCAGAGCCTCCATCGACTCCTTCAGCATGGAAGCGTCCCACCCCGGCGGAGCGTTCCACATAGGAGAGGCCCTCGTCGGGAAGGGGGACGAGGTGGCACACGTGGACCTGCTCATAGGGGACAAGCACGGGCCCGTGGGCAAAGCCTTCATCCAGGCCCTGAGCAGCCCATCCATGGGCCACACCCCGCTGCTTGCCGTCATAAGGCCCAATCTTCCGCCCAAGCCTCACACGGTAATAATACCCAAGGTCACCGTCAAGAACATGGCTGATGCCGGGAAGATATTCGGGCCAGCCCAGTCCGCGGTCGCCAAGGCCGTCGCGGACTCGGTGGAGGAGGGCGTGATACCCATGAACGTGCTGGACGACTGGGTGGTTGTCGCCAGCGTGTTTATCCACCCTGCTGCAGAGGACGAGCGCCGCATCTACCAGTACAACTACAGCGCCACCAAGCTCTCCATCAGGCGTGCACTCTCCAACTACCCGCCGTGGGAGAAGGTGCAGTACGACAAGGACAGGGCGAGGCACCCGTTGATGAGCTTCAGGCCGCCCAGGCTCTGGCGCCCACCGTACCTCCAGATCGCCCTCGACCTCCCCAGCGCGGAGGCCGTGAGGCGGGTGGTGGAGCAGGTGCCGAGGAACGACAGCATAATCCTAGAGGCGGGCACCCCGCTCATCAAGAAATGTGGAGTAGGTATCATAAGGGAGATGAGGGAGTTCGTGTCCGACGCGTTCATAATAGCCGACCTGAAGACCATGGACGTGGGCAAGGTGGAGGTGGACATGGCCTTCGAGGAGACAGCAGACGCCGTCTGCTGCGCGGGCGCGGCGTCCTCGGCCACCGTGGACGAGTTCGTCTACGAGGCCCGGAGGCTCGGCATATACAGCTTCCTCGACATGATGGAGGTGGACGACCCCGTGGAGAAGCTCAAGAGCCTCAGGGAGCTGCCCGACGGCGTAATACTGCACAGGGCCATAGACGCCGAGAAGACCAGCGAGCCAAGGTGGGGGTACATCCCCGAGATAAGGAAAGCCTTCGAGGGGAGGAAGCTGCTCATATCGGTGGCCGGGGGCATCAGGCCGCACACGGCACAGATCGCTTTGGAGGGCGGAGCTGATATACTCATAGTGGGCCGGTACATCACCCAGTCCAATGACGTCAGGAAGAGCGTCGAGAACTTCCTGCCCTACCTGCAGGGAGACATAGACCTATTCAGGGTCCACGTCGAGTAACCTCTTTTTTTATCTCCCGGGGGAAACGGGCTCCTAGGTACGAAGTAATCCTGTCTCAGCTCTCAATTTCCTTTCTTTTTCAGCAGTTCTAGGGTGGTCTGATTGCCCATGTTATGTCTGATTTCGTTCCCAAGCCTAGGCTTGAATATTATCGGGCTTTACTTAGCTTTGATAACCCTGATTTAGATAAGATAATTGATGCCTTCTTCTACTGGTCTAAGTTCGTTGAGTACCTGATATTCAGAAAAGAGAAAATACACACATACGAGAAAGAGTACAAGGCTGTTAAGGCTGCTAAGCGTGGTAACGATGTGAATAAATGGTATTTAACCCATTTTCACTTTTCCGTCTTAATAGTATAAATCCAATAACTCTTACAGTTTCATTTCCTTTTCCTCTTACTTCATCTAAATATGGTAATCTCGGGATACCTATCCAATAAAGATGACAAAACACCCTCCCAAAGGGGGAAGGGGGGGGTAGACGAGAAAAGGCGAACCAACGCTTCTTCCGCCTAAAGGAGCCCCAGAAACGCCCTTTTTAGGTCTAATTATATACAAAAGTGTCGTCCACCGAACACAAAAACGCTGCCCTAAAAACGCTTAAACACCCTTCACCCAGAAAAAAATTTCTCGTTATACCAAATAGCTTGGTACAAAGGTAACCCGGGGGAAACTAGATAAGCCCCCCTTCGACATCCAAAGGGACTGATAGTTGAAACACAGACACGCCGTCCTCGTGGCCCTCGTGGTCTTTTTCTCGGTTTTCCCTGTCGGCTATGCGGCTGCCCCGGTTAGGTACAGGTACACTCTCGCGTACAGATTCGAGAACAGGGGCACCGAGAACGTGGAATTGTATCGTGAGGACGTTGCCATCCCGTTGTTCATGGACACGGAGCGGCTGACGGTGGAAATAACGGAATCCGACATGCCGCTCGGCGAGACGTTGACGGACGAGGATGACAACAGGTGGGCTGTGGTGGACGTCCCGCTTACGCTAGACCCTGGAGGGGAAGCGTCCTTCACGGTCACGTACCTCATCGAGTCCTCACCCAAGCCTTGGCCCGAGATAAGCGTCCCTGACGCGGGTGGGTTCGGCGCGATCCCAAGTGAACTCGTGGACAACTACACAGATGCGACGGAGACCTTCATGAGCGAAGACCCGCATGTGTCTCAGCTAGCCCAAGAGGTTGCCGGAAGGTCCCCCACCGTGCTGGACGCCGTGGTGAACATGATAGAATGGCTCGCCGCCAACACAGAGTACTGCAACTTCGAGGTGCCCCGGTACCCCAACCAGACCGCCGTCGACGGGCTGGGGGACTGCGACGACCAGTCCATCCTCCTCATATCCATGTGCCGAAGCCTCGGCATACCCGCGTACCTACAGGTGGGAATAGTAATTCACCCCAGCATCGTAGACAGCGAGACGTCGTGGGAGGGCCACCTGAACGACACGAGGGACGGAGTCGAGTGGCTGCCCGTGGACCTGACGCTGGTCCAAGAGGACGGGGGGCTGGACGTGTTAGCAGGCGCCCCGGAGTACGAGTCAAACATAATCCCCTGCTTCGACGTGAACAGGCAGTCCTATATCGGGGAATCGCTTGCCACCCGGGAGAGGTTCATCGGTAGCACCGTGTATGTGGAGATAGCCGACGAAGCCGAACGGATGGAGTCAGGCATACCCCGAGGTGAGCTGTACATTGTGGCGGGGCTGGGCTTGGCGGTGACGGCGGCGATAATACTGATGTTCGTGTCCGAGAGAAGAGCTAACCCGGCGAGCCTCACAGCACGGTCTTGAGGGCATCGGGGTCGCTTGGAGGCACGCATCTCCTGAGCCTCCTTAACGCGCGGAACTCATCGTCTCGGCCCATCCTTGAAGCCTCTATCCCCTGCCTCAGCACCTGGACCGCCTCGTTCATGGCCCTCCGCTCCACGGGGAAGGGGACGCCGTCCTTGCCGCCGAAAGCGAAGTTGAACCTGACAGGGTCGCGCCAGCTGGCGTCGTCCCCGTAGACGAGCTCCGCCACCAGCGCGAGTCCCCGCACGGTGCCGGGCCCGACGCCCCGTATGGAGACGAGCTCCTCGTAGCTGCGGGGCTGGAAGTTGTATGCGGCCCTCACCGCGTCCCAGTTCACCGACCGGGGCATCACGAGGGACTTCTGCCCCGTCCACCCGTCCAGCCTTGACTGGCCCTCAGGCAGCGGCTTCACCAGCATCCTTCTGAGCCTCTCGGGGTTCTCCCTGACTATGTCTACGCATGTCCTCTGGTTCTCGGCGCTGTCCCTGCTTGTCATGTCGAGCGCCTCGTCCAGGCGGGTCTCGCAGAGTATGGCGCCCTGAGGCTCTACGATGAACCCCCTGTGGTCGAGGCCCCAGTGGTACCGTCTCGCGTTTGCCTGCTCCTCGTTTATTCCCTGCTGGACGACGATCCAGTCCCCGTCCTCTGTGAACATGAGGCAGTGGTGGTAGAGCTGGTAACCGTCTTGGACGAGGCTGTTGTCGACCTTGGCGGCCATCCGGCTGGCGTATACGAGGCCGTCCACCCTCCAACCGCTGAGGCCGAACACCTCCCCCATCTCACGTATCTCCTTGGGTGTCCTGAGGCTCGTCCTGCCCTTGCCACCGCAAACAGTGACGCCCATGTTCTCCCTGTCCATAGCCTCCTTGAGGGCGCCGCAGGTCACGGTTGTGGTCCCGCTGCTGTGCCAGTCGTACCCCAGCACGCAGCTCAGGCTCTGGAAGAACCAGGGGTCGCTCAGCCGCTCCAGGAGCCCCCTGCGCCCGTACTCGTCGATCATGATGTCCACGATGCACTCCGCCATCTGCACCATGCGGCTGAACAGCCACCTGGGCGCCTTCCCCCCGTGGAGAGGCAGCACGGCGGTGCCCGTGTATCCCATGTGGAACGCGGAGCCGATATTAGTTAAAACCGTTATCCACCGCGCTCAGGGTGGGACGCCACTGAAAGTGCTAAAAGAGCAGACGACTCTGGATCCAACCATGGAAGCACCGACCCTCAAGGACGTCATCTTGGCGCGTAACCGGATAAGGCCATACCTCCTCAAGACGCCGTTCCACACTTACCCCACCCTCAACGAGTACCTGGGCTGCGAGGCCTACGTCAAGCACGAGAACCACCACCCCACGGGAGCCTTCAAGATCAGGGGAGGCATCAACATCATAAGCCAGCTCCCAGATCATGAGAAGGAGCGCGGCGTCATCACCGCAAGCACAGGCAACCACGGCCAGAGCATCGCCCTCGCCAGCAAACTTTTCGGCGTCAAGGCCATCGTTTGCGTACAGGACGGCGCCAACCCCACCAAGGTCGCGGGCATCAGGAGCTATGGCGCCGAGATCATAGAGCACGGCAGGGACTTCGACGACGCCAGGCTGAACGCCGAGCGGCTGGCCGATGAGCACGGCTACAGGTACATCCACAGCGGCAACGAGCCCCTCCTCATCGCAGGAGTGGGCACAATGGCCCTAGAGATGATGGAGGACCAGCCCGACTTGGACGTCGTGTTCAGCCCCGTGGGGGCGGGCACAAACTGCGCGGGCGTCGGACTAGTATACAAGGCGCTGAGTCCCGAGACCAAGGTTGTGGCAGTCCAGGCCGAGAACGCCCCCAGCGTCTACAGGAGCTGGAAGAGCGGTAAGCTCGAGTCAACCGAGTCCGCGAAGACAATGGCCGATGGGCTCGCGACGAGGCAGGCGTTTGAGCTGCCGACCAGGATGCTTAGAGAACTCGCTGACGACTTCATCCTCGTGTCAGAGGACGAGATTAGGGAGGCAATAAAGACTTACGTGGACAAGGCGCACACCGTAGCCGAGGGAGCCGAAGCAGCCCCACTGGCAGCGGCCACGAAGATAAGGGATCAGCTGAAGGGAAAGAAGGTGGGGCTGATACTCAGCGGCGGCAACATAACCTACGAGAACCTGATGAAGTGCCTAGCCTATTAGGTGGCCGTAGCGGTCCACTTCCTGTCGACGTATCCTGGTGCTGCTGATGGGCTTACCGTCCTCTGCCAGCACCATGGTGATGACGAACATCAGCAAGGGCCTAAGCCCCCGCTCCACCCTCATCTGGTTTATTACCTCTGCGGTGGGCTCCGTCTCCTCGCTCACTATGATGCCCTCGATCTCGTTGCTGTCAACCGTGGGGCCGAACGGGTCGCTCAGGGGGACGATCTTGGACCGCTCATAGTACCCCTTCTCCCGTAGGAATTTCACGACGTCCCGGCGCCTCTTCTCGTAGCAGTCTATCTTGTGCTCCTTCTTCAGCGTGACCGCGAACTCGTCCGTGGTGATCCCCACTATGGCCCGTTCGCCGACGTTGAACGTCTCCTCCAGTAGAAACCAGTGGCCCTTGTGCATCACGTCGAAGGTCCCGCCGACGGACACCAGCTTGAGCCTGTTCTCAGCCAAGGGGAGAGCACCTAAACGCAGTATGGAATGGACCCACACAGTTAAGTTTTTTCACTTAGCCGCCGGTGAAAAAAGTTTGGTTAGTCGGCGATGAAGCAGGTCATGGTGGTGTTGATCCCCTCGATCTGCCTGATGTTGTCTATGATTATGTTGTGAAGCACGGTGGTGTTCTCGCCCTCGATCATAACGTAGGCGTCGTAGGGACCGTAGAGGAAGTGCGCCTCGACTACGCCCTCTATCTCGGCTAAAACCTGAAGCACCTCCGGGCCCATCCCCGGCTCAACGGTCAAAAGAACCAAAGCTTTATCCATGGACACCATTAAAACCATTGGAGCCCAGCAATATAAACAGTCACGGGCCCCGCGAAACCGTTATATCCTCTGACTGGTTCAATGAACCGAAAACGAGGTATATCATTGTCCTCAGAGTTCTCTAGCCGCATATCAGGTTTCTACAAGAAGCCCATCGAGGAAAGAATCGGCATCATAACGGAGAAGGTGGGCTTGACTTTGGAGGAGGTGGAGACCCTCAAGTCCCGGGGCGGGCTCACCATGGAGGCGGCCGACAGGATGACGGAGAACGTCATCGGCACCATAGCTTACCCGTTCAGCGTGGCTGTAAACTTCCGTGTGGACGGCAGGGACTACCTGGTGCCCATGGCCGGCGAGGAGCCCAGCGTCGTCGCAGCGGCCAGCAACATGGCGCGGCTAATGCGGGACGGCAAGGGCATCGAGGCCAAAGCCACGGATCCCGTCATGATAGGCCAGATCCAGGTGCTCGACATACCGGACATGGACGCCGCCGTGAAAGCCGTTGAAGCCAACAAGGGTACGCTCATCGAGTCCGCCAACGAGCTGGACCCCGTGCTCGTCAGGTTCGGTGGAGGAGCCAAAGACATCGAGCTCAGGCCCATCGAGACCGAGGACGGGCCCATGCTCGTCGTCCACCTCCTCGTGGACTGCAGGGACGCCATGGGGGCCAACGCCGTCAACACCATGGCCGAGGCTCTGGCGCCCACCCTAGCAGAGCTCACAGGGGGAAGGACACTGCTCAGGATCATAAGCAACCTGGCCGACAGGAGGCTCATCACCGTCAAGGGGAAGGTGAAGAAGGAGGACATCGGCGGCGAAAAGGCGGTCAATAACATCGTCTCGGCCTGGGCCTTCGCAGACGCAGACCCCTACAGGGCGGCCACCCACAACAAAGGAATCATGAACGGCGTCGCCGCCGTGGCCCTCGCCTTCGCGCAGGACCACCGCGCCTTAGAGGCGGGCGCCCACGCCTACGCCGTGAGAGACGGCCAGTACAGGAGCATGAGCCGGTGGAGCAAGGACGCTAACGGCGACCTCGTGGGAGAGATGACTCTCCCCATGGCCGTGGGCCTCGTCGGAGGCGCCACCCGCAGCCACCCAATGGCCCAGGTGGCCCGCAGGATACTGGGCGTAGACAAGGCGGTAGACCTGGCCCAGGTCATGTGCGCGGTCGGCCTCGCACAGAACCTCGGCGCCCTCAGGGCACTGACACAGGAAGGAATTCAGCAAGGCCACATGAGGCTCCACGCCCGGAACCTGGTGGTCATGGCCGGCGCCTCCGGCGCGATGATAGAGAAGGCAGTAAAGCTCCTCGTGGACTCAGGCGAGATCAGGTTTCCCAAGGCCCAGGAGATCGTAGAGAAGCTGAAAAACAAGTCCTAGGTTTCCGCGTTGACCATCGAGATCGACGACGCGGGCACAGGAGACATCCTGTTCGGCGTCGTCATAGGCGCCTACAGGCCCGAGACCGACCACTTCATCTACGACATGATCGACGTGAGGTACTTCCAGGAGCCCGTGTACGGCAGGAAGAGGCACCTGAACGAGGCCCGCAGGATAGCCTTGAGGCTCGTGGAGAGGCTTGGGCTCGGTGAAGAGGAAAAAATATTGATCTGCACCGGCGATGTCCTAAACGAGGCTGCGGAAGCCCTCCTGGAGCGGTACGGTGAGGGGCGCATCGAGCGGGGGAAGATCGAGGGACGGGCCCAGTTTCTCGTGGAGAAAGCCTACACCAACGAGCTCCGCAACATCGGCTACGAGCCCCGTGAGGACCGAACCGAGAAGTGGGGTAAGAACTTCTGGCACATGTACAACTGGGTAAGGAAGGACCCAAAGAATAGGCTTCGCTGGACCAAGTCCGCGTTCCCCAACCTCAAGAAGTACCCGTTGTTCAAGTAGCGTGTTTCTCTATAATCTTTTATTCCATCAGAGAAAGTCTAACCTGAACCGAGATGAAGCCCTGGCTCCTAAACATACTCGCATGCCCCATCGACAAGCACCACCCCCTAGAAGCCTATTTCTTCAAGTGGGAGACCACCGAGGAGGAGCTTGAGAATATAAACAGAGACGCCGGGGTCACCACCGTCCACTTCAAGAAACAGTATGAGCATCTCGCCAAGCAGATAGCCGACGGCACCATAAGCCCCCCGGCTCTGGAGAAGATAACCGACGAGACGGGCTCCATGTACTCCCAGGAGCTGTACGCCGACACAAAGAAGTTCCTTAAACGCTTGGCATTCGAGGAAAGCCACGAAGAGGAGAAGCTGCTGAAGGACTACCCGGAGGGGATAGACGTGCTCTACAGGTACCTCAACCTCGTCGAGGTCGAGGAGGGGCTCCTGCGCTGCCCCCGTTGCGGCAGGTGGTATCCGATCGGTAGCGCCGTCGAGACCATCCCGGAGCTCATGCCGGACGACCTCCGTGAGAGGGAGCGGGACCTTGAGTGGCTCTCCAAGTGGAAGGAAAAGGTGCCAGACGAGGTCCTCAACGGAGGCAAACCATTCACGCTGTGAGGTCTTCGTCCCTCGATTTCTTGATCAACCAGTAACCCATCCCCAGCGCCGCCACCGTGATCACCAACTCCGGGTAGAACCAGCCGTACATTAGGGTCGCCAAAGCAAGGAAGTCCACCGTGAAGTGCAAGACGCCTGCTCCCAACAGGTACCTAACATCGTCTCTTCTAAAGTACTCCAGCACCATGACCGAGAGGCCCATCTGGAGAGTCATCGCTCCAAGCCTCTCGTATAGCCCCACGAGCGGCAAGTAGGCAGGGGACACGAGTATGGATTCAAGGATGGGGCGAGGGATCAAGTATGGCCTTAACAGCATCAGCGCGCCCAGCGTGAGCACGTTTACGCCCACTATGAAAACGGACTCTATGCCGCCGTGGCCCGCACCATACATCAGCCCATTCCTGAGGCTATGGTCGTCGATGACGTGTCTGTAGGCTATGTAGCGTGCGCCTTCCTCGAACAAGGCCGCCGTGAACGATGGAAAAGCCGCCAAGATGAGCGTGGTATATGTTTTCCCGTAGCTCTGCGAAAACACTACGGAGGAGACGTAGTTGTTCAGCGGGAACCTTATGAGGGAGGCGAGGAACATGACGCCCCCGACGTAGAACCACCTCCAGCTCACCCCCAACCGGCGTCTAAGCGTGTAACCGAGGCCAAACGGTATCAGTATCTCCAAGGCCCCCGCGATGAAATATACTGCCCCTCTGGTAACGTCCATGCGTGTCAACTCATACTGTGGTTTTCCGTATTTAACCCCCTCATTGATTAACCTGCTTGACGGGTGCCCCCGATAATCGTATAAAGGCAGCGGGAAAATACTACACACGGTGTATTAGTTGAAGTTTAAACGGTATCTATCGTGCATCGACACCCACTGCAGCGGCGAGGCCACCCGCGTGCTGGTGGGCGGCGTCCCCAAGCTCATAGGGAAGACCATGCAGGAGAAGCAGAAGTACTTCCAGGACCACTACCACAGCCTCTTGGGCACCATGCTCAAGGAGCCCAGGGGCTTCGAGGGCATGCTCGGCGCCGTGCTCACCGAGCCCTGCCACCCCGAGGCCGACGTCGGCGTCATCTACCTCTGGACCAACGGATACTTCAGCGCCTGCGGCGACAGCACGTACAGCTGCAGCGCGGCCCTCGTGAATACGGGCATGGTAGACGTCAAGGAGCCCGTCACGGACATAACGTTCGACACTGTGGCGGGCCTCGTCCGCACGAAGGTCGAGGTCGAGGACGGGGTCGCCAAAGCCATCTACATGCAGGGTGTCCCCAGCTTCTACTGGAAGACCATGAAGTTCGACGTCCCCGAAGTCGGGGAGGTCGAGGCGGACATCGCGTACGGCGGCCTCTGGTACGCCTTCGTGGACGCAGACAGCATCGGGCTGGAGCCCACCTTGGAGAACAAGGACTACTGGATCCCACTTGGCTGGGACATGAGGAACTACATCAAGGACCAGATAGAGCTGGATCACCCCGAGTACCCCGAGCTGAAGATACTCGATCTGGTTACCTTCTACACTGAGCCCACCAAGAAGGAGTACACGAGCAGGCACTGGAACGTTTTCGGGCCCAAACAGAGCTGCCGCAGCCCCGCAGGCACATGCACCAACGCCCGCATGGCGGCCATGTACGGCAAAGGCGAGCTGAAGCCCGGGGACGAGGTGAAGTTCGAGTCCACCATAAGCACGGTGATGGTGGGCAAGATCGCTAAAGAGGTTAAGGTAGGTAAATACAAGGCCATCGTCCCAGACGTCATGGCCACCGCCTACATAACCGCGTTTAACCAGGTCGTCATAGACCCAGACGACCCGCTCAGAGCCGGCTTCCTCTTTTAAGCCTCTTCTTTTTTTACCATCAGTATCTCAGGCGCGTGGACCTTCAGGAGTTCAGCCACCTTCTTAAACTCACCAAGAGTCTTGCTGCCCTTCTTCGTCATCTCGAAGGTGTCAGTCTTCTGGCCCCTCTCGTTGTAGCCCTGGACTAGAAAGCCCTGCTGGACCAGCTGCCCCACGATCTCTCTGGCCTTCTTGGTGTTGACGTAGGTAGTCTCGATGATCTCCATGAGGCTTGTGTTGCCGTCGCTTATTGTCTCAAGTATTTGCATCGACGTCTGGTACTTGGAGTGTCTCATGGACATGTCTGTTCGTTTAAATTAATCCCCATTAAAGGATTATCAACCAGTGTTACTTGATAACGATACATATCAATGAGACATTTTCTCCTTCAGGAGAGGGGCGGCGATCTATCAAGCCTATTAAATATGAGTGTCGATGCCTTTCAATGAGGCGTGACAAATTGCCTAAGGAACAGATATTGTTAAGCGCCGGAGACCCGGACGTCGAGGCCCCCCAGTACGCGATCAACGAGGCTCTCCTCGGCATCATCGAGGGTGGGATGAACACCCACTACCCCCACTACTCGGGCTACCCAGAGGCCTTCCAGGAGGCGGTCGTTGACTACTACAACAAGTTTACGGGCGTCGAGTACGAGTCCAAGCACGTCATACCAGCGGCGGGAAGCAGCGCCGCCCTCTACGTTGCCCTGGCCACGGTCCTACGGGAGGGAGACGAAGTTCTCCTGTTCACCCCATACTATATGGGCCACAGGAGCATATTCGACGGCATGGGCGTCAAGATGAACACCGTGCCGCTGCTCAAGGAGAGCAGCTACCACCCCGACCCGGGCGTCATCGCGGACTATGTGACACCCAAGACGAAGGCGGTCCTGCTCTGCAACCCTTCCAACCCGACGGGAACCGTGTTCAACGAGGAGGAGTGCAAGGTATTGGGCGACCTGGCCGTGGACAACGACATGGCCATCCTCGCCGACGAGATATACCTCCACTATGTGTACGACGACAACGAGTTCGTGAGCATAGCGGGGCTCAGTGACGAGTACAAGGAGCGCACCCTGGGCATAATGAGCTTCAGCAAGACCTTCAGCATGACAGGATGGAGGCTCGGCTACGACATAGTCCCAGACCGTTACCTTGAGGAGGCGACCAAGATCAGGGCCATGACGGCTCCCCGGCCCGCGACGTTCGTGTTCAGGGCGGGCATCTCGTGTCTCCGAGGCGATTTCAAGTACGTGGAGGAGCGCTGCGCTGAGTACAAGAAGAGGCGCAACTACTTCGTCAAGGCTGTGGACGATCTTGGCTGGCCGTGCCACATGTTCGAGGGAGCGTTCTACGCCTGGTTCGACGTCCGCGGCACAGGCATGGGCAGCGTTGAGTTCCTTGACAAGCTCAACGAGAGCCAGAACCTACGGTTGAGCCCGGGCAACCGCTTCGGCGCAGACGGGTTCATTAGGGTGCCTCTGGTGAAGCCCGTACCGGTCCTGAGAGAGGCCGTGAAGCGGCTTAAAGACTTCAAGGCCAGCCTCTGACCCCCAACTTTTATTGCCCCGTCCATATTCCTCCCTAGTCTGATGTTAAGCAAGAGAAAGTCGCTGAGGAGGAGGACGGCGAACAAGCTCGTCCAGGAGCTTTCGTCTTTGTTCGGAGACATCGACGCAGAGAGGTTCGAGTCCGCCATGCTGGATGAAGCCACGGTGTACCTGCTTGACGACGCAGTCGAGTTCGTGAGGGACGGCGACGACCTCTACCCCTACCTGGCCGGCAACCACGTTGACCGACTTCCCAGGGTGGTCGTGGACATGGGGGCCATACCCTACGTCTGCAACGGAGCCGACATCATGGCTCCCGGGATAACGGACATGGACTCATTCGAGGCGGGGGACCTCGTCGTGGTTAGAGACGTAACCCACGGCAAGGCTCTGGCCATAGGCAGGGCTCTGAAGAGCGCATCCGAGATAGAGACCGCTAAAAAGGGCAGGGTCGTAGAGAACCTCCACTACGTGGGCGACCGTCTCTGGGACGCTGCCTAGAAGTGTCTAACCATATCTATCTTGGGCAGGTAGAACACGAAGGCGACCACCGCGGTGCCGATGAATATCAGTATGAAGAGCCACATGCTCCACTGGAAAACCTTCCACCAGATGCCAAACTTCTCCACCCCCTCCCTATAGCTTCTCTCGTAGGCGAGTATGGCCTCCTTCATGCTGTGGGGGAGTTTCCTTAGCGAGGCCAGGAGCTTCCCCACCCTACCCTGCTTCGGCACCGGTGTTCACTCCTATTTGCTTGGCTGAGTCTTTATTTCTTTGTGTATCTATGCAGCAACCTTTAAATCAAAATATGAAGCAATGTTCATATGAATTAATCTTCATTGGTGTGTTTGATGGTTAAGCGAAACATAGTCCACATAGACGAGAAAAAGTGCGACGGCTGCGGCCAATGCATCCCCAACTGCGCCGAGGGAGCCCTCCAGATAATAGACGGCAAGGCCCGGATAGTAGACGACTCCTACTGTGACGGGCTCGGGGCCTGCCTGGGACACTGCCCCCGGGACGCCATAACGATCCTAGAACGCGAGGCCCCAGAGTTCGACGAAGAGGCAGTCCACGAACACCTGGAGACGCTGAAAGGAAGTGAGGCTCTGGCAATTGGCTGCCCGGCGTCTCAGGTCCAGTTGCTGAAGGGTAGCCCAGCCACAGATCATTTTGAGGTGTCTACCCCGTCTGCCCTCCGTCACTGGCCTGTCCAGCTAAACCTTGTACCCGTCAAGGCGCCGTTCTTCAGGGACGCGGACCTGCTTCTACTGGCTGACTGTACAGCGGTCGCGTATCCCACCCTCCACCAGAGGCTTCTGGAGGGAAGAACAGTCGTCATGGGGTGTCCCAAGTTCGACGACGTCAAACACTACATAGAGAAGCTGGCGGAGATGCTGAAGGTTAACGACGTGAGGAGCCTGACCGTGGTTCACATGGAGGTGCCTTGCTGCAGCGCGCTCAACGTAGTCGCCCGGCGCGCCCTGGATGCCTCCGGTAAGATGATCCCGACGCAGCGCCTGATAGTATCCGTCGGCGGAGACATCGAGAGAGCCTAGGAGTTTCCGTTGATTCGTCTATCGCACAAACTTTAAAGGCGATGCGCTGTGACTTATTGAGATTCGGTGAACATTAAATGGGTATGCTTGACGACATACGCGTCCTAGACTTCAGCCACGTCTACTTCGGCCCCTACAGCACCATGATAATGGCCGACATGGGCGCCGACGTCATAAAGATAGAGCCCCCTTGGGGCGAGATCGCTAGGCTCTACCCGCCTCACTTCGGCGGCGTCAGCAGCGTGTTCCACTATCTCGACCGGAACAAGAAGGGAGTGAGCCTCAACCTCAAGGACCAGAGGGCGAAGGATATCATCTACGAGCTGGTGAAGCAGTGCGACGTGGTCGTCGAGAACTTCAAGCGAGGCACCATGGACAAGCTGCGCCTGGGCTACGACGACCTGAAGAGGATCAAGCCAGACATCATCTACGCCAGCCTCAGCGGTTTCGGACTGGACGGCCCATACTGGGACCGACCCAGCTTCGCGCCCATCGCCGGCGCCTACAGCGGCTGGTACAGACTAACGGGGGATAACGTGGACCCGGAGGGGCCGCCCATAGTCCCCGCGGCCTGGCACGGCGACCTAGACCCCGGCCTCTGGGCGGTCGTCGGCATACTCGGCGCCATCAGGCACAGAGACAAGACGGGTGAGGGTCAGCTCGTTGACGTGTCTCAGCTGGACTGCATGCTTGCCCAGACGGGGGTCCAGATCACGGGCTACACCCTCAGCGGCAAACTGCCGTGGGAGCGCAGCCTAGACAGGATCATGGGTCCCTCGACATTCGGGGTGTTCCAGGCCACAGACGGCTACGTCTACGTGGCGGCGGACCCTAACATGCACCAGAGGCTGATGATGGCCATGGGCGTCGAAGATCTGGGTACAGGCCGCGCGGTGCTGGAGAACTGGGTAAGCGGAAAGAAGGTAGACGATGTGGTTGACGCCCTTGTGGCTGTTAGCGTCCCAGTGGCCCCCATACTCCAGATAGACGAGGCCATCGAGGACCCCCACGTCAAGGCGCGGGGCACCATAATCGAGGTCGAGCACAAGACCGCGGGAAAGGTGCGTATGCCGGGGTTCCCGTTGAAGATGAGCGCCACGCCCGGCACGATAAGGCTGGCCGCGCCTCTACTGGGCGAGCACACCGCCGAGGTCCTCAAGGAGATGCTGGGCTACACAGACGAGCAGATCCAGGAGCTCCGTAAGGCCGGAGCCATAGTCACCCCTTAACCTTCTTGTATCAATCTTTTATACGGCTAGACGTTTTTCTCAGGTGAGACATTATGCCGGGGTTCCCCGAGCAGCGTAAAGAGATGGTGAAACGGTACACCAGGGTAGGCTATGTCAGGTCCCAGGCCATGGCCGACGCCATGTTACTTGTGCCGCGGGAGGAGTTCATGGACCCCCGGTACAGGAAGTACAGCTACTACGACCAGCCTTTCCCCATCCCGGGGGATGGCAGACAGACCATCAGCGCCCCCTACATGTACCCGGTGAGCTACGAGCCGCTGGGGCTCAGGGAGGGGATGAGGCTCCTCGAGGTGGGGGCGGGCTCGGGGTACGGCGCAGCATTGGCCAGGGAGCTCGTGGGGGAGGCGGGCCTCGTGGTGGCGGTGGAGATAAACGCCGTCACCTGCGAGTTCGCCTGCGAGAACCTAGAGCGGACCGGATACGGGGACGTGAAGCTTGTGCTCGGAGACGGGGCCCTCGGTTATCCAGAGGACGCCCCCTACGACGCGGTAAGCATAACCGCGGCCAGCCCCGAGGTTCCGCCACCGCTCATAGAGCAGCTGAAATCCCCTGGGACGCTAGTGGGGCCGGTGGGCGGAGACAGGTACACCGGCCAGGACATGCTGCTTCTGAGGAAAGACGAGTCGGGCGGCGTCTCCGAGCGGAGCCTCATGAAGGTGGTTTACGTGCCCCTGCTGGGGGAGCATGGTTGGAGGCCGAGGTGAAGAGATGGAGGGTTTAAAAGCGGTGTGTCTACTCAAAGAGGGACAGTCATGAAGGCGGGCGTCGTCTCACGCACTGACATCCCCAACGCGTTGTCGCTAACCAGGCGCATAATAGATCATCTAGACGTCCTCGGGGTGGATGTCAGCGTCGAGACCGACACGGCGTTAGCCCTCGAGCTGGAGGACAGCAACACGAACCTCTCAGACATGGAGGGCGACTTCATGGTCACTGTGGGCGGCGACGGCACCATCCTCAGGACGGCGATGGAGATGAAGACCTCAGACACCCCCATACTGGGCGTCAACATGGGCCGCCGGGGGTTCCTCAGCGAGGTCACTGTACCCGAGGCCGAGTGGGCACTCGAAAAGGTGCTGGAAGGCGACTACTATCTGGAGGAGAGCATGAAGGCGAGCAGCAGGTGCCTCCAGCTAGAGGAGAGCTTCCCGGACGCCCTGAACGAGGTGCTCATAGCCTCGCCTCTGCCCTCAAAGATGGTTCTGCTCGGGTTGAGGGTGGACGGAGAGCACATAATAGACGTACAGGCGGACGGAATCCTGGTTTCAACCCCCGCAGGCTCCACAGCATACAACATGTCGGCCGGGGGCGCCGTCATGGCTCCGGGCATCGACGGCTTTTCCATCACGGCGATATGCCCCTACAGCTACTTCAGGAGCATCGTGGTGCCCCCCGACTCCATCATCACGCTGGAGCTCCTCAAGCCGAGGGCGGACGCCGTGGCGATAATCGACGGCCGGTCCCTGCACCCCCTGAAGCCGTTCAACACCGTGGAGTGCTACGCGAGCGAACAGGTGACCCGCTTCATAAGGTTCAGGTCGTTCTACAACCGCATACAGAAACGTATACTGACCATCCAGTCAGGGTGACCCCGGGTTGCACTCACTCGTACTGGACTCATCCGCGTTCATCCAGGGTCTCGACCCTCAGAACGAGGCAGCCTACACCGTGCCCCTAGTAGTCGAGGAGCTGAGAGAAGGGCTCACTACCGCTAGGCTCAGGAGCATGGAGGCAACGGGCAGGCTCAAAATCTTGGAGCCCGAGCAGAGGTTCCTCGATGTCGTTGAGGACGAGTCGCTGAGGATGGGCGAGTCCCACGCCTTATCGGCGACCGATAAACAGGTTCTGGCCCTCGGCTTACAGCTGAGGGACGACGGATTGGAGCCCGTTATAGTCTCCGACGACTACTCCGTGCAGAACATGGCGGACGCCCTCGGCCTCGGGTACAAGGGCCTGGCCACCCCGGGGATCAAGAGACGTTTCACGTGGACCCTTTACTGCCCGGGCTGCAGGAGAGAGTACTCTGAGCCTCAGCCCGACGACGTGTGCCCTGTATGCGGCACCGGGCTCAAGAGGAAGCCCGTCAGGAAGCGGGGCGTCACGAGTCGAGGCGGGGTATGAACCTGCCCGATCCCTTCTTGGAGAGCACATCATCGTCCTTCATGACGATGT
>Ga0315532_1001132_pt1 | contig 20625 bp, 16 predicted proteins | sample SalMarWE160370MG_FD_203082 | JGI IMG/M metagenome (GOLD analysis project Ga0315532, IMG submission 203082) | Salt marsh sediment microbial communities from the Plum Island Ecosystem LTER, Massachusetts, United States - Salt Marsh Sediment WE1603-70 ...
CCTCCTCGCTAAGCAGTTGCCCCGCCTTCAGCGGACTATGTCCGGGATCCGTAACAACATAGTCCTGGAAATAGATTACTTTCTCGAGGTCCGAAGTTTTCATGCCCAGAATAGTACCAAGCCGATTGGGTATAGATTTAAAAAACCATATATGTACCACCGGAGCCGCAAGATTGATATGTCCCATTCGTTTGCGACGGACACGACTATGTGTGACTTTGACACCACAGCGGTCACAAATTATTCCTTTAAACTTAGTGCCCTTGTATTTGCCGCAGGCACACTCCCAGTCTCGTTCCGGCCCAAAGATTCGCTCGCAGAATAAGCCGTCCTTCTCCGGCCGATACGTACGGTAGTTGATGGTCTCGGGCTTGCGTACCTCACCGAAGGACCAACTGCGTATGTCATTAGGGCTGGCCAACGATATCTTAACTGAACCATAATCGTTAATACGATCGTAAATATTTCCTAACATTTATGGCCCCTTATAATGGTTAAATGGTTAAATAGTTAAATGGTTATTACTCACCAGTTACCAATTACCAGTTACAGAGTGGTGCTTCCAAGCCGTTTCTTTTCGAGCTGGATATTCAATCCCAGTCCTCTTATTTCGTTGCACAATACATCAAAGGACAACGGTGTGCCCGCTTCAAGTGTATTTTGTCCTTTGACCATAGATTCATATATTTTTGTTCTGCCCTCCACGTCATCGCTCTTGACAGTCAGCATTTCCTGCAGTGTATAAGCGGCTCCGTAGCCTTCCAACGCCCAGACCTCCATTTCGCCGAATCTTTGTCCACCCGTTCTGGCCTTGCCGCCTAACGGCTGCTGCGTAATCAAACTATATGGGCCGGTGGCACGAGCGTGAATCTTATCATCAACAAGATGATGCAGTTTCATCATATAGATATAGCCGATAGTTGCCTGTTGATCGAACGGCTCACCTGTTCTGCCGTCATACAATTGGGCTTTGAGCGTTTTGGGGATATTTATGAAAAACTCATCAGGAGGGGGGGCTTGACCCTTTTGCTGGAGCTCGTCTTTTCGCTGCTGCATAAGCTCATTTGCCTCATCATTAAGCTTAAGCACATCATCTTCCGCCGCGCCATTGAACACTGGTGTAACGGCATTAAAACCCAACACCTTTGCCACCCATCCAAGATGAGTTTCAAGAATCTGACCGACGTTCATTCGGCTCGGTACACCAAGTGGATTCAATAATATGTCAAGGGGCGTACCGTCTTCAAGAAACGGCATATCCTCTTCAGGCATAGTCTTGGCAATAACACCTTTGTTACCATGGCGACCAGCTATTTTATCGCCGATAGACAACGTTCTTTTTATCGCAACATAGACTTTTGCCATCTGCAGTACGCCACTTGGCAGCTCATCGCCGTGTTTCAATCTTTCGATTTTACGGTTCCTTTCCTCTTGAAGCTCAGTAATCTTGACCCAGAATTTGTCCACGATTTTCTGTACATTTTCCCGGGCAGACGCAGGTTTGACCCACTTAATGTCGTAGTTCTCTATCTGCTCATAAACAACTTCATCATCGTCGCTGACGCCGACTTTTTGACGAGTGGACGGATCGACGATATTGACATCATATTTTTTATGGATTGAATCTATCATTTGCCTGAATACAACACATTCGTTAGCCCGGATTTCCTTTCCATATTGTTTTATCTGGGCTTCAAGTTCCTTTTTTTGCTCATCAGTACCGGCCCCACGCCTAGTGAACAGCTCTGTCTTGATTACCACGCCCTCATAACCGCTGGGCAGCTCAAGCGAGTCATTTTTGACGTCTTCACCGGCTCTGCCGAATATAGCGTGCAAAAGCTTTTCCTCCGGAGTCAATTCGGTCTTACTCTTCGGAACAACCTTGCCTACCAGAATATCACCGGGACAGACTCTTGTTCCCTCGCGGACTATTCCCTGTTCGTCAAGATTTCGCAACGCTTTTTCACTAACATTGGGAATATCACGAGTAAATTCTTCCTTACCGAGGCGTGTCTCCCGAACTTCTGCTGTAAATTCATCTATGTGAATGCTTGTAAAACTGTCATCCTTACAAAGCTTTTCACTCACGATAATCGCATCTTCAAAGTTGTAGCCATCAAAAGATACAAACCCAACCAAAACATTTTTGCCGAGGGAGAGCACACCCTGTGACGTTCCTCCACCGTCTGCGATAATCTGTCCCGCCTTGACTTTGTCACCCAACGTGACAACTGGCTTCTGATTAAGGCAGGTTCTTTCATTCAATCCAGCAAATTTGGCAAGTTTATACTCGTCGGTATGGTTAATAACTATCCTGTTACTGTCCACTGCGGTAACAACACCGCTATTTATGGCACGGACGACCATACTTGAATTCCGTCCTACAATCGCCTCCATGCCGGTACCGACAAGAGGCGGTTCTGTCTTTAAAAGCGGAACTGCCTGCCGCTGCATGTTCGAGCCCATCAACGCTCGGTTGGCATCATCATGTTCCAAAAATGGTATCAGAGACGCTGAAACTCCGACAATCTGCTTCGGCGAAATATCAACGTAATCGACTTCATCACTTGAAACATGGGCAAGCTCACCACCCTTTCTTGCCAAGACCAGACCTTTCTTGATTCTGCCGGTCTCCAGCTCCACTACTCCAGGCGGAGCAAATACCGCTCTCATTTCCTCATCAGCACGTAGATACTCCACCTCATCCGTAACCTTTTCGGATTTTACCTTGCGATATGGCGTAAGAAGGAAGCCATACTCATCAACGGCTGCGAATATTGCCAAAGAGGAAATCAACCCGATATTCGTTCCTTCGGGCGTTTCGATCGGACAAATCCGCCCGTAATGACTGATATGTACGTCTCTGACTTCAAAGCCGGCTCTTCGTCTGTTCAAGCCTCCAGGCCCAAGAGCTGACAATCTTCTTTCGTGTGTTAATTGGCTGAGAGCGTTTGTCTGATCGACAACCTGGCTAAGCTCACCGCGTCCAAAGAAATAATTAATACTGCTTGCTACAGATTTCGAGTTCACAAGGTCCGCGATTCGCAATTGATCTTCGGCGTCTCTTTTAATACTCATTCTTTCCTGAACGGTTTTTCGCAGCTTCAACAATCCCTTTCTAATCTCATCAGCAGCAAGCTCCTCGATAGTCCGCAGCCTTCTGTTTCCGAGATGGTCAATATCGTCAACTTCACCTTCGTTGTTCCGCAAAGCGACAATGTATTTCATGGTATTAAGGAAGTCTTCCGGCCGAAGTGTCATCTCATTTTCATTTACGGCCTGGTTAAACTTACGATTCAATCTGAATCTACCGACTTTACCGAGCCGGTATCTGTTGGAATCAAAAAATTTCTCCGCAAAAAATGTTTTTGCTTTCTCCTGGTTGGGTGGATTGCCAGGTCTTAATCTCATATAGAACTTCAATAGTGCCTGTTCGTGGCTCTGGCAATCATCTTCAGCAAGAGTATTTAAAATAAGTGCATCTCTGACCTCACTAACAACTTCAACTTTTTTAATGCCGCTCTTTTGTTGTATTAAGGTAGTTTTATCGCCGATTTGCGAGCCGGCTTTTGCTATTATTTCACCGGTTTCCTTATCCACGATTGGCTCCACCGACCACATAGAAGGCGAAAGCTTATCAACGGAGACCGTGCTTGTTTGAAAAAACGAACGCAATATTGACTCAGTCGTCCCATAGGCCGGATCTATTGCTCGTAAAAAAATCGTCGAAGGTATCTTGCTGGATTGGTCGATTCGTACTACCATGATATCCTTCTGAGTAACACCTATTTCTATCCAGCTACCCCTCTCAGGGATGATTCTGCAGCCGTGTAGAACTCTATCGCCTTCCTTACTCTCAATGAGAAAATCAACGCCGGGACTGCGGTGAAGCTGGCTGACAATGACTCGTACAGCCCCATTGATAATAAATTCACCGCCGCCTATCATAACCGGTATCTCGCCAAGATATATTCCTTGCTCGGCTAAATCCTCACCTTTCTCGCTGCGCAAGCGACAATAGATTTTTAAGGGATATGCATAGCTCAACCGTAGCTGTACGCACTCGGTCTGCGAATAGTGCGGCTTTTCCAGCTCGTAGTGCAGATATTCCAGAACCATCTTCTTATCATAGCTCTCAATTGGAAATATCTCTCTGAAAAGCGCTTCAAGGCCGATATCGCTTCTTTTGCCTGGTGGAATGTCTTGTTGCAAAAATCGGTCGTAACTTGCTCTTTGTACCGCTACGAGATTGGGAATTTCCATAGCGTCATTTACTCTTCCGAAATTACGAATCGGTTTTAGAACCATTTGTTACTCCCAGGATTCAAATCCCGTTAGAGACAAAGCCTCTAAACGGGACAAATATAAGGCCTTATCTCTGCTTATGCCAATTCAACAACAGCTCCCACAGTTTCAAGCTGCTTCTGAGCCGCCTCTGCCTCCTGTTTGTTCAATCCCTGCTTTACCGGCTTGGGCACACCATCGACAAGGTCCTTTGCTTCCTTCAAACCAAGCCCAGTCAAAGCTCTCACTTCCTTGATAACCTGAATTTTCTTATCTCCGAAACTTTTAAGGATTACATCAAAGCTGGTTTTCTCCTTAACTTCTTCAGCCGCCGCTCCCGCAGCAGACATCGGCCCTGCCATCATGACAGCACCGCCTGCGGCCGGCTCTATACCATGCTCCTGCTTGAGGTAATCACCAAGCTCTTTAGCCTGCATCAACGTCAGGTTGACTATTGCGTCACCAAGTTTTTTAATCTCAGTACTCCACTTCTTCTTATCTTTTGCTTGCGGTGTTTCTTCCTTTTTTGTTTCTTTTACCTCTTTTACCTCCTCTTTAGCTTGTTTCTTTACTTCTTCTTTAGCTTGTTCCTTTACTTCTTCTTTAGCTTGTTCTTTTACTTCTTCTTTAGCTTGTTCTTTTACCTCTTCTTTTGCCATTTCTATCTGCTCCTATTATTCTGCGCCTGGTGGTAGCCGAAACTCCGTCGTTTCATTTAACCCCTTTGGGGGCAGCCACACAAGCAACCTTATGTCCTGTCTTATGCCGCTTGTTTTTCAGCCTTTTCGATAACGGTCTTTATACAACCGGCTATCATAGTTGCAGCAGCGCCAAAACAGCCGGTTAGCCTTGCTGCGGGTGACTGTGCCTGAGAGATTATTTTACTCTGCAGTTCTACACGCGTGGGCATCTTTGAGAGTTCCTCTGCCGCTTTAGCATCCAAAGATGAGCCTTCCAGAAATGCTCCTTTTATCTCTATTGTTGGGACCTTTTTGCACCATTGCGTTATTTCTTTGGCCACATCAACAATGCTGTCACCACCATACACAATGGCGCATGGGCCTTTAAACAGAGTTGTCGCAGACTCTATATTGACATTGCACAGAGCCTTTTTAAACAGCGAGTTCCTCACTACCATTAACTGGATGCCCTTTTCTTTAAGCTCACCACGCATCAGATTGTTGTCAACTCCACCGACACCAATCGTGCTGACAACCAGGAAATCGCTAATATGCTCATCAACGACTTTCTTTTCCAGTTCTGCCTGAAGCAGTTCTTTTACGAACTTACTCATCTTTCACCTATTAATATCCAGAGTTTCACTGTACGTTGCAAAAAACACCCGGTTTTTAAACAATAACAGCTACAGCAGGACTCATTGTTGCAGATATGCACATTTTCTTTATATATGTGCCTTTCGCTGTTGCCGGCTTAATTTTCTTTATATGTGTGACGAATGCCTCGATATTACCTATAAGCTTTTCTGCCTCAAAGCTCTGCTTGCCGACTACTACCTGGACATTTCCACCCGCATCGTTCTTGAATTCAACTTTGCCCGCCGTGAATTCGGTTACGGCTGTGGCTACATCATCGGTTACAGTTCCCTTTTTCGGCGAAGGCATTTTCCCTTGTGGTCCAAGCAGTTTGCCGAGCTTGCTGACCTTGCCCATTACCTTAGGTGAAGCAATCGCCACATCGAAATCCATCCAGCCGTCCGAGACCTTTTTTATAAGCTCATCACAGCCGACCTCTATGGCACCAGCCTTTTGGGCAACTTCGACGTCCGGGCCTTCGCAAAAAGCAACAACTCTTTTCTGTTTACCAATTCCATAAGGTAAAGATATTGCGCCTCGAACGATTTGGTCGGCTTGTTTCGAGTCTATTCCCAGATGCAGTACACATTCTATGCTCTGGTCAAATTTCGCTGTGTTGAAAGATTTGACTTTTTCGACCGCCTCGGCCAGACTCACCGGCTCCTTACTTACTTGTTGCGATTCTTTCTCGTATTTTTTGCTTCTATGCCTCATATCTTATCTCTCACAGCGTATTACACCGCCAGAACAACTTCTTTTTCTATTCACTATTTTCTATTATTTCTACGCCCATACTTTGGGCTGTACCTCTAATGATTTTTTCAGCACCGGCTATATCATACGCATTCAAATCCTTGAATTTGGTCTCAGCAATCTTCCGGATTTGCTCAGCAGTCACTTTTCCGACTTTTTCTTTATTTGGAACTCCACTTCCCTTTGCAATTTCAGCCGCCTGTTTAAGCAGCACCGCTGCCGGCGGGCTTTTAACCTCGAATGTGAAACTTTTGTCTTTATAGACGGTTATTACAACCGGCACAATTGTTCCGTTGAGCTGCTTTGTTCGCTCATTAAACTGCGAAACGAACTGGCCGATATTAACACCATGCTGACCCAAAGCAGGTCCAACCGGCGGCGCCGGTGTCGCCTGTCCACCCTGCGCCTGCAATTTAATCTTTACTGCAACTTCTTTGGCCATTGCTATCCCTTGATTCTCAGCTCCTGGTATGAAGCGGTGATGTCCCGCTCAATATCACAGCTTTTCAATCTGCCAATACTCTATATCCAGAGGAGTACTCCTACCGAATATCGTAACAATCACCTTTACAATCCCGCGCTCGGCATCAATCGAATCGACTACTCCCTCAAAATTCTCAAAGGCACCTTCTCGGATTTTAATCTGATCACCTTTTTGGAACTCGACTTTGATGCTTGGCGCCTCCTCCGGTTTTTCCGCCTCTAACAGCATCTTTGCTACATCCGTATCCCTCATTGGGGTCGGAACTCCCTCTGTACCAATAAAATCGCCGACCCCAGGAGTCGCCTTAATCATAAACCAGGCCTTTTCAGGAACCCTGCCATCCTCGGTCGGGTCCATCTCCATAAAAACATAGCCGGGATACAATTTTCTCTTCTGGATCGTCTGTTTGCCTGCCCGTATTCGCTTAATCTGCTCTACAGGAACCTCTATTCTACCAATAATATCCGTTAAGCTCTCATTTTTCACTTTCTGCGCAAGAGCTTCTTTTACCTGCATCTCTTTATTTGCCGCAACTCGTAAAACGTACCACTGCATCAGATCGCCTTACGCAAACAGCCAGTCAAAAAAAAGTCTAAAGCCGGTATCTGTTGCACCAAGAAGAACAGCCATAAAAACCACAACCACAATCACGATAAGGGTTGAAACAGCTACTTCTCTCCTGCTCGACCAGCTTACTTTCTTCATTTCGCCTTCACCCGCTATCAGGAAATCTGCAACAGAAGGTTTATTCATAAGGTAAAAAATCAAAATACCCAACGCGACCAACAATCCTGCGGGCACCATACTCTCGACCCACAATCCCAAATCAGCAGCTTCCAATAGGCGATAAAGCCGTAAACAGCCTAATCCGACTATCAGTGCTGTACCCAGAGCGCTGCATAATCTGGTGTATTTTCCTTGTCCAGGTTTATAAATTCTAAAAAACACCTTATCTAATCCTGATTGCCTTTAGTTCTTTCTGGCCACGATTCATCGGGATTGATGATAATCAAAGCAGGCCAGAAGGGAATCGAACCCCCAACCTTCGGTTTTGGAGACCGACGCTCTGCCAATTGAGCTACTGGCCTAATCTTTATTGATATTGTCACCACAGGGCAGATTTTCCTATTTACGTCGTATTTTGTGAACGGTATGTTTGTGTTCTTTTTTACAAAATTTTTTAAGCTCTATTTTCGGCACACCCTCAGCTACGCTGATACTCGTGCGATAGTTTCTGTTGCTACATTCGGAGCATTCAAGCCACACATATTCCCTTTTGCTCTTCTTCGCCATAGAAATATAATCCTACCAAGCAGGCTGCGATAAATTGCAAGTCGAAAATTGGAAATCGAAAGTTGTAAACCAACGAGCTATGCAAGGATTTTTGTTACCACGCCGGCACCGACCGTTCGACCACCTTCACGAATAGCAAAACGAAGTCCTTCCTCCATAGCAATGGGGGAAATAATCTCCACCTCCATAGTGATATTATCGCCCGGCATACACATCTCCGCGGGCTTGCCTTCCCCACTTAATAGCGAAAGAATTGAACCAGTGACATCTGTAGTTCTAAAATAGAACTGTGGCTTGTAACCCGGGAAAAACGGTGTATGACGGCCACCTTCTTCTTTTGTCAGGACATAAACTTCAGAATGAAACTTGGTATGAGGCGTGATGCTGCCCGGCTGAGCTATTACCTGTCCTCGCTCGAGCTCCTTTTTCTCAACGCCACGTAAAAGCAATCCGATATTATCGCCAGCCTGTCCCTCGTCGAGGGTTTTGTTGAACATTTCCACACCGGTAACAACAGTCTTACGGGTTTCCTTTGCAAGTCCGATGATTTCGACCTCTTCACCGACTCGAACCCGGCCACGGTCAACTCGGCCGGTGCCGACTGTGCCACGTCCCTTTATGCTGAAAACATCCTCAACCGGCATAAGGAATGGCTTATCGACATCGCGCACCGGAATCGGTATATATTCATCCATTACCTTCAGTAATTCGATGATAGGCTGACATTCAGGGTCGTCCATGCTCTTGGCTCTCATTGCTTTCAGAGCGCAACCGCGGATAATGGGTGTATCATCACCTGGAAACTCATATTTATTCAATAACTCTCTAATCTCCAGCTCGACCAAATCCAGCAATTCCGGGTCATCTACCAGGTCCACCTTATTAAGGAAGACCAATATGCAAGGTACGTTAACCTGTCGGGCCAACAAAATGTGCTCACGAGTCTGCGGCATCGGACCGTCGGCTGCACTAACGACAAGAATGGCTCCATCCATTTGTGCCGCACCGGTAATCATGTTTTTGACATAGTCTGCATGACCCGGACAATCAACGTGCGCATAGTGCCGATTCTCCGTCACGTATTCAACATGCGCCGTGGCAATGGTCAAAATCTTTGTTTCATCGCGCCGCCCTTGAGATTCCGATGCTTTTGCGATTTCATCATAAGATTTGAACTTCGACAGCCCTTTGAACTCCATCACTCTTGTCATTGCAGCCGTCAAAGTCGTCTTGCCGTGGTCAACATGTCCGATGGTTCCAACGTTTACGTGTGGTTTTGTCCGTTCGAATACCGCCTTAGCCATTTTAATATAGACCTCCAATATGCCAGGTTAATATTATTTACTTGCCCATATCTTCACTTACTCTCCGACACCCGCTTTCAAACCTCTATAATCAGCTTCACGTCAAGTTCCATATATAGTTTGCAAGCAATCTCAGCTCGACCTGCTTACATTTAGCTGCTGATGGGATTTGAACCCATGACCTCGTCCTTACCAAGGACGCGCTCTACCGGCTGAGCTACAGCAGCAAAATCCAATCCACGTTGGTCATCCTGCAGACAACAAAACCCCTCTTGTTTTTCCTAAATAAACCTAAAGTTAATAAGGAAAAAGCCTGCTAAACGACCAACTTTAGTATAAACAGATTATAATACAAGAATTGCTTTAAGGACTGCAAACATAAAAAGCAAAAAAATAAAAAAAACACAAAAAAATCTTCACAACTCGTTTTTTCCTAAGAATGAGCTAAACTTGCTGTTTACAGACCAAAGTTACCTAAATCTATGCCTACATTATATCGGTTAAAGTTGCGGTTAATCGCCTATATTTCTTTGTGGTTCAGTGATTGCAGCCTTGCTAATGAGCTCTTTCCAGCGTTTCATCTGATTACGCCACTTAGGCCTTGCCTGAACGGCATCTCCTTTAATCCCACCCAGCGCATCCATCACCTTGTTAGGATCCGCTCCCCCCTCATCGGGAGCATTTAGATATGCGTCAATTGAGCGTACCACTTTATTGTCGGCGTCTAAGTCCTTTTGTAGCAAGCAGTTTTCCACCAAATTAACTGCAAGTTCTATCTTTGACCATCTTAAATACACATTCACCAATTGAGACAAAACAGCCTCTTTTTCCGCCTCGGTCTGCGTAGCTTCACGTAATCTGCCCAGATAGTTTGCAGCCTGTTCAAACTGACCCATCTCAATATAAAGGTTGGCCAACATTTCTCTGATGTTTTTGAGAGCTTCCGGCTTATTTTCACCAATTTTTCGGTCTGCTATCTCAAGAAAAGCAATTTTTTGCTCGTCTGATAGCCCGATTTGGCTATTTTGTGAAAAAAACTTGTCTATCCACTCGTTCACAACGCTGGCATCAGAGCCGTTAAATATTTTGAGCATTGCCTGCCAGGCCAGCTTGCCCTCCGGGCTTGAACCTATTTTTTCCACCAGCCACACCAGGTCTTCCTTGGCACCGACATCGCCGGCAAGGTCTATCAGCTTCCTCCTCACAATCGCACTGGGGTCATTAACGAAATCTTTTCTCAATATCTTAAGGGCACCCGCTTTATCAATATAAATAAGGCCATCTACTGCCGCTTCGCGAACCAAATCCGTTCTGTCGTTTATAGATTTTTCAAACAAAAGCCTGAAAAGCTTTCTTGCCGGCACATTTTGAGCACTTTGGGGCGCACACAGTCCCGCCATTGTGCTAAGCAGCTCACCACGTAAAGCTCCGTTTGTGTCTTTGTCTTGCTGGTTAAATTTTTCCACCAACTTATCGAGATATTTTTCGACCTCAGCAGATGCTAATCCATCCTGCTCAAGCAACCTTTTCATAACTTCCGCACCCTTTTGCGCCTTTTTCGGGTCATTCTCATCGAGATATTTGACCGCCCAATCCAAGGCCTGCTTCCTTATATCCTCAGGAACTTTTATATTAGGATTAGGAGCAAAGGCATACCCGAGTGCTACGAATAACTCTGTTTTAACTACATCATCCTTTTCGACTTCGAGCCGAGCCAGCAGACTCTGAGCCGGGATTACGCCACCCATTAAAGAAAGCAATTGAGCCGTTTTAAGCCGGACGTCTTTATTTTGGTCCGATATTAAATTCGCCAGGATGGGCCCTACATCCCCCGGCAGTTTTGGATTGGGCCGGGTTCCCACCCTATCCTGGCGGACCTTCTCCAAGGCCCATAATCTGATTATCGTTTCAGGGTCACGCAAATTCTCAACCAGAAACTGGCTCCTGACCGTATCATCACTCAAAGCCAAGTATATCTTATCCAATGCTGTGCGGTAGCGCTGCCGCCACGAGTTCAATTCGGTTTCCAGACTGCGGATTTCTGTTTCTCTGCGGAGAAGCCTATCCCGCAAGAAGACTTCCGAACCCTGGCGTTTCAGCTCACTTATAATTTCTTTGCGGACCTCGGCGCTACCTCCAATTGGTATGCCTATAGAAGAAAGGGCACTTGCTGCCGCGGCTACCACCTGACCTTCAGGATCTTCAAGCAGCTCAATTAACTTCAACACCGCCGCCATATCAGGATGAAGCCTCAACGCATATATCGCGTTCAATCTCGCTTTCACCGGCAATGAAGCATCTATTGCTATCCTTTCAAGAGGTTCTTTAATCTGCTCATATTTAAAAATTAAGGTCGCTTCAGCAGCTAATCTCGCCCCGGCGGTATCATCAGTAGTCAATATTTCAAGCAGCGGCTGGATAAATTCCTCTTTATTCTCTACTGTTTTTTGCGTTGTTCGCGCTTGAATTAGTGCTTTGCATACAGCCGCCCGTGCGCTGTTACTGTCGGTTTGCTTCAGTGCCTCAAGTAGAAATTTCCTGGCTTGGGGGTCTTTATTAAATAGCAGTACAGTTGCCGCCTCTGTTGAACCCTTCAATAAAGCATCTCTGATGATTTTCAACTGGGGATCAAGCTCATCCTTTGTGGATGCTTCATCGGTCGGCAAGACTGGCTCACTCTGGCTAACACCAGCCTGCTGACATCCTATCACCAACAGGAACATTATCAGATATAATCGCTTTACACCCATTCAAATGACCTCAAACTACAATCCACCTGCAAAGCCAGAATACTATAATATGTGAAATCCCACTTAAGTCAATCTGCCATAGGCTGTTTTTCGAAATTCAGCCTAAAATTATTGTCTTGGATGGAATTTCTTATGAATCCTTCGCAATCTTTCCTGGTCAACGTGTGTATAAATCTGGGTTGTGGCTATATCAACATGTCCGAGCATTTCCTGAACGCTGCGCAGGTCTGCTCCACCAGCCAACAGATGTGTCGCGAAGCAATGTCTTAGTGTATGTACAGTCAAATTTCGCGGCATACCTGCACGCATCGCGTATTTCTTAACTAACCTCCAGATTTCAATACGACTCATAGGTCGACCTGTTCGGGAAAGCAGCAGAAAATCCGCACTTTCAACCTTTATCAATTTAGGCCGACCGCCAGGCTCCGTCAGATACTCAGTTATCGTAGCACAGGCTACTTTACCAAGCGGTATAACCCGCTCTCTGTTGCCCTTACCAATACAGCGAAGATAGCCGATATCAAGGTTTAAATCGGACGTTTTCAAACCTGCTAATTCACTTGCACGGATTCCGGTAGCATAAAGCAATTCAAGCATCGCTCTATCACGCAGATAAAAAGGCTCATCTGGATGCGGAGCATCCAGGAGATTGATAACCTGCTGTTTGCTGCAGGTAACCGGCAGCTTCTGCCAGGCCTTCGGACTTTCAAGAGTACAAGCCATGTCGTCTTCGACAAGGCCCATAAGCTTTGCAAATCGCAGTAACATCCTTATCGCGACAAGGCAACGCTTCATAGAACTTTCGCTCATCTGGTTTTGAGTGAGAATCCGCAGATAGTTTCGTATAAGGGTAGGACTTATCTGTTGTAATTTACTAATATTACACGACTTACAATATTTCAGAAAGCCAATCAGGTCACGGCCATAAGCTAAAACCGTATTATTGGAAAGTCCCCCCTCAACAACTAAGTAATCGAGAAAGTCTTTCACGCTTTGCCCGAGGGGAAGGGTCAATATCCTTTCACTAACGGATTGTGTCTGCGTAGAAGGCATATTTTTAAATCTCCAGCGAAGCGGGGTCGACTCCCGCAAGACGGGGTCCCTTCACAGTGCTCTGTAAGTTTCTATACTAATATCGGCATTCAAACAATTTAACCTTTAGTTGGCCAGAGAAACAAACGTATAATACTTGCCCATGCAGGACATATCTGATAATATACAAGCACATCGAAGACTCGGTGGTGTCAAGTTTCAATCCGATCTCCTAAGGAGGTCTCATAAAGGAGTTGAGATATGAGCGGTATTTTTGGAGTCGTCTCAAAAGGAAATTGTGCAGAGGCTCTTTTCTACGGCACAGATTATCATTCGCACTTAGGAACAGAATACGGCGGTCTGGCTGTGCTCGATAAAGATTTTACCCGTCAGATACGGGAAGTAAGTCAGAGCCAATTCAAGTCGAAATTTTACGACGATTACATAAGCATGAAAGGCAGCAAGGGCATTGGTGTTATTAGTGCCTTTGAGGAACAGCCAATATATCTGCGGTCAAAATTCGGACCTTTCTGCATTGCGACAAACGGGAGAATCGAAAACGCCGAAGAGCTTGCAGAAGATTTGCTGGAAAAAGGAATATCTTTCAGCGAGGTAAGCAGGAAAAGTGCCAACGCTACAGAGCTGATAGCAAAGTTAATCAACCAGGGAAACGACCTGATAAATGGTATAGAAAAAATGTTTAATGCCATAAAAGGCTCTTGTTCGCTGCTGTTGCTTAATAAAGATGGCATATATGCTGCAAGAGACAGATTCGGATACACACCGCTTGTTATCGGCAGGCGCAAAGACGCCTGGGCGGTTACGAGTGAGACCAGCGCATTTCCAAATAATGACTTCGAGGTAATAAAATACATTGAGCCGGGCGAAATAATCCTGATAAGTGAGCAGGGAATGGCACAAAAAAGAAAACCAACAGAAGACAATATAAGCCAAATCTGCGCATTTCTCTGGATTTATACCGGCTTCCCTGCGTCAAGCTATGACGGAATAAATGTGGAAATCGTCAGAGAAAAATGCGGCAGCTATCTTGCAAAACGTGATAAAGACATCGATGTTGACCTGGTTACCGGAGTTCCCGATTCAGGAATAGCACATGGTTTAGGCTATGCGATGGAGTCCGGCAAACCCTTCAGACGCCCTCTTGTTAAATATACGCCGGGATATGGTAGAAGTTACACTCCACCTTCGCAAGAGATACGCGACTATATTGCAAAGATGAAACTCATCGCTATCAAGGAAGTGATTAATGGTAATAACATTGTTGTATGTGAGGATTCTATTGTACGGGGAACGCAATTGAAAAACTTCACTATAAAGAAACTCTGGGATTGCGGTGCCAAACAGATACATATAAGGCCGGCCTGCCCGCCCTTGATGTTTCCATGCAGATTCAATCTTTCCACGCGTTCGAGCCATGAGCTTGCCGCCCGCAAAGCCATTCACCGTCTGGAAGGTCATGACGTGGAAGATGTGTCGGAATACATAGACCATAATTCCGATAAATACAAAAAAATGGTGGAATTTATTACCAAAGATTTAGGTGTCACGACACTCAGATATCAGACCGTGGATGATATGGTTAGGGCCATCGGAAGGCCGAGGGACAAGCTCTGCCTTTATTGCTGGACCGGCGAATGCCCAAAACCAACAGCTCGACAATCAGCAATAGGTATAGTGGATTTAAAAAAGCCTTCCGAGAAGAAGGCTAAAAAAGAGAAATCTATTCTGTAAATTCTGTTCTGCTACGATATATTTTTATCTTTGGTTATCCATGTTTAGCCGTCGCCGGCATTTATCCTTCGTAGTATAACTTCTACGTAGAAGGATGACGACGGTTATTTCAGCTAATTTTTTCCATATATCCAATTGGCGTCAGCTAATTCATATTCGACGATTTCTTTGGGGTGGAAAAATATCTCTATTTCCCGCTCAGCCGACTCCCGACTATCGGAGCCGTGGATAAGATTGTATCTTACGGAACAGCCAAAATCGCCCCGGATAGTGCCCGGCTGAGCATCATAGCCGGAAGTAGCTCCCATCATCTTGCGTATGGTTTCTATAACGTTCTCAGCCTCCCAGACCATAACAAGTACCGGTGCTGAACAAATATATCTTACTAATCCTTCGTAAAAGGGTTTTCTTTCGTGTACTTCATAAAGCCGGCGGGCAGGCTGCTCTGTGATTTGCATAAACTTTGCAGCGACGGGTTTCAAGCCCTTTCGTTCGAGTCGCGATATTATCTCGCCCGCTAAATGACGCTGGATAGCATCCGGTTTGATGATTACCAGAGTTTGCTCTGCCATGTCTGCACTTTCCTGCTCGCTGCTCGTATTTTTAATACTGGCGAGACACTACATTCCCTCAGGGACAATGTAAATCTCAACCCGTCTGTTAAGAGGATTACCTTTTTTGTTGGGCTTATTATCTGCGGCAGGTCTATATTCACCGAAACCGCGGGCGCTCATTCGCTTCGGGTCGATTTTGTTCTCTGCCATCACGTTTAGCACCGAGACCGCTCTATGAACTGACAGGTACCAATTATTTGGATGTTTCGCAAGCGTCGTGGGCTTTTCAATCGGGATGTCATCTGTGTGACCTGCAATTACGATATCAAATTTTTTCGCCTCTTCGGAATTTAAAATCTCACAAAGCGATTTGATGGCTTTGACCGCATCCGCTGCCACCTTATCACTGCCAACTTCAAAAAGTAAATCGCTTTTGAACTTCACTACTCCCAGGTTTGCGTCGTATGTAACTAAATCATACTGCTCGGCAAAATCTTCCAGCTTGGTGCTTAGCTCCACCGGTATTTGTGCGCCGCCGTAGAGCAATCTTTTCTGCATCGAATCAATCAGCTCTTGCTTCTTAGCCAAATCTTCCGTGAGAGCAGCGATTTTTTGCTCCAGTGTTTCTACATCGATGCCGCCCTTTTCTTTGGCATCGGCAAGCTCTCTTTTCAACCTGTCAAGCTCAAGGTTTTTAGCCGCCACATCGGCTCGTAGTGTATCTATCTCCTTCTGCTGAATTGCATTTCGGCTTTTCAAGTCCTCTAATTCTGAGTTGCAACCGCTCACCAGCACTATAAAGATACATACAAGCAAAACCATAAATAATCTCTTAATTAGCATTGTTCAATCCTTTCCAAAATTAAGATATTACTCCATAAAATTGCACAAGTTCGTCGCGAATTTCGTCGCGAATCGCACAACGGAACTTCTCCGTTAATCGGTTACAATATAAGTAAAGCCTATTCATATTTAACCGTCAAGAATAAATCTCAAAATATAAAGCACCCCTCAAGAGGAAAAAGCAATTTTCTATGATTTGATTGATAGCTTACTTTCATGCCTTCAAAACGGCTGCTTTTAATGTATCCTTATCGTAAAAATGATGTTCCGATAAATATATTAAAACGGCACGACAAGCTGAAATATTCCTTAAACAAAGCAACACTAAAGTCGTAAATTTATCTTGATGTTAAACACACTTTTGGGTAGTATTTTGCCCTTAAACCAAAGCAGCAGATGGTTAAGTACGCTTAAAATACTAAGGATTTTTAGGAGGTTCGACAATGAAAAAAATACTCAGTTTGGTAGTCAGTTTGATGCTTGCCTGTTCTGTATTTTTCGCAGGCTGTGATAAGCACCAGTCCGATTCCACTCCAACTGAACTACCGAGCGATGAAAATAACAACTCCACGGCGGTCCAGGCTCCCACCATCGTTGCAGAGGAACCTGTGACTTATCCCATCGAAGAGGAAGAGAGCACAGCCGAGAAGCCAATCCATACGGATGTTATATTTATCCCGACGCCTCAGGAGGTAGTTGAAAAGATGCTGGAAATGGCGAAAGTTACAAAGGATGATTTGGTTTATGACCTGGGCTGTGGTGACGGCAGAATCGTAGTGACGGCAGCTCTAAAGTATGGTTGTAAGACAGTTGGCTACGACATTGATCCGCAGCGTATTAAAGAGTCACTGGAAAATGTAGAGAAGAATAACGTTGGAAACTTAGTGACAATTGAGCAGAAAGATATCTTCACACTCGACCTTAGCGATGCGAACGTAATTACTCTCTATCTGCTTCCAAGTCTGAATGTAAAGTTGATTCCACAGTTGGAGAAGCTCAAGCCCGGCTCACGGATTGTATCGCACGATTTCGATATGAGGGGAGTCAAACCAGATGAGGTTGCCACCGTAATCAGTGAAGATGGCTCCCGACACACGGTATATCTGTGGACAACGCCGCTCAAAAAAGAAAGTGAAGATGAAATGCTCTGAGCAACCTGTGGTGAGCAGACCTGTCTTGAGCGTAGTCTGTCCAGAGCGTAGCCTGCTCTGAGCAGTGTCGAAGAGTCGAGGGAAGCGACCGATTTTCTCGGCTTCTACCTTATACTCTTATACCCTTGTGCTCTTGTGCACTTATGCTCTTTTGTTCTTATGCTCTTGTGCACTTATGCCTTGTGCGCTTTCTTTACTTTTTTCTTGTCTTTTCCGACAATCGCAATCATAATTTTTATGTTTATTGATACCTGTATAAATAATGATAAACCACAAGAAGTATAGAGTAACAATGTCATTCCCGCGAAAGCGGGAATCCATTTTTTAATTTCTGGATTCCGGCTCAAGGCCGGAATGACAGGATAGTAAAAGTTATACAAATTTAATAGAAACGGCACTAATATCAAGGAGTAAATCCACGGAATGCGACTATATCTAATCAATCCCTCAAACTCGCTTGTCAGCATCGTCAACGTCAAGGAGAGCCGCTGGAACCGCTACCGCGTGTGGAAACCGCTCAGCCTTATGGTTCTGGCCGGCCTGACCCCGCCGGAGTGGGAAATCACAATAGTGGACGAGAACCTCGGAGCTCCCGACTACGCAGCCATGCCTCGGCCGGACCTGGTCGGCATAACCGCTTTTACCTCGCAGGCGAACCGCGCCTACGAAGTGGCCGGCCACTTCCGGTCTCTGGGCGTACCCGTCGTCATGGGCGGCATTCATGCAACCATGTGCCTAAACGAGGTCATAGAGCGCGTGGATTCGGTCGTCACGGGTGAAGCCGAGGGCATCTGGCCACAAGTCCTGGAGGACGCCCGGCATGGCAGCCTGAAGCGCCGGTATGATGGGGGGCTTGCCGAGATAAACGATGTGCCGCTGGCCCGCCATGATTTGCTGGATGGGGGATATGCCTTCGGAGCTATTCAAACCACACGCGGCTGCCCCTTGAACTGCAGCTTTTGCAGCGTGACAACCTTCAACGGGGCCAAGTACAGACAGCGTCCTATTGCAGATGTCGTGCGGGAATTCCAGTTGATTCGTGAGAAACGAATTCTTGTGGTGGACGACAACCTCATCGGCACGCGTCCCGAGCACATCGCCCGCGCCAAGGACATGTTCCGCGCTATGGCACAGGCGAAGCTGCGAAAGGAATGGATTGCCCAGGCCACCATTAACTTCGCCGATGACGAAGAGCTTCTGTCACTGGCCGCGAAGGCCGGGTGCAGAGGCGTCTTCATCGGCTTTGAGTCGCCCTCGCCGGAAGGGCTTCGGGAGGTCGGCAAAAAATTTAACCTTCTCAAAGGCCGGGACTTCCGCGCATCCGTACGGCGCATACAACGGCACAAAATTCTGGTAGTAGGCTCCTTCATCATCGGTTTGGACGTAGACAAACCGGGCATCGGCAAACGTATCGCCGAGGCGGCCAGTCAATACGGCGTGGACAATCTTAACGTGCTGTTTTTGACGCCCCTGCCCGGCACGCGTTTGTGGGACCAGATGACATCGCAGGGCCGCATCGGCCTCGATATGTTCCCGGAAGACTGGAAATATTACACGCTGACCTTCCCAGTAGCTCGGTATAAGCATTTGTCTCTGGACGGCATTATCGAAGAAATGACCTCCTGCGACCGGGACTTCTATTCCGTGTCGCGCATTGCCCGCAGGGTCTGGGGCAACTTGTGGCAGTACCGCAAGCCGCTGATTACCCTGGTGGGCAATCTCACATACAGGAGCAATCTCCGGCTGAACTGCAAGGCATACGCGGACCTCAAGCGCTACTGGGGCAATAAGCATAATTGTGTAAAAGAGTCTTGAAGAGGATAAGATTTGACACACCTCCACGTTATATAGTTTACGAGTCACATTTGACGAGCGACCGATTTTCCCGACTTCCATCTTGTGCACTTGTGCTCTTATGCACTTATGCCCTTATGTTCTTATGCACTTATGCCCTTATGTTCTTGTGCACTTATGCTCTTTTGTTCTTATGCCCTTATACCCTTATGACTTGTGCTCTTAAGCTCTTGTGCTCTTGTGGTTTTTTCTTGCCTTTCCGACAATCCCGACCATAATATCCCCAACAAGCGGGATTCACACCGTTGATGAATCTAATGTTTAGCCCTGCCACTCGTGGCAGGGTTTTTTGGACACAATAGAAGAATTGTGCCGGTTCAAAAGTTACTAAATGGGAACGACCCATGCTTCGCCTTAGGCCTGCCCGACGGACAAGCCTCTGGGTAGGCGGGCTACGCAGGAAAGAACGGCTGCACTACTCGGTCGCCGAGACGAGTGCTCATCCTACCGACTATAGGTCGTCAAAAATACCTACCGACACAGAGTTGAGTTCCTTAGTATTATTTATTAAGAATATATACTATTGGGGGGATTGACTTGTCCATACTTCTAGTATATATTTTCAGTAAATACAGATAGGAGTTACTAATGGTAGATACTAAGAAGAAACTCGGTGCTTTTACTATTACAGCATATAGATGCCGGTGTGGGCATGAGTGGGTCCCACGTAATCACAATGAACGACCCAGGGTTTGTCCTAAATGCAAAAGTCCCAATTGGGACAAGCCCTACAAATTTCGTAGAGGGAAAAACATATGACAACAATCAACACCAAAAACGAATACTGCACATTATCCTCACTGACCAATGAAAGCGATGTAGAGCAATTCTTCGTTATCAGACTGCTCAAGGCACTCGGCTATGACGATAAAAACATCAAAACAAAGACATCACTCAGTGAAATGGTCATCGGGAAGGGTTCAAAGAAAGAGAACTACAAACCAGACTACGTTTGCTTCCACGAGAAGAAACCCAAAATCGTAATAGATGCGAAGAATCCAGACGAGTATTTAAATGATTATACCTACCAAGTATCTGGTTATGCACTTTCGCTCAATACCAAATTCAAAGGAGAGAATCCAGTCCGATTTACCATTCTAACTAACGGTATTCAATTTAAGATCTACAATTGGGACGAGGAAGAAGCGCTTCTTGTTATGAAGTTTGAGGATTTCAAGAAGGGTAATAAAAAATACCAACGACTATTTGACCTCATATCTTTCGAAAACATCAAGGGAAAAACAGGAAAAAATGAAAT
>Ga0315532_1001134_pt1 | contig 20617 bp, 20 predicted proteins | sample SalMarWE160370MG_FD_203082 | JGI IMG/M metagenome (GOLD analysis project Ga0315532, IMG submission 203082) | Salt marsh sediment microbial communities from the Plum Island Ecosystem LTER, Massachusetts, United States - Salt Marsh Sediment WE1603-70 ...
TAGGGCCCATGGACCTCCTTGGGCGTCCACTCGCTAAGAGCCGGCCTTCAGCTTCCAGGTGGTGCCGTCGGCCGTGTCCTGTATCTCGACGCCTGCCTCGGCGAGCCTGTCCCTGATGAGGTCGGCGAACGCGTAGTTCTTCTCCATCCTCTGCTCCTCTCGAAGCTCGGTGATCAGGGTTATCAGCCGCTCCGTGACCTCGTCGCCGGCTACACTGCGCTTCTCGAAGAGCCCTAGGACGCCCAGTAGCTCCCTGTAGGCGTCGGCTGCCTCCCTGAGCACACCCTTGTTGGCCGGCTCCGTGAGATACTCGTTGACGGCGCCGTTCACCGCGTGGAGGTGCCCCAGGGCTACCGGGGTGTCGAAGTCGTCGTCCATGGCTTCGATGAACCTCTGCTTCTCTGCTCTGACCGTGTTCAGTAGCTTCTCCTCCCGCTCCCTGTAGTCCAGGTTGACGTCTGGGCCCCTCATGGCGTTCTCGATGAGGTCTAGTGTGTTCTCGAGGCGGTTTACCGTGTTCTGGGCGTTCTCCATGTTTTCCCACGTGAAGTTCAGCGGCCTCCTGTAGTGGGTCGAGACGTAGAAGTACCGAAGCGCGTCAGGCGTGTGCCTCTCCAGTATGTCTTCGAAGGAAACATAGTTGCCGAGGCTCTTGCTCATCTTGCCTCCCCCGATCATGAGGAACCTCATGTGGAGCCAGAACCTCACGAACTGTTTGCCGGTGACGGTCTCGCTCTGCGCCACCTCGTTCTCGTGGTGCGGGAACGTGAGGTCCTCGCCGCCCGCGTGGATGTCCACGGTCTCGCCGAGGAGCTCCTTGCTCATGACGCTGCACTCTATGTGCCAACCGGGGCGGCCCCTGCCCCAAGGGGACTCGAAGTAGATGCCCCGCTCAAGCTCCTCCGGCGTCGACTTCTTCCAGAGGACGAAGTCCTGGGCGTCCTCCTTGTCGTAGTCGTCCGCTGCCACCCTCTCCGTGCGCTCAACCTTGCCCAGGTCGACGCCGCTGAGCTTGCCGTACCTTGGGAACTTGTCGATGTCGAAGTATACGCCGTCCTCGGCGTTGTAAGCCGCCCCCTTCTTCATCAACGTCTCTATGAACTCTATCATCTGTGGCACGTACGCCGTGGCCCTTGGGTGGGCGGTCGCACGTTTGATGCTCAGCAAGTCAATGCCCCGGAAGAACCCCTCTATATAATAGTCCGTGAACTCCTTCAGCGTCTTGCCGGCCTCGCCGCTGTCCCTGATGGTCTTGTCCTCGATGTCCGTGATGTTCATCACGTACTTGACCAAGTAGCCCCTGTACTCCAGCCACCGCCTAATGAGGTCGCCGAGGGTGAAGGTCCTCAAGTTGCCTATGTGGGGGTCGCCGTAGACCGTGGGGCCACAGACGTACATGGTGACCGTGGGTGGGTTAAGCGGCTTGAACGGCTTCTTCCGCCGGGTCATGGTGTCGTAGATCTGTATGGGATGCTCTACCATGTCTGTTCCTCCATAGAACTCGCTAGACCTGCCGAGTGTGAGACCGGTCTCAAGCTAGGGTACACAATAGTCTCATTCTTCCTGTCTAGCGATGAATGCATGGAATGGGTGTAATATAAAATATGTCATCCTAGATATACTTGCGTTTCGATTGGTGGTAGCCTCACCGGGATGTAAGCTTCCCTCATTTACGTATGTAGCCGAATTTCAGGTAAGGGGTTAACCCAACAATAAATTACTCTCGAAGCACAAGTCACAGAAGTCACTATACGCGACAGATAAATAGAAATGATTAGAAAAACAAATACTCAAACAAAAGTTCAGGGTTCTTATTTATGTTACTTTATAATTTCTCGTAATATTACAACCAATATGTTATATGCAGCCTTTTAACCTGTATAATGATAGAAGAAATTCTGATCACTCACGTGTTGATCAAATTGGAGTTCTGCGAAAAATGCAAAACAATGATGGACATAACGCTAAACGGATATGTATGCCCAAAATGCGGATACGAAATAAAATCTGATTTCGATACTATAAACGTACACAGACCTAAAGAGAAAAAGCCTGAACCAATCTATAGAGGCGGAGGAAAGGAGGACTCACTGATAGTTCAAAGAGCTTGTCCAAAATGCAGCAATCCGGATGCATACAAGACTATCACCGTGACGATAGGAGAGCACTCAGGAGTAAACACAGACAGGTCTATTATAAGATACAAATGCACCAAGTGCTTCCACGTCTGGATAGAATACTAGAAATTAGCTGTCCTTAACTACCGATACTCTCCGTAGATGATAATTAGACGGGGTTTGTTCACCTTATTTTCTCGTTTTTATGATTTGATTTTGAACAAGTTTATTACCGATATGCTCTGTTGTATAAGCGGTGAATAAGCAGATACTTCGTCTTCATCTGTGACAGAAAATGAATGAAAACACAGTGTACGTTGGATCAAAACCGGTTATGAACTACTGCACAGCGGTGCTGCAGGTACTGGCAAGCAGCGACTCCGTCAGCTTAAAGGCGCGGGGTAGAGCCATCAGTAACGCAGTGAGCGTCGCTGAGGTTACTATGAACCGGTTTCTAACCGATCTCGCAGTCGATTCCATTGACATCGGTACAGAGGAGCTGGAGTCCGAGACAGGCGGACCTAGAAACGTTAGCTGCATTACCATAGTGTTAAAGAAGGAGGTGAAGTAGTTGGAAGGTGTTGTAAAGAGATGGCTTGATAGAGGCTACGGTTTCATAGGAGTGGAAGGGAAAGATGATGACGTTTTTGTCCATCATTCCTCTCTTGAAGGAATCTATGAGCTTCGTGAAGGCCAGAAAGTAGAGTTTGATATAGAGGACTCTCCCAAAGGTCCAAGGGCTGTAAACGTGAAGATAGTAGAGTAAACGAGTACGCAGCCTTAGGGACATGTATCTTATTTTTTTATTATATATGCATGAGCAGAAACAATTAGTTCGTTTGTAGAATAGGCCGCCGTCGCCGAGGTTTTCTTGATTTGTGAACGCTCTTTTCGTTCTTCCGGTACTCACAATCTTTCCTCCTAGACCATGTTATCCAGATGGTGGGCAACCCTTTCAAGGCTAATCGCGTTCCGGGAACCGGCAGAGGTATCGATGTCTAGCCGCCTGTTTCTCGGATTTTACTCCGATGCACACCCTTTTCCTGGTGCCTGCGAGAAGGGGGAACCTTTGATTCTAGATCAAGTCAAAGACGTCTGAAGGATGACTGCTCTGTGGGCTAATGAGACTCCTTTAACTGGAAAATAAAGTTAAGTTTAAAATATGTTATGAACAGCCGGGCTGTTCACGGTTTAATACCTGCGGCGCGGCGGCCGGTGCTTCGCGTAGCACTCTTGGCAGTAGACCGGCCTGCCCTCTGTGGGCTTGAACGGGACTTCACACTCTTTTCCGCAGTCGCTGCAGATCGCCTTGTGCATCTCGCGGGGGCCTCTGTCGTAGCGTCTCCTGTTGCTCAACTCTTTCACTCCTACTCTTTAGGTATACTCTAAAGCCTCGAGAGGCTCCTCGTATCCGCATCAATACACGGTCAAGACTGATTTAAGCATTTCATAAGCGGGCGGAACGGGGAACCTATAAATCTGTTGCTTGTATACATTTCTCACCGGACTGTAGACGTATGAGCAGTGAAGAGCCAGAGAAGCTTAGTTTCGATAGCACCGATTTCAAGTTCAACGTGGCTTACCAGTCTTATGAGAAGGCTTTCGCCGAGGCCACTCCCGAGGACAGAGAGATTCTGAACGACGCCATCACCAAGCTTTTTCGAAACGAGATGACGTACCCCGAGTTCTATGACGCCCTCAGCGACGAGGAGGGTCGAAGATACCGTTATCACAGGAGCAAGATTAGCACCTCCCGCAAGTTCGCTTATCGGCGCGCGCAGCGGAAAGCCAACAACATTAAGCGGCACAGGTAGGGGATCATACCTTTTTCGATGGGGCTCATTCTTTGTGAACGGGTCTCGGCGAGTCATCAGGGTGCCTTGCGTTTAGGTATGTGGAGGTTGGCGTGGGCTACGTGTGGAGGGGGCAAGGCGGCCATGTATTTTCCTTGTAGGTGGTTACTTACTATAAGCGTTTTTTGGGAGTGAGCGTGGGATGGGTGGAGTGGGTCTGCTTGTCCGGGGTATGCGAGTTCGTGGGGCTGCGTCTCAGTTTATATCTTGAGTCTGTCTGTGATTGACTTCAGCTCCCGTGAGAGTCGGCGTCTCCCGGCCTCCGCCGTGATTTCGGCTCTGGTGCGTTCGGTGACTCCGCGTGCTATGTCCAGCTTCCGGCGCATCCCCTTGAGCATCATGCTTGCCTCCTCGGCCTCGGTGAGGCGGAGATATATCTCCTCCATGGCTTCTAGGGCGCTCTCAGCCGCCTCCAGGTCACCTTCTCTGAGCCTGTCCAGCGCCTGCCGCCTGAGCTCTCCGGGTACGTCAGCGAGCCCCAGCACGTAGTCGGTCTCGTCCACCTCTAGCATCTGGGGGGCGGGGTACCTTTCCTCTGTGACCAGCGATAGGAGTATGGCTACCTCCACGTATTCCTGTCTCGCCGCCGACAGGGTTTCGCTGTTCTGGACGCCGGGGAACGCCTCTCCGGCCTTCTGGGCCTCGGCTAGCAGGCGGGCTGCCTCGGAGACGAGCCGCCGGGCTTCCAGGGGCTCGCCTCTGTGCAGGACGAGGATGGACTGCTTGCTGAGGGTCCTCGCCTTCCGGGCCTTAGGGTAGGCCGAGTCTTTTGCTTCTTCTATGGCTGCTAGGTGTTCAGTCACCTTCTCTATGATCCTTTGTAGCATTTCCGTTTGCTCCGGTGAGACTGTGGCGGTCCACGGCGTGGTGGACGCCCCTGTGTATCTGTGTGGCGTTGGGGTTTAAGGGTTGACTATGCGGAAGGTTTATATCCTAGATGTTAGGTGTACATAACAAGATGTGCGGTATAACGCACATTTTGTGTGATAGACCAAACAGGAGGAAAAGAAATGAAGAGAACACATATAGCGACAGTGGCAGCGGCGCTGATAGGAGCCGCCGCGGCTCTCTACGTCTTCGGCGCTGACACCTTCGGGCTCCTCAGCGCGGCCAACGTGGCGGTCCTCATAGGCATAGGCGGCATAGTGGTCGACCGGATGCTGGTGAACAGAGAGGACATGCTCCAGGGATTCGCCGTGAAAGACGAAAGGACGAGGCTGCTGGAGGGCAGGGCCGGCAGGGCCGCCTTCATGGGGGGCAACTATATCTGGCTCACGCTGCTCTGGTACGAGTTCGCCGCCGAGAACTGGATGCCCTGGCCCAAGATAGGGTCCCCGCCCGTGTTGCTCATAGGCATGATGGCTCAGGTCGCCGTCTACTTAGTGGCGATGTACGTCATGGCGAAGAGCGTGGGCCCATGAAGACCCGCATAAAGGAGTTCAGGGCCCGCATGGGCTACACCCAGGCGGACCTGGCCAGGCTCGTGGGGGTTAGACGCGAGACCATCAGCTTCGTCGAGAACGGCGAGTACAACCCTTCGCTGCTGCTGGCGGTGCGCATCGCCAACGCCTTCGACGAGCCCGTTGAGGAGGTCTTCCTCTTCGACGAAGACGAGATCGAGCTGGGGTGATGACTATCCATAAACTGATTGATCGCTGTCTTCGATCGCAGCGGTGATCTGCGTAGATTTTTTTAACGTCTTTTTTTTTATCGAGAGAAGAGGCGGTTATTTGCTAGGGATTCTTATCATGAAGATGGCTCCCCCTCCGGGTGTGGCCGTGTACTCCACTGTGCCGCCGTGGGCCTCCACGGTGTCCTTGACGTAGGCGAGTCCGAGCCCGACGCCCGTGGTCTTCGTCGTGAAGAAGGGCGTGAATAGCTTTTCTTGTTGTTCGTCTGGTATCCCTTTCCCTGTGTCGGATACGGTTATGACGAGTCCATCACCTTCTAGATGTGAACTCACCACAAGTCTGCCTCCCTCTGGCATGGCTTCCAGGGCGTTGGTTACGAGGTTCGTCAGCACCCTGGACATGCCTCTCATGTCAAGCAGGTAGACCAGGTCTTCCGGGATATCGGTCTCCGTCTCGACGTTGTCGGGGACCATCATGCTCTTGAGCACCTCCTCCACGAGGTTTCTCACGTTTATTTTTATCCTGGTGATCTCCTTCCTCAGCGTCAGTTCCTTCCAGTCGTCCAAGATGTTGTCCGCGTGCTTCAGGTTGCTGTCGATGATCCCGAACATCTCGGATTTCTCTGGGGCCTGCTTCAGGACGTGGGCCGCCATGCTGATGTTCCTCAAAGGCCCGCGGAGGTCGTGCCTGGCCATGCTTGAGACCCTTCTGAACCCATCCATGAGTCTAATGCTATGCTCCACTCCCAGTCTCTGATTCTCGTCGAGGTTGGCAAGCCTGTCTATGGCCGTTGCGACGTGGCTAGCCAGTATCTCCAGCTGCTGCCTGTCCATCTCCGTGAATGATTCCTCGTCGGTGCTTTCTATGTTGAGCACCCCGATGGCCTCGCCGTCAACGATTATGGGGGACGCAAGCTCGGCCTTGGATAACTCGTACTCATAATAGGGTTGACCCGTCTCGGGGTTCACCGCGAAGACGTAGTCGCTGCTCTGCTCTATGTCGTTCACGAGGATGGTTCTCCTCTCCTTGACGGCTCGGACCGTCACGCCTTTCCCGTCGAGCGGCAGCTCCACGTCGGCGGGGATTCCCCCGTACTTGGCTACCTGAACGAGTTTACCGCCTTGGACCCTGAGGATGTCCACTCTCTCGTAGTTGAAGGTCTCCACCATCGCGTTTATAGTGCACTCGTAGATGTCTCGGAGGGTCTTCGCCGTGTTTAGCTTCACGGCGTGGCTGTGGAGGGCGCTGAGCCTCTCCTCGTATGTTTTCCTCTTCTCAGCCTCTTCAAGTCTGGTAAAGGCCGATGACACGTGCTGGGCGAGGATGCCCAGGAGCATGATGTCCCCATCCGTGAAGCCGTTGAGGTTTGGGCTCTCTATGTTTATGACGGCGGCCACTTCCTCTCCCATGAAGATCGGTGTGGTTAACTCCGACAGGCTTCTTAGGAGCCCGTTACCCTCCGGGGGGCCTAGGTATTGGGGGTCCTTGCTGGTGTCGGGGACCAGCTGGGATTTACCGGTCTTGAAGGTGCGGGCTATCACGCTCTCGGTGTCAAATGGTATCTCCCAGTCCTCGGGCATCTCCTGTACCCGGGTCTTAATGTAGACGACCCGGTCCCCGTCCCTCACCGCTATCCCCGCGAAAATGAAGCCAAGCACCTCTTCGACGGTGTCCAGCGTGATATCGTACACCTGTTCCAGGCTGTCCGCTAGAGCCAGCTCAGCCGCGTTCCTGTGGAGGGCGGCGAGGCTGCTCTCCAGCGCACCGCTTCCGCTGGGGGCGTGCTCTTCGTATGCGGTTGATGAACCCATTTGGCTGGATTGCCCTCGAAACTCGGTCTATTAAGTTTTATTTGTCAGTGATCCACCCTGTAGACGCCGTCGCTGTACTCTGCCACGGTCACCTTGTCGCCTATCTTGGTCGCCTCGTAGGATTCCTTGGTGGTCTCTGCCTGGAGCCCCCTGTCGGTTATCAGCATGTGTTTGACTGTGGGCAAGAACAACCCCACGTAGACTACGCCTTTCTCCCTGCGCTTGTCGATGACCGTGGCCTGCAGCGTCCGCATCTTGGTTGTCGTGGCTCTCCTGGTGAGGGGTATGAGGGCCAGTATGATGACGACGGCAGCCAACGCGACTATGAGCGGCGTCACCATGGTGCTTGGTTGATCTATGATTGTTTAAGATCATCGTAAGAGGCTTCATAACCATCCGCTGCCGATATTCAAGCGGTCGATATGAGCGAGAAAGGCAAGCTATCCAAGTTCTGGATCACCGAGCTGACGAGGCCGGCCTTCGAGGACTGGCTTGAGCACGAGGAGCACCCCGTCGTGGTCATAGGCATAGGCTCCATAGAGCAGCATGGGCCCCACCTGCCCCTAGGCATGGACTCCATGGCGGTGAAGCGGTACGTCCACGAGGTGGCGAAGCGCACCAACAGCGTCGCAGTGCACCCATGCTGGCCGGGGTACAGCCCCCACCACCTGGGGTTCAAAGGCACCGTGACGTTCAGCTGGGACACGCTGATGGGGGTCCTCATGGACACCATCGGGAGCCTCGCGTACCACGGCTTGAAGCGGTTCGTGATAATGAACGGCCACGGCGGCAACAGGAACGTGATGAACCTCGTGGTTCAGTTGGCTAAGAGGGATTACGGCGTCATGGTGGCTGCGCCGAGCGGCCCCGGCGGCACGGAGCTGGCGAAGGTGTTCGCTGACAGGCAGAAGCGGCTGTGGGACGTTCACAGCGGCGTAAACGAGACAGGGGCGGCCCTCTTCATGTTCCCTGAGCTGGTGGAGATGGACAGGGTGCCGGAGGACTGGACGCCGAGCCTGGACGTGGACCCAGGTCTCCGGGAGTATCTCGACCCCGACAGGGACGACTACGAGCTGGTCAGCCAGGTCTGGGGAGCGTGCAGCCAGCCCGACACCGACGACTTCAGCGCCGACGGCGTCTATGGGCTCGGGAGCCCTAGGGACGCCGACTCCGAGGAGTATGCGAGGCGGTTCGAGGAGCGTGTCGAGTTCGTCGCCGAGTTCATCCGTGAGTGGAAGAAGATACCGACGCCCCCCGCGTTCCAGGACTAAACCCTCTTTTTTTCTTCTATACGATAGAGAGAAGACCCGGTGTGAAGAAGTAAAACGGTATAGATGAAAAGAAAAGAGGGGTCTACGAGCCCTAATCACATATCTCCTTGATGACCCTGAGGAAGTTGCCGCCAAGCATGCCCCTTATCTCCTCGTCCGAGTAGCCTCTCGCCACTAGGGCCTTGGTGAGGTTCGGCAGCTTACTCGCGTCGTCCAGCCCCTTCGCTATCAGGGAGACCCCGTCGAAGTCGGAGCCCAGTCCTATGTGGGACGTGTCGCCGATGACCTCGACCATGTGGTCTATGTGGTCCACGACGGTCTCCACGGTGACCGACTCCACCTTCCTCTTTTCATCCTTGTCTCCGGCTCTCAGCTTGGCGAAGTCTATGTCCTTCAGGAAGAAGGGCACATAGTTGACGCCCATCACCCCGCCCTTCTCGGCCAACGCCTTGATCATCTCGTCCGTGAGGTTCCTCTTGTGGCTGCAGAGGGCCCTGCAGTTCGAGTGGGACGCGATGACCGGCTCCTCGCTGGCCTCGAGGGTGTCCCAGAGCCCCTGGTCGGTTATGTGGCTGACGTCCACGAGGATTCCCAGCTTGTTGCACTCCTGCACCACGTCGGCACCGAACTCTGTAAGGCCCCCCTTGGACCTCTGCCAAGTCACGCCGTCCGCGAGCATGTTCCTGTTGTTCCAGGTCAGCGTAAGCCTCCGCAGGCCCAGCGTGTGGTAGACCTTCAGTAGTCGCAGGTCGTTGCCTAGGGCCTCTCCGCCCTCGAACCCTATCATGAAGCTGAGCCTCTCGCCTTCGTTGGCGAGTATCTCGTCGTAGTTCTTCACCAGGCTCACCTTGTCCGATTTCTCTATCTCGTTCAGGCTGTACCCCAGGACCTGGAGCATCCTGTGGGGGGCGATGGGGTTGTATATGGGCTCAACGAAGTGGGAGAACACCTGGCAGTCCACGCCGCCTTCCAGGAGCCTTGGGATGTCCACGTGGCCGTTGTCCGATCTCTCGTGGAGCGTCCGTTTCTTTGCGTCCCCGATGACGTATGCGGAGTCGGGCAGCGTCGCGAGCACCCCGTCGCAGTGGAAATCCACCACGAGGGCCTCGCTGTGGAGGGCTAGGGCGTGGCTTTCCTGATCCTTTGATAGTTTCATGGCGATCTCCCTAATTGTTGTTCACTCTACATATAACTGTCCATCTCCGTTAGTTGACGGTCTTCCCCGTTCTTCCTATGGCTCGTGAGACGGGTAGCATAAGCAACGAGAGCACTGCCAGCGCCAGGTATAACGCTGTGGGCTGGATGGCCTCGGCGAAGGCTTCCCCCGCTACGGGTCCGAGGCACATGCCGAGCCCGTAGATGGCTTCGTGTGTGCCGAGGGCGGCGCCGAGAGCGTCGGGACGTGTCCCATTGGCGACGCAGTCGAGTATGACCGGCGTTATTATCCCCCCTGCGAAGCCCAAGAGGATCATGGGGATAAGGAAGCTTACCGCCTCATGTGAAAACGCAACCAGCAGGAGAGCCGTGAACAGGAGAGCCGAGGAAAGAGCCAGGGACTTCTTCACCCCCCAACCGACGAACCTCTCAGCGAACAGGAAGCCCAGCCCCCTGAACCCGTTTGAGACGGTGATGAGCAATCCCACCATGGCGGTCGCGATCCCCAGCGCCTTCATGTGGCCCGGCAGTATCGCCATGTATATCCCGAGGATGAGGGCGTAGGGTATCAAGGCCGCGTACACGTAGGACAGGTCCTTCAGTGCTTGAAGGCTGACCCTCATGTCGCTTCTCCCTTTTCTTCTCTCATATCTGGGGCTGATAATTGCGTATATTATGACGAAGCTCACCAAGTTGATCGCCGACGCCGTCACGAAGAGGAAGGGAAACCCGAGGGCCTCTGATATTATGCCTCCCAGGAAGGGGCCAACAACGAACGCGATCATCCACGAGAGATTGTAGCGCGCCATGGATCTGGTGAGCCGCTCTGGCGGGGAGGCGTCGGCGATGATGGTGCTGGTTGCCACCCAGAACGCCGCCGACACTCCACCCAGTACTCCCCGGACCAGCGTTATCTCCGTCGCGCCCTTGGTCTGCAAGAACAACAGTATGGCGGCGACCCCTAGGATACAGGAAACGGAGTAGAACCGGGCTCTATCTAACCGGTTCAGGAGGAAACCAGTCACCAGCGTCGACGCCGTGTAGACGGCGTTACCGACTCCGCCGATGATACCGAGGTCGTAGTACGAGGCTCCCAGCCCCTCGGCGTAGACCGGGAGGAGATAGATTATGGTTCCGAAGGCGAGGGAGGAGAGGAAGTTTGTCAGGTACAGCGAATGTAGCAGCTTATCTCCTGGGCTCTCCATGCCATCGACCGTGACTCTGTTTCCCTAAATATCTTGTTATAAGAAAGAAGGGGTCATTTGCTCCGTCTGAGCTTTCTGGTTGCTTTGGCGTCTACCTCCATGGTCTCCGTGTCTATCTCGACACCGTAGACCTCCCGGGCGACCTCGGGCGTCACGTACTCGTTCACCACGTCACGGAGCACCAGCATCGGGTCCCTCTCCACGGGGTCTCCCCAGCCGCCTCCTCCACCGGTGATGAGGCTCACCATGTCGCCTTTCCTCACCTTCATGGCCGCCACCTTCATGACCCTGAGCGGCTCCTCGCCCTGCCTGTAGACTATGGCGTAGTTGGGGGTGCCTTTCATGCCTCCGTCCACGCCCCAGCAGGGATACTTGGATCTCCCCGCTGAGACCGTGAAGCTCGCCTCGCTGCAGAGGAGCCTGTAGTTCCTCACGGCGCCGAAGCCGCCTCTATATGCGCCGTGCCCGGTCCCGTCCCCGGTGTTCAACGCGTAGCGCTCCACCAGTATGGGCGTCCTTCGCTCATAGACCTCGCTGGACGCGATGTACGTCTCGCCGTCGCCGCACGCCACCAGGGCGCTCTCCCCGTCCATGTCGACGCCAGCCCCCCATCCCCCCGGCTGGGGCTCGACTATGGCGAAGGGCGCCCCGGTCCTGTCGTCCACGCCGCCGAGGATGGTGGCCTCAATGGACAGGAAGTGGCCAGCGGACAGCCTCTCCGGGGCCGCCTCGGCGAGGGCCTTCCAGACTATGTCCGCGGCGTGGGACATCCCCTCCCAGAATGTGCTGGTGGGCGCCGGCCTAACGGGGTTGAAGACGGTCCCCTCGGGGGCGTTTATCTTGAGGGGCGCGAAGAACCCGCCGTTGGGGTGGGTGTAGGGGTCGATCATGGCCATGTAGGTCTCCCTGACGCCGGAGACGGTGCTGGGGTACGCCGAGTTGATGGACCCGGCGGCCTGTTTGCCGCTGCCCGTGAAGTCCACCCGGAACTCGTCGTCCGTGATCTTGACCTCCACCTTCACAGGGATGGGGTCGTCCGTTATGCCATCGTCGTCGATCCAGTCCTCGGCCTTGAACGTCCCCTTGGGCAGGTCCTTCATCTTGAGCCTGGCGTACTTCTCCCCGTCTTCCAGCAGCTTGTCCATGGCGTAGAGCACCGTGTCTATGCCGTACTTGTCCACGAGCCAGTTCACCCGTCTGCCGGCGACCTTCATGGAGGCCACCTGGGCGTACATGTCCCCCAGGACGAAGTCGGGCAGCCGGGAGTTGTACCTGATCATCTCCACCATGCTCCTGTTGGGCTCCCCGCCCATGTAGAGCTTCACGCACGGGAACTGGATGCCCTCCTGGTATATCTCTGTGGAGTCTGAGGTCCAGCTCCCGAAGTGCATTCCCCCCACCTCGCTCCAGTGGCCCTTGGCCACCGCGAACCCCAGCCTCCGGCCGCCGTTGAAGACCGGCATTATCAGGGTGACGTCGTTGAGGTGGGTCCCAGACTGGTACGGCACGTTGCTGACGAAGACGTCCCCCTCATGGATGTCGTCTCCCCACATCTCCACAACCTCCCCGGCGGCGAAGTCAAGGACGCCGGTGAACCCGGGTATCCCGGGAGCCTGGGTCACGAGGTTCTCGCCGTCGCCGTCTATGATACCCACCGCGTAGTCCAGGACCTCGTATATGACGGGGCTCTTAGCTGTCCGGCCCCATGAGTGGAACATCTCCTCCGAGGCCACTATGAGCCCGTTCTTGATGATCTCCAGGGTGAACGGTGAAGTGCTGTTTACGGTCATTCTGCCACCCCCTTGATGACGGTGTTACCAAACTTGTCCACGGATGCTTCCTGCCCGTTGAGCACTATTATCGTGGCCGTCGGGTCCTCAAGGATGGCTGGGCCGTCGAGGCTGAACCCAACGTCTAGGAGGGTTCTGTCGTAAACGGGGAGCATCTCGTAGCCCCCGTTTATGTACACGCTCCTCTCCGTGAGCATCGGGTCTTGGTGCTCAGTCGGCTCGGATAGCTCTCCGAGGCTTAGCTTCTGGACCCTCTTGATGCCTACCCCGTGGAAGTTGACGATCTCGGCTGGGTCGCCGGGGAGCTTGAACTCGTACTCCCTCTCGTGGGTCGCGTGGAAGCTATCCATGATCTTCTTCAGGTCAGGGGCCGACAGTGCCCCGGACGGTATAGAGACCTTGACGGTGTGCTCCTGCCCATAGTACCGTATGTCCGCGTACCTCTCCATCACCAACGGGCCTTCGCCTTCCTCCGACTGAAACATGGTCTTCACCTCGTCCTCCAGGTCCGCGTAGATGTTGCTCAGGGTCTCCACGGCTTCAGGCGCGTCCAGCCGGGTTATGTGGGTGTGTATCGAGTTGTGGCGGACGTCCGTGTTGAGCATGCCCCAGGCGCTGAACACCCCCGGCGGTATGACGGGCACAACTATCTTACCGATCTCAAGCTCCTCGGCGATGAAGGGCGCGAACATGGGGCCTGAACCGCCGTAGGCGATGAGCGTGAAGTCCCTGGGATCGTAGCCCCTCTGCACCGAGACTAGGTCTATGGCGTAGGCCGCGTTCTCGTTTGCGAGCTTTATGACTCCTTCGGCGGCCTCCTCGAGACCCGTGTCGAGCTTCTCCGCTAACCCGTTCACAGCCTCTACCGCAAGGTCCCTGTGGATGGGCAGCTCTCCCCCCAGTAGGTAGTCGGGGTTCAGCATGCCTGTGACGACGTATGCGTCTGTGAGGGTGGGCTGGTCCCCTCCTTTCCCGTAGCAGACGGGCCCCGGGTAGGCGCCTGCTGCTCTGGGCCCCACTCGTACTCTGCCGACCTCGTCGATCCAGGCTATGCTGGTGCCGCCGTTTCCTATCTCCACCGTGCGCACGACGGGCACCATGACGGGGTACCCTGGCCTGAACCTGTCCCTCTCCACGTAGTACTCCGTGGTCACTTCCGGGTTCAGGTCCTCGACGAGGCTGGCCTTGGTGGTGGTGCTTCCGCCGTCGAGGGCGATTATGTCTTTTTCACCGACGGCCTCGGCGACGCCTAGGGCGCCGATTACCCCCGCCACGGGGCCGGACTCGACGGTGTATATGGGGAACCTGCGGGCGAAGTCGAAGGACACCATCCCGCCGTCGGAGGTCATCGCCATGCACCTGCCGGGGTCCTCGGTGACGGTGCCCTGCAGCCTGCTGAGGTATCTGTCGAGGATGGGTAGCACGTAGGCGTTCAGCGCGGCCGTCGAGAACCGCTCATACTCCCTCCACTCCCTGGTGACCTCGTGGCTGAGGACGACGGGCACCTCGTGGCGGCTCCTTATGATCTCCCCCGTCTTCCGTTCGTTGCCGGGGTTCACGTAGCTGTTGAGGTAGGAGACGCAGATGGCGTCGACGCCTTTGTCTACGAGTCTCTTCGCGGCCGCCTCCACCTCTTCGTTGTCAATCTCCTTGATGATCGTGCCGTCGGCCATGGTTCTCTCATCGACCTCGATCCTGAGGTGCCTGGGGACGATGGATTCGGGCTTCCTGTACTTGAAGTTGTACATGTCCCTGCGGTTCGCCCTCTGTATCTCGAGGACGTCTCTATGCCCTTTTGTCGTGAGGAGGCCCACGTTCACCCCTTTCCGCTCTATGATGGTGTTTATGGCGACGGTCTGGCCGTGGATTATCTGCTCCATCTCGGTCCGGGCGATGCCGCTCCTCTTGATGCACTCGACGACGCCCATCGAGAGCTCCCTCGGCGTGCTCTCGACCTTTACCCACTTCAAATCCCTGGTGGCGCCGTCGTACGCGACGAGATCGGTGAAGGCTCCACCTATGTCTATGCCTAGTCTAAAGTCCATGAATACCAAGGGAGGCTGAGTTTTTTTATAATTACCGACAATTAACAAACGGTTGCCTGATTTTATGGAGAAATATTATCCGAAAACATAAAAAAATAGAAAATTATGCTTCTAACGATGTTTCTAGCTGAAAGGGTTTAACCAGGAGAAAACCGTTATTAAGTCATCTGGAATAATCAAGACGGTGAATTGTATGCCTGAATGGTACGAGTTCGAGTTAGGAAAGGCTGCAGATATTCTGGTCAACGAGCTCTTCAAACTTAAGGAGGGGGAGACCATGGTCATCACGGCCGACACGGAGTCCGATGCGAGGGTGGTGAACGCGACGGCGAGGGCCGCCTTCGCCGCCGGAGGGAAACCCATGGTCATCTGGCTCGCCTCGCCCCTGGGGGTCGGGAAGGCCGCGGACCCCATGTTTCCCACCGAGTCGCTGGTTGGGGCTCTGAACGGAGCCGACGCGTGGGTCGAGTTCAACAACCAGTGGATATTCTACTCAAACGTCTTCGACAGGGCCATGAAGGAGAACCCCAAGCTGAGGTACAACTGCCTCGTCGGCATGAACACCGACATGATGGTGAGGACCATAGGCAGAGTAGACTACCCGGCGCTTAAGGAGTTCCTGGACAAGCTGACCGAGCTCGCCAAGGACACAGACGAGTTCCGTATCACGTCGCCCGCCGGCATGGACGTGACCTTCAAGGCGACAGAGGAGAAAAGAGCCGGATACGCGATGGGCTACGCCGACACCCCCGGCAGCCACATGATGTCGGGGCAGGTCTACTGGGGCATGGACGTCACTACACTGAACGGCAAGCTAGTCTTCGACGGCTCTGTGAACCCCCCGCTTGGTCTCATCAAGGACCCCATAGAGATGACCATCGAGAACGGCGACATAATGGCCTTCGGCCCCGGTAACGACGCGGTGAAGTACGAGGCTTGGCTCAGGAGCTTCGACGACCCCAACATGCTCAAGATAGCCCACCTCTGCCCCGGCTTCAACCCCGGCGCCAAGCTCACGGGAGACGTCGTTGAGGACGAGAGGGTGTGGGGTTCCGTCGAGTTCGGCATAGGCAACATGGCCTGGAGGCCGGCGGCTTCCCACTCCGACGGCATATGCATGAACGTATCCATCTGGCTTGACGGGAAACAGATACTGGACAAGGGAAAATGCGTGCACCCCGAGCTAGCGAAGTTAGCTAAAAACCTCGGAAAAGAATAAATTTCAATCATTTTTTCATAATTCTTATTAAAAAACTTCTCGAAAGTTATAAATAACTAGTATTTACCTTCTGCTTAGGTGAAAAAAATATCAACATCAAATAAAACGCTAATCTACGTAGGGATAATAGCAGTAATAGTGATAGCCGCCGGGGCATACTGGCTTATGCAACCGGCACAAGAACCTGAACCCTCGCCGGAACCTGAGCCTGAGCCCGAACCAGAACCGACAGAACCTATAGCATACCGGAGCACATGGGCGTGGCCGAATCGCATCGACCCGGCGGTCGGTTCCGACGGCTCAAGCACAGCCACTCACCCCAACCTGTACAACTCGCTGGTCCGCATAACCCCCGAGGGGGTCGTCGGCCCAGAGCTGGCCGAGAGCTGGACCGTCTCCGAGGACGGCATGACCTACACCTTCACGCTAAGAGAAGGCGTAATGTCTCACGCCGGAAACGAGATCACAGCCGAAGACGTCGTCTTCAGCATGGACAGGCTCCTAACCATGGGCGAGGGCCTAGCATACCTGTTCCTCCCATACATAGGTGAGACCACCGCCGTCGACACATACACCGTGCAATTCGATCTGCTGAAGTCTTTCGGGCCGATACTGACCGTGATGCCCAACTTCTACGTGCTCGACAAGGCAGTCGTCATGGAGAACATAGCGGAAGGCGAGTACGACGACCTGGGTGACTACGGTAAAGAGTGGCTCATGACACACGACGCGGGGACAGGCCCATACATGGTGCGGGAGTTCCTGCTGGAGGAGAAGCTGATAATGGACAAGTTCGAAGACTACTGGGGAGAGACCCTCGCCGTCGAGGGCTTCATGTTCGTCGAGAACGCCCCGGACGTCATGGAGATGATAGGCACCACTGAGCCCATCACCGTCAGGACGATGATGTCTAGAGGGGAGCTTGAGCGCACCGACAGCTGGCAGCCCATAGAGAGCCTGGAGGAGATGGTTCAGACTGAGGGCGTCGAGATGATCGGAGAGGTCGGAACTTCATTGCTGAACCTCATGATACACACAAAAAAGGCGCCGACCGACGACATCCACTTCAGGAAAGCCATGGCCTACGCCTTCGACTACGAGACGGCCGTCACGGACATCTTCCCCCACACGACGATGGTTAAGGGCGTGGTCAACGAGGTGCTGCCGGGATACAACCCGGACCTTGAGCCCTTCAGAAAGAACCTCACAAGAGCCATGGAGGAGCTAGAGCAGTCCGCGTACTACGATCAGCTCGAAGAGATCGAGATAGAGATCCACTGGTGCGCAGAGGTCCCTGCGGAGGAGAGGATATCCCTCCTGTTCATGGACAACATGGCGGACCTAGGGGTAAGCGTCAAGATCGTCAAGGAGCCTTGGCTCTCCATGATAGAGACAATGGCCGACCAGGACCTGAGCCCCAACGTCGTCATCGTCTACAACTCTGTGCACTTCCCCGAGGCGGGAGGAGACCTCATGAGATACCACTCCGAGTCGGCCCCGACGTGGGAGCAGAACGAGTGGCTACTCGACGAGACCCTCGACGAGATGATCGAGGACGCCCTAGGGACGGTCGACCAGGCGGAGCGGTTCCAGAAATACGGCGAGATACAGGAGTACATCTACGATGTATGCCCGACGATCTACGTGCTGCAGACGACGACGCTACGGTGCATCCAGGACTACGTGGACTACCCATACGTGGTGTACGGGGAGCAAGTCAGCGGTATAGTATACAAGGTACCGTTAGGCTTTAGAACGTACTACGGACTATACACAGGCGTAAACCAACCCTAAGCCCGAGGACACTAGATGAACATCAAGAAGTACGTGGCGTACAGACTCCTATCCTCTTTTTTCGTTTTGTTTGGACTATCACTGTTAATATTCTCACTCTCAAGGCTGGTGCCGGGAGACCCTGCACGGCTCGCCCTCGGCCCCATGGCCCCACAGTGGGCCGTCGACAAGCTGAGGGCCCAGCTTCACCTGGACGAGCCGATATACATCCAGTACATCTACTGGGTGACCAACGTCTTCAGAGGCAACCTCGGCCAGTCCCTGGTGACGAGGCGGGGCGTGTTCAGCGACATCGTCGAGTTCTTCCCAGCGACCTTCGAGCTGGTGATCTTCTCCGTCATACTATCGACGAGTCTGGCCATCCTCCTCGGCGTCACCTCGGGGAAGTACGCCAACAGCCTCTGGGACAACATCGTGCGCATCACCTCGTACGTAGGCATCGCCATCCCCAGCTTCGTCTGGGCGATCATGTCCGTCTTCATATTCGGGTACCTCCTGAGATGGTTCCCGACGTTGGGCCGGCTAAGCTCCGGGGCGCTGATGCCGCCGAAGGTCACTGGCCTGCTTCTCATCGACTCCCTGATCGCCGGCAAGCTAGACGTCTTCAGGGACGCGTTCTACCACATGATACTGCCGGGCACCTCGCTGGTCATCAGCAGGCTGGCCCAGGAGGCCAGGATCACCCGGGCCAGCGTGGTTGAGAACCTTCACAAGGACTACATCATGGCTGCGAGGTCCTTCGGAATCCCCGAGAGGACAATCACGCTGAAGTATCTCCTGAAGCCGTCTCTGATACCCACGGTGGCGGTGATGGGCATGGACATAGCCGGCTCCATGGGCGGCTCCTTCATCGTCGAGACCATATTCAACTGGCCTGGCCTCGGCAGGTACGGGATGAGCGCCATGCTCAGCAACGACATCAACGCCATAGTGGGCGTCGTCATGCTCATAGGCGTGTTCTTCGCCTTCATGAACATCTTGGTCGATCTGATCACGGCTTACCTGGACCCCAGGATAATGATGAAGCTGAGGAGTGGATGAGATGAACACAGAGCTAATGAAGGAGCGCTGGAAGCGGAACTGGTACAAGTTCTCCGCTAACCCCCTCTCTATCCTAGGCCTGGCCGTCGTGCTGGCGATCATCCTCATCGCCATATTCGCCGACTTCGTCGCGCCTTACCCGGAGCACGCCTTCGTCTTCGTCGACTTCAAGAACGCGAAGAAGCCGCCGAGCTTGCAGAACCTCTGCGGGACGGACATGGCAGGCAGAGACATACTGAGCAGGATATTCTTCGGCTTCAGGTACAGCCTGGTGATGGCTGTCTCGGTGCTGTCGGTAGCGACGCCGCCCGGCGTCCTGCTGGGGCTAATCGCCGGGTACATGAGGGACACATGGGTGGACACCATTGTAATGAGGGTCGCCGACGTGTTCCTGAGCGTGCCCTCCATGGTGCTGGCCCTCGCCGTCTGCTCCATGCTGGAGCCCACCCTGTACAACGCGATGTTGGCCGTGACGGTGATGTGGTGGCCATGGTACACGAGGCTGGTCTACGGCGCCGCCTCCTCCATAAAGAACGAGTACTTCGTACAGGCCGCCGAGGTCACCGGGGCGAGCACCTTCCACATACTCTTCGGGGAGATATTCCCCAACTGCCTGTCCACAATATTCACCAAGATGACTCTCGACGTGGGCTGGGTGATCCTCATCGGGTCCACGCTGAGCTTCGTCGGGCTGGGGGCCCAGCCCCCGACGCCGGACCTGGGCACCATGGTCTCGGACGGCTCGAAGTACATCCCAGCCCAGTGGTGGATCAGCCTGTTCCCAGCACTGTTCATCGTCATTATAATACTCGGCTTCAACCTGCTGGGGGACGGCGTGAGGGACATGCTCGCGGGTGATTGATGATGAGCGAGAACATAGTTGACATCCGGGACCTCTACGTCAACTTCAACATCTACGAGGGCGTGACTAGGGTCCTCAACGGCGTGAACTTTAGGGTCGCCAAGGGCGAGAAGGTGGGCCTCATAGGCGAGGCCGGGTGCGGGAAGACCACCACCGTCAAGTCGATAATGAATATCCTGCAGATACCACCAGCCGAGATAGTGGGCGGAGAGATATATCTCGAGGGGTTAGACGTACTGAAGATGGGCCAGCGGGACCTCCAGATGATGCGGAGGAAGACCGTCTCCATGATATTCCAGGACCCCACCTCCGCCCTCAACCCTGTCTTCAAGGTGGGGGACCAGATCGGAGACATAATCAACTACAACCAGCTGGCCCTCGGCAACAAGATCTCGAAGCAGGAGATCCATGAAAAGACGGTGCAGGTGCTCAAGGAGGTCCAGATGCCGGACCCCGAGAGGATAATGAACAGCTACCCCATACAGCTCAGCGGCGGGATGCGGCAGAGGATATGCATCGCCATGGCCCTCGTCTCCGCCACCAACCTGCTGATAGCGGACGAGCCGGGTACGAACCTCGACGTCACCATCCAGGACCAGGTGCTGAGGCTCCTGGGGGATCTCGTGAGAGACAGAGGCACGTCCATCATACTGATCAGCCACGCCCTCGGAGCCGTGAAGGGCCTCGTGGACAGGGTTTATGTCATGTACGCGGGGAGCATGGTGGAGGCAGCCAAGACCGAGGACCTGTTCTCTGACCCCCTTCACCCGTACACCAAGGCCCTGTTCGAAGCGGTGCCGAAGCTCACGGGCGGCGGCATCCC
>Ga0315532_1001141_pt1 | contig 20536 bp, 15 predicted proteins | sample SalMarWE160370MG_FD_203082 | JGI IMG/M metagenome (GOLD analysis project Ga0315532, IMG submission 203082) | Salt marsh sediment microbial communities from the Plum Island Ecosystem LTER, Massachusetts, United States - Salt Marsh Sediment WE1603-70 ...
CGCTCCAAAAAGAGTGGAGGTGAGATTTTATCAAATTTGTTTGGTCGGCTAAAAACAAGAAATAGAGTGTATTATTGAATCATTTGACTGAATCATCGAGTGGCAGGCCGAGCTGTTTATAAAGGTTTCTCCGGGCGGCTTTGTCACTTTCAATTGTCGCCTTGGCATATTCAGCAACTTCTTTTGCGTGCGCCCGCGGAACGACAACGACGCCATCGCCATCGGCGACGATGATGTCACCAGGCTCAACCAAAACACCGCCGCATACGATAGGGCGGTTCACGGATTCGATTTCGTTTCGGCCTGGGCGGATGCCTCGACCGACCTTTCTAAAGTAAAGTGGGACCTTTTCAATGGCAATCTCGTCGGTGTCACGTGCCGTCGCGTTTGTGACAACTCCGACGCAGCCGCGCAGCTTCCAACCCATAATATTGTTGGAGCCAATCGAACCAACATCAGCATCGGGAGCATCATCAAGAATTATGGCTGTGCCTTTACGAATAAGTGGGACGAAAGGCTCACTTGAAATCGTGTTGTACCATTGGCTGACCCAGCGATCAAAATCTTTGGTTTCCATACGCGGCGCCGGAGGCTTGTTGGTAGGGACGTATCGGGCAGTCACCGCAATACCAATAAAGCGATGTGTGAAATGCTCGGTATCCTTCCATGCGGCGTGGATTTCCGGTGACATCAGGCCGATATTATGTAGGCCAGCTTTATCCATCCCATCGGTAACATCGGCGACACGCAAACCCTCAAATAGCTTGAGGATTTCCTGGTCCTCCTGCTCGCTATAAACCTTGGTTGGAATAAAATTCCTGCCTTTTCTTAGTTCTTCAGTATCTGGACTGGCTGCATCCTGGGCTAAGAGCGATATCGAAAGCACTAACAGAAAAGTAAAAAGTAAAAAGTAGAAAGGTAAATTTTTTCCTTTTTCATTTTGCCTTTTTCCTTTTCTTGTTGTTTTTGCAGTTGCCATCTTGTTTTCTCCTGTATTTTTAAGTTTGTTATCGTCGCCGTACCGGCGACGGCTAAACATAGAAAAACATCAAAAAACTTTTAACAACTCAAAAATCAGTAACACATTGATAATATGTGTTTTTCCGCTTATACTCAAGGCGAAAAGAGAAAACGATGATTGAAATTGTGGATGGCATATTTATTTCGGAAGATGAGCTTGTTTTCAAGACCTCTCGCAGTGGTGGGCCAGGCGGACAGAATGTCAATAAGGTTAATACTCGCGTAACGCTTCTGTTCGATTTGGCGAACAGCAAAAGTTTTAGCGATGAACAGAAACAGCGGATGCTCAAACGTCTCGCAAAGCGAGTTGACAAAGCTGGAACATTAAGAGTTGCTTCGCAAAAGTATCGAACGCAGAGGGCAAATCGTAAGGCGGCGATTGAGCGATTGCGCCAGCTTCTGTTAGAAGGCCTAAAAAAGCCGCCGGTGCGAAGAAAGACTAAGATGCCGTTGGCAGCTAAGCAGAAGAGGTTAGAGAATAAAAGGCGTCGAAGTCTGTTAAAGCAACGCAGAGCAAAAAGAATTTCATCGGAAGATTTGACGTATTAGAGTATTAAGGCCTGTGCCAAGCGGAGTTGAGGGGGCGGAGAGAAATTTCAGCATTCATAACAGCAGCATACCTGGGAAAAAAATTTTTCTGTAATAAAGCGTAGTCAGAAGCGTCTTTATATGTGAAAGGTGCTGTATGAATATGATATTTGGACCAATTAATTCGCTCGGCAAGATATTTATTGAATTTGCACTGCCGATGTTAGTTCAATCCAGCATAGTAATAGGGATTTTGCTGCTGGCCGAGCGGCTGCTGCGGGATAAAGTTCGTGCAGTGTTTCGATATTGGTTGGGAATACTTATATTCGTACAACTGATTTTACCTCCCTTACTGATTTCGCGTGTTAATTTGGGATATTTGTCTGTTGCTGGGGATGTTTCGCAATCAACAGCGTCGCCGGTTATTACATGGCAGGGCGTTGTCTTTTTGGTTTGGCTTGCCGTCGTGATAGTTATGGGCTTATTATTGTTGAAGCGAGCGATTCTTGCCGGCAGGCACATCAGGCAGGCAAAGAGAGTGAACTTTTTGATTAACGACCTTCTTATGTATTGCTGCAAATGTATGGGAGTAAATAGTAGAAAAGTTCGGCTGAGAATCTCAAGCGATGGGACAAACCCGGCGGTGTATGGATTATTTAAGCCTGTGATTTTAGTGCCTCATAATCTGGCGCCGAGCTTAGGCTCTCGCCACCTGCGGGCTGTCCTGCTGCACGAGCTTGCTCATATTAAACGTGGCGATTTGTGGGTGAATTGGGCACAGACTGTATTGCAGATCGTATATTTCTATAATCCACTGTTATGGCTTGCCAATTCGACGATTTGCAGGGTACGCGAGCAGGCTGTAGATGAGGTTGTGCTTGCGGCTATGGGTGAGAAGATACAGCGGTATCCTGAGATGTTGGCGGATGTGGCAAGGTTAATGTTCAAACGTCCCGCCTTAAGTCTTGGCCTCATTGGGGTTGTAGAATCTCAAGATACTTTAGTTAACTGGATTAAATCTAACCTTCATCCACTGCTGCGAAAAAGTGCGTAGCCGAATAAAGGCTCCTTACCAAGCATTTAGTATCAATTCTGTCTTCTGCTTTCTGTCCCGCCACAGGCGGGTAAACTTCTGTCATACGTATGTATTGAAAATAACCGCCGATTGTGTTACTAAGTATTTAGCCCCCCAATTTATTGGGGGGGTGTACGCGTAGTCGAAGGAAGGGAAGCTGCGATGGCGGTTCAATTTATTCTTGGCAGAAGCGGCACAGGCAAGACCAGCTATTGCGTAAAAGCAATCGTCGATGCGTTGCTGGAGCCGGCTAATAATCAGCCTTTGCTTTTTTTAGTTCCGGAGCAGGCTACGTATCAGGCTGAGCAGGCTATCTTATCTGATGAAAGAATAGCTGGCTACAGCAGGTTGAATGTGCTTTCATTTGACCGTTTGCAATTCTTGCTGTTGGGCAAAAATACAGCAAGACCGGCTATTTCGCATATCGGCCAGCAGATGATAATCCACAGGATTTTGCGCGACAATGCGAGTCGGCTGAAAATCTTTAACCTCTCAGCAAACTGGCCCGGACTTGGCCGGCAGATGGCCCAAACCATTATTGAGCTGCATCAGTACGCCAAGACGCCGGATGATATTGAGCGGTTGCTAAGCGAATTGGGTAAAGATGAACATAATAATTTAGCTGTCTTGAAATTCGCCGATATTGGTCTGATTCTCCAAGAATATTTGAAATTCATCGAGGGCAGATTCATTGACCCCGATATTCAATTGATTCGTGCCACCGTGGGTGTGGCGACGGCAGATTTTGTCAAAGGTGCAAGATTGTGGGTGGATGGTTTTGCGGGTTTTACGGAAGGCGAGCTTACAATACTTGCCGAGCTGCTCAAGACCGCTCGTGAGGTCCAGATTGCTCTTTGTTTGGACCCATCGGATATCGACCTGAGAAATCCTGATGCCGGGAAGATAGACCCGGCGGGTTTATTTAGTCCGACACAGAGAACTTACGCTGAGCTAATTAAGACTATAAAAAAATATAAGCTGCCGTTGGCTGAACCGATAATACTTGAGCAGGCACTTAGATTTTCGGACAGCCCTGGGCTTCTTCACATCGAGCGCAATATATTTCAATCGCAAGCACATAAAATTCCATCCTCAAATCGACTGCAGCATATTCGTATTGTATCGGCGCCAAATACTCGGTCTGAGGTCCAATTTGTAGCCAGGCAGATACTCCAGTTGGTCAAGGAAAAAGAGTATCGATATCGTGACATCGCGGTAATAGCCTCGGATATCGACAGCTATGAGCACTATATAAGAGCATATTTCGATGACTATAATGTGCCGTTTTTTATTGATAAAAGAAAACAATTGAACCAGCATCCGGTTGTTCAGCTTATTTGTTCGGCTTTGGAAATCGTAGCGGGCGGTTTTTCCACCAGCGATATTTTAGCATATCTGAAAACGGACCTGGTACCGATAGACCGCTGTGAAGTTGACCTGCTTGAGAATTACTGCCTTGCGTTCGGCACACAGGGTGGTGACTGGCAGAGTGATAGAAAATGGCATTTTGCAGGAGAAGATAACGAAACATTTGATGAACAGCGTTTAAACCAAATCCGGCAAAAGATAACAAAACCTTTGCTTGAATTTCGAGATAGTCTCTATCCACCGGATAGTTCAGCAAGAACTATAAGTGCTGAGCAATTCACGCGAAATGTTTTTGATTTTTTAGACAGCTTGCAGATTCGTAAGACTCTCGGTGCCTGGGAAGATGATGTCGAACGAAAGTACTACGCAACAGAAAACGAGCATCGACAATTTTATGACAAACTCATGAATATATTTGGTATACTTTGCGAGGTTTTTACAGGTTGTGACATGTCACTTGCAGATTATCTTGCTATTCTCGATTCCGCCTTTTCGCAGATGACTTTAGCCTTTATCCCGCCGACCTTGGACCAGGTTCTTGTCGGCTCTATCGAGCGCAGCCGACATCCCGATTTGAAAGCGGTTTTTCTGATAGGTGCAACGCAAAGGCAGTTTCCGGTTCCGGTGAGCTTCGACAGCATCCTGACCGAGGACGACCGAAATGCTGCCGAATCGGCTGAGTTTCCGTTGGCGGCAACGGCAAGCCAAAAGCTGGCCGAGCGTCAGTATTTAGCCTACATTGCATTTACTCGGCCTTGTCAGTTTCTGTGTATTACATATCCGGTGGTTGATGAAAAAGGAAATGCTGTGCAACGCTCACAGTTTATCGCTGATGTTGAGGCATTGTTTGAAGACCTTAATGAAGAATCAATTGCTGATAAACAAATTGATATAGCGAAGGTTCAAAATGAAGCCGAGCTTTCGGAGTTGCTTTGCAGTCAGCTTGGTAAGGATACAGAACCCCCAGCAATGCTGGGGGCTAAATATTTTGAATTGTTGGAGGATATTTGTGCCGATGAGCAATTTGCAGAGCTTGGCTCAAGGATTGTTTCTGCCATCAATTATGATAATCGCGCACGTTTGGATAAAGAGATAGTTGAGAATCTTTTCGGTCGCCAACCCGCCGAAGGCGGGCTTGATCCAGTCCAGGGCTTCGCCCTGGCAAGTTCAGCAACGAAGCTCAGTACTTTTGCCGCGTGTCCGTATCAGTATTTTGCACGATATATATTGGGGCTGAAGGAGAGAGAAGAATTTAAATTAGAGCCATTGGATGTTGGCATTTTTTACCATCGTGTTCTGGATGGTTTATTAAAGCGATTAAACGCTGAAAATTTGGATTTTGCGACAGTTAAAGATGAGCAGCTTTTGGAATTTTTGTCAGAGCTGATATCCAGGCTTATCATAGAGGATTCCTTCATATCGAATTTTGCTCGTCATTCTGCCCACAATACATTTATCATCCACTCTGCCAGCCAGTACCTTGAGGATTGTGTCTTGGCAATTGCGGAGATGGCACAGGCTGGAAATTTTCGGCCGAAACTTTCAGAAATTTCGTTCGGCCCAATCGATAGCATACTTGGCAAGTATGAGTTTACTCTTCCGGATGGACGCGTTCTGTCTTTAGACGGTAAGATTGATCGGCTGGATTTCATGGAGAAGGGCGGTGACAAATCAGCGGTTATTTTCGATTATAAGCGCAAGACCCGGTCTTTCAGTTGGGCGGAGTTCTACTACGGCCTGGATATGCAACTGCCGATTTACATGTCAGCCATTCGCAGTGCGGCTAACTCAAAGGCGAGGAATCCCGTTGGTGCATTTTATATGCCGGTCGAAGTGACACCGGCTGTAGCGGCACTTGGCGAAATGTCAAAGAGTGATAGTTTTGATTATAAGGCTAAAGGAATATTCGATGGTCGGTTTTTCCGGCAATTGGACGGGACAGCAGGTACCGGCTGGAGCAAATTCTATAGTTTCCGTATAACAGCCAAGGACGCGCAATATGGAAATTACGGCATAAGTTCCGCATTAAGACCAGATGATTTTGAAAAGGTTCTTACATTTACTAAAGAAAAAATTGTCCAGCTAATCGAAGAAATCCTTACCGGCAGGATTGAGGTTAAGCCGTATCGTTTGAGCGGCAAATCGCCGTGCAGCTTCTGCAAATATAAGCCTGTGTGTAGATTCGATTGGCAGATCAATGACTACAATTTCCTGGAGTCACTGAATAAGCTTCAGTGTCTGGAGAAGTTGTAGTGTCCAAGCTTGGGAATGGCCATATCTAATCGCATAATTTTCCCAGAAGAATTTATTTTCTTGCCCTTCTATCGAGTTTTGAATCGGATCTCCTGCCTCTTTTGGTTTGTATGCTGACCTTTTTAAAAGCCGGCCTCGGCCTTATGTGTGTCAACTCGTCTCGGCGGAGGCCGAAGCCGTAGCGGGATTTGTATTGTCTATTATTTACTTTTCTCATTTGGTTTTTTTGATGTAGAGATAGTCTGACTTAGGATTATATCCAGGAAGGTAGGTGGAATCAATGCCGGCTGCCCTTTTTGCCATTGCTGCCCAATCCGAGCAGCCAGCAAACTACCGGTCAAGTAGCACACACTCGAAGGCTGCACAATCCATTTAAGGCACAGTGACAGATGACGAATGACAGCTTGTCCTTCGTAGCTTTAGCGAAGAAGGAAGGACAGAAGCTTGCCCGCCATCAGTGTGGCGGGTTTACCCGCCTGCGACAAAGAACGGTAAATGGGCGATGCAGGAATCGAACCTGCGACCCGTCGATTAAGAGCCAAATGCCCGAAAACGATAACCTGTGACGGAACAAAGATTTACAAGGGGTAAAATCCGGCGCCTACAAACAAAGTCTCAAAAAGCAAGCGAATATGACGGTAATACTTTAACGTCCGCAATTATTTAGGTTCAACCTTACTAACATAACAGTCCATAAAAAGGCCGTTTCTGTACCATTCTTGTCACCTTTTCGTTAACAAGGCATGTCATTTTGACGATTTTTATAAGGTATGAACAACGTCACAAATAGGCGCACTCCCGCCAGGGTGGAAAGTTGACTAAATACAATAAGAAAAAATTTTACTGTAGTGGCGCATTCAGCCTGTTTGAGTTGGTGATTGTCATTGCAATCATGGCTGTCATAGCGGCAATTGCCATCCCTCGCATGAGCCGAGGTTCGCGTGGCGCCGATGAGGCGGCCCTCAAAGGAGACTTGGCGGTGCTTCGCAAAGCCATAGAGGTCTTCGCCGCAGAGCACGGTAATACTTATCCATCTGTGTCTAATATCGTCAACCAGCTTACGCAGTACACCGATGTCCTTGGTGATGCGCAGGCCAGCAGGGATCAAATACATATTTACGGCCCGTACGTGGCGAAGATTCCGCCTTTGCCGGTCGGGCGAAGGAAGGGGGGCACAGATATAGCAGCAGAGGATGGAGAGAATGTAGGCTGGATTTACAATGAAAATACAGGCCATATCCGTGCAAACATGGGTACAGAAGCAGAATTGTCGGGAGCAGAGCAGGTATATCTCAACCTTTGATTACTCATGTGGCTCATCATCTCAGAAGGACACTTGGACAATGAAGGGACACGTTTGTCACCATCTGGCAGGAGACAAAGAACTAATGGGCGATACAGGAATCGAACCTGTGACCCGCTGATTAAGAGTCAGCTGCTCTACCGGCTGAGCTAATCGCCCATGAAGGACCACATTTTACCTTACAAGAGATAGATCATCATTGCAAGAAGATTATCAGAGATGTTTTGTATTTGATTTTATTCAAATAAGTCTTTCACTAATTTTCTTGCAATACCACTTTGTTGGCTGTAGAGTATAAAGGACTTTACAGGGAGTGTAGCTCAGCCGGTAGAGCAACGGCCTTTTAAGCCGTAGGTCCTGGGTTCGAATCCCAGCACTCTCATTTGTTTTCCCGCCTTAATATCTAATTTTACCTTTTCATAGTAATGAGTTGATTACGATGTGGATTTGCTTTCGAATATGCTGCCTGCGGCTGACGAATGAAGGTCAATATTCCCGAGTTATCTGGAAGCGGTATTGCGGCGGATTCACGCATAGACCATAGAATAACCGGCCTCGACAGTATACACACAGCCAACACAATCACAATTGTGATACCCACCTTCATTACCAGTTTCACTTTTACATCTCCTATAACTTGTTAGGATGGACACAGTCTTCTTTTAACCTCCGTCCTTCGTCCCTCATCACTCGTCAATCATCTGTCTTCTGTTCTTTGCCTTCTGTCTTCTGGTTGCTGGGCCAATGGTGTAGATATAAAGAATGAGGTTGATGTCCGTGCTGGCTGCAAGTAGATATTCAGGTCATCGTTAGCCATTTGCACTAAAACCTTCATGGAAAACCACGACGCCACGAGTCTTGTTTTCCCCAAATGGCAAGGCAAGAAAGTTCTCCTGGGGAACACCTTCGAGAATCAAGTCCGGGATATTCCTGAAACCGAACCGTGCGTAGTACTTGGGGTCGCCTACAAGCACGCAACCTTTTGCGCCGGATGCCCTCAACAAGCGTAGGCCTTCATGGATCAGTGATTTTCCAATACCCTGCTTCTGGTAGTCCGGCAATACAGAGATTGGACCAAGACCATACCAATCGCAGCTACGGCCGGAAATAGTCACGGGGGAAAATGCTATATGGCCTACCACTCTTCCTTCAATCTCCGCGACCAGCGAAACGGCAAGTGCGTTGGCAGCTCGCAATGCATTGATAATAAACTGCTCTGTGTGGTTGCCGTACGGACAATTCTCGAAAGCGGCTATGGTAATCTCTGATATTACTTCAATATCTGTCTCCCTCTCATTCCTAATGATCATCTTTAGTTCCTCTTAGGTATTCTTTGAAAATCAATCAGAAAAGTACCAAAAAAACGAATCTGGCAGCACGTAGGGTGTGATATTTAACACTCCCGTAAGGGATGGCCAAGCTCACAATTCCATATCCCCAAATAATCTACTTTTTGTTGCCATACACTGTAAAGAATTTCGGTCCGTTAAAGTGGATCATATGATCCGGGTTATCGCTTATCCAGACCTCGGTATCCCAAGCAATATTGTTGATATGTTTTTTGAATTCCGCGAAATCTGGAAATGCGCTTAAATAGACTCTTTTGGCATTGCAGCATTTAAGTGTGCTTTCCAATTCTATTTGTCTCTTGGGAGACAAAGGACCATGTGCCGTGACGGCTTCTATTAAAAAAAGAATGTTTCGTTTCTGGTCAAAAAGGACAACATCGGGCAGTTTATCATGTTCCGTAAGAGGTATTTTTAACTTCTTCAACAGTTTTTTATCCACGTGCAGAAGCTTCCTGGCTGTATCACCAACATAAACAACGGATGTTTCTGAGCAGAATCTTGCCCTAAATTCAGTGATCACTTGAACCTGAAGCTTGTTATGTTTACCAGGAGAAAAATCTACTGAAGATCCTCCAGGCAAATCCACAGATATGAGATGTTTTTTTCTACGTTTCTCGTACCTGTCAATCAGCCTTCCCCTTCGTTTTACCCACCTATTTAAAGCAGCATTCCAATCAAGAGTGCCGTATTTTTTTATAACTTTAAGTGTGTCGCCTTCGATTGCGTAAACGGTGCGGGGGCTATTAGTTGGTCTCTGAGGGTCGTCGGGATTCCTTTCAACTATACCAGCCTGCTCGAACTGATGTAGTGTTTGTCGCCTTATCGTTTCTCTTGTATTTTCGGCATATTGTTTACCATAAGTAGTAAGAACAAACTCAAGAATGTCATGGATTCTTATGCTTCTTTGCTTACTTGCTGACCATTTGCTGCTTTCTTTTAGATCAAGCAAAGCAAGCAATGTCAGACCCGACCTTTCATTCTGCTGTGCCTTTGGTAACCTGAGAGCTTTTAAAATTTCAATTGCATCGCTTATTTTACTCATAGTCATCGCTTTATTTATGAAGCATATCTATCAAATTTTCATCTATACCCAATACGACCCCCACTGATTTATCCAGGTCAAATTGCGTACTAGCATCCAAATTTTTAAGAATAACCTGCCCTATTCTTTTAACATCCTTTATCGAAGGAAAAGGAAGACTCCTTATGTCTGTTGCGTTGACTTGCGTATTGCCGTTAAGGGTTCTGAAGTAATTGTCCACTATAGCTGTGTTAAGAATTGCCGATATGCCATACGCTTCATTAACAGACAAATTTCTACCCGGTTTGTGAATGTAATTCAGATGATTTTCAATGCCAATCGCCTCGTGTGGGAATTCCGATTCCAAAAAAACCGACGAATGTAACCTGCGAGGTTCCTCTTTTGAACTGAATCGCCTGACAAGGACATAATTTTTGACTGGCAACAATAACTTCTTGCTACCTTCTGTTAATTTGATAGCAATAGGCTTTTTGTTCTTATTTGCGGGCCATATCGTTTTGATACCTTTCATATTGTGCATCCACAACAAAGGTACTGATTTGCCGTTACTTGTGGATTGCTGGATGAGATATTTCTTGGCCCTAAAAGGCACCACAGGCCCTGTTGAAATTTCTAAGCCTAAATCTTTTAACTTGAAGGGCCATTTATCTACTAGGTTTAAAACAGCAATGTCGATGGACGAACAGGGTAATTTTATAAAGGATTCTTCGCTATTATTAATGAGCAGCTCTGGGTCGGAAAAAGTTAGTTTATTCATTTTGATGAAACTCTTGTTCTTAGTTGCAGATATGACCATTTTCCCCTGATTTGCTTTTCCATCCTTTCTCTTAGCTTTAAGTATGATGTTCTCTTGCAATATCTTGTCTATGTCGAAAATCTCATTGCGTGACTCGAATACGTGAACATGTGACAATTGAACATTATCTAAAAACCATCTCCGAAACTTCTTATAATAAAGACCCGAACAAAAGCTTCTTGGTGTGATGAATACCATTTCTCCACCGGGCTTCAACATATTTGCACAAATCACCATAAAAAAAGTGTATATGTTAGGCTGTCCACAAACGCAGTCTCTCATAATAGCAGCGTGCGGAGAATTTTTGTTCAGTTTGTAATATGGTGGATTAGCAATTGCAAAATCGTAAAGTGGCGATTCTTCTTTTTCGCAAAAGAGACCATTGTTATTCGCATATGCCTCATTCTGCAAAATGAAATCCCGGTTATAGATATGATATTTTAGGTTGGTTCCCTTGGCACCAAGCGTTTTCTTGCATGATTCTAAAACAGCTTTCAGGAAAGGCTGAAGTTTCGGATCATTCTCGTATGCATCGACCGTTAACGCAAAAGATTTGCTATATCCTGTTAATCTATCACAGAAGGAGGCCGAAAGCATTCCTACACCTGCGCCCGGGTCGAGCAATCTTATTTGCCGTTCCTTTATATTGAACATATCCGCCATAAATCTTGCTACCTGTGCAGGAGTAAAAAACTGACCTTTAACCTTACGTTTCTCAACACTTTCGTTCCTGCAATATAGTTCGGCTAGCCTCTCAGCATAGGCCCCTAATTTTTCGTTTTTCCTTTTAGCTGGTAAATCTATGTATTTCAAATCTGGAGACACCATACTTATTTCTCTATTTCGTTGGGTTTCTTATTCGTGAGCTTTAGATTATCACACGTGAGGCTGTTTGTCACGAATTAATAAGAAAATCCGAAGCACTAAATCCTAAATCCGAAACAAATTCAAATGACAAAAAAACAAGAAGTTAAAGGATTGTAGTACAGATTCATCCCGTTAGAAAAACAAAGGAAAAACTTCTAACGGGATTAACGCGGATTTGGCTGGTGAGATGGCGGCTGCACCTATTTATAGTGAGCTTATCGAACCTATCTCATGGGGTGAATGCTCGATGCTCGATTTTCAAGACAATCGCTGTCGGCTATTCTGTTGCGTTAGGCTCCTCATCTACAAATAGCTTAGGGGCATGAAACTCTTCGGTGTTACCAGTTATTACACCAAGTGAATCATGAGGAAAATAATGTGACCAGACCTGCCCGGTGGCTGAATCAAGAACAAATGCATAATCTTGATTGGTATCAATTTGAAACCGGCCATGATACTGAGGTAAAACATAATTCGCAGCTCCAAGCAAACACATTACTGAAAAAACCAACAAGCCGCCGATGAGAAAACTCCTGATGTTAATTGAACGTAACATAATCATCTCTCCTGTCTTTAATAAGGGTTACTAAAATAGTCTCTCACCGTGGAGACTGAACTGCATATTGGTACTTGACCTAATATATAGAGGCAATTACTTGCTAAAAAGTAACAAAAATATAAGGCCGATAGAATAAATTCTGCAAATCCTTGCCGAACCCATGCAGTTCCGTTTACTTCTGTTTTGGTGGGGCAAGCCACCACCCTACGAGTTCTTGTTTTGCTCGTAAAAGACCATCGTGGGTGAGCCGCCGAAGCTGATGCCCATCCAGGCGGCCTCGTCAATCTCGGCCTGTGTAAAGCCTTTTTCTTTGGCCTTTTTAAGGTGCATCTTCAAACATGGCTCGCACCGCGTCGCTACCGATAACGCAATGGCCATGGCCTGCTTGGTATAGGCATCCAAGCCGTGAGGCGAACTGGCTGAGCTTAAAAAATCTACGAACTTGGCCTTAATCTTATCAACATCAGAACCTTCGCTCGAACCCGGTTTAGCAGAGCTAACAGCATCAGCACAGCAGGGCACTTCCGATTGTTTCTCGTCCTTCGTTTCTCGTCCTTCGTCTCTCGTCCTTCGTCTCTCGTCCTTCGTCTCTCGTCCTTCGTCCTTCGTATCGGTTTTTATTAAGTGTATCTGACGTTTACTGTTGGTCTTGATGTGAATCAGACCGGAGCCTTTTCCGGTGCCTTTGTACTATTTTATCTATGTGCAATAGGTATTAGGATTATATGTGGGTGAAGGGCGGATTATGTTCTATTATTCTCAAACCACCACTGCCAACGCTCGGCGGTTTTCAAAAGTTATTGAAGTATTCCGGTTTGCCGTCGTCGCTGTCGTAGCGAGTCGCATCTTTGCCATCTGCGTTAATCTGGATACGCTTGATCTGCTCAGCTTTTTTCGTATTGCTGTCAACAGTAGCCAGAATCGCACCTATTTTCACATCACCTGTTGCTATCTCAAATGGAAACGGCATCTGGGTCCTAAAGGACTTTAAGACATTCTCGACACTTCGGCCAAGCACGGAATCATAAGCGCCGGTCATGCCGATATCTGTAATATAAGCCGTACCTTTGGGGAAAATTCTTTCATCCGCAGTTACAACGTGAGTATGCGTGCCGTAGCATAGACTAACTCGGCCGTCTAAGTGGTAGCCCATTGCGATTTTTTCGCTGGTGGCCTCAGCGTGAACATCGACAATTATAATGTCCGCTTGTTGTTGCAGCTTAGGCAGGATTTTATCAACAGCATTGTAAGGGCAGTCTGCCGGCTTCATAAAGAGTCTGCCGATCAGGGATACGACCGCGACAGTCGGCCCTTTGCCGGTTTTGTAGGTAGCGAATCCTCTGCCGGCGGCTAATTCGGAAAGGTTTGCCGGGCGTGCGATATTATCAGCTTTTTCCAAAGTCTCAATTATGTCCCTTTTGCGGTAGGTGTGGTCACCGAGCGTAATCAAGTTTATGCCGTAACGCAGCAATTTATTGTAGATTTGAGGAGTCAGGCCGGAGCCTCCGGCTGCGTTTTCTGCGTTGGCTATAACGCAGTCGATATCAAGCTCATTAACCAGCGATTTTAGCTTGTCGGCAATAATGCGTCTGCCCGGCCGGCCAACTATATCACCTATACAGAGAAGTTTTAGTTTCATACAAAAAATTAAATATTAAAAATAGAATATCAAAATTGTGGAGTTGCCCCTAAGGGGCAACGACTCCTTAATTTTGCATTTTACTTTTTGATTTTTGATTTTCTTGGCTATTTAGCATATTCGACGCAGCGCACCTCACGCAGCAGCGTAACCTGTATTTCACCCGGATAGGCCATTTCTGCTTCGATTTTATTGGCAATATCGCGGGCTATTTTCATAGCGGATTCATCATCAATCTGTGATGCGTCAACAATCACGCGGATTTCTCGGCCGGCTTGAATAGCATAAGCATTTTCAACACCTTTAAAGCCGTTGGCGATTTCCTCCAGTTTTTCAAGTCGTTTGATATATCTCTCTAACGTTTCCCTTCTGGCACCGGGGCGTGAGGCGCTGATAGCATCGGCGGCAGCGACCAGCGGAGTGTACGGATTATCTGCTAAAACATCGCCGTGATGTCCAGCAACGGCGTTTAATACAACGGGTGATTCATTGAACCGCTTCAGATAGTTGGCCCCTATGGTTGGATGGTTGCCTTCCACGTCGTGGTCGATGGCTTTACCAATATCATGTAAAAGCCCTGCCCGCCTTGCTATCGAGCCGTCTAAGCCAAGCTCTTCAGCCATAACTTGAGTTAGATAAGCGACCTCTACACTGTGGCGAAGCACGTTTTGGCCGTAGCTCGTTCTAAAGTTCAAAGCGCCGATCATACTGAGCACTTTGTTGCTCAGGCCCCGAACATTGGTTTCAACGGCAGCATCTTTACCGAGCTGGAGGAGCTTGATGTTGACGTCCTTTCTGGTCTGAGTGACGAGCTCTTCGATGCGGGAAGGATGTATTCGCCCATCCTGTATAAGCCGTTCCATCGAAAGGCGTGCCACCTCTCGCCTGACAGGATTGAAGCCGCTTACGACGATCATTCCGGGTGTGTCATCCACGATGACATCAACACCGGTGGCCTTTTCGAACGCGCGGATATTGCGTCCTTCTCTGCCGATTATTCTGCCCTTCATATCGTCATTTGGTATATCGACGGTAGAAACGGTTACTTCGCAGGTCTGCTCGGCGGCGTAACGCTGAATGGCAGTGTTGATTATTTCCCTGCTTTTCTCATCGGCAGCTTCGTTGGCTTCTTCGACTTTGCGGGCAATCAGAGTTGACATTTCGTGCTCACACTCGTCCTCAAGGTTTTTTAGCAGCAATTCCTTGGCCTCGTCAATGCTCATAGCAGTGATTTTAAGCAGTTGATTTTTCTGCTGGGCTATCAAGGTGGAAAGTTGCTTATCTTTTAGATTGATATTACGCAGTCTTTTGTCAACTTCTTGTTCCTGTTGTTTTAATGTCTTTTCCCGTTGTAGAAGTAATTCAGTCTCCCGCTCAACAGTGTCTTCCCGCTTGGTTAGTCTCAGCTCGGTTTCGCGCAGTTCAGCACGGATCTTATCGGCCTCGGCGGCAAATTCCTCCTTTTTCTTGATAGTATCAGCAGCGGCGTCAATCTGAGCAGATTTGATTATGTTTTCAGCTTCCTTCTTTGCACTTTCGATTTGGCGCTGCAAATCCTGTTCAAGGGCCTTGGCTTTTGTTCTGGCGATTATCTGTTGGATGATCGCCGTTAGGCAAATTCCCAGAACAAAGGTAATTATTGATGCAGCCACGGCTGGGAGGGTCAAACTTTGCATTAAAATAGAGCTCATAATGTATGCCTTTCCCTCACGATTTATATAGAATAAACGCACATAATTTATGCGGAAAGTATTGCGGAATTTTACGGCAGGAAAGCTCTAAAGAATGTGCTTTGTGAACTGTGAAATCCTTTTCGTCGGAGCGTACGATTAGAATTTTAAGGTAAACTTAATTTATGTTGTATAAATTTTACCTTGAAAGGTTTACTTTTTTTCATATATTTGGCTCGTTTTATGCTTAATTGCGATAAATTTCGCTTGTAAGCAAAAGCCTCTCCAAGCGTTTCCGGATTTCGTCTCACATTGTCTTCACTTTTACGCGCCTTATGAAGTTAAAACTGATTTTTATCGTTTCAGTCTATAATCGGCGATAAAAAGTGTCTTTATAACTTAACTACCGTTGGGATAAAGCCTTATGAACTTTATCTCCTGTCCCGCACATCCTTTCACAAAGAAATTAAACAATTCAAACCTAAAATTAACGGGACACTATACGTTGTTGCTTATCATCGGCTGATTCCGATATGATAGTAGAGTATTTTTTATCATCGGTCAAGAAAAAAACATGGAAATTGACGGTTCTGTTGTTCAATTGGCCAAAAGTACAAATTTTATAGGGAGTCTATACAGGTTAATAGGGGGAATGTTCTTGATTTTCGGTCGCAAAAATTGTACAATTATATTACAAATTGGGGTTTGAGCCGGAAATGGGAGGATAAAAGGCGCAATTATTTGTCCAGGGCTTTTTTAGATTATAACAGCTTGACCTGCCTGATATTATGTGCGTCCTTAATATTATCAATTCTCCTAAATAAAGTGGGGATGGTAGTCTTAAAATTATGAGAATTTCCCGGTTGGTTGTGGTAATTTTTTTTGTGGCGGGTCTCTGTCCTTGCGGCACAGGTTTGGCCGGACAGATTATCGCTTGGGGCAACAATGATAATGGCCAATGCGATGTGCCGGACGGTAATGATTTTGTGGATATTTCCGCCGGTTTAAGTCATGGTCTGGCCCTTAGGTCCAACGGCCAAATTGTAGCTTGGTGCAGTAATGAGCTTGGCCAATGTAGTGTGCCAGATGGTAACGACTTTATAGCTATCTCTGCCGGTTCTTATCACAATCTTGCCTTAAAATCCGATGGTTCTATAGTAGCATGGGGTGCGAGCAAAGGTGATGTTCTTGATGTGCCTGACGGAGATTATATAGCCATTTCTGCAGGTGCATATCATAATCTGGCCTTGAAAGCCGATGGCTCAGTGGTAGCCTGGGGTTCAGATTCAGCCGGTGAGCTTGATGTGCCGGATGGTAACGATTTTGTAGCCGTTGCTGCCGGCTGGTATTTTAGCCTTGCTTTAAGGTCTGACGGCTCAATTATTGCCTGGGGCAGTAATGAAGCAGGTCAGCTTAATGTTCCCGAAGGAAACAACTATATTGCCATCGCTGCTGGCGGCAAACACGGTGTAGCTCTGAGAGCTGACAGGTCGGTTGTAAGCTGGGGTGCGATTGAGGCTACGGTGATTCGGCCTCCCAGCCAGGACTTTAAAGCTATCGCTGCAGGAAGCAATCACTGCCTGGCGTTACTAAGTAACGGCTCGGTTGTTGGTTGGGACTGCGGCGAGGATGGTCAAGTTGATATTCCGTCTTTAATTAATGACCAGCGAAACATCTTTATCGCTATTGCAGCCGGAGACAGGTTCAGCATAGGCATTTATCAAGGTCAGCAACGTGTTGAAAACCAGTGGTATGTTTCGCCCACCGGCTCGCCTTATGGAGACGGCTCTCCGGACAATCCGTGGGATCTTACAACGGCCTTGGGCAGTACATTAGTTGAACCTGGTCATACGGTCTGGATTGCCGACGGTATTTATCATGGTCCATTTGTCAAACCTGCAATTCCATCCGGAATCGAGGGTAAACCGATAATATATCGGGCTATGCCCGGACATAGAGTGACAATGACAGCCGACAAAATGGAACGTATTGTGCTCAAAAATTACGCTGACTATGTTTGGTTTTGGGGCTTGGAAGTAACTATAGATGGTGCTGAGGAGCTCGGATTGTGGGGTAATGCGGTTAAGCAGGATGAAGGCATTGGTGCCAAATATATCAATATGGTTGTCCACGATTGTCCCAATCGCAGTGGTTTCTATGTGTCCGGCGTCGGTACGGAATTCTATGGATGCCTGTCCTATCGTAATGGCCGCTGGGCCGATGGGCTTGCACATGGCCTATACTGTCAAAATCGGCCGGAGGATATTAACGACCTAAAAGACCTGCCCTGGATGGATTTCTTCGATTGTATTGCTTTTGATAACTTCGGCTGGGGTGTTCACAGCTATGCAGAGTACAGCAATATGGCAAATATGCTTTACGACGGCGTTGTTGCATACGGCAATAGCATAGGTAACTTTATCAGCGGTGGTAATGGACATGATGATAATTTCATCGTCTGCAATTGCTTTACTTATTTTCCCCACAACGAAAGAACAAACGCCGAGTTTGGATATAACTCGGCATTTAATGGCAGTCTTATCGTAGAAAATAGCGTGTTCCTTGGCGGTGAGAGTGTTGTTTCGTTACATAATTGGCAGAATTTGATTTTCCAAAATAACACTTGTTACACACCAAACGGCCTGCTGCTGAGCATAACTACGCCGGACATTGTCTTTAGATATAACTTCGATAATAATAGATATTATTTGGATAGTAGCTACTTAGCGAGCTTAAACGGCCTTGATTACCGTACACTTGTCCTCTGGCAGCAGGAGACAGAATGGGACTTAGGCAGCATCAACGATGTTGGTGGGCCGAAGGATGTCTGGGTGTTTTTCCGCCCGAATAAATATGAGCCTGACCGTGCCTTTCTTATTATTTATAATTGGCCGGGGAATGAAACGGTTTACATTGCACTTTCAAAGCTATGGGGTGTGAAAAAATATCAGCAGTACCAATACAAGATTGTCAGCGTGGATGATATATGGGGCGAGCCGATTGCCGAAGGGTCGATAGATGACAAATATATCAAGCTGGAAATGGCTGGTGCTTATGCTCCGCAGTTTGGTTGCTACCTTGTCACCCGTAGCATTCCGTGAGCATACCTTGTTCACTCGTCGCCGTGCCGGCGACGGCTAAACAATTTTCGCCTGGAAGAGAACACCAACATAAAGTTCTTGGAAAAAAGATTCCTTGTAGAAACAAATTAGGTATAATATTTGTTAATTGGTGACTGATTATTGGAAATTCAAAAATCAAAGTGCAAAATGAAAAATTGTGGAGTCCCTAAGGGACGACATCTTTGATTTTTTATTTTTAATCTTTGAATTTATTGGTAGGAGCATATATGTCAGGGCATTCTCACTGGGCGGGAATAAAACATAAAAAGGCCGCTGTTGATGCCAAGCGCGGCAAGATGTGGAGCAAGATAGCTCGAATGATAATAGTCGCAGCCAAGTCCGGCGGTGGTGACCCGGCTGCGAACTTGTCTTTGCGTTATGCCATCGACAAGGCCAAAGCAGTCAACATGCCAAAAGATACTATCGAAAAGGCGGTCAAAAAAGGGACAGGTGAGCTGGGGGGGACTACTTTTGAAGCAGTGCTCTACGAAGGTTATGGGCCGAGCGGAGTAGCTATAATGGTGGAGGCGCTGACGGACAACCGTCATCGAACCGCGCCCGAAATTAAGAGAATTTTCGAAAAGCACGGTGGCTCACTGGGAACAAATGGCTGTGTCAACTGGATGTTTAACAAGAAAGGACTTATCACGGTAAGCACTGACAAGGCTGACGAAGACCAGTTGTTAGAGCTTGCTTTATCTGCCGGCGCTGATGACATGGAAAATACGGGCAGTGTTTATGAAATAACCTGCGACCCGGATGCTTATGACGAATTAAAAAAGGCGCTGACAGAAAGAGAAATACCCATGGAAGTGGCTGAAATTTCAATGCTGCCGCAAAATATGGTGCCGGTTAGTGACTCGAACACAGCCAGGAAAATAATTTCCCTGATGGAGGCCCTGGAAGATCACGATGATGTTCAAAATACCTTTTCAAACTTCGACATACCGGAGGAAGTGATGGAGAGCATCTCGTGAAGATAGTTAATTGGTGAATGGTGATTGGTTAATTAACCAATTAACTACTCACCACTTACCAATTCTTTTACCCGTTTAATGGCAAATTGATAATTATCCTCGCCGAGTCGGCTGACAATTTCCTTCCTTTCCGGATACATCATCCTAAACTGATGGCGGAAACTGTCTTCAATCTCGATTGCCTTACTATATTGCTCAATAGCAGTATTTGTTTCACCTAACTGTTCAGCGATTTGGGCCAGCTTAAAATGCAGCCGGTCCGAGCCGGGATAAAGCTGTGTTGCCTTTTGGCACCAATCGTAAGCTTCTTGGGTTTGGCCGAGCAGCTCATAGACATCGCTTAGTTTCTCATAATTTTTGAAATCCGCCTTGTTGCGGGCAATTGCTTGTTTAAAACACTCCTCAGCGTTCTTTAGAAGGCCAAGTTGTTTCCGGCCTGTCTCATTATATTGTTGCAGGTAAAGCCGACCATTCATATTCAAGGCTGTCGGGTCGAGCTTATCATATTCGCCGGCTTCGGCAAAGAGAGTGTGTGCTTGTTGGAATTGTCCTATAGATAAAGCCTTATGAGCCTGCTGAATTTTAGTTGTGCTCTTTAATACCGGCAACCACGCGTAGCAGACAAAGACTATAAATATTAAAACGCCTGCCGAAATACAGAATACAGAGGACAGAAGACGGAAAACAGACAACGGAGACTTTTGTCTTCTGACTTCTGTCTTCTGACTTCTGTTTTCTGCAATCATGCAGGCTATTATCGTCCAAAAGGTCATATATACGCCAGGCTCGAAAATTGCATAGTCTATAAGATTATTCAAAAGCACACCGAGAATGACGCACCAGAGGATAGCAGTGGTGAATTTTGAATTTCGATTTTCGATTTTTGATTTTTCGAATAGAGGGGCGCTTAAAAGTAAAAATCCGATAATGAATGCAAGCACCGGAGCAATGTATATTGTCGATATCAC
>Ga0315532_1001157_pt1 | contig 20387 bp, 18 predicted proteins | sample SalMarWE160370MG_FD_203082 | JGI IMG/M metagenome (GOLD analysis project Ga0315532, IMG submission 203082) | Salt marsh sediment microbial communities from the Plum Island Ecosystem LTER, Massachusetts, United States - Salt Marsh Sediment WE1603-70 ...
TCTTTTGAATGCCCAACATCAACCTTGAAAATCGTGAATGGGAAAATAAAAGTGCCCACGGGCCCGGGATTGGGGATTGATATTGACCCTGAATTTATTAAAAAGCATCAGGTTGTAAAAATGTAATTAATGCAAAAGCCGGGCAATCTAATCACCACCAGGATATTGTTGGTATGAAAATAATAAGTTGGTGTATGGAGTAACCTATGGCGCTCTGTACAACTTTTACACTGTAAATACTGGCAACTTATGCCCTGCCGGTTGGCATGTACCCACCGATGCCGAGTGGACAACACTGATACGCTATTTAGGAGGCTCGAATGTAGCCGGAGGAAAACTGAAAGAAGCCAGCACAGTTCATTGGACAGGACCTAATATAGCAACCAACGAGAGTGGTTTTACAGCCCTTCCGGGTGGCCTCCGTAGCCCCCAAGAAGGATTCGACCTCATTGGGGACTATGGTAACTGGTGGTCGGCCACGGAATCCGATGCCTCAAGTGCATGGTACCCTTACCTTTACTACTGTATCAGCGATGTCTACATGTTCATTAACGATAAGAATTTTGGCCTTTCTGTCCGTTGCGTAAAAGATAATTAGCCAACAAACAAAGAAGCATCCAGCAGGTCAATGTATAAATAGCAGGGGTGATCCTTCCAAAAGGAAAACGGTTTAATTGTACCTACCCGCCTGCAAAAAGAATTCTTTTTTATCCCACCCCCAAAAAAGCACCACAAGAATAGTCCCGACTATTTATAGTTGATTAATAACCTTCTATGTTTGCATCAAGCGTTTTTTATCTTTTATGGGTGTTAATTATATAAATTTGTATCGATTATGTACTTTCCTTCTCACAAAGAAACGCTTTTGCAGAGACAATTAACCCGGCAGTCAAGAGAAGGAGTCCCACTATAATAATTATTATGACGAGTGTATTATGCATCATAATATTTCCAAGTAAGTTATTCCCCCATCCGATTAAACTAACTACCATCATATAGTACCAAGCCCATTTTTCTCCTTTTCTGAAAGCTGTAAACAGGACAAAAAAACCTGCCAAAACAGTAGCTAAACCCAGCCCGCCAGCCATGCGTTCAAGTATAAGAACATATTTGGCAATATTCGGGCTTTCATTGAGCAGATTATCCCATTGCAGATCCGTATAGAGCGGGAATGATCTGGACACCAGAAGTTCCGGCTTAATGAATGCGGAGAGTGCATAGATTAGTGCAAGCACCAATCCAATCATGAAGATCACAAAAGAAATCTGAATTGCCTTTTTTGTTTCCATTTTTTACGTGTTTGGGAAATGAATAAAACTAAAATAATTTATAAGATGAAAGTTAAACCAATTACAAACCAAAGTCAAATAAATCTTTAAATGACAGCCAATTGATTACCCACAATTTTACCAGCATTGCTTCACTAGCGAGGATGGAAGGCATTTCCAGACGAGTCATGGCATTGTGTTACCTTTGTATTTATGATGAACAAACAGGAACATTTGGACATAACAACCATAGCCCAACATGTCAATATGTTAGAGCAATATAATATTCCAGCCCCCAACATACATTATACGTTACACAATCTCTTCCTTGGTCTTAAGTCTAATGGATGCTGGCAAATCAAAATTCTGAAATTAATCTTAGAATCGTTTTAAATAACAGATAAAAAACACCTTGATAAAAAATAGTTGTGTTGAAAATGTGTTCAAACGAAAAAATCACTTACTTAAAAATTATCGCAAGTAACTGATAATCAATGTAGCGAGAGGGGGAGTTGAACCCCCGACCTCATGATTATGAATCATGCGCTCTAACCATCTGAGCTATCTCGCCAAAATCTTTCCACTTGTTAATGAACATTTGAATCATGCGCTCTAATCCCGAAAATCTTTTCCGTCTTCAGCGGAGTTAGATTTTCGTGGATCCTCGAAAAACATGGCAAATCAATGATTTGCCGTTTTTCGGGACCATCTGAGCTATCTCGCCAAAATCTTTCCACTTTTTAATGAACATTTGAATCATGCGCTCTAATCCCGAAAATCTTTTCCGTCTTCAGAGGAGTTAGATTTTCGTGGATCCTCGAAAAACATGGCAAATCAATGATTTGCCGTTTTTCGGGACCATCTGAGCTATCTCGCCAAAATCTTTCCACGTTGTTAATGTACATTTGAATCTTGCGCTCTAATCCCGAAAATCTTTTCTGTCTTCAGCGGAATTAGATTTTCGTGGATCCTCGAAAAACATGGCAAATCATTGATTTGCCGTTTTTCGGGATCATCTGAGTTCGCCAAAGTTTTGCGAGTGCAAATATAAGCAGATAACCCCAAAAAATCAATATGATTTTTTGTTTTAAGTTTTTTTTCTATATTGCAGAACAGTAACGCTTCAACTTACCTTCTCATGAGAATAAAGTACGAACTTGAATATACACTTAACTGTTCACAGAAAGTGCTGTTCTCACGGCTCAGTACACCTGAAGGACTGAGCGAGTGGTTTGCAGATAACGTTACTGTTGAAGGTGACCTCTTTACATTTTACTGGAATAAATCCGAATCAACAGCCCGCCTCGTTGCTCTCAAGGAAAATAAATTTGTGAGATTCCAATGGACCGACAGAGATGATCCGGAATCAAACTTTTTCGAGTTCCGGATTGCTATCGATGAACTCACAGGAGAACTCGCCCTGCTGATTATCGATTTTGCGGAACCTGATGAAAAAGAGGATGCCATATACCTCTGGGATACCCAGATAAGTGATCTTAAAAGATTGCTGGGAATTTAAACAGACGGCGCAAAGACCTTTGAACACATTCACTAAAACTCTATCCCACGATACCGTTGAGCCACCGTATAATTGCACTGTTACGCCTATTTATCTATCCTTTCTTTATTCTGGTCCAGAAAAAGAAAGAACGAATAAGAACTTGACGTTTAACAAAAATCAAGTAATTTTGCAATTTTGAAAATCAATAACAGTTGAAGAAGCTTGACATATTTGTCTTAAAGTCATTTATTGGCCCGCTCATACTCACATTCTTCATTGTGCTTATCATTCTTATTTTACAGTTTCTCTGGATGTATGTGGATGAACTTGCCGGGAAAGGACTTGAATTCAAAGTACTTGCTGAGCTGCTTTTTCAGTTTTCACTTTCCTTTGTCCCAATGGCACTCCCTCTTGCCATCCTTCTTGCCGCACTGATGACATTCGGGAACCTTGGAGAATTCAGTGAACTGACAGCACTTAAATCATCAGGAATACCACTCCAGAGAATAATGAGGTCATTGATCATCCTCATTTGTTTCATTTCAATAGTATCATTCTTTTTTTCAAACAATGTCCTGCCATATGCAAACAGGAAAGCCAGAACACTTTTGTATGATATCCGGCGTAAACGACCTGATATAAACTTACAGGCGAGAACTTTCAATAACGATATAGACGGCTTCAGTATCAAAATAACTACAAAGGATCCTTTGACTAACCGCCTCAACAGGGTATATATATATGATCACCGTGATAAAAAAGGTAATACCAATGTCACCTATGCCGATTCAGGTTATATGAAAATAACACAGGATGAAACAGCAATGATAATGGTCCTGTATAACGGATATTCATATAACGAAATGGAGGACGAAAGTGCGAACATTTCCGAAAGAAGTTATCCGTTCAGGAAAGACTACTTCAAGGAACAGACAATGGTCCTTTCATTATCAGGTTTCAATCTTGAACGAAGCGAAATAGACCTGTTCAGGTCTAATTCCGCAATGTTAAATATCTCACAACTAACCTATTATATCGACTCCCTCAATAAAAGATATAATAACAGAGTTAATATTCAGTTCAGGGAGTTTAATAATACGAAATTGTATGCAGAGAGAAATAATCCTAATAATTATGCCTTTGGTCAAGATGCTGATTCCATTATCACAGATGCAAAATTTGATGTCACTGCCCTTTTCAATTCATTGAATACACAGGAAAAACAAACTGTCCTGTCTACAGCTATTGATAATATCAAGGAGGCAGCCAGTTTTCTGAGCCAGAACAGCGATTTACTCATGACCGAAGTAAGGACCATTAAAAAATATGAAGTTGACTGGAACAAGAAACTGACTCTTTCGTTTGCCTGCCTGGTTTTCTTCTTCATCGGAGCTCCTCTTGGTGCTATTATCAGGAAAGGAGGTCTCGGCACTCCGGCGGTTATTTCTATTCTTTTCTTTGTTATCTGGTATGTCATCTCACTTTCAGGAGAAAAACTGGTTGAGGAAAATCTCATCCCTACAGTTACCGGTATGTGGGCCTCATCATATATTCTGCTGCCAATTGGCATTTTTCTTACTTACAAAGCTTCGACCGATTCGGTTATAATGAATATTGACACATATCTTGCATTCCTGAAAAAGATTAAAGACTATCTGTACAGAATTGCAATAAGTGGGACAATTGAAGAACCAGCTATTGAGGAATAATAAAAATTAAAAAGATGAATAATATAAAGCTAAACACGATTGAAGAAGCTATAGAAGATATTAAGAGGGGAAAGCTGCTAATAGTGGTTGATGACGAAGACCGTGAGAATGAAGGGGATTTCATCTGTTCAGCTGAACTTATAACACCCGAACTTGTAAATTTTATGGCTACACACGGGAGGGGATTGATCTGTGTTGCGCTCCCGGAATCAAGGTGTGAAGAACTTGAACTGAACCTTATGGTCGGTACTAATACATCGTTGCATGAAACACAGTTTACAGTCTCTGTCGATCTGCTGGGTGATGAAACTACTACCGGAGTTTCCGCGAAAGACCGCTCCCTGACTATAAAAGCACTTATCGATCCTTCAACAAAGCCTTCTGACCTAGGTCGCCCCGGACATATCTTTCCACTTAAGGCAAAAGCAAAAGGAGTATTGCGACGTGCAGGACACACCGAAGCAGTGGTTGATCTTACCCGCCTGGCAGGACTCCAGTCAGGAGGTGCTCTCGTGGAAATAATGAATGATGATGGTTCAATGGCCCGCTTACCCGACCTGGAAAAATTACGAAAGAAATTTGGTATTAAGATCATTGCTATCAGAGACCTTATTAAATATACCCTTGAAAGTGATTCTATTATCGAAAAAGGTGAGAGGGTCAAGCTTCCTACTGAGCATGGAGAATTCGAATTCATCCCATTCAGACAAACAAGCAATGGCCTTGAACATGCAGCTCTGGTAAAAGGTGCATGGACAAAAGAAGAACCTGTTCTTGTACGGCTTCACTCATCATGCTTCACAGGCGATATTTTCGGCTCCATGAGATGCGACTGCGGTTCACAGCTTCACAAAGCTATGCAAATGGTTGAAACTGAGGGAAAAGGTGTTGTAATCTACCTCAACCAGGAAGGCAGAGGCATCGGACTCCTAAATAAGATAAAAGCTTACAGGCTGCAGGATGAAGGAATGGATACTGTACAGGCAAACATAAAACTTGGATTTGGCGAAGACGAAAGAGATTATGGTGTGGGAGCAAGTATTATGAGATCACTCGGTCTGGGAAATGTCAGGCTGATTTCAAATAATCCTGTTAAAAGAGCAGGACTTGAAGGTTATGGAATAAAAATCGTCGAAACGATACCTCTCGAAATACCTCCCAACCCTTATAACGAATTCTACCTTAAGACAAAAGCCGATAAAATGGGCCATAATCTTACCTGCTACAAACATATTGTAAAGGATTGATTTTTTTAGTAATTTTACTCTGATAAAGGCACTGACAATCAATGAAAAATCTCAGGATATTATTCATGGGGACACCTGAGTTTGCAGTAGCAACATTGGGATCGCTGCTTATGAATGGTTACAATATTGTTGGTGTAGTTACAGCTCCCGATAAACCTGCCGGCAGAGGCAGAAAAATGATAAAATCGCCTGTCAGGGAATCTGCTGAATCCAACTACCTGCCTGTCTATCAACCTGATAATCTAAAAAGTCCCGGTTTTATCAACTGGTTGAAAAAACTTAATCCCGATATCTTTATCGTTGTTGCTTTCAGGCTGCTACCTGAAACAGTCTGGAAGATACCACCGCTAGGTACCATTAACCTTCACGCTTCCCTCCTGCCCCAGTACCGTGGTGCAGCCCCTATTAATCACGCAATTATTAACGGAGAAACAGTAACCGGAGTAACTACCTTCATGATTGATGAGAAAATTGATACGGGTAATATCCTTTTAAGAGAAGAGGTGCAGATATTTCCTTTCGAGAATGCCGGCGACCTTCACGACAAACTTATGAAACATGGAGCCAGACTGGTAATAAACACACTCACTGCCTTAGCTGAAAATAAGCTGAATCCGCAACCTCAGTCACATTTTATGTTACCCGGGGAAATCCTTAAACCGGCCCCTAAGATATACCCTGATGACTGTATTATTAACTGGAACGAGGATCCACATAAAATACATAACCTTATCAGGGGACTTGCTCCAAATCCTTGTGCAAAATCATATTTCGTAAGCCCATCTAAAAGACTTTTATTTAAAATATACGAATCGGCCGCTGAGGAAGCAGATCATAACTTAAGCCACGGACAAATAGTATCCGATGGTAAACTTTATATTAAAGTCTCATGCAAAGGCGGATTTATTAATATTCTCAACCTGCAGGTTGAAGGTAAGAAAAGAATGAGTAATGTGGAATTTCTGAGAGGTTTCAGGATCGCCGATTATTCCATCCCTGTCAGTTGACCGGTTTCATTTTCCTCAACCATAATTTCTGCCCCGTTGCCGGTTCTGTACCTTCTGCCATCCTGTTCATCTCATAAAGCTTTTTCAACTTTACTCCGTATTTCTGGGAAACCGAATACATTGTATCTCCTTCGGTCACAATATGTAATTCCTTTCCCGGTTCTGCTCGTTCCCTTTTAGGCTGAAGATAAAGAATCTGTCCTGGCGTAAGATCAAAATCATCAACAAGCTCATTATATCGTGTCAGTTCCCATTTGAGTAACTGGAACTCCTCTTCAATTTCCTCAACAGTATCTCCCTCTTTAACAATTATGTATTGTATCCTGTTGTTTTCCATTATTCTGGAGACACGGGCAGGTACCACAAAACTGCCATTACTTACTGAAACAGAAGTATTTTCGAAAATATCATTATTTGCTACAGTCTCTGGTCCGTTAACCGTTACATCTGCTTTTGGCGATAAAGATGAAAGATTATATCCCATATCGTACTGATGAAGATTAAACTCTTCAATCTTTCTGATCAGCATATTGGCATAATCAGGATTGGTGGCATATCCGGCTTTTCTCAGCCCTCTCGCCCAGGCTTTGTAATCGGTTGGATCGAGCCTGAAAAGAGAATTGTAACGTGATCCATTTATGAGAAAATCGGAATGATCATAAAATGAATCCTCAGGATTGCGGTATTTTCTGAAACATTCATTTCTCCTGTCATCATGGTGCCGTATTGTAGGCCCGGTCCAGTCGCTGTGACATTTAATGCCAAAATGGTTGTTGGCTTCTCTTGCGAGAGTGCTGCGACCATAATCAGCTTCAATCATTCCCTGTGCAAGAGTAATACTTGCCGGAACACCTGTTCGTTTCATCTCACTGATGGCCAGTCCTTTATATTTATCGATATAGGTTTCAGCAGATCCGTTGACATAAGCCGGCGAAACCGTTGGCCTGTACGCCCTGCAGGAGACCATCAGGATCAGTAATATTATCTGGAATAATCTAAATACCTTTTCTGTCACCAAACTTTTAGTTTTTCGCAAAAGTAAAAAAATTGGTTACTGATACAATACCAGTTTATTATTTATCGAAGGAACTTATCAACGGTTGTTATTATTATTTATTTAATTATTACATTTATTATTGGACAGATAATGAGTCTTAAGATGGAAACGAAAGATATATTATTCACTTATAGTGAATTTTATAATACCATCTAACTCAGGTCCTATGACAAAGAACTTGTGATTGCAGCTATCACCGGAGGGAAGTTCACAGATGATCCTTTGCCGCCGTGTGGAAACTGCAGTCAGTTAATCGGAGAGGAATAGCTAAGAAAGAATAACCCTGTCAGAATAATTATTTCAGGAGAAGAAAGAATATGGATTATTGAGAGCAGCAGTTACTCCCTGCCTCTGCATTTTAATAAAAAAATCTTAAGCCGGATCTTCCCTTATAATAAGCTGGAATCCGGCACTGTGTATATTCTTGATATGAAGTCTTGGATCTTCCGACAGATACTTTCTAAGTTTGGTAATATAAACGTCCATACTGCGTGCTGTAAAATAATCGTCAGTTCCCCATATTTTTTTCAAAGCCATCTCCCTGCTTATCAATGCATTTGGATTAGCAGCAAGTAACTCAAGTAATTGTGCTTCCTTTGGTGATAATTTTTTCTCATTGTCCCCTGAAGTGAGGGTTCTCAGTCTTGCATTGAAAATAAACCTTCCTATTTCAAAAATATCCTTTGTACCTGCCTGATAATCATGCCGTGCAAGTATTGCCCTGATCTTTGCCAGGAGGATATCAGTATCAAATGGTTTTGTAATATAATCATCACCACCTGCACCATAACCTTTCAAAACATCATCCTTCAGTTTCTTTGCAGTCAGGAATACTATCGGAATAATCGTATTGATCTTTCTGATTTCACTGGCTATTGTAAAACCGTCAACATGAGGAAGCATTACATCGAGGATACAGATATCAAAAACACCTTTTCTGAAATGATCAACTGCAAACTTACCATCATCTACCCATTCAACATTGAAGTCATTCAGTTCAAGATATGATTTCAGAACCGATCCGAAACTCAGATCATCTTCAACCAGAAATATCTTAACGGCTTTCATAATACCCGGATCTAATTTTCCCAGTTAAAAGGCAAAAAAATCTCAAACCGGCTTCCTTTTCCCGGCTCACTGAAAACATTTATTGTGCCCTTGTGAGCATCAATAATTGCTCTTACGTAATTTAAACCAAGACCGAATCCTTTAACATCGTGAACATTACCTGATGCTTGCCTGTAAAATCTTTCAAATATTTTACTCTGAACACTTTTAGACATTCCTATTCCCTTATCCTCAATAGACATAATCACACCTCTGCCATTGTTTCTTGTTTCAAGTGATATATCGGGTGCATCAGACGAATATTTAATCGCATTATCCAGAAGATTGTTAACCAGGTTGGTAAGATGTTCTCCATCCCCATATATTACAGGTTCTTCAGCATTAAGATTTAGATTAATGTTCCCGTTTTTCTGCTGTACCTGTATCTCTATGGTATCAACAGCCTTTTCAATAATTGTATGAAGTGATATACTTTCAAACTTAAATTCTATTTCCTTTTTATCGAGCGATGCAATCTGCAGGATTGTCTCCACTTTTTTGTTCATCCTTCTGTTCTCCTTCTTGATCATGCTGATAAAATGTCTGATACTCGACTCATCCTTAATTACTTTCTGATTTGTAATAGTGTCCGCTGCAAGCGAAATAGTAGCAATTGGTGTTTTAAACTCATGAGTTATGTTGTTTATAAAGTCCGACTTCATTTCCGAAATCTTTTTCTGGCGGATAATAAAAAACAGACTCAGACCAAAAGTGGCAAGTATGATAAAAGAGAAAAGTAACGATCCCCCGAGTATCCATGCCATAGATCCAAGTACATAATTGGTACGGTTCGGGAATACTACCGATAACAGAAGATCCTGCCGGATAATATTATCAGGAAATAATCTTACAACGTAATTGCTCTTAAGGAAGTCATTCTTGCCGGATTTTGTAAAAGTCCCTTCCTGAACAATACCATCCCGTATAATGGCAAATTCAAAAGGAGTCTGTATTCCGGAATACAATAGCGATCTCTGAAGAGCGAAGCCTATCTCTCTGTTATCCAGCTCCATAGTCTTTTCCCACTGAAATACTTCTGAGATCATCTGATCGCTCATATTCTGAAACTCACTTGCCCGTTTTCTTACCCAGTCAAGAAATTCATTCTGCCGGATATATACGGCCTTTGAATCAGTATTTACAACCTCCCCCTGTCTTATTATCTTCATCTCCCCGGGTTTATCAGGTGAAGCCACTATAAAAGAAACCGAATCACCATAAAAAGTGGTGTCTATTTCTACTATCCTCAAAGAATCATGATTATTGCCTGTTGTTGTATCAATAATACCCCTGACAGACTGGTTAGTAATACTGAAACTGATATTTCCACCATCCATTGAAGAATAGCTACCTATACTTAAATAGCTTGTTACATCTCCGGGAGAGTTTTGGATTGCCATCCCGTCACTTAAAATAAAATCATTGAAGAAATCTATTCTCCTCGACGATTCAATCGCCTCTGCTGCATCATTAATGCTGGCAATAACGGTATTATTAAAATTCTCATTACGAATGCCAATGGCATTTTTTATCCAGATCGTCTGAACCCAGATAATTCCGGTTATGGAAACCAGCATCATAAAGATAAGACCAGCAAATTTTTTTCGGCTCATGATGCAAAATTAAGTTTTTAACCTGTTATTAGGTCAGGTTTTAACTTTTCCTTAACTCAAATTAACCAGATTTTAACTGTATAAGGTTTCTGATAAACTAATTTTGTTTGTAACAAATTAAATGAATATTCATTACCATGGAAAGAATCAAAATTGTTTTAGTCACGTTGCTGGTGAGTCTTCTTTCTCTGCCACCGGTTTCCGGCCAGGATCAAAAGAGCGAACAGAAGATCAAGATTGTCGTTGCTGACGAATCCGGAACCAAAGTAATAATTGATACAGTTTTTACGGATAATGCAGTACCTGATTCCATTCAGCTAAAGGATGGAAAAGTAATTTTTATCGGTCCGGGAGGCAACAGTAGCAATCTTATTGCCAGGTCCGGAAAGGGACATTTTGTAATAGTATCGCCTGACGATGAGGATATAAGAAAGGAGATTACAATTATTAGCTCGGATTCAGTAAAATGGACCGTAAAACCCGGGGAGGAAGAAGATGGGATTATTATTTACAGTGACAGTGGAATCCGTAAGGGAAGGCCAGCAACACGGTATGAGATAATTTCAAGCATTGAAAAAGATTCTGACGGCGACAAAGAGCACTATATCTATATCAGTGACGATAAAGTAATCCGGAGATCCGGAGAAAAAACAATCGATGTTATTGTCACAAATGATGATAATGACGGCGACACAGAAAAATCAAGGTTTGTGATTGCAAAAGACGGAATAGTTGTTTCTGTTGAAGGAAATGACGAAGCAAAGGTAAAAGAAATTATTGACGTGATCGAGGAAAAGCTTGATATTAAAGAAGAAGATACAGAAGGCAAAACTATAGTAAAAGAAAAGCAAACAAGGACAGTAAAGAAGAAATAAACTCCGATCAGGCTTTCATGACAAACCCCGAAAATGAGTCCGGACTTTCCGGCTCATTTTCTTTATATCTCGCAATACTCAAAAACCTTCCATATATCATTTCCGGGAAAGGGAGCAGTAATTGATAACTTCTCATTTTTAACAGGGTGAATAAATTCGAGTCTTCGCGCAAAAAGGCTTATGTTACCATCTTCATTAGACCGGGGAAAACCATATTTAAGATCCCCTTTTACCGGGCATCCTATCTTCGCCAGCTGAGCCCTTATCTGATGATGTCTGCCAGAATGAAGTTCAATTTCAAGCAGATAGTAACGCTCAGATCTCCCTGCTATCCTGTATGATAAACTGGCTTCTTTAGTGCCCTTCACCTGGCTATCATATACATAGGTTTTATTTTGCTTTTCATTTTTTTTAAGGTAATGAAGAAGAGTATCTTCATCAGAGGGTGGTCTCTCTCTTACAATTGCCAGGTAAACCTTTCTTACCTGCCTGTGATAAAACATTTCATTTAAACGTTTAAGTGCTTTTGATGTACGGGCGAAAAGAACAACTCCGCCAACCGGACGGTCAAGCCTGTGAACAACTCCAAGAAAAACATCACCAGGCTTGCCATACTTTTCAGCAATGTATTTCTTTACTTCCCGGTCAAGGGAGCTATCCCCGGTCTTATCTCCCTGTGCCAGATCAGAAGGTTTCTTATTAACAGCTATCAAATGATTATCCTCGTAGAGAACCTCAATCATGACCGGAATAACTAGTACTGTTCCTTATCATTGGGAAAATCCTGTGACCTGACATCATGAATATAATTCTGGACTGCTCCTTTTATCTCAGCATAAAGATTATGGTATCTCCTGAGAAACCGCGGTGAAAATTCCTGTGTAATACCCAGCATATCATGGAGGACCAGAACCTGTCCATCCGTTTCACGTCCTGCTCCAATACCAATCACCGGAATTTTAAGACTGGCTGTAACCTCACCGGCCAGTTTTGCCGGTATTTTCTCCAGTACAATGGCAAAACACCCGGTCTTTTCGAGTAAGCAGGCATCCTCGACAAGGCGTCGAGCTTCTTCTTCTTCCTGTGCCCTGACAACATAAGTACCAAATTTATGGATAGACTGTGGAGTCAGACCGAGATGACCCATAACAGGTATTCCTGCTGATAAAATACGTTCAATCGATTCGATTATCTGGTGACCACCTTCAAGCTTAACCGCATGAGCACCTGTTTCCTTCATAATCCGTATTGAAGATACAAGAGCCTCCTTGGAGTTGCCCTGATAGGTCCCGAAAGGCAGATCAACAACAACAAGAGCTCTCCTGACTGCCCTTACAACAGAAGCAGCATGATATATCATATTGTCGAGTGTTATTGGCAGTGTAGTATCAAAACCTGCCATCACGTTTGAGGCTGAATCGCCAACAAGTATTACATCAATCTCTGCTTCATCAATAATCCTTGCAACAGAGTAATCATATGCTGTAAGCATCGCAATCTTCTCACCTTTGAGCTTCATCTCATTCAATACATGAGTTGTAATCCTCTTTACTGTTTTATGTATCGGCATAATTATCAGAAATGAGTTAATTCCAGATGACAAAGCTACAAATTTGTTACGGACGATATATACAGATGCTGAGATCTTTTTGCTTTGGCAGTCGCCTGTATAAATTCTGTCGTTTTGTCAGAAAAAATGAGTAGTGAAGAAAAAAAACTTCGGTTTAGTGAGTTATATCCCCCCCTGCCCCCCCCAAGGGGGGGGAATACTTTGTGAATAATAACTAACTGGTTTAATGGTAGTTATAACTACTCTTCAGTGTGGATAAAGAGGGTTGTCTGTAAAACACACAGGTATGTGATCTTACCTCTTCAACATTCCGGCAGGGCTTCGATGGTGCCATATTTACCTGAAACCAGCTAAAATGCCTAATGGCATAATCATTGCTGATAATTATAACAAAAATGAAACATCCTTGTTCTTTAAAAGCAGATTAGTAAAACATGGATGATACATATGACTTTTAAAAACGGAGTATTAACTAATGACATATCAAAAAATATTTTAATATGGGAAAAATAATAGGAATCGATCTGGGAACCACTAACTCATGCGTTGCTGTAATGGAAGCGAATGAGCCTGTTGTAATCCCTAACAGTGAGGGTAAAAGGACTACTCCATCCATAGTTGCATTTATAGAAAATGGCGAGCGCAAAGTTGGTGATCCCGCTAAACGTCAGGCTATTACCAACTCAAAAAAAACCATTTATTCCATTAAGAGATTTATGGGTGAAACATACGACAAAGTAAATCCTGAGATAAAGCGCGTAACTTATACTGTTGTAAAAGGAGATAATAATACTCCGAGAGTCAAGATTGACAGCAGGATTTATTCTCCGCAGGAGATATCAGCAATGGTTCTTCAAAAAATGAAGAAAACTGCTGAAGATTATCTCGGGCAGGAGGTTACTGATGCGGTAATTACAGTACCTGCATACTTCAGCGATTCGCAGCGCCAGGCTACAAAAGAAGCCGGGGAGATAGCCGGACTTAATGTAAAAAGAATAATTAACGAACCAACCGCTGCATCTCTGGCATATGGTCTGGATAAGAAGTCCCAGGATCTTAAAATTGCCGTATTTGACCTCGGTGGAGGTACTTTTGACATATCAATACTTGAGCTGGGTGATGGTGTTTTTGAGGTGAAATCAACTAACGGCGATACTCATCTTGGTGGCGATGATTTTGATCATAAGATAATCGACTGGCTCGCTGAGGAGTTTCTTAAAGATGAAGGTATTGACCTCAGGAAAGACCCGATGGCCCTGCAGCGTTTAAAGGAAGCAGCTGAAAAGGCTAAAATAGAACTCTCAAGCTCAACTTCGACAGAAATAAATCTGCCCTACATAATGCCGGTTGACGGAATTCCCAAACACCTTGTAAAAACACTTACCCGGTCTCACTTTGAGAAACTTTGTGATTCGCTCATTCAATCTTGCGTGGAACCATGTAAAAAAGCTTTGAGCGACTCAGGATTAAAAACATCAGATATTGATGAAATTCTTCTTGTAGGAGGGTCCACCCGTATTCCTGCAATACAGCAACTTGTTGAGAAATTCTTCGGAAAGGTTCCTTCAAAGGGTGTCAATCCCGATGAAGTAGTTGCTGTCGGAGCTGCTATCCAGGGAGGTGTCCTGACAGGCGAAGTGAAAGATGTGCTGCTTCTTGACATTACACCATTGTCGTTAGGTATCGAGACTATGGGCGGAGTTATGACAAGACTTATCGAAGCAAACACCACTATCCCTACAAAAAAGACTGAGGTGTTTACAACCGCTGCCGATAACCAGCCATCAGTGGAGATACATGTACTGCAGGGTGAACGCCCGATGGCTGTTGGAAACAAAACAATAGGACGATTCCATCTCGACGGTATTCCGCCGGCACCCAGAGGCGTTCCGCAAATCGAAGTTACATTCGATATCGATGCAAATGGAATATTACATGTTTCAGCAAAAGACAGAGGCACTGGTAAAGAACAAAGAATAAGGATAGAAGCTTCATCCGGATTGAGTGATGATGAAATTAAAAGAATGAGAGATGAAGCTAAAGCAAATGAAGAAGCCGATAAAAAAGCACGCGAAAGAGTAGAGAAAATAAATACTGCCGACAGTATGATATTTACTACTGAAAAACAACTCAGAGAGTTTGGTGATAAGCTGCCGGCCGATAAAAAACCTGCTATCGAAAGTGCACTCACGAAACTTAAAGAAGCTCATAAAGCACAGGACCTTGATGCAATCGACAGTGCTATGGCTGAACTTAATACCGTCTGGCAATCAGCTTCAGAAGAAATGTATAAGACTGCACAAACAACTGAACAGGCAAAATCACAACAGGAGCCTGAACAACCAGATGATAAGAAATCACAGTCGGGAGACGACGAAGTGACAGATGTTGACTTCGAAGAGGTGAAATAACACTGATATAACTATAGCTAAAATTGTAGGGGCGTTGCATGAAACATTCCTGCAATTTTGTGTTATATCGCCCTGTCGAATCAAACTTCTTTTTTAGTAATTTTATTGCAGATTTCTCGTTATAATGTTATGAATCTGAAAATTATAGTTACCTGCCTGCTTATCACATTTTCATATTTTTCAACCGGCCAAACAGTTGAGAGTATCAATAAGGTTGACGAAGAGGGCAAAAAACAAGGCCACTGGATAAAAAAATACCCTGACGGAAATATAATGTATGACGGATTCTTCAAAGATGATCATCCTATAGGAGAATTCAGGAGATACCTTGAGGATGGTTCACTGTGGTCAGTACTAATTTACAGCAACAACGGGAAAGAAGCACACGCAACTATGTATTATCCAACTGGTTTCATTGCTTCAAAAGGCAAATATGTTAACCAGAAGAAAGAGGGTAAATGGCTCTTCTACTCATATCAGATTGAAGGATACCTCTTTAATGAGGAAGAATACTCCGGGGGCCTGAGAAACGGCTTGTCGGTTAAATATTATCCTGACAGTACTATGGCGGAAAAAATTACCTATTCCAATGATATCAAGCACGGCGAATGGATCATTTACCATCAAAACGGGAAAATATGCCTGAAAGCAAATTATCTAAATGGTAAGCTGAATGGATGGTTTGAAGCATATTTTGATAACGGACAACCGGAATTCGAAGGAGAATATAAAAATGATACTAAAGAAGGATTATGGCGTATTTACAAAGATGACGGCTCTCTAAGATTCGAAACAGAGTATTTTGCAGGTACACCAAAGAGCCGGGAACTGGACATATATGAATCCAATTACATTGATTCAGTAGAAGTAAAATATAAAGGCAAAATTGCCGACCCTGAAAAAACCAGAGTCATATGGTAATTAAGCTCCACAATTTCATGCGAAGCAGTAAGCTACTAACTGCTTCTGTCATAACAGTCATATCTTCAATCATTTACCTCCCGGGGCAGGAAATAAGTTACAACTATTTTTTCAGGGTATACTTCAAAGATAAAGGAGATATCAATGTAGAAAAGTATTCCCCATACAGCATTTTGTCAGAAAAAGCTGTTGCAAGAAGGCAAAAGACAGGAATCCCTTTATTAGATATCAGCGATATTCCGGTAAATACAGATTATATCAGTCAAATAGCTTCTTGCGGATATAAATTGCATTGTACATCAAAATGGATGAACAGTGCACTTTTTAAGACTGATAGTTATGCAGATGTATATTCTCTTCTTGATCTGCCATTTGTAAAGAAAGTCCTGCCTGTAAAATATCCCTCCAGGAAAAGCTATTTTCAAGATAAACTGGAATTTCTGACAGAAGATGGCGATCTTCCGCTCTATGATAGTCCCATCACTATGGTTGAAGGTTATTCGCTCCATAACACAGGATATGAAGGTCAGGGTATACTAATAGCTTTGCTTGACGGTGGTTTCCTTAACACTTACCATATTAATTCACTTAACCAACTCCATTACCGAAAAGGAATAAAGGCAACCTACGATTTTGTGGATATGGATGAATATGTATACAGTTATCATAACCATGGAACAGCAGTCCTTTCAGTACTTGCCGGAAGAATTCCCGGAGTCATAACAGGTACAGCCCCCGGAGCTGATTATCTGCTCATCAGAACGGAAGATGTCTCCAGTGAATATCCTGTGGAAGAAGACTTCTGGGTTGCAGGTGCTGAGTTTGCCGATAGTGCAGGTGCTGATATAATCTCTTCATCACTAGGGTATTACTATTTTGATGATCCTTTACTCAATTATAAGTTTTCCCAATTTGACGGAAACACAATTTTTATCACCCAGGCTGCTGATGTAGCAGCTTCAAAGGGAATACTTGTTATTACCAGTGCTGGCAATGAAAGAAACAAAGTATGGAAGCATATTATTGCTCCCTCTGACGGGGACAGTGTAATTGCTGTAGGCGCTGTTGACGCAGATAATATTATTTCAGCCTTCTCATCACCAGGTCCCTCAGCAGATGGCAGGATTAAACCCGACAATGTAGCCATGGGTGTCCAGATTCCTGTTCAGGCAGCTGCGGACACGGTCAGGAGGGCTAATGGCACCTCCTTCTCCTGTCCGGTCATTAGCGGTATGTGTGCCTGCCTCATGCAGGCTGTTCCGGAAGCCACAAATACAGATATAATTAATTATCTCCGCCGGTCTTCCGATAGATTTCTGACAACTCCTGACTCATTGTACGGATACGGACTTCCTGATTTCCGCAATGCACTTATCAGTTTACAGGAATCCCTTCTATCAAAACCAGAAAATGAACTGATACTCAGTCCTAATCCTTTCACGGATGATATTAACATAACTTTCAAACAGGCACCCGGTAAGTTAAGGCTGGAAATTTATACAGCTACAGGCAGATTATTAAGTAAACGTAATTTTAACAGCTATACCGGACGTTCACTCAGGATAATTGACCTTCGCTATGCGGAACAGGGTATCTATATCATACGACTGGCTGTAGATGACAGGGTATTAACTCACAAAGTAATCAAGATCAATAGATGATATGGTTGAAAAACTATCATTAACAGAACTTCAGCTTATTATTAAAGATTCTTTGTATCTGGCTCTACCCGATATGTACTGGGTCACAGCAGAAATCTCAGAGATCAGGGAAAACTATGCCGGTCATTGTTATCTTGAACTTATTGAAAAACATCAGGATGAAAAAAATATTAGGGCAAGGGTAAAAGCTGTTATATGGAGCAAACGCTTCGGATTTCTTAAATCATATTTCGAGAATATAACAGGTGAATCACTCAAAGAGGGACTAAAGATACTTGTCAAAGTTAAGATTGAGTACCACGAGGTATATGGACTGAGTCTTGTGATCTCCGATATAGATCCGTCATTTACTCTTGGGGAAATGGCTTTGAAACGTCAGCTTATTATAAAAAAACTTGAGGATGAAGGTGTTCTGACTATGAACAGGGAGCTTGATTTTCCTTTGTTACCTCAGAGAGTAGCAGTGGTCTCTTCAAAAAATGCGGCAGGTTATGAAGATTTTATTAATCATCTTACCGGTAATATCCATGGATATACTTTCTATACTACTCTTTTCGAAACTGCTATGCAGGGTACCGATACTGAAACAAGCATCATTAATGCCCTTGACAAAATCGCTTCCAGAATATCTTTTTTTGATGTAGCCGTGATTATCAGAGGTGGAGGTTCACAAACTGACCTGAGCTGGTTTGACAACTATAACATTGCTTTTCATATTACTCAGTTTCCAATACCTGTAATAACCGGCATAGGGCATGAAAAAGACCTTTCCGTAACTGATATGGTTGCCTTTAAATCGTTGAAAACACCAACAGCTGTTGCAGACTTCCTTGTTGAATGTGTTAATGACACCGAGAACCACCTTATTGATCTGAGTACCGCAATAAGCGAAAATACCAGATTAATCATCGAACATAATAACCGTATTATCGAAACCTGTAAAATGAAACTGATCCCTGTTGCCAGAATAATGATCTCTGATATAAAAGAACAGTTGTCGGGACAAATAATTAAAATGATAAACACAGGGAAAGAGTTTATAGTCAGTGCTGGCAAGACTCCTGCTGATCAAAGATCAAGACTTCAATCAGTTGCTTTAGCACTTGTTTCTGGTAATAAAACACATTTGGAACAGATACATCAGAACCTTAAAATCTTTACAACCAGTATTCTTATCGGAAGTAATACCAGAATCTCAGGATTTGATAAGACACTCAAGATCTTAAACCCTGATAATGTATTAAGGAGAGGTTATACAATTACTTCACTGAATGGTAAAATATTGAAGAAGTGCGATATACTGAGAAAAGATGATCTGATTGACACAAAATTCAGTGATGGATCAGTAAGGAGCAGAGTTGAGGTAAAGAAGGGGCGATCAAAGTAATACTTAACGAACGAAGTTTGACGAATGCGAGGAGTGAAAGACCGGGTAAAAATCTTCAATCTACATAGTAAAAGCAACAAAAACGATAAAGCAAAAAAACAGTCTAAAAATCTCGAAAATGGCAAAAAAGGAATTTTCTTTCAATGATGCAGTGAACGAAATTGAGAAGATACTTCGTACTATTGAAAGCGGGGATCTCGATGTTGACAAACTGGCAGCTGAGGTTAAACGTGCTTCGGAGCTGATAAGACAGTGTCAGAAAAAACTGAGATCAACTGAAGAAGAGATAAACAGTGTTTTCAGGGATCTGGCATAAAAAATCCCGCAGCTTCTAAGATCTGCGGGATTCAACTTTACTACCCTAAACCTAAATCCATGAAAAAAACTCATGTAACTTTGAGTTACTACCTCTAATGCTTTTAAACGTATGTAATATACGAAATGTTACGGATTTTTCAATGTTTTTATTAACAATTTTACATTTTTTTGATAAAATTATTTCTCAACACCCAATACATCTTTAAAGGCCTTAACAAAAGTATCCTTTGGCAAGGCACCCATTGCCATCCGGGGCTGTCCTTCCGAAGGGATAAACAGAAATGACGGAATACTCCTGATACCAAATACCGCTGCAAGTTCCTGTTCCTCCTCGGTATTTACTTTATAAACATCAATCTTACCATTGTAATCCTTTGCCAGCTCTTCAAGCACAGGAGCTACAATCTTGCAAGGAGCACACCAGTCAGCGTAAAAATCAATAATACAGGGCTTCTCCCCTTCATATTTCCATTCCTTGTTTTTTTCGTAGTCAAATACTTTGCTAAGAAAAGTCTCTTTTGTCAAATGTTCTATCATACTTTTTTTTTCAATTAAACATACAATCACCATTTATGTTCATTATTTCGTCAAGCATCATGCCAATTAATCTGAATCTCCATAATTTACAAAAATAACCTATAAATTGTAACTTTGTCATTAATATTAATAATTTGTCATACCTGTATATGAACATATGTCTGAATGAAAAGATTTTTGACATTCTTTCCGAAGTTG
>Ga0315532_1001159_pt1 | contig 20375 bp, 16 predicted proteins | sample SalMarWE160370MG_FD_203082 | JGI IMG/M metagenome (GOLD analysis project Ga0315532, IMG submission 203082) | Salt marsh sediment microbial communities from the Plum Island Ecosystem LTER, Massachusetts, United States - Salt Marsh Sediment WE1603-70 ...
AGCGTAGCCTGAGGCATAAGTGAGTATTTCTGCCAGTCTCAAGCTCATAGCATGCTCCCCGGCATTGCCTGTCTTGATAATCGCAGTTTCAAATCCGGTTTTATTTGAGATCAGAGAGTTCATGCACTTGTTAGTTATCTCTGATACTCGACCCCATCTCTTAAAAAACATACCTGCCGAAATTTTAGGCTTGTAGCGCCACAAAACCCTGACCATGCTATAAGGGGATTTAGCCATGCTGAAGCCGGTAGCGTAGCACCTGGCATACTCCCATACAGCACCGGGAAAATAATTATCAGCATCGATAAAGCCAACAAAATCTTTCTTGGCAACCATAGCTATAAAGATTGCAGCTAACATGCCTTCAGCCTTGCCATCCCTTATCAACTCATCCTCTCCCAAAATGTCAGTGTAGCCAGCCTCAGCGAGAGCACGGGCTAGTACGGGGTCTTTCTGGTGGATAATCAGAGCCTCACGGCGAGTAAAGTGGCAGAACTGGTTCAGTGCGTCTTTCTCCATCCTGAACCGGTCAACCCGCCTTCTCTGGCTGTTAGAGACTACGATTATCAGGCACTCATGGGGGGCCCCGCTTATAACACCTTCGAAGAGCTTGAGCTTCTCGTCCTTAGTAGGGATGACAATAGCCATTTTCTCTTCGAAGTCCTTGATGACATCCTCTTCGATTTTTTGCACGGCGATATTCTCTTGCGGGGGAAGTTCCTTGGCTCTGCCAGAGTCTAGTTCCAATACCTGCTGCACATCGTTAATTCTGACAGCGCCAAAGCGCTCAGTGTATCTGGGGCTTTCTATTCTCATTTCCCTTCCCTTCTGCCTTGGGACATGAGCCAAAGCGCTCTCTCAAGCCTTTATCCACATGTGGCTTAGTCTTGGCTTTGTACCTATTTAATTTGCGGTTAAGAAGATGTATTGACAGTCTACCACTTTGGACTAATGAGGTCAAAGAATAATCGTTGCCAAATTAGTTGTTGCCTGACAGGCAAGTATGGTAAAATCAGTCAAGCAAGCGACGGGGGGTCAAAAAAGAGCGGTCATCTGAGTGTTGTTGTGGGAAAGAGGCGGTTTTCCCCGCTTTTCAGGTTCAAAAAGGACAAAAAATGGGGCTGAGGGACGGCTCCTCCTTCCAAGCAAGGTTCGCGGGTGCGAGTCCTGGCTCCGCGCAAATTTTGTCGCCATGAAAAATGAAACCTTTCATGGCCGAAAGAGTGGGCTCGTAGCTCAGTGGCAGAGCGGCCGGCTCATAACCGGTTGGTCGCAGGTTCGAATCCTGCCGGGCCCATTTCGCAGCAAGCCAGATGAAAATCTGGTGCAGTCCACGAACTTTGCTTGATAGCATTTTTATTTCTTATGTCTCCCATTAATTCAAGGTATTCTATGTGCGACAGGTTGATTTTAAGTTAATTCTGTCGATGCCAAAGTCCGTTATCAATCGGTGCTAATAATAAGGAGGAGGTATTGACAAGAATCAGGGGCAGTGTATAATGAGATATACATAGTATACCGATGTAGCGAGAGCGGCTCAAATGTCGGACAAAGCTATAACCTATGAAGAACTAAGCGTTGGTTACAAATTCCCACCCGCCATCTATGAGCTGAGTGCCTCGCTCGTATCCAAATATCTAAAAGCTGTGGATAGCGCAGGTGATGAATTTGTTCCTCCCTTGGCTATTACGGCCTGTGCCATAGCTGCTATGACAGGGTCTTTTTCCCTGCCATCTGGCACTATTGCTATACATGCGTCGCAAGAGTTAGAGTTTTTCAAACTGGTGCCCATTGGCGCCACTATAGAGTGTCACATCCGAGTGGCACAAAAGATAACTCGGGGCAAAATGGGCATGTTAATCCTGGAGCTTGAGGTTTTTGACAAAGGCAAAGAAAAGGTGCAATCAGGAAGGGCAACTATAGCATTGCCCACCTAAGTAAAGAAATGCTCACAGAGATTCAAGAAGGGAAAGCTCTTAATCCGGTGGTAAAACATATCACCCAGGAAAAAATCAATCTTTACGCCGAGGCATCGGGTGATTTTAATCCCATCCATGTAGATGAGTCTTTTGCTGCTAAGACTCCTTTGGGTGGCACTATTGCTCATGGTATGCTTAACTTGGCTTATGTGTCCGAGATGATGACTTCGGCTTTTGGCCGAGGCTGGTCGTCTGAGGGTAAGCTTCGAGCAAAGTTTAAAGAGCCGGCACGTCCTGGAGATACTCTGACTATCAATGGTAAAATTGGTTGCGTTGAACAGAAAGATGATGTATCATACGCAAATTGCAGTTTTGAGTGTCGTAATCAAAAAGGCGAAACGATAGTCACAGCGGAGGCAATAGTCAAGTTCTAAAGTGATAAGAAGTAAAAATATGGCTCAAAATGGCAGAGTAAGGGTGGCTGTGGATGTCATGGGTGGTGATTATGCTCCTGAGGAAATAGTCAAAGGGGCGGTGCTTGCAGCTCGGAAAGGCGATGTAGAAATCCTCTTGGTTGGCTCCACAAACGTTCTAGAAAAGGAATTAGCCAAGTATAAATTCGCCAATGGTTCATCCATCCATGTTGTCGAAGCCAGCGAAGTTATCAAGGAAAATGAGTCGCCTGTTGATGTAGTTCGGCGTAAGCCTGATTGCTCTGTTGCCGTAGCGGCAAAGATGGTAAAAGCGGGCGAAGCAGATGCATTGGTTAGTGCTGGATCTAGCGCCGCAGCTGCAATAAGTGCCATTCAATTTATGGGTATGGTGGATGGGGTGTACCGTCCGGCAATTGTTGGCTCTCTGGGTAGCTTTGCACCGAATACTGTGATGGTAGACCTCGGGGCTAATGTAGATTGCAAGCCACATCAATTTCTAACTTTTGCCATCGCTGGCTCGGTCTACGCAAAGAAGTTCCTTAACATCACTGACCCTAAGATAGCTTTACTAAGCACGGGAAGTGAAGAAAATAAAGGGAGTGAAGCAGTGCGTGAAGCTTATTCCCTTCTCAAAAATAGCGGGTTGAACTTTATTGGCAATATAGAAGGCAATGATATCTTGAGCGGCAAGGCCAATGTCATTGTTTGTGACGGCTTTGTGGGCAATGTTCTTTTGAAGTTTTATGAAAGTATCGGGGGTTACGCCAAGGATTGGACAGGGCGAAAGCTGAAGAAGTACCCACCTCTAGGTGCTTTAGTTAAATTATTGTTTAATGGATTGTTCCCGGCAACCAAAATATCCAGCGAAACTGAGAAGCGAGGTGGTGGTATTTTGTGGGGTGTTGATGGGATTGTCAGGATAGCGCATGGAGCTAGCCGGGCCCCCCATATAGCTAATGCTATAGAAAGTGCCAAGGAAGCAGTAAAAGCCGAGGTTGTTGAAAGTTTGAAGTCGGAATTAGCAAAATTTAATCAAGGAGGTAAGTTATGAGCATTGAAGAGCAGGTAAGAGAAATTGTAGCCAGGATTACCCATGTTGATAAGAGCATTATTACCAGGGGAAGCACGTTTAAAGAGATTAAGGCGGATTCTCTGGATGTAGTGCAGGCATTGGTGGCAGTTGAAGAGACCTTTGGGATTGAAATCCCTGACGAAGAAGCCCAGAAGTTTCAGAACTTCGGCGACCTTGTCTCCTATGTAGAGAGTCGGGTAGCACAAGAGGAGAAAGTCTAGTCGTGTCTCTTGAGGGGAAACTGGCTTTGGTTACAGGTAGTGGGCGAGGTATTGGTCGGGCGATCGCACTAAAACTTGCCTCTCAGGGTGCTGATATCATTGTCAATTTTTTCCGCCGCCGCGAGACTGCGGAACAAACAGCTAAGGAGATTGAGGCTGTGGGAGTGAAAGCTGAAGTTATCAGAGCCAATGTCGGGGACCCGGCAAAGATAGATGAAATGTTTGACATGATTGCCAATAAATTTGGCCGCCTGGATATTTTGATTAACAATGCTGCTTCAGGCGTAGGTCGCCCGGCAATGGATATAGATGTTAAGGCTTGGGAATGGACTATGGACATCAATGCCAGGGCCTGTTTATTCTGCGCTCAGAGAGCAGCCAAACTAATGGAGGGGAGGGGTGGTAAGATAGTCAGCATCTCTAGTTTGGGTTCACTATTTGTCTTGCCCAATTATACTATTGTTGGAGTCTCCAAAGCTGCCCTGGAGGCTTTAACTCGTTACCTGGCAATAGAGCTGGCACCTCAAGGCATTTGCGTTAATGCTGTAGCTGCTGCTGCTGTGCAGACAGAGGCCCTGAAGTTCTATTTTGGTGAAGGGTTAAGTAAAGACAATCGTCAAGCAACGCCAGCGGGAAGAATGGTTATTCCCGAAGATGTCGCTAATGTGGTGGCTTTTTTGTGCAGTGAAGAAGCCTTTATGATAAGAGGCCAAACGATTATTATTGATGGAGGCACCTCTGTAGGGCTGTTCACCCTTGCGGGCAAGGAAAGCTAATGAACATGGCTGGAGTTCCTAAGAACTCGATGAATTCCGGGGACACGATAAATACACCGAGGGTTGTAGTTACCGGTATAGGTACTATTAATCCCTTGGGTTTAAATACAAAAGAGTTTTGGGAGGGATTAGCCGTAGGAAAGTCGGCCATCGGTCCTATTACCCACTTTGATGCCAGCAACTTTCGAGTAAAAGTGGATGCCGAGGTGCGTGGCTTTGATGCCGCAAAGTATATGGACTTGAAGGTAGTTGACCGCACTTCAAGAACTATCCAGTTTGCCATTGCTGCCGCCAAAGAAGCAATACAATCAGCCGGCCTGGATATGACTCAGGAAAATCTTGAGCGAGTAGGAGTTATCATTTCTACTATGACAGAGCAAGGCTATGTTGTTTGGGGATGGGAGCAGTACCAAAAAACGGGTCCGAGAAGAGGAGCCGACCCTCTCTTCATCACCAAGTCAACTGCCAGCGCAGCATCAATGCAGGTGGGAATGATGGTGGGAGCCCAGGGCCCTAACAGCGCTGTAAATAGCCTTTGTGCCAGTGGCGCTGACGCCATAGGTACAGCGACCAATTTCATTCGCTTAGGGTATGCTGATGTGATGATAACCGGGGGTTCTGACGCCAGCCTGGAGCCAGTTGGCATGGCTGGAATAGATATTTTGGGAGCTCTTTCTCATGAAGCTGACCCGTCCAAGGCTTGTCGTCCATTCGATCTCAACCGCAATGGTTTCGTCTATGCTGAGGGTGTCGGATTAGTTATTTTGGAAAGCTATGAACATGCCAGGAGGCGAGGTGCATCCATCCTGGCTGAAATTGCTGGCGCAGGCTGGTCTTTCGATGCCCATGATGCAACTGCCCCTGCCCCTGAGGCTGAAGCTTATGCCATGCGCACTGCCCTCCAAAATGCCAGGGTGAAGATTGAGGAAGTTGATTATGTCAACGCTCATGGCACCAGCACCAAGCTGAATGATGCCTGTGAAACCAAAGCTATTAAAATAGTGTTTGGGGAGCAAGCTTACAAAATCCCTATAAGCTCTACTAAGTCCATGATTGGACATGGCATTACTGCTGCCGGCGCTATTGAAACTATCGCCGCTATATTAGTCATGAACAAAGGGATTATCCACCCAACCATAAATTATGAGACCCCTGACCCTGACTGTGATCTGGATTATGTCCCCAATGTAGCTCGCCAGGCTCAAGTGAATGTATGTCTGAAGAATAGCTTTGGGTTGGGTGGTGAAAACTGCTGTCTGGTACTTAGACGCGTCAAGGGGTGAAGGTCAGTAATGGAATTAGAAGGAAAAGTATCCTTAGTAACTGGTGCCTCTCAGGGCATGGGTAAAGCCATTGCCTTGAAGCTTGCCAGCCTTGGTTCCAGAGTGGCAGTTAATTATGTGGCAATTGAAGATAGTAATAAGGTTGATGCTGATAATGTAGCGGAGAGCATAATCCGTTTAGGTGGGGAAGCCATATCTGTTGAAGCTGATGTTCGGGATGGTGAGGCAGTGAAAGCCATGGTAGAGCAGGTGACTGATAAGTGGGGCAAAATTGATATTCTGGTGAATAATGCCGGAATAAATAGGGATACCCTTTTGTTAAGAATGTCTGATGATGCCTGGGACGATGTAATCAATACTAATTTACGTGGAGCCTACCTGTGCACCAAGTTTGCCCTAAGGTCTATGATGAGGCAGGAGTGGGGACGCATTATTAGCATATCTTCGGTGACCGGGATAGTAGGGAATGCAGGGCAAAGCAACTATGCTGCTTCCAAAGGGGGACTCATTGCTTTCACCAAATGCGTAGCCCGAGAGATGGGTTCCCGTAATATAACTGTCAATGCCGTGGCCCCGGGCTTCATCGTTACTGGGATGACAGATAGGCTGCCTTCGGAAAGAAAGGAGGCTATACTGGCAATGGTTCCCTTGCAACGCTTTGGCCAACCTGAGGATGTGGCTGAACTGGTCGCTTTTTTGGCCAGTGAAAGAGCTGGCTATATCACGGCACAAGTCATCACTATAGATGGCGGAGCATTTCCTTAATCAATCGCTGTGGCAAGACGCTAATCTAATGCTATTATGGTTTTGCGGGATGTTTAATTATATACCAATATCAAAGGGGTATTGACAAAAAATATTTTTATGTTCATAATGCATCGCATTACGATACAGGGCTATATAAGATACAATCTAGGTTTTGTCCTTTTCTTACTATTTTCATGGGGGTGAGATTTTCCGAAGCAATTGCATGTTGACAAAATCGTGGAGCAGTGATTTTTGATTGGGGGTATTGACAAAAAATTTCTTTGCATTCATAATACATCGGATCACGATATATAATATGGTTTCGCCAAACACGAAGAAAAGTCTAAAGATGGGCACATCTGCCCCGCTTTGTATCAATATTATGTGCCTTAGGGAGATGCCATGAAGCTACTAGTGCCAACGAATTGGGATCCAGACTTGATATTGCCATTAAGCAGGCTGGAAGCTGATGTACAGCTATACGGCGTATTACCCACCTCAACGATAGGCAGTGGGGGGAGAGGTGCTGATAACGTCCACATGATAGAAAATCAGGCGGAGGAATACATCGAGCGGGCTCATTCGGCAGGCTTGAAGTTTGACTACATCTTAAATGCTCCCAGCATGGGTAATATGGAGTGGGATGAGAATACCCATCGAGAGTTGCTGGAGCATCTTAGATGGATCACCAGCATTGGGGTGGATAGCGTCACAGTAAGCATCCCTTATCTGATTGAGCTTATAAAGCGTCAATTTCCGCGTCTGAATGTAAGGGTGTCAACCATTGCTCATGTGAGCAGCGTTGCTAGAGCCAAATTGTTTGAGTCCTTAGGCGCCGATTCTATTACTCTGGACATTAACGTAAACCGGGACTTTACTTTGCTTAAGGCTATCAGGAGCGCAGTGGATTGCGAACTCACTGTGCTACTGAATAATCTCTGCTTATACCAGTGTCCCTACGAATATTACCACCATGATACCTTGGGGCATGCCAGTCAAAGTTATAATCCGCTTCACGGCTATTATGAAGACTATTGTGTAATGCGTTGTACTCTAGACAGGCTCTGGGATATCTCTCAAACCATTAAGTGCCGCTGGGTAAGACCCGAGGATATTCATGTTTACGAAGAGATAGGTATCGATATGTTCAAAACCAGTGGCAGGTCAATGCCCACCGAGCGAATTTTGAATGCTGCCACAGCATATTCGTCACGTCATTATCAGGGGAACCTGTATGATATTTTGAACGTCATTACTCCGAAAATTGGATTTGGCAATTCTGATTTACCGGGTGTACAAAACAACGTTATTGGGCCACCGCCCAGATTATATATTGACAACCAAGCTCTGGAAGGTTTTATAGATTTCTTCAAGAAGCAAAATTGTCTATCAGGTTGTAGCCATTGCGATTATTGTCAACGAATAGCCAACAAAGTCATACAATTCGATCGTGAAGAACTAGATGAATACATAGCTATGCTCAATGCGTCTTTAGATAACCTGGCCAGTAGCAGGATGTTCAAAGTCAAGGCAGGAGTAAGGAAGCGCCTGCCTTAGCAAGCGAAGCGTTCAAAATATCGTAACAGGCAAGTTTACCCGACAAGGTGTCTCTTTCCAATTCTGAGTTGTGAGCCAGCGCTCATAGATGGTTTTTCCAGAAACTGCTTTGCTTCCCGAGCACACCTGAGATTTATACAATGACAGTCTCATCATCCTCTGTACCCACGGAAGGCGATATAGAGGGGCTACTGGCTGACATCCCATCATATTATGTAAGTGAAAATGTCTCTTTGCTTTCAGGTTTGAGATTGTTCCTCAGGCTTTCGATGGCCAGAATTAGGCCTCAACCAATCGAGCCAACTCTTCGAGCTATTGACACCATGCCCTAGCTATGCTACGCTAAAATTAGGTTGAGACTTACTTGATGGGCGAGCGAAGAGTGACAGAGAGGATTATTAGACAAACTTGATGGGAAAAGGAGGTGAAAAATGGGCACAGCTGACCCCTTACCAGCTACGATAGTTGACGTTACTCTGGCTACAATGGTGCTAATCCTAGGGATGTTTTTTATCATCGTGGGCATAATAATAGCTGGTGTAGTCTATCGGGAGTCGCGTGAGTGGAGAAAAATGATAATGCCCATGTTTAATAGGGAGTCCAATGAGATGGCGGCGGAATCCCCTGAGGAACCAGCTAGGTTAACGCCCCGAATGGCGGCCTTTGGCAAGGAGATATTTGGCCGAGTCTTTACTCATATCGATGTCGCTGGCTTGCTAGGAGGCGGCGCTACTGTCATCCTGGGCATACTTGTAGTCTTCATAGGACTTGCTCTCAGCGGTTAGTCCTTTCTTTAGCATCCCTCTGACGCCTTGGACAGGCCACCACGACACAATGCCATAAATTATGGTGCTGGTGGAGCGGGCTATCAGCCTGAGGCTGAAGAGCACGGCGGCTACAAGCCAGAGTATTGGTAGATTGTATAGGAGCCAGCCCGCAGGTCGAGCGATTAACCGTGTAACGAAAAGGCCGGCAGTTGTTATGCTCCTCAATGGCGGGTTGTATAAAAGCCAGGCTACTGCGGCCGAAGTCCACCTGAGGTAAAAGAGGAGGGCCGCTACTAGCCAGCGTAGAGGAGGGTGATATAAAAACCAGGTTATGCCTAGAGGAATCCCCAACAGTATTCTCCAGAACAAGGCACCAATACGAAACCACATATCCCAGAAGGCATTTCTCGTGGTAGGCCAGCCGCGGCGCCATAACCTCACCAGCCATACCACTAGACCCAGTAAGAGCAGGAGGAGGAAGATTACCCCCAAGATTATGTATATAATAATTGGTGAGACAGAAACACCTGCTAGCCCAAGAATGTAAGGCAGGACGAGACCAGTGACCAGCAGCACGAAGAAAAGATAGACGATATTTCTGACTTGGGCTGCCCATCTCCCGATCCGCAATAGCCAGGGATAGATAATGCGCCACGTGAGAAGAATAACTAACGGTATCAGCACCAAACCCAACACAAGTAATGCCACCGCCATCGGTAGCAGCCCAAAAAGCAGCAATGTCCCTATGAAGAGGATAACCAGTGTTAGCATGAGGATCGCTGCACAGGTCATAGCGTCTCACTCTCCTTGGGGTACCGGGAAAAACTCGCTTTGCTCTTTTCCATGCCGCCCTACGTACTTTGCTATAGACTCACGATAGCAGTATGAAACCTATAACAAAAGCTACCAAGCCACTCATATATCCGGCCATGAGTGCCATGAAACCTACAACAAGACCAATCAAACCACTCATGTATACGAGGATGGCTGTGGCAAAAGCTGCCGTGAAGAATATTGCTAAACATCCCATATTGCCTTGCCCTCCTTAAAGCAACGGGGAAAATTCGCCCTGCTCTTTTTCATCGTGCCCCACATGCTTTACTGTACTCGATTGCAAAATTCCTTGCAATTCACCCTCATAAATCCTAAATACTGATTTCATCCCGACATTGTCGGGACAAATGCAAATATCAAAATCCAAATGCCTAGATGCTAAAACTGCTCCTATTTGTCATTTGAGCTTTGGCATTTGTCATTTTTTTAGTGTCGTAGGGGATCTTGTGCCCGCCCACTCCCCTTACTCTGTTACCTTGAATTTGGTTTCTCGATAGGCCACGACCATGAGAATCGTCAACACTACTAACCCCACTACTACCCATACCCAGGTTGGAATCGGCGATACCGTGAACTCGATAGAATCCGACCAGGCGCTTTCGTTGCCATAATCATCTTCTATTTTAACCTGCCAGTAGTAGGTTCCCTTGGGTAAAGCCTCATCCTCGGTTAGCGTGTAGCTGCTTTCCTCGATACCTGACTTAGACCAGATGTTTCCGGAACCTGCAGTTGTGTTTATCTCCAGCGTGTAAGTATAATCGCTGCCACCTGTTGACCCTTGCCACTTAAAAGTCACCTCCCCCGACCTTAGTGTGCTGTCATTGGGTGAGATGGGCAGTGGAGTTGTCGATAGGGTTTTCTTCGTTACCGTGAAGTCAACCGAGTCAGAAGCTCCACCCTCATCAGACACCACCAGCGTCCGTATACCCTCAATGCTTCCTTTTGGCACCCGGAAATTAATGACAACATTGCCATTGGTCTGGGTCCGCATATCCTCTGACGCGGCAACGCCGCCAATAGTCACCGTTAAATCTTGACTACCGTGAAAGCCGCTGCCGGTGAGGCTGACGGAGTCGCCGGGGGCTCCCTCAGCCGGGCTGAGCTCTTCTATTCTGGCTTCAGTGTCGAGGGTGGTTGTCACAGCAGGGCTGGTTATGTCACCAGAAGCCTCAACAGTGTGGCTGCCATAGGCGCTGGCCGGCAGGACAAAGGAAGTTTCCCAACTACCATTGCTATCGGCGGTGATACCCGCAGCCTCAGACTTTCCTTCAAAGGTAACTTTGATGCCTGTTTCCCCGGCTCTAAAACCGCCTCCGGTAACGGTAATCGTATCACCAACATAAGCAGAACCCGGCTTAACCAATATGCCAGCTCCCAAGATGAACTCAATGTCATCTACATCACGAGCCCTGGTCGACTCTCCTGAGGCGTCAATAATATAGGTGCCACGCTGGAGAGGAGGAGTAACGATGCTAGCCTGCCAAGAGCCATTCTCATCAGCAACAAGAGGCATGTTTGTCTCCACCGGCTCCCCATCGAAGGTAATCTCAATGTCCTCTTCTTCACTGGCAAAGCCCGTACCTTCTACTTGAATTGTCTGCCCTACCTTCCCCGAATCTGGCGTGACAGTGATTTGGGGGGCCACCTCAAAATACTTGCGCACCCAATTCACCCATACCGTACCCTCTTTAGATTTGATTTCAAAGGTATAGCCACCAGCGGGAGTGGGCGGGATGGTAAAAGCTAGCTCCCAGCTACCCACGGTATTAGTGTCACCCTCCTCTTCCGTGTCCAGGAAGCTAACCTTGATGTCCCCCGAGGCCTTAAAGCCATAGCAGTTGACGGTTACTTCCGTGCCCACCGGTCCCTCTTCGGGGTCAATCTTTACGGAAGGCAGGACTTCAAAATCAGCCTTAGCCTTTTCGCCATAAGTGCTGTCAACCAAATAAACTGTATGAATGCCCTTCTTAGCCTCGGGCATATAGAAGGTCAAGGTGTAGCTTCCAGCTCCGCTTGCCGTGAATGTATCTACCTCACCCATTAATTTGTCAGAATCCCATGGTGCCTTAGAATCCCAGCAGATATGATAGGTGCCGGACGTCGCAACAGTCGCCGTTACACCGATCACCTCGCCGCAGACCTTTACGTCGATCACCTCGCCGCAGACCCCACAAGCATGGTCGAGGGTAATGGAATATTGTGGCGGGCCGGTTGTGAACTGGTAGTATTCGCCGTCATTATCATCCTCGGTAGTTCCGTAAGCATCGATGGATTTAATCCAAAACTGATAGGTTTCGCTTGGCTCTAATCCTGTGAGCTCTATGAAATGGGTGGTCACATCAGTGGAATCATGCTCCCAGACAAATGTCGTCTCATCTTCCAATCTGTAGTACACCCAACTATCACTGGCAGTATTGGTATTCCAGAAGATGGTGGCGGTAGTGGAGGTGCGGTCCAGTACAACGACGTCTGATATCACCGGCCCGGCGGCCAGAGCCAATTGGGGCAATAGCAGCGTCAATAATAGAAGCCCGGCTATAATAAGGGCCTGTATTCGCTTTATACGCACTCTCAACTCTCGTAGCAGCTAAGTTCTCCCCCAAAAATGTGTCTGGGCGAGGCTATACAATATACAATATGGCGAATTATGTAGCTGTTTTAGGAAAATCTTAGGAAAACCTAAACTGTTACCACCTTTCTTCTATTTAAGTGTATTTAAGTGAAAATTAACTGAAAACATAATATCTTCAATGTGATAGGTTTGTCAAGCTATGTGCCCAGGAGAATAGTGCTTTCTCCCTTCCCTTGGGTGAAATCCCTTTCCCACTTTCACCCTGCCAAACCGAAGGGCGAGGCTTTAGCCTCGCCCTTCGGTATTGAAGAAGTTCTTAATTCTAAGCACGAAATCCCTTCGGCAAGGCTTCGGCGTGAGCTCAGCCGAACGTTCAGGACGGGCTTAAACAATATCAAATGCCGAAGATTAATGTAGTGGCGGGGTTTATCCCCGCCTTTCTTCTTGTCTTTGCAAGTCCCGATTTATCGGGACGAAGCAATCTCGGTTGAGACGATGAATGGATGGGGATAACGAGGGCGGGTACAAGGCCCGCCCCTACGGAACTAAATAATGTCGAATGACAAAAGTAACAAGCCTTGTGGGCTTATATTAAGAGGGGGAGCGCCAGGGTTTATCCCATCCACACAAATTTTCTCATTTTGGTTTGCCCTTTTGATTTTTGACCTTTTATTTCGGAATTCCTATTGCCAATTAATATAGTACCTTAGTACCTCTGGGGAAATTTTGTAGAAATTTCCTGGTATACACAGCAATAGGACTTGACAACCTACCCAATTGTGGAATATACTAAATACACTAGAGTAACAGGACTTTAGTCCTAGGGATTCGGCTTGGTGCAGGCGAGTTAGTATATATTCGGCAGTGAGGAATATGGTAAAATGGGAGTGCGAGAGGGTATTACTGGGGTAATAAACGGGATGCACAAGCCGAATTCAGCATTAATGTGGGCGATGGTCGGGCAATCGTTACCCGATTTGTGTTACTGCTTGGTTTGTCCCGCTGGTCAGGGACGAAAAGGGACCGGATGGGGCTGACGAGCAGGCGACCATCACTGGCCCATGAAGCACTCTCGCAAGGAGTGTGCCGGTCGGTCGTGGGCTGTAACAAAAACCTCAAATATTTATGAGGTGAAACAAAACGAAAAGAGTAGGCTGTTTAAAGGTGTAGTTGCCTAATAAATTGGGCAATCGGACCTGAAGAAATAGGGCAATTACAAAAAAATGTGGGCAACTACAAAAAACAAAAAAATCAAAATTAAACAGTCTGAAACATGAAAGGAGGGTAAGTTGAAGAAGATATTTGCTATTTTGCTTAGCCTGGCGCTGGTAGTGAGCCTGGGCGCGTTGACAGCGGCGCCGGTTGCGGCAACGACAATGCCCAGCGTATCACCGACATCAGGCACGTACGACCTGGACACTGAGGTAGATGTCACGACCACCATCAAATGGGGTGATGCCACCAGCCTCACTATCACTGATAATGAGGGTCATACCTTGACGTTGGCGGCCCCCGTCGAGTATGTAATATACGGCGGTGCGCCAGAGGATGCCCTGCTGGTGATCACGAGCACTTACTTGAATGATGTGCTCACTTATGCTGGTGATAGCATAACGTTGATACTTAGCTTTGACGTGGGTATCGCCACGTTTACCATCACGGCCACGGGGATCGGTCCCGCAGTGTCACCGGCATCAGCAACCTGGGTGTACGGTTCTGGAGATGTTGTTACCGCCGATATAATCTGGGGATCTGCCTCAAGCGTTTCGACCATCAGTGGCTTGTCGGGCGGGGCAGGTACTGCCTATGATGTATTCGGCGATGTGCTGGTCATATATCCTGGTGGAATAGGTGATCTGGCTGATGATCTTGACGGTGTTGGCGATTACGTAACGTACGTTCTTGTCTTTGATACGGGGGCGACCGCTGCGTTCACCATCGTGGCCACGGGAGATAATCCCACCATCTCACCGACATCAAGAAGTTGGGTCCTGGGTTCTACTGATATTGTTACCACCACCATCACTTTCAACTCAGCATCCAGCCTGGATGATATCGATGATTCTGAGGGTAATGACTTGACTGAAGATACGGAATATGTTTTATTCGGCACGTTGCTGGTGTTCAAGGCGTCTTATCTGGACACTGTGCTCACCTCTGCTGACGATACCATAGCGTTGACGCTTACCTTTGACTTGGGTACCGTCTTGTTTACCATCTCGGCCACGGGGCTTGATATTCCCAGCGTCTCGCCGACATCAGCCACGTGGGAGTTGGGCAACTGTGATGATGATGTCACAACCACCATCAGCTGGGCCGGTGCCGACGACATACTTCTCATCCAAGATGTGACCGTTGCGACCGTTCCGATTGATTTAGATGAGGATGTGGATTACTGGATATCAACTAACACTCTAACATTTGCTGCTTGCTTGAGTTCGGGTAACCGGACGACATCGGATTGGGATGGTCTTGAATGCGTGCTCGATGCCGATGTTCACCAGACCCGAATTATCGAGATCACGTTTAACGATGATGACGAGACCGTGGTCGAATTTGCGATCAGCAGTGGTGGTTTTACTGCTCCCAGCCTCTCCGCCACAACCATCACCTACGACGTGGACATGGCGGATGACGTACTGCTTGCGTATGTGGGAGCCCTCATCACCTGGGGCGATGCTACCGGTATAGAATATATCTCTCAATTGGATGAAGATGGAAATGTGGCATGTAACCTCACCCCAGACCAGACCCCACCTTACGATCTTTTGGGAGGCCTTATCCCGAAAGGCGCTATCGTCCCAGCAGGCAATTACATGGTTGCGTACAATGCTGCCTACGGCGGTTGGCTTGTCTTATTCATCAAGGAGTCGTATCTAAAGCTCCCATCGTTCAACATCGAAACTACGGCTAATATCACTGGGTACCCATTCATGTATCCAATCCCCAGCGAATTCTGTGGAGCCAACCTACAAGAGATTGGTGACGATGTAAAGGTGATCATCCACTGGTCGCCCATGAACGAATTTTGCGGCGCCGGCGGGCCTGGCACCCCTTATGACGATAGGTTTCCGGCAACAATCGTTACCATCACGGCTACCGGAACTAGCGCCAGCATCTCGCCGTCAAGTGGCGAATTCAACATAGATGATCCTGGTAACGTCACAGCCGAAATCGACTGGGGTCCTCACGCCATAAGCGTAGCTGATATCACCGTTGGTCTTGATACTCTAACGGTAGATGAAGACTACTATGTCGAGGCTTACTTCGATGAGGACACGACCTCGGCGTTGACTATCGATGCTGATTACCTTGCGGAGGCACTTGAGAATGTCGGAGACACCGTAGTGCTGAACGTCGAATTTAGTACAGGTGAAGATGGCAAGCTTACCATCGAGGCTGTCGGAACTCCCCTGTGCTTCATTGCCACGGCAGCTTACGGCACTCCCGAGGCCGAGGAAATAAACATCATCAGGGAGTTCAGGGACGTGGTTCTGCGACCTAACAGCTTAGGCGCTGAGCTTGTGTCTCTCTATTATGAGGCAAGTCCTCCCATAGCCGAGTTTATCTCCCAAAACGAGGCTCTAAGAACAGCGGTGAGGGTGGGCTTCATTGACCCAATCGTCGCTATCTTGAATTGGAGCCACGGTTTATGGTCTTAGGAAAGTGGGCCAAGAGCTCAGAAAGGAGGTTTAAGTGAGAAAGTTAATCAGTATAAGTGTTGTTATTGCGCTACTGGTTACGTTCCTGGTGCCTGTCGCCGTAGCGGCACAAGATGACTATGTGCCAAGCGACTATTGCGTGGCATGCGGGCCGGAAGAGCCGTGCCCGATGCCAACACCGCCGTGCACCACTGATACGGTCGGCGGAGCGCTCCTCTGGTCTCTCCTCGGTACGTCAGCGATCATGGGGAGGGCTGTCGGCGACACTACGGAGCATCTGGCGGGCACCCTCGGGTGTTGGGTTGATGAGTTAGCCGTTCCGACATTTGGTTTGATAGGCGCGCTTATGGAAGGAATAGGCGGCCTGGTTGGTGGTCTGGGCGAAATGCTTGGAATGGAAGGCATCTTCGGCCCAATAGGCGATATGCTCGCGGGCTTAGCCGATGTCATCGCCGATTTCCTACCCTGACCATTGTAACAGTGGCGTAACGCCCGATTGCCTATAGTAAGAAGGGGGCAGCGTGAAGCTGCCCCCTCTTGTTTAGAAAAAGGGGTCAACTGTATTTTTTGTACCGACACTGTTGTCATTGCCAGCGAAGTGCAGCAATCCCATTGGCTAAATTCCCAATCTCAAAATCCAAACTCTAAACAAATCCAAATATCAAAATTCAAAACTCTGAACTGTTGTGGTTATTTATATTTTGTGCTTTTCGAGGTGTGAAGGAATCCTTTCCTTCACGATTGAAATAGGGTAAACAATACACACACTTCTTTCTAAAACTTTTGCATTTGGGTTTATCATTCTGATTTTTGATTTCCCCAATACCATCCCACCCATGAGGCGGGGACGAGCCCCGCCACTACGTAACTCCCGGTTGGTGTTTCACCCTCGTAGGGGCCGGTCTTGTACCCGCCCACAAGGCGGGGATAAGCCTCACCGCCACGTTTTTTCGTGATACAGCTTGACGCACCCGTCACCCCTGATGTCAAAGGCTGGGATATCTCTATAGCCGACCCCTTTCCAGGAAGCATGACAATGCTCGTGGGGGGTGGTATAATAGTATCTTAAGTTGAAGAAGATATCTGGCATTTTGCTCGCTGCGGCCGTGGTAGTGTGCCTGGGTCTGACGACGGTGGCGGTGGCGGATGTGACCCCAGCCACTGTCGCTCCTGGCCCCAACAGGGCTGGACAAGAAGCCACCTACAGCATTGTGTTTACCACCAGGGAAGACCTGGCGGCAGGCAACTATATTAGAATCGACTTTCCTGATGCCAACCACATAGCTGCGGTGGCGGCAGACAATGTGACCGTAGACGGGGCCTCTGTAGCAGGCATAATAATAGTCGATGAGAGGCTCAACATCCGGCTGGGGGCAGATCATATTGCCGGCCCCACGGGGGTCACTGTCCGCAACGTTATAAACCCGACGGAGGCCGGCGATTACACTTTGGACATCTCTACCACTGAGGAGCCGGCCTCGGTAGAGTCCAAGACATACACCATCGCCGCCGCTACGGCGGAGTCCCTAGAAATCTCGCCAGAGGAGATTACCATTGCGGCCGGTGAGACGCAGGCATATACTGCGGAGGCTTACGACGCCTATGAGAACTCGCTAGGTGATGTTAGCGATGACACGGAGTTCGCCATTGTTGAACCCAGCCATGGCGGCGAGTGGGGCGCAGATGAGTCCGAGGACAATGTTTACACCTCTAAGTCTGTTGGTGAATGGACTGTAAGGGGCAACTACAACGGACTTACGGCTACTGCTACCCTCATAGTCGAGCCTGCTGCAGTGGAGACCCTGAGCATCATCCGGCAGCCGACCGATGCGGCCGCCGGTGAGGCCATTTCGCCGGCGGTGACGGTGAATGCTACGGATGAGTACGGCCACCTGATTCCAGAGCTGCCTATTGGGGTATCGCTGGTGGAGGGGGAGGATGAAGGGACGCTTCATGGGACCCTCACGCAGGACACCAATGACAACGGCGTCGCCACCTTTGACGACTTGTGGGTTAACCTGGGGGGTGAGTACAAACTGGTGTTCACGGCCGGGGGCAAAACCGTTGAGTCGCAGGCCTTCAACATCACCGGAGCTGCGATGGCTCAACTACTCATCAGACCCCAGACGGCTAGCATCACTGCCGGTGACTACCAGGAATACGAAGCCGATCTGGCCGACGAATTTGGCAACGTGGTCGCGTCAGATGTTACCGACTGGGTGGAGTTCGAGATAGATGATGCATCTGACGGCACGTTTACCAACAATGTACTATATGACGCCGTGGCTGCTGGCACCTGGGAGGTGACCGGCACCTTCATCCCCGACGACGACATTACAGGCACCGCCACCCTCACAGTCGAGCCTGCTGCGGCGGTTGACTTTGACATCTCGCCTGAGATGGCTGAGGTCACTAGTGGTGAGAAGCGGACCTACACGGCCGCCGCTGAGGATGAGTTTGGCAACATCTTTGATGTTACCGATGAAACGGTATTCAAGATAGAGTCAGGGGCCGGGGGAGTGTGGGACGACAATGTTTACACCTCTGACTCTGCCGGCGAGTGGACGGTAACCGGCACCTATGCCGGACTTGAGGACAGCGCCACTCTTGAGGTTGATCGCGCCCTGTGCTTCATCGCCACGGCAGCTTACGGCACTCCCGAGGCCGAGGAAATAAACATCATCAGGGAGTTCAGGGATGTGGTTCTGCGACCTAACAGGTTAGGCGCCGAGCTTGTATCTCTCTATTATAAGACGAGTCCTCCCATAGCCGAGTTTATCTCCCAAAACGAGGCTCTAAGAACAGCGGTGAGAGTGGGCTTTATTGACCCAATTGTCGCTATCTTGAATTGGAGCCACGGTTTATGGTCTTAAAGTGGGCCAAGAGCTAAGGTAGGTCTTGTTATTGCGCTACTGGTTACGTTCCTGGTGCCTGCCGCCGTCGGGGCAGAAGATAAATATGTGCCAAGCGAGCATTGTAACAGTGGCATAACACCCGGTTGCCGATAGTAACAAGGGGGGCAGCGTGAAGCTGCCCCCTTGTTTTGCTAAACAAATCCCCAACACTAAATAATTGTTGATTTCAGTCGTAGGGGCGAGTCTTGTCCCCGCCCGCATCGTCCCCATTAGTAAGGCGGGGATGAACCCCGCCACTACGTCTATTTTTATCATTTGAGCTTTGGCATTTGTCATTGTTTAATGTCGTAGGGGCGGGTCTTGTACCCGCCCACAAGGTGGGATAAAGCTCAGCACCACGTTTTTTCATGATATAGCCTGACGCACCCATCGCCCTTGATGTCAACGGCTGGGATATCTCATAGCCGACCACCTTCCCAAAAAGCATGACAGTGCTCGTGGGAGGTGGTATAATAGTATATTAAATTGAAGAAGATATCTGGCATTTTGCTCGCTGCGGCCGTGGTAGTGAGCCTGGGCGTGGTGGCGGTGGCGAATGTGACCCCGGCCACTGTTGCTCCTAGTCCCAACAGGGCTGGACAAGAAGCCACGTACAGCATTGTGTTTACCACCACGGAAGACCTGGCGGCAGGCAACTATATTAGAATTGAGTTTCCTGATGGCACCGACATAGCTGCGGTGGCGGCAGAACATGTGACCGTAAGCGGGGCCTCTGTAGCAGGCATAACTATAGTCGAAGAGCAGCTCAACATCCAGCTGGCGGCAGACCATACCGCCGGCCCCAGCGGGGTCACTGTGGGCCACGTTATAAATCCGACGGAGGCCGGCGATTACACTTTGGACATCTCTACCACTGAGGAGCCGACCCCGGTAGAGTCCGGAACATACACTATCGTCGCCGCCGCTACGGCGGAGTCCATAAAAATCTCGCCGGAGGAGATTACCATCGCGGCCGGTGATACGCAGGCATATACTGCGGAGGCTTACGACACCTATGAGAATTTGATAGGCGATGTTACCGATGACACGGAGTTTGACATTGTTGAACCCAACCATGGCGGCGAGTGGGGTGCAGGTGAGTCCGAGGACAATGTTTACACCTCTAAGTCTGTTGGTGAATGGACTGTAAGGGGCAACTACAACGGACTTACAGACGACGCCACCCTCATCGTCGAGCCTGGTGCAGTGGAAACCCTGAACATCATCCGGCAGCCGACCGATGCGGCTGCCGGGGAGGCCATTTCGCCGGCGGTGACGGTGAATGCTACGGATGAATACGGCCACGTGATTCCAGAGCTGCCTATTACGGTATCGCTGGTGGAGGGTGAGGGGACGCTTCAGGGGACCCGGACGCAGGAGACCAATGACAACGGCGTCGCCACCTTTGACGACTTGTGGATTGACCTGGCGGGTGAGTACAGGCTGGTGTTCACGGCCGAGGGCAAAACCGTTGAGTCGGAGGCCTTCAGCATCACCGGAGCTGCGATGGCCCAACTACTCATCAGACCCCAGACGGATAGCATCACTGCCGGTGACAGCCAGGAATACGAAGCCGACCTGGCCGACGAATTTGGCAACGTGGTCACGCCGGATGTTACCGACCAGGTGAACTTCGA
>Ga0315532_1001163_pt1 | contig 20315 bp, 13 predicted proteins | sample SalMarWE160370MG_FD_203082 | JGI IMG/M metagenome (GOLD analysis project Ga0315532, IMG submission 203082) | Salt marsh sediment microbial communities from the Plum Island Ecosystem LTER, Massachusetts, United States - Salt Marsh Sediment WE1603-70 ...
CAATAAAAAGGACGCTGATTACCCTGGTGGGAGTAGCCGTCCTGATCTTTATTGCCTGGATGCTGGCATCCGATGCTGTTCTGGATTTGCAACAATATGAAGGGAAAGGTAATGTGCCAAAGATTCTGAAACTTGCTGGCACCGGGTTGTTTACAACCTATATCCTGGCAGGCCTGGCAGTTCTTGCTATTCTCTATTCAGAGATCTCTAAGTATTTTAAATAATCAGGAAGCCTCCAGGCTTCCCAAACTTTGACCAGATATGGCAAAAAGGGAACTTCAACCAATAAATGCAGGATCCATGGCGGATATTGCTTTTCTCCTGCTGATCTTCTTCCTTGTGACGACCACAATGGACGTGGATACCGGATTGATGAGGGGTTTACCACAGTTGCCGGATAAGGATAAACCGGAACAAAAGGATGAGATCCATGACAGGAACGTGTTTGTTGTACTGATAAATAAAGACGATGAACTCCTTGTTGAAAACAAACCCACCAGTGTTTTTGAACTGCGTGAATTAGCCAAGGAGTTTATCGCAAATCCTGAAAATGAATCCAATCTGCCTGAAAAAGTGGAAAAAGATCTTCCGTTTTTTGGCAAAACAATGGTAACCAAGAATGCTGTCATTTCGCTTCAAAACGACAGAGGGACATCCTATGGTATGTATATCAAAGTGCAGAATGAACTGCTCGCAGCAAAACAGGAGCTTCGGGATGACATCTCCCGGCGACAATTCGGAAGGAAATATGCCGACCTGGATGAGGCAAGAATGGAAGCGGTTAAGGACTATTACCCATCTGTACTGTCAGAAGCAGAACCAAAAGAAATTGGAGGACGAAAATAATGTCGAAATTTAAAAAGAAAGGAAAAAAGAGTGTTGGCGCTTTAAATACCGCCTCCCTCCCCGATATCGTCTTTATGCTGCTGTTCTTCTTCATGACCACTACGGTAATGCGGGAAGTGGATCTGAAAATCACTGTGAAAGTGCCCGATGCCACCGAAGCAGAAAAACTCGAAAATAAATCACTGGTGCGTTTTATATATGTTGGACAACCACTACCTCAACACCAGGCAATGTTCGGTACAGAACCCAAAATTCAACTGAACGACCAGTTTAAACGGGTGGAAGATATCCAGGATTTTATTGCACAGGAACGCGATGCAATGGATGAAAACGACCGGAACAAAATGCTGGTATCCCTGAAAGTCGATGAAGATACCAAAATGGGAATCGTCGTCGATATTAAAATGGCTCTGAGAAGAGCAAATGCACTGAAAATCAGCTACTCCTCAACAAAAGTCGATAAGATAAAATAATTTTTTTCAATCCACAATAAGAGAGCAACCGCGCGTTGCTCTTTTTTTTATCAATGTTTATGTGTTTCAATATCATTACAAACCTTTTCCCAGGGATTTGATGTTTCCGGGATGAAGGTTTTCTGGAGAATAATGGAAACACTTGAAAATGACATCATGCCCTCAGATCAAATGTGGGATGAACTGTTCAGTACTCCGGGTTATGTTACCGGGAATGAACATGAATTCAGTCATAGCTATTTTAAAAAATATTATACCCTGGCTTTCATGCCATCTAAAAGGGCTGAACTGGAAAAAGAACTTCAAAAAGCGAGTTTCTATACTCCCTACCTTACACATATTGTGGATATAAAGAGACGAAAGGAATATGTTCTCGAAGGACAGAGAGAGTTGGAAGCATCAAATGAAACATACGATATTTCAATCAAAATGTCCAGAAAATAAGCGGGATCGTTCCCCAAAGCGGACATCCAACAGGATACTTCATGGTCAGCGTTCTCCTTGAGAGTTCCGGTCTTACTTGCCTGATGGAGGACTTTGGAAATCCGTTCTCATTCTTCCGGAGATACACTGAAGCAGCTAAGCACTCTAACGGAAAATACCCTCTATTCTCCCCAGAGTCCATCTCTTTAATTACCGAACTGGAAGAGCGGTATGCCAGATGAAATTCAGCCTGGATAGTGATGCATTGACTGTTTCACGTCAACTATAATGATCTTATCATTGTTGCGGATACAGGAGTTTATTCCTTAAAACAGTATTCAATTTCAAAATCTGATTGCTATACTTATTGCATTCAGCGGGTGGCCTGAAGGGATTTGCCCGGAACAACCGGTGAGTAAACCTTCATCACTAAAGATTATTATAAAACTCCTTCATCGTCTTAAGGTAATCCTGAAATGCAGACTTCCCTTTTTCATTCATGGAAATAAGGGTCCGTGGTCGTTTCTTACGAAAGGTTTTTTCAATGGAAACATACCCCGCCGTTTCCAGCTTGCTCAGGTGACTCGATAAATTTCCCTGGGAAAGTCCGGTCTCATTCAGCAGAAATGTAAAATCAACCTGGTCTGCAGCGTTTAGTATTGCCAGCAGAACAATACGGGCGGGTTCGTGGATGATCTTATCCGTCCCGATAACCTGCTTTATGATCAAATCTTCACTCATGTTCGAAATCAGCTTTAACGTTTTGTAATGGGTGAGTTTTCAGAAACAGGACAAGTCTGATCGCTCCGTAAATAGCAATCAATGCTCCGGGTATGCAGAAAATAAACAGGTCCCCGGGAAGATTCAAAATCGTATCCAGACCTAATGGCTCGTCCAGGAAAAAGCCAATCCCTGCTGCCAATCCAACTACGTACAGACTGTACAAACCAATCAGCCAGGCAACAAAGCTCATCAGCAACAGGATCGCTCCGAAAAAAATAACCGGAGGCATGCTTAACATCTGACCATGGATGAATTGCAATTTGAAAATTGAAGCAGCGAGCATCAGGATGGTCAATCCGAAACTGATCAGGAGAAAAATCTTCAGTATAATCAGCCTTCCCCCTTTTACCGGTCTCATCTTTATATACCCGACCCTGGGAGTGGTAATGAAGAACTTGGCAATCAGCATCGGGACCAGCAGGATGAGGATCAGAAAACGAATGTACCAGGGAATATTCCATTCCAGGTAGGTGTAAATGCCATTTATCCCTGCAGCCCCGAGCATCAAACCAAAGAAAATATCCAGGATGCCGTCACGGCTTTGCAGGAAAAGAACACTCTTTTCAATCTGCTTTGGATCTAATTTTTTGAACATGGCTATTCAATTTTATTTGTATTACATTTTTGTTTGCGCTACAAACTTAATATAAAAAATTATTATACAAAATTTTTGGGGGATTTTTTTCTGATGGATTATCTTTATGATTCTTATATTCACCATTAAAAACTCCACAGATATGAAACGAGTACGACCGATCACAGTTCTGCTTGCAAGTTTTTCATTGGTTATTGCAAGCATGATGATTCAATGCACTTCGGGTGATTCACAAGGTCAGCTGGACAAAAAAATCAAGGAGATCGTTTCCACGATGACCCTCGAAGAGAAGGCGCAATTCCTGGTCGGGACAGGAATGTTTATGAACCTGCCGGATTCCATACTCAGGCAGTTCGGCCGACGTGATGAGGCTGAAGAAGACACAGCCTATACCAACATGGTTGACCAGGTCAGAACCTATCTTCCCGGTGCAGCCGGGTTTATGGCAGAATTCCCTGAAAAAGGAGTTACCAGCCAGGTATTGGCGGATGGCCCTGCCGGGTTGAGGATCTCTCCGACCAGGGAAGGTGATGAGCATACCTATTACTGCACTGCATTTCCAATAGCCACGTTACTTGCCTCCACCTGGGACACGGAACTGGTATATACTGTAGGCGAGGCGATGGGTAATGAGGTGCTGGAATATGGCGCTGATGTAATCTTAGGGCCGGGAATGAATTTACAGCGGGATCCGCTTTGCGGACGCAATTTTGAGTATTATTCAGAAGATCCGTTGGTAACTGGGAAAATGGCAGCCTCCATGGTGAAGGGAGTTCAATCGAACAACGTGGGGACATCCATAAAGCACTTTGCGGTCAACAACCAGGAGACCAACCGGATGTCGGTCAATGTGATCGTCAGTGAACGGGCATTACGCGAGATCTACCTGAGGGGTTTTGAGATCGCGGTTACGGAAGCTCAACCCTGGACGGTGATGTCTTCCTACAATAAAGTAAACGGTCCGTACACTTCCGAGAGTCACGATCTGTTAACGAAGATTCTGCGGGATGACTGGGGTTTTGAAGGGTATGTAATGACGGACTGGGGTGGTGGAAGCGGTGTCGTTGCCCAGATGGAAGCTGGAAACGATGTCATCATGCCGGGAAGACCGCAACAGATCCAGGAAATCATTACTGCTGTAAAGGACAGTATACTGGACGAATCGGTACTGGACAGGAATGTATCACGGGCATTGCGTGTTATGATGAAAACTCCCCGTTACAACAAGTACCCGTTCTCCAGTACTCCGGATCTGGAGGCACATGCTGAAATTGCCCGCCAGGCAGCAGCGGATGGTATGGTGTTGCTGAAAAACAGTGAGAGCGCTCTTCCAATGGATCCTGCTATAAAAGGTGTGGCATGTTTTGGAAATACCTCGTATGATATCATTTCCGGTGGAACAGGAAGCGGCGATGTGAATGAAGCCTATACCATTTCATTGTTTGAAGGATTGGAGAGCGCAGGGTATACTCCTGATGAGGAGTTGGCTGAAGTGTACAGTAAGTACATGGAAGAGGCAAGGGCAAAGCTGCCAAAGCCCAGGAATATGTTTGAATCCTTTATGAGAGGAAATGTACTCCTGCCGGAAATGAGTGTATCGAATGATCTGGCACAGCAGGTTGCAGAAAAGGCAGAAATAGCATTGATCACCATTGGCCGTAACGCGGGCGAGGGTGGTGACAGACGGGCTGTTGAAGGGGACTTTTACCTGACTCCTGTTGAAAAAGAGATGATCCGGAATGTATCTGACGCGTTTCATACTAACAATAAAAAAGTCATTGTCGTAATGAACATTGCCGGAGTGATCGAAACCGCCAGCTGGCGTGAATTCGCGGATGCTGTTCTTTGTGCATGGCAACCCGGACAGGAGGCAGGAAATGCCATTGTTGATGTGCTGAGCAGTGCAGTTAATCCCTCCGGTAAGCTGGCCATTTCTTTCCCGATGTTGTATGAAGATTCTCCCTCGGCAAAAAACTTTCCGGGTCAAGCTGTGGAGATGGAAGGCATGGAGGATGATCGTCCGGATCAATCGGGTTTTTCATTCATGCGAAGAAGACCATGGGAGGTAGTTTATGAGGAGGATATTTATGTTGGCTACCGGTATTATAACACATTTGATGTACCGGTTGCCTATGAATTTGGCTATGGATTATCATACACCACCTTTGCCTATGATAACCTGGAGCTCAGTTCAACCGATTTTACAGGTGAGCTGACTGTTTCCATTGATGTTAAGAATACAGGAGATGTTGCCGGCCGTGAAGTGGTGCAGGTCTATGCCAGTGCGCCGGAAGTGAAATTGAACAAGCCCGAGGAAGAGTTGGTGGCTTTTGGAAAAACCAGGCTCCTGGAACCGGGTGAAACCGAAATGTTGAATTTTACCATTACCACCAAAGATCTTGCTTCATTCGATGAAGCAACCTCCACCTGGGTTGCTGAAGCAGGTACCTATACAATTAAGATCGGGGCATCCTCCCGGGATATACAAGCTACCTCCGATTTCACACTGGAGGAAACACTTACAGCCGGAACGGTTTCGAAAGCATTGGTTCCGGAACGGGAAATAAACCGGTTGACCGAAAAGTAATATGCACCAAAAACTCGCAGCCCGAACTGAAGTCGATCTGCGAGGGGTATTTTAAACACTCACAGGCTCACCCGGTGAGTTATTTTATACAATTATCGTGGATAGTGATACGATGACTTTCAACTGCCATGGTGGTCCTCACTTATTCCTCGTATCACTGGTTTGCTTACTAAACCTGACAGGTTTTTTGTATTTGATCGCCGGGTGGTTTAAATTTAACCATCCAACCCAGAACCATGCTGCGGATTAAATCAAGATTAGCCGGTTAAGTGGTCAATGAATATGCGGCGGACATCATGAAAGTTATTCTGCCTATTATGCTTTGCGATGGGCAGGTGTTGATAAACGGAGAGCACTTATTTATGGAGCACCCATTGGATTTCTTTTCCAGGCACCCATTGAAGTGTATGATGGATTGTATGAGGGTTGGGGCTTTTCGTGGTGGGATATCCTGGCAAACACCATCGGTTCGGCATTATTCACGGTGCAGGAGGTTTTTTTTGATGAACAGGTTATTCTCATGAAATTTTCCTACTCCCCCAGCGGTTATCCTAAATACCATGAGATACTTGGTGAAACCCCCATCGAGAATTTTGTTTTCGATTGCAGGAAATGGGGTTAAACAATTTTCAAATATGTAAATTTGATAAAAATTCCATTCCCGGCAGTGGAAATAAACCGGGTTGATGGTATTCGTTTCAGACCCTTATATTTTTAGCTATTTCTATGAAGTCTATATAAAAAAGAAAAAGATGAAAAAAGGTATCACAATTTTAGTGGTGGCGTTATTCGCAGCAGCATGCACTACCAGTAATGAACCTCCGCCAGTAAACCAGGAATTTACTACAGAAGGCAGAGAAGTTTTGGTTTATACCACAGCCGATAGTACTGATCTCAGGATTTCACTCACCGGGAACAGGGTTTTTGAACCAGCCGAACAACCGCTGGAAACAGAAATTGCTGTCTTTGTAAATCCCAATAAACTGTTTCAGACCCTGCTGGGAATCGGAGGAGCCATTACCGATGCATCGGCAGAGGTCTTTGCCCGTTTACCGGAAAATAAGCAGGAGGAATTCCTGTCCGCATACTATGATTGTGAAGAGGGAATAGGCTATTCATTGGCACGCACTTCCATCCACAGTTGTGACTTCAGCAGTGGAAGCTATACCTATGTTACGGATGGAGATAAGGAGTTACAATCCTTCAGCATTGACCATGATAAACAGTATCGTATCCCATTGATCAAAAAAACCATTGAAGCTGCCAGGGGTAAGCTCACACTGTTTGCCAGTCCCTGGAGTCCTCCCGGGTATATGAAAGACAACAACCAGATGCTCAGAGGGGGAAAATTATTGCCGGAATATTATCAGGCGTGGGCACTCTACTACACGAAGTTTATAAAAGCTTATGAAAGCGAGGGTATCCCGGTTTGGGGAATAACCATTCAGAATGAACCGATGGCAACTCAACGGTGGGAGTCGTGCATTTATACCGCTGAAGAAGAACGGGATTTCCTGAAAAATCACCTGGGCCCGACCATGGAACGGGAGGGTTTTGGAGACAAAAAGATTGTTGTGTGGGATCATAACCGGGATTTAATGAGTCACAGAGCCAACACGATCTTTGAGGATCCTGAGGCTTCAAAATACGCATGGGGAATGGGGTTTCACTGGTACGAAACATGGACGGGAGGCCAGCCCATGTATGACAACCTGAGCAACGTGAAAGCATCGTATCCATCAAAAAACCTGTTGTTCACGGAGGGTTGTGTGGGTAATTTCAGCTCCGAAAGATACCAGTACTGGCCCAATGCTGAACGGTATGGCCGGTCTATGATCAACGATTTTAATCGTGGGGCAGTGGGTTGGACCGACTGGAATATACTGTTGGACGAAACCGGGGGGCCAAACCACGTTCAGAACTTTTGTTTTGCCCCGGTCCATGCGGATACTCAGACAGGAGAATTGGTTTTTACCCCCTCCTACTATTATATTGGACATTTCTCCAAATTCATTCAGCCGGATGCTAAACGAGTTAGTACGACAAGCAGCAGAAGTCATTTGTTATGTACTTCCTTTATGAATGTCGATGGAAAGATCGCAACGGTTGTGATAAACCAGAGCAGTGAGGAGATATCCTTTAAATTGTTCATCGGATCCATGGCAGTTGAAGTAACCATTTTGCCCCATGCTATTCAAACACTGGTTTACTAATGCGTTGAAGGGTTTGTGTGTTGCCATTACCCGTAAGTTCTGCATGAAACTATTAAAAAAGCCTGAAAGGTTTTGATATACCAGCACAGGGCATCGCCCTGTGAATTAATGGAATAATAAAATAAGGAGTTTGTCCGAATGGATATCGAAACAAAAATTTGAAAATTACTCTTGTAAAAAATATTCATTACTATGATAAAAAACCGAATGATACCGATCCTGCTGGTAGTAGTTATCGTTTTATTAACCGCATGCCAGAATGCAGGCACACCTGCAGAAGAAAAAGAGAGCGCGAAAATCAATGTATTACGAACCGACAATAATAGGATATGACATTATCAACGAACCCGTTGCTCACTATTTCACTGACGAAATCGATACGTTGAACAGCATCCTGTTTCCAATCTATCAGCGGGTGGTCAAAGCAATCCGCCAGGTGGATCCCCATCATGCCATCTTTCTTAACGGATCGGTCTGGAGCACCAGTTTCAATGTATTCACTGAATTACCTGGTGAAAACATTGTGTATGAATTTCACAAATACTGGTTTGATGTAAACCAGGAAGCAATACAGACATATCTTGATTTCAGGGAAGAACATCAGGTTCCCGTCTATATCGGCGAAACGGGGGAGAACACTGACGAATGGGTAGCCCAGTTCAGGGCTTTGCTGAATGAGCATGCGATAGGCTGGTGTTTCTGGCCCTATAAAAAGATGAACAATACCCGGGGTATCATGAATTTTGAGGAGCCGGAAGATTATCATTGGATCAGCGAATATGCAGCGAGTGACCGGAGTACCTATGAAAATATCCGAAAAAACCGGCCCGATATAGAACGGGTTCAGAAAGCCCTGAACGAATTCCTTGAAAATTCTCTTTTTGAACATTGTTTCCCCAATACGGGGTACATTGAAGCGTTGGGGTTTGAGCCTGAACCATGAACAGGCCCACCCATTCAGGCAGGCAGTTGTCTACAGTCACCAGTCCCTGACGGGACGGGTTATGATAGCTATGGTGATCAATATTATGTTGCAAAGAGTTTATATCTTGACTCCGGAGTCGAATGTTGGTAGGAGGGTGTCTCAAAAGTCTAAAAAACAGTCATTCTGAATTTATTTCAGAATCTCAATATATTAATAATCAGGCGTATGAGATCCTGAATCAGGTTCAGGATGACTAAAAATTTGACTTTTGAGACACCCCCATGAGATAACCGTATCACAGGGCCAGCAGTTTCCCAAGTCGCCTTTATAAACGAAAACCCATCCGTCACCCGTACGACTACGTCATCCGGGCGAAGATCCGTAATGGGCCAGCCGGTAACGATATAACCATTCCTCCCCCTTTAATTCCCCCTCCCAAGGGGGATATTATTATTCGGCTAAACTTTTTTGGATAATCTTGGAAATTAAAAAGTCGGGGCACTAAAATTGTTCCTCGTCGCTCGACTTCAGCTCGGGCGACGAGTTCCCGGAATCACAAAGTTGTAAGTCTTTCAGTCCCTCCGGGACGTTCTATTTTTTTCCTGCTTGTTCCAGCCACTGAAGTGACTGGCTATTCTCATTCACCCTAACGGGACGGGTTAGCATCACACTTGAAGGATTGTTAATAGTTACTCGCAGTACGACGGTAATACCTATATCATATGTTTTAAGCTCCAAAGGAGCATCATATAGTAGCCCAGGGCGTTCATGCGATAGCATGACTAGCCCTGGGTAAATGGTAGCATATGAATAACCGGTCCAACTACCACTGCTACTCCCGGGAAAACAATTCATGGACCGTAGTATTCAGACGTTGATCAGATAAACCATACCCTTCAGTGTAGGAAGGGTAACTTTCATATCGATTTTTTGGTCATCCTGCCGAAAGGTCATCACCGCTTCCATGGTTTTGCCAGATGGCGTTTTATCTCCCTGACCTTGGGGTTTAGCTGGTCCATGATCTCTTTTTGTATTTCTCCGGCCTTTTCAGCAGCACCGGTTAATGCAGCAATCCGTGCAAATTCCTTTTCCATTTCCGGCTTGAAGCGTCTCATGCGGTGGAGAATTTTTTCAATCTTTTCAATATCAGCTTCCTGGGGTTCCATAAATTCTCTGTCTGTCAGAACCTCCAAATCCCAGATATCGCTCTGCATTTGTTCCTCCAATGTCTCGATCAGATTATCCTTATTCTCTTCCAACTCCTCAAGGGACCGGGCTACATAAAGATCATACAGCATTTGCGGTGTATCGGGATTATTGTAATCGAAGATAAACTCTTCTTCGGTTCCTTCTACCTCTTCTGCCGGTTTCATTGCTTCGGCCATGCCTTCCACCATACCACCCATAAAAGCATCCATGTTTTTACCCATCTCCTCTGTAAACTGCTCCAGGTACGGTCCCAGGCGTTTTTCCATCTCAGCTTCAAACTCATCGCCAAATTTCTCAGTCCCGGGCAAATTATCGAGACGCTCCATCTCCTGCATTATTTTCGGATCGAGAAGGTAATTCTCATCCTGAAATTTCAATGATTTTTCCTGTTTTTCTTCAGGTGTCATGCTGAATACATTTTCAAAAAAGTCTTTGAGGGCATCCACCCCGGACTTGAAAATCCGCTCCATCAGATCTATAATTTCATCCTTGGCTGCTTTGAATTCATCCAGGGTTTGTATTGATTGCAGGCGGGCGACAATCTGATCAACTAATTGGTCTCTTTCTTCCATAATAATTTTTTTTGTTTTTTTCAGAATCGCAGGAAATGTACTTATTTTGAATGAGAAAAAATGTAACATAATAACAAATCACCATGAACATCACAAAAATCATCATCAGCTACCTGTTGACAGCTGTCGTTTTCTTTGCCATTGACATAATCTGGCTGGGATTCATTGCAAAAAATCTTTACCGTAAATACCTGGGTTCTTTTTTGAGCGATCGGGTGAACTGGACAGCTGCCGTTATTTTCTACCTGATATACATTATCGGGATATCCATTTTTGCGATATACCCCTCCGTAAATAAAGATTCCGTCGTGAATGCCATTTTATTGGGAGCTTTGTTCGGAGCCATTGCCTATGCAACGTACGACCTGACCAACCTGGCTACGCTGAAAAGCTGGCCGATCCAGATCGTTTTTATCGATATCGCCTGGGGAGCCGTGCTGACAGCAATCGTCAGTCTTGCCGGGTTTTATATCGTGAAGATGGTGGGTTAATGGATGTGTGTGGCATGGTTGTGTCCTATTTCAGGATAAGATAAAAAAGTACGGAGTGGGTGATGTTAAAAGTTATAAGTTGATAAGTTGTACCTGCATTCTTCAATAGGTGGCATAGCCTGCCCGTCCCTGCCTACAGCAGGTAGGAGTCCACAGTCCCCAGTCCTCAGTCACCAATAAACAGAAAAAATAGTATTCTTATTCAAGCTCCAACGGAGCGTCATATAGCAGCCCAGGGCAAGGACGCGTAAGCGGACGCCACCCTGGGTTTTGTGCAACACCAAAAATAACGGTCCAACTGCGCTGCTATTTATCTGGAGAACCTCTCATGGACCGGAACGGGACAGGCGTTAATTTGTCGCTATGAGCCGGTTTACTACCTTTCGCCTGCCATTGGCATTCCTTTGGAAGGATGAACGGTATGGTTTTTCGAACAACAATGCAGTTCCGGCGATTGTTCAGGCATTGCCTAACCCCCGGCATGTCACATAGTGATCCCTTCGGGAAATGCCGGGGTAACAGATATATAGCTATAGTTCAATAAATTACCCTGGCATTTATGCCAGGGGCTCGCGTTCTTTGGAACAATCGGTCCAACTGCATTGTTATTCAATGGGAAATCGCTCCATGGACTGGGATATTCAGACGTTAATCAGGAGAACCATACCTTTCAGTCCCTATTGGATAATCCTTCGGATCTTCGGAGGATTAGGTGAAAACAAACTATATTGATAAGAAGGTTTGAATAGTATTGACTTTGTTATCAGGTTATTGTAATTTTACTACACTAACTAACACCTGATCCAACTATGAAAAAGAAGATTGTATCAATCATTGTCATGTTCACACTCCTGACATGCATGCTTATAGCTGCTCAGTATGAAAGTTTCATTCAAGATACTGTGGCGACCTCCAAAAATCAAAAGAATATCCATGGTATGATCATGTTTGATGCATTGGGATTCATTACGATGGGGCCATCCATTAACATAGAGCCTGCAATTGGAAAATATGTAGGGATCAATACCGGTATACGGTTGCATAATCTTGGATTAATCTCAAGCAGGTTACATGGGAGCATGGACATGTCATACCTGATACACTTTTCCGTCAGGTATTATGTTAAACCCAAACAAAAGATTGATGGATTCTTCCTGGGTCCCGGTATAGAGTATGGGCGTTCAAATTATTCAACAGGAGCGACATATAACGTCAGGGCTTTTGGAGGCGGATTAGGGTATAAATTTGTGTTTAAAAAAGGATTCTGTTTAGCCATTGGTGACTATATTGGTATCGTTCAATCAAAACGTATTGATGTTGACTACGATACGGAATGGGTGAATGATTTGTTCGTTTTCTACTTGTTGTCTGTCCAGATAGGGTATGCATTTTAAATTTCTCTTTTACATTCCGCATTTATCAGATAACTACATAAAACAGATTCACTTGATAAATTTCCTTGTATTGGGAATATCCGGTATCCTTTGGTTTATAAATGATACGAGTAGTATACTCTTACTTATTGTGGACTTGATTGTTCTTTTGTTTGGGTTGGAACAACTCTATTGTTTCCTTAAAACCCGCTCCCTATTACTCAATATCAAACCTGCTGAGTAACCAATAAGCATAAAATTCACTTGTACACTCACCGGGTGATTTGGAATCACCCGGTGAGTTATATTCGACAATTATGGGCGACTGTGATACGATGACATTCCACTTCATTCACAGGCCTCCCTTAGTCATCGTATCACGTCTCTTATCTTAAATCACAAATTCCAATTTCGTAAAGAGTCAAGGAATAGCGATAAATGGGGAGGATAGGCATTGAAAACAACTCGTACAACGAACTGCCTGCTTCACAAACCATCCCTCAATTGTAAAACGAGTGAATCCCATATTCTATCCATTTGATTTTGACCATCAGATGGTTTATATTTATAATATAAAATATGAAACAGGCATGACAATTTTTAAGGACTTGTTACAGCGCCGTGTTCCTCAGATTCTTGGAATCTATTTGGCAACAAGCTGGGCTATTATCGAATTTCTGGATTGGTTGATCAATCGATTTTCTATATCACCCCACTTGCCGGAATTCGGGTTGGTAATCCTGGCTTCCATGATCCCGACGGTTTTACTGCTGGCATACTTACATGGGAAACCGGGGCGTGATACATGGACAAAAATTGAGAAAATTGGTATTCCTACAAATGTCCTTGCGGCGATTTTTCTTCTGCTCTTTTTGTTTAGAGGAAAAGATCTGGGGGCTGCAACAGCAAGGGTTACCCTGGAAGATGAAGAAGGTCAGACAATTGAACGGGTAATTCCCAAAAGCGAATTCCGAAAAAAAATCATGCTCTTCTTCCTGAATAATGAATCCGGTGATACTTCCCTGAACTGGTTAACTTATGGTATTACGGATATGCTGAGTACGGATCTGATTCAGGATTATTACATTGAAGTAGAAACAGTAGATAATTGCAGTTCTGCTTCATTTGAGAAAATTAAGGAAGCAGGTTATCCAAATCTGTCAGGATTACCTTTAATGCTTGAAAAGGAAATGGCAGATGAACAGCATATGAATTATTTCTTGACCGGATCATTTACAAAACAGGATGATATCTATTCTGTAAATGCGAAATTATATAACACCCGGAATGGTAAACTTATCAATGGGAACAAGTTTTCTAATCATAATATTTTTGATCTTGTCGACCAACTGACAGTACAGCTTAAGTATGATCTGGAAATACCCGATTACCACATCGAAGAAGCGGAAGATCTGCCGGTTTCCGAGATCTTAACGAGATCGTTAACAGCATACAAATGGTATATCGCAGGACATATTGAGGTTTTATTTAACCAGGATTTGAATAAAGCCCTGAATGATTTGAATCAATCGGTCCAGGAAGATTCAACCTTTTCTATGGCCTACTTTTATTTATATCACCTATACCTCTTGACCAATCAAAGTGAAAACGCAGCATGGATCTTTAAACCATTAATGAATCACCTGTATAAATTACCGGAAAAGATGCAATTATTTGTGAAGTCTTCCTATTTTGAATTCAATCAACAGTATGACAAGCAATATGCTATTTTCGAGATGCTCGTTACTCTTTTCCCGGAAGACATAGATTCCCGGTTAACGCTTATTTCAATATATATAATTAAAAACCAACTTGAGGAAGCGATTGCCGAATATAAATACATATTAAAACTTGATCCGGAACGGTATTCAGTTTATAAAGAAATCGGTTCGCTCTATAAAGCGTTGGGAAAATTTGAGGAAGCTCTGGAATACTACAACAGGTACGCAGAGTACTTCCCTGACAGACCGGAATCTTTCCGGTCTATCGGAAGCCTGCACAAAATCATGGGGAACTTTGAAGAGGCAAAATCCTTTTATGAAAAAGCATTACTGCTTGAGCCGGAAAATATATCTGGCCTTCTTAGTCTTGCCGATATTGAATCAGAATCAGGAAATTTCGAACTGGCATTAAAGCAGTATCAAGATGCTTTGCTAAAAAGCAAGTCTCCGGAAGAGAAAGCTCAGGTGTATACTAAACTGCAATATTATTATGAGTTGAGGGGAGAAATGAAAAAGGAACTGGAATATTTATACCTGAAACAGGATGAATGGGAAAAATTTACACCTCCAATTTATTTAATATCGATTAAAATTCATTCGATGGAGCGTTTTAGCAAGCTGGAAAGAGTAGATGTTGTTTCCCAAACTCTTGAAACACTGAAAGAAGAGTTGGATCCATTGCTTAAAAATTTAGTCTACGTAGGATATTTGTATTTATTCCTGGAATTAGAGGATATTGAACAGGCTGAAAACAGTATTCTTGAAGTTGAATCACTCATTTCAGAAATGAAGGTTGAAACCTTGCAAAGAGTGGTTCTGAATGCACGCGGTCAAATTCATGAATTGAAAGGGGAGCATGACCTGGCTGTTCAGAAATACATGGAGCAATTGAAGTTAGACCCAACAAATTCAAATATTTATATTAATATCGGACGTTGTTACAGAAACCTGAAGAACTATAATAAAGCAGAAGAGGCTCTTCAAAAAGCCCTGACTGCTCATCCATTCTCACCCGATGCCAATTATGAGATGGCTTTGGTTTATTATGAAATGGGGAAAACGGGAAAAGCCCTGGAACACTTAAAAAAAACAGTGAGTATCTGGGAGAATGCAGATCCTGACTATGAACCAGCGTTGAAGGCAAGGGAAAAGCTGGAGGAATGGGAAGAGTAGTTAAAGCGAGTCGTATTAGTCCTTGATTGAGAGCAGAGATATGAGAGTGATTAGTGAATCGTGAACAGTGAAGTGTGAACAGAATCCCTAACGATTAAAATCACAAATCCCATCCACAAAATCACAAACAAATTCTAATTTCCAAGCTCCAAAGGCCTGCCGGCCGGCAGGCAGGAGCGATATATAATAGCCCAGGGCGTTCTTTAGATAGCATGAATAGCCCTGGGTAAATGGAACAACATGAATAACAGGTCCGACCACAACCGTTATTCCCGGGGAATCGTTACCTAGACCGGAATGCTCTGGTGTTTATGAAATGAACCAAACTTACTTAACCTGACACTGTCAGGTTTTATCATTTGGATTTGAGCTACAGTTGGATTAAATTTAAATCCAATCATCATCAACATGAGAAAACAGTTTACATCCATCCTGTTAGCATCGCTGGCAGTTATTCTTAACACCGGCATTGTATATGGTGCAACAGGCATAAAGAACCTGCAGACAGAATATACAACAACCCCCCTTGGCATCGATGTGGCGCACCCCCGGTTCAGCTGGGAGATGATTGCCCCTGAGGGAGCACGGGGATTGAAACAGAAAGCCTATCGTATCAAAGTGGTTGATCCATCCGGAAACCTCATGTGGGATACCGAAAAAACCGAAAGTGATGTTTCCCTTGCAATACGGTACGAGGGTAAACCCCTGCAACCAGCTACATGTTATACCTGGTCGGTTACCATTTGGGATCAGGATGAAGAACCTGTCAGTGACAATTCATGGTTTGAAACAGGCCTGATGAATAGCGATCCGGGATTATTAGCATGGGATGGTGCTGAATGGATTGGTGGAAGGGCTTCATATATGGTACTCTACTCCCACTACCTCTCGGTATTCAAGGTGGAATACACCCTCTGTCTTGATGAATCAACAGGCAGTACCAGGGCAGGTTTTATACTGGGTGCCAACGATAACCGGCTGCTCGACAAAAACATGAATATCTATGGGATCGAAAGCGGAAGAGACGGACACTATGTTAAGCTGGAACTTGATATTTCAGAAGTGAACGGATCGTCATCCGGACTGGCCCGGTTCAATATTTACCGCGTGGGGTACCATCCGGATGACCAGCCGGATAAACCGTTATACAGCATTGATATCCCGCTAACGATCATCAACCGGAAAAACAAATACGATCCGCACAACATTTACATCCACAGTGTTTTCGGGATCCTGACCATCGGTATAAATGGAACGGATCCGGATCACACATTGAAGAATCCCCGCGCTTCCTGGCGGAGTGGTGGTGGCTTCAACATCAATCCGGTTGGGGTTGGTGGTGATTACATCAGTTTTCCAATGCTGGCGGATATTGGATTTTCAGTAGATCAAGGCCAGAAAGCATACCTCTCTCAACTTGCCATTAAACATTACCGAAGACCCTCAAATACCATCTTTTTCGAGGACCTGACAAAACCAGGCTATCACGGCATCTTTGCCGGTTATACGGAATCCGGAAATCCCGGCTTCTCTGTGAACAATGGACAGTACGTTCTTGATGGCAGTCAGGATGAATTATTCATTACAGCCAATCCAAGCCGTAATTCCATGCCATTGCTACGGACAGAATTCGCTGCCGGGACGGGTGTTAAACAGGCTCGTTTGTATGTTACGGCACGGGGTGTCTATGAGATATACCTGAATGGGAACCGTGTGGGTGAAGATTATTTCAATCCGGGACTGACACAATATAACAAAACGCACATGTACCAGACCTATAACGTGACCAGCATGATCATTCCGGGTGAGGGGAATGCCCTGGGGGCAAAGCTGGGCGAAGGATGGTGGAGCGGTAACTATACCTTCACCGGTAGCAACTGGAATTACTTCGGCGACCGGCAGTCATTGCTGGCCAGGCTGGTGATAACCTATCAGGACGGAACTGAGGAAATCATCTCTTCAAACGATAAAGAGTGGAAATATTATCACGATGGTCCGGTTATATATGGCAGTTTTTTCCAGGGAGAGGTTTATGATGCAAGAAAAGAAGCTGCCATTGAAAATTGGGCCACAGCCGGTTATGACGACTCCACCTGGAAAGAAGCAGTCACAGTCCCCCTGGAAGGAACCGCTTTTACCGGTAGTTCAACCGGTTTTATGGGTTCCACAACAGCTTTGGATTATGACAGTCTCTGTCTGACTGGCCAGATCGGGGAGAGTGCCACGGTTGTTAAAACATTGAAAGCACAGAGCATGACAGAAGTCCGCCCGGGAGTTTTTGTCTACGATATGGGACAAAACATGGTGGGTATCCCAAGGATAACCATCGGGAATGGAAAGGCTGGCACAAAAATCCGGTTAAGATATGCCGAGGTGCTTTACCCGGACATGGAGGAATACCAGGATAACGCAGGTATGGTCATGCTGGAAAATATCCGTGCTGCAAACGCACAGGACCTGTTCATTATGAAGGACGGGAAAAACATCATCCAGCCTCATTTTACATTTCACGGATACAGATATGTTGAAATTACAGGCATCGACGAAGCAGTGCCGCCTGAGAAGATTGAGGGATTGGTTATCAGCTCCGTAAAGAAACTGACCGCTTCCTACATTACCTCCAACGAGAAAGTCAACCGGTTGTGGGAAAATATTGTCTGGTCACAAAGGGGCAATTTCTTATCGATCCCGACTGATTGTCCACAGCGTAATGAACGCATGGGATGGTCGGGTGATATTTCGGTGTTTTCCCGGACCGCCACCTATCTGGCTGACGCCAATCAGTTCCTGAAGCGCCATCTCCTTGCCATGCGTGACATGCAGGATAGTAACGGCCGGTTTTCAGATGTAGCACCGGTCGGGAGAGGTTTCGGAGGGATCCTCTGGGGAAGCGCAGGAATGACAGTAGACTGGGAAGCCTACCTGCAATATGGAGATATTGAACTATTGCAGGAGCATTATGATGCCATGAAAAAGTACATGGCTTATCTCGAAACGCGGATTGATGAAAAAACCGGTGTAATGACAGAAGGTCCACTTGGCGACTGGCTGAGTCCGGAAGGGAATAAAAACGATAACTCCCTCCTGTGGGAAGCTTACTATATTTTTGACCTGGAGATCATAGCCAGGGTTGCAGAGATCCTCTACAGAAATGAAGATGCAGCAAGGTATTGGGGGAAATATGAAGAGAGGAAGGCACATTTCAATGCTACCTTCATCGACCCGGAAACGCATAAGACCATTAAATCTGCCAACAGTGGTTCATTCAACAGAATAACCCGACCAGGCCAGGATAACATACCCCGTGAGGAGGATACAGGTGAGAGAGTATTTGTCGACACACAGGCTTCTTACGCCGTCCCCCTGGCTCTGGGCGCCTTCAACGAAGAAAACAGACCGGGGGCGGCTGAGAACCTGGCAAAGGCATGTACCTCTAAACGAGCGGATGATGCCGGTGTAGTCCGGCCTCCCTGTTCTTTGATGACGGGATTCATCGGAACGGCCTGGATCAGCAAGGCACTCTCCGATAACGGATTCAATGATGTTGCCTATCGAATGTTGCAGCAGGAATCTTATCCTTCATGGTTGTATCCTGTAAACCAGGGAGCCACTACCATTTGGGAGCGCCTTAACTCCTATACGATAGAAGATGGATTTGGAGGGAATAACAGCATGAACTCGTTTAACCACTACTCTTTTGGCGCAGTCGGGCAATGGATGATGGCTTTTTCTGCAGGAATACAGCGGGATGAAAGCCATCCCGGTTTCAAGCACTTCATCCTGCAGCCTGAACCCGATCCTACCGGTAAAATGAAGTGGGCAACCGGTTATTATGACTCAATGTATGGGAGAATAGAAAGCTCCTGGAAAGTTGAAAACGGTATCCTGATCGTTCAAGTAACCGTTCCAGCCAATGCGGGTGCGACGCTTTATTTACCTGCAGATCCGGAACAGACCGTGAAAGAAAGTAATGTGCCTGCGAAAATCGCTGAAGGAGTGACCTTTACCGGGTATAAAAAGCATAAGGCAGTCTATGAACTGCTGTCGGGACAATACGAGTTTACTGTTTCGGACTGATCAGCAAAACCGCTAAAGAGCGAGCTCTGTTCTGTCATTCTGAACTCGATTCAGAATCTATTAAAGATGCTGAAACAAGTTCAGCATGACTATTTTCTTAGATATTCTTGGTTCGAGCCCCGCCACAAAAAAAGGCCCAGGCCTATTTTTTGTTATCCCGGCGGATTACTCCCCCATGACTCTCAGTCAGGGACTCGTGATCCACAAAGGTGGATTAACCCGGATTATTCATAAATAATGCGGGTTAAACAGTTGACATACTTGAATTTGACTTTTCGTCAGCCATAAATGGCGAAAAATTCTTTGAATTTTTCGGGTTAACACAACACGAAAATGTCTTATGGGCGGGATTGCCCCGCTTTCAGCGGGGCGGACGCAAGGGTGGGCTTTCACATAAGAAAAACCTTAGCGGCTTCGCCGCAATTTTTTTTAATCAGAAAAAACCGCCAAAGAGCAAGCTCTGGTGGTTTTTCCTGATAAAAAAACCTCCTGAAAGGAGGAGGTTTTTCTTATGTGATCCCGGCGCGACTCGAACGCGCAACCGCCAGAACCGGAATCTGGTATTCTATCCAATTGAACTACGGGACCATATTCCGTGCAAATTTAAAAAATATAATTAATTTCGCTGTTTGTTAATCAGAAACCCGATACCAACAGGAACCCCATGAATTATCATTTTCGGCATATAGAGAAGAAATGGCAGCAGTACTGGGAAGAAAACAGAACTTTCAGTGTCGAAGCTGATGAGAGTAAACCGAAGTACTATGTGCTCGACATGTATCCATACCCTTCCGGAAGCGGTCTGCATGTGGGTCACCCTGAAGGATATACGGCTACAGATATCGTAGCAAGGT